>Ga0068855_100007321_pt1 | contig 13374 bp, 7 predicted proteins | sample KBSCornC52_FD_66592 | JGI IMG/M metagenome (GOLD analysis project Ga0068855, IMG submission 66592) | Corn rhizosphere microbial communities from Kellogg Biological Station, Michigan, USA - KBS Corn C5-2 | ecosystem: Host-associated > Plants > Roots > Rhizosphere > Soil ... | reverse complement strand
ACCGGGAACAGATGATTGTTCAATTGCCTATTCTTACGATCCAACCGGTACAACGTACGGAAATCCTCCTATTCAACCGGGCAGATGGTATAATATAACGGCTACGTTTGGCGGCAGCATGCAAAAGATCTACGTTGACGGCGTTCTTCAGTCATCACAAAAAAGAAGTTTTCAAAATGCTAAAAAATGCCCCGGCGCCAACCTTATGATCGGTGGCTGGTGGGCAAGTGATATTGTGTCGATCGACGGTAAATTAGATGAAGTACGCCTGTATAACCGGGTGTTAACTGATTGCGAGATCTCAAAACTCGCAGAAACATTTATGCAGTAATTAAAAACAGACGATATGCGAAAAGGCCCGTTTCAGGGCCTTTTTTATTTTGGAACTACAGAAGTTATTTACTTATCCTTAACAGCAATTTTATCAGGTACCACACGGCTGAAATACTTACAGTAAAGAAAACAGCCAGTTTCTTTGCAGCAATATACCCTACGGTAACAAAGGTTTGCCCCGCAGAAAGACTGTATAACAGTTTCAGGTAATGTTGCATCCGCCTGGTATTGTTCTTACTTACTCCATAGTATACAGCGAATTTGCGGTACCATAAGATCTGGTCTTTTCTGGAAGCAATAGCCAGTAAGGCCGGCAGTTTCCGTTCAATGACTATTTTGTTCAGATCGAAATTGTAATATCCGTACAAAGAGGTGAGCGATTGCGCATGTTGCCGGTAATAATACAGATCGTACCGGTTAAGAAAATAAAAACGCGTAATAGTGAGTGCGCGTATAAAGAAGTCATAATCTTCAATCAAAAAAGCCGAAGCATCGTATCCTTTTAGTTGATAATGTATTTCTGCACGGTATAAAAAACAGGCGCCGGCGCCCTTCCAGGTAACCATACTTTGATTTACATCTCCAAAAAACAGGGTGCCCGTAACTTTTCCATTATCATCGATGATGGTGTAATTGGTGTATACCAGTCCGTGATCGTTGTTCGATTCAAGCACCTTTACCATTTCTTCCAGGGCATTGGGCGCATAGTAGTTATCATCTGAGGTCCATGTGAAATATTTTCCGGTAGCAACGTCAAAACCGGTATTTAACGACAGTGGCAGCTTTTTGTTCTTTTCATTTCTGATAACTTTAATGCGGCTGTCTTTTTGGGCAAAAGCAGTGATAATAGCAGGTGTGTTGTCGGTAGAACAATCATCTACTATAATTAATTCAAAATGCGGATAGGTTTGCTGTAAACAGCTTTCGACAGACTGAGCAATATATTTTGAGCCGTTATAAGTAGGCAGCACAATAGAGATCAGCGGAGCTTGCATTATAATAATCTTTTTAATTGCTGAATAATGGCTGCAGCGGTAGTGCCGTCGCCATAAGGATTTACAGCGGTTGCCATTTGACTGTATATTGCTTTATTGGTGAGTAATTCAGTTACATGGCGTACTATTTCTTCTTTGTCGGTTCCTACAAGTCTGGCTGTTCCGGCTTCAATACCTTCAGTACGTTCCGTTACATTTCTCATAACCAGCACCGGTTTGCCCAAAGCAGGCGCTTCTTCCTGTATGCCGCCTGAATCTGTTAATACCAGGTGGCACTTCGACAATAACCAAACAAGGTGCGGATATTCCAGCGGTTCAATCAGCAATACATTCGGTTGGTTTTGCAATATACGATTCACCGGTTCTTTTACATTCGGGTTCAAATGTACCGGATAAACAATGGCGCAATCAGGAAAATCGGTAACAATCTGTTTCAGTGCATAGCAGATCTGCTCAAAGGGCTCACCAAAACTTTCACGGCGGTGGCCGGTGACGAGAATGATCTTTTTATCGGCGGGCAGAAATTTAAAATGCGCGCTGTATTGCTGTTCGTGTTGCTGAACTTTTTGTAAGGCGAGCAAAAGGGCATCGATCACTGAATTGCCCACCACGAATATATTCTCGTGAATATTTTCTTTCAATAAATTCTGCCGCGCGGTTTCAGTAGGAGCAAAATGAAAATCGGTAATTACGCCGGCCAGTTTGCGGTTTACCTCTTCGGGCCAGGGAGATAATTTATTATGGCTGCGCAAACCTGCTTCAATATGAGCTACCTTAATTTTTTTGTAAAAAGCAGCCAGGGCGCCTATGAATGCGGTAGTGGTATCACCCTGTACAAGCACTACATCTGGTTGATAATCGTTCAAAACGGTTGACAAACCCAACAGGCCATTGGCTGTAATATCAAAAAGGGTTTGATCGGGCTTCATCAGGTGCAGATCATAATCAGGTTTTAGTTCGAAGAACTGTAAAACCTGGTCAAGCATTTGCCGGTGCTGAGCGGTGACACATATTCTCACTTCGCACCAGTTCGACTGACGATATGCTTCTAAAATAAGAGGCGCCATTTTAATGGCTTCGGGCCGGGTACCGAATATGAAAAGTAGTTTTTTCAATTATTTTCCTTTTACAATTTGTTCAATAGCATTTAAAAAAGATTGTGCCGGATCATTTCCGTATAACTGCAGGGCCTTGTTATGGGCCTGTTCGCCCAGCTGCTGCCATGTATGCCTTTGTTGCCAGGCTCGCTCCATGGCTTTGCCAAAAGAATATACAGAAGCAGCTTCGGCAATAAAGCCTTCTTTGCCTTCTTCAATCCATTCTGTATGTCCGCCCACATCTGTTACCACACACGCGCGGCCGCAGATCATGGCTTCCACAACGGCCAGGGGCATGCCTTCCATATGTGATGGCATCAGCAGTATATGATTATCGGCCCACAGGCGGCGAATATCTTTTACTTTTCCAAAAAAGGTAACGCGGTCCTGTAACTGATAAAATGCAGTTAGCTGGCGAAGGTATTGTTCATCGGCTCCCTGCCCGTAAATATTTAAATGCCAGTTCCTGTTTTTCCATTCAGTACCGGCCAGTATTTCAAGTACCAGGTCCTGCGCTTTATGTATAGTTACCAGGTTACCTACCAGCGCCATTTGTGTTACATTGGCTTGTGCAGGCCAGGGCACGATGGATAAGCTTTCGAGATTTACTGTGTTGCGAACGATCTGTGCATTGGTAATACTCATAGCCAGCTGCCGTTGAGCTGTGTCGAGTGTACGGCGGCTTACGAAGAATACCTTTTTGGCGTTCTGGTAGCTTTGCCTGATAACAGCAGCCTGATCGTTGGTGATTTCACGACTATGATCGTTATTGAAATGGGCAAGAATACAATATGGAATATGCTTTTTATATAACAGGTTCAACAGCTGTTTTTCATTGGCGATGGAATACGCCGTTCCGTTATACAGCACCAGATCGGGTTGCAGGGCAAATAACCGGCTAAATGGATTACTGATCTTATTCAGCAACATGTACCATGCTTTCTTTATCAGCCTGATCAATACAGGTGTACCCGCGGGTACAAATCCGCGTCGTGGAATATGCAATAATCCTTTTTCTATCAGCTGCTGCTCTTTATCGGCAACATTCGAAAAATGCCAGGTTGAGTGGGCCACAGTATGCCCCTGTTGCAATGCTTTTGCAGCCATGGCAGCCCATAATTCTTCACTGCCGCCCCAGGGTTCCCTGATCATCGATACGATGGCTATTTTCATGCAACTGCGCTGGTTTTTTCGGCCAAAACTATATTATTCAGGTATAAGTCCTTCCTTTTGGGCAGTATTTTACTCCAGCATAAAGCAAGCAGATTAAAGCCGGTATAAACAAACAGGCGGGCAGCTGACCGCACTACCGGGATCTTTTTTACGAATGGAAGAATGTGTTGATGCCAGTAGGTAATACGCAATTGCCATACTGTTTCGATATAATTACCCGATTTGTCGAGGTGCAATACCCTGAAGCCGTTTTTTTCCAGCATATCTTTCATGGCAAAAGAGGTATAACGGGCAAAATCGTTTGGAACCTCATGTTCGCAAATGGCGAAAGGGCAGGTGATAAGGATCCGGCCGGATGGTTTCAGTACCCGGTTCAGTTCTTTCAATATATCGGGAAGATTGAAAATATGTTCAAATACTTCAGATGTAAAAATGGCATCGAACTGTTCATTTTCAAAAGGCAGATGCCGGCCATCGTAGTAAAAATCTATTTGTTCATTGGTATGCGGGTGACCGGGGCTGTCGAAATCAACGCCAATGTATTCATCTACCGTAAAAAGACTTTTATAAGGTTTTGAACCGCACCCGAAGTCGAGCAGGCGGCCTTTTAAAAACGGACTGTAGGTAGCTATGCCTTTCAGTAAACGGGAACGGATCAGATAGCCCGGATGGGTTATGGCAGGATTAAAGTCCGGGTGCACCGATTTTGCAGAATTATTCTTCATATTTACCGTTCGTGCAAAAATAGCGGGAATGTTTTTATTTTCGCTGATTGATTTAAATGGCCCGATTCGTTGGGAAAATGATAAAATATGCCATTAACTTTGGCAACTAATCTAATGAAAATGACCGGTTTAATTAATAAATTGTTAAAGCCTTTTAAGTATTCCCTGAAGAAAGAAAACGCAGCAGAACATGTACAGGATATTTATGCTGATGCGGGCTTTATGGCCATTTATGAACAGGTGCGGGCTTCAACAATGACTTCTATAGAAAGAATGTATTCCCTGTACCAAAGTATTCATTATATAGTTAAACAGAATATACCGGGCGATTTTGTGGAATGCGGTGTTTGGAAAGGCGGCAGCTCCATGATCATAGCGCTTACGTTAAAGCAACTGGGCGCCGGTAACAGAACCATTTACATGTACGATACCTTTGAAGGTATGTCGGAACCCACCGAAAATGATAAAGACATTTATGGCACCACAGCCGAAAAATTGTTGAACGAGCACGGCAAAGAAGAGGCTATCTGGTGTTATTCAACCCTCGACGAAGTCAAGAATAATATGCGGCGTACCGGTTATCCGATGGATAAAATTGTATTTGCGAAGGGAAAAGTGGAAGAAACTATACCGGGCGCTATTCCTCAGCAAATTGCTTTGCTGCGTCTTGATACCGACTGGTACGAATCAACCCTGCATGAGTTAACACACCTGTTTCCGCTTTTAAGCCGCCGCGGCGTGCTGATCCTGGATGATTATGGTCACTGGCAGGGAGCCCGTAAAGCGGTAGACGAATATTTTGCTTCAGGCGAAAACATCCTGCTTAATCGTATCGATTATACAGGCCGTATAGCCGTAAAAAGTTAGGGTTTTCATCCGGTAAACGGTTTACTTCTCCTGTTATTAAATTACTTACCTGCGTTCGGGATATATTATTGAATAAGCTTTATTTTTATAAAGTTTATGAAAGGTTACGTATTTGCTGCATTGTGTTTCTTTCTGTGTCCCCTGCTGTTAACTGCCCAGGAATATGGGTATACCCACTATGATATAAAAGAAGGTTTGGCCGGCTCTACGGTATATGCTATGGTACAGGATAAAGAGGGCTTTATATGGTTTGCTACCGAAACCGGACTAAGCCGCTTTGACGGTACCCACTTCAAAAAATTTACCAAGGCCGATGGATTACCCGATAATGAGATAATTCAATTATTTGCCGACTCAAAAGGCCGTGTATGGATCTCTCCTTTTAAGAAAGTAGCTTGCTACTACTATAAGGGAAAAATATATAACCCGGGCAATGACTCTGTGTTGAGGCATATACATATGCACGACAATATTGTTGGCTATGCTGAAGACGCCCAGGGAAATATATTACTGCAGGAGCCTCACAGCCTTCATTTAGTAAAGTCAAACGGGCAGGTGACGTTTATATCCACGATCGGGAATGATTCAACAACATTTATTTCAGCAATTGGAGCTAATGTAAACGGCGGTTTTTGGGTTTTAAAAAAAAATAAAATCTTTCAATTCAATAATGATCGCTTCTTACTAAGGAAAGAAATTCCATCGATGCTGTCGTTTTATAACTTCGTCCGTATTGCTCATCAAATGACGGCATATCTTAGTTCAGAAACCACCATGTCGGTTTTGTCGATGAGCACCGGAAAAACGGTTGTGTTCCCCTATAAATATTTTATTTACCATGCCAATGCGGCTATTTTAGGTGAACATACAGTGGCCTGTGCAACTACAAAAGGGGCGCTTATATATGATGTGAACAAGCCCGACAGTGGTGAGCTTTTTTTGCCTGGTATACCGGTATCGAACATGCTTGAAGATACAGAAGGAAGTTGGTGGTTCAGCACATTCGGGAAAGGGGTATACCGGCTAACTTCTGCCTATATGAGGAATATAAAAATTAAACAACCAGATAATCAGGAGCTTGCCGTAAACTGTTTTATGCGGCATAATGAATCGGTTCTGGTAGGGGCTAACGGACTTTTTATACCACGGTTATCTGTTGAAACAGGCCTGCCTGAACCTGTTAAACCAGGCGCAAGAGAAGCAGGAAATTCGCCAGGCTTCCATTATGTTTATTCTGTTTACACATTGTCGCCATTTGCAAAAAATAAGGTTTTAATGGGTGGGTCCAGATTGCTGATACGGTTGTCGCCTGACCTGAAGTGGGAGAAAGATATCTTCAACATTCTGGTTAAAGGCATCTGTACAAATAAGAATAAGATCCTGGTTTGTACAAATAATAGTGCGGTTGAAATTGACAGCGCCCGTTTTGTTATAACCGATACCATCCTGCATGAGCGTGGTACCGCTATATACGCAAACAACGACACTGTTTATATTGGTACCTTAAATGGTTTATACCGGGTACTTCTTCCCGGTAAAACGCAACAAAATCTGGGCAGCAAAAGCCCTCTTTTGCGGAACAGGATAGCTGCAATAACAGAAGACCTGAATCACGTGGTATGGGTTGCTACTTATGGTGAAGGGATCATCGCCTGGAAAGACGGACGGGTTGTTAAACAGATCTCAGAAAAAGATGGATTAACAAGCAATATTTGCCGTACTGTTTTTTTAGACAAAAATGATCTATGGGTAGGAACCGATAAAGGCTTAAATAAAATTAACGTGTCGCATCCTGACTATCCTATTAAAAAATATACAACGGGCGATGGATTAGCAACCGATATTATCAATGCTATTTATGTAAGTAACGGCAAAGTGTTTGTAGGAACGCCCGAAGGGGTTACTTTTTTTGATGAACAAAAAGTGAGCAGCCAGTCTCATTGCGATTTAACATTTACTGATATTTCTATAGGCGGGCAAACTTATTATCCCACCAATATGCCTTCAACGATCCCGCATGGTCAAAATATCCTGCAGTTTAATTATGCAGGCATTTCGTATAAATCAGCCGGTGATATCAGGTACCGTTACCGATTACTGGGGCTCGACAGCAACTGGAAAGAAACCCGCGAAACTTTTTTAAGTTATCCTACACTGCCTTCGGGCGATTACCAACTGCAGATCTATGCTATTAATAAATTCGATGTGGTAAGTAAAATGATCACGGCGGGTTTTACCATCGAAAAATTAATGTCGGAAACAACCTGGTTCAAGTTGCTGATCGGACTGGCTTTTCTGGTTATTACCGGTTCGCTGGTATGGCTGATCATTTATCGCATCAGGCGTCGTGAACAGGAAAAGACCGCCATCAACAAAAGGATCGGTGATCTGGAACAACTGGCCCGTAAGGCGCAGATGAACCCGCATTTTATCTTCAACAGTCTTAACTCGATCCAGCAATATGTAATGGATGCCGATATAACGGGCGCCAATAAGTTCATTTCAGGCTTTTCACGACTGATCAGGCAAACGCTTGATTTTTCTTCCAGACATGACATCACTCTGGCACAGGAGCTCGACTACCTAAGCAATTATCTGGATCTGGAAAGAACAAGACTGGAAAATGCATTCGGCTGGTCGGTATCAGTAGCCCCTGATGTTAATACGGCAGAATATCATATACCACCGATGATCTTACAACCTTTTGTAGAGAACAGCGTTCGTCACGGACTTCGTTTCAGAAGAGACAGGGAGGGACAGGTAAATATTCACATAAAAAAGGAAAACAACTATCTTGTTTGCATGCTCGAAGATAACGGCATCGGCCGTAAAGCTGCCTTAAAACTGAAGAGTGTAAATGCGATAGAGTACCAGTCGAAGGGCATGTCGTTAACCGCAGAACGTATAGCAATGTTAAACAAAGACAATCCAAATAAAATAACCATGCAGATCGAAGACCTTGAAGATGGTCAGCATAATGCATTGGGAACAAGGGTTACGATAAGTTTTCCGGACGCGGGCGCCGGAATGCAGTAGCGCTAAGAGCTATAAGAGAAAAGGAGAAAAAGAGGATTTGCAGACTGAATGAAATAGTTGTAAAGATTAAAAGATAATAGCTCTTTTTCTCTTTCTACTCCTATACCCTCTTGGCTAAAAAAATACGTCCCGCGAAGCGGGACCAAAAGATTATGAGATCAATTTTTTTACTCTTTACTGTTTTACTTCTTTTCATACTATCTGCAGCAGGGCAGGAGTACGGCTATACCCGTTACGACAGTAAAGATGGTTTGGCCGGCTCTACCGTATACTGCATGACCCAGGATAAAGATGGCTTTTTATGGTTTGGCACCGATGCCGGCCTGAGCCGTTTTGATGGTACCCATTTTAAAAATTTTACACAGGAAGATGGACTGCCTGATAATGAGATAATACAACTGTTTGCCGATTCAAAAGGGCGGATATGGATCTCTCCTTTTAAAAAGTCGATATGTTATTATTACAAAGGCAAAATTCATAATCAGAATAATGATTCACTGTTAAAAGGTATTCACATAGTACGTAACGTAGCACGCTTTGCCGAAAACAATTCGGGCGATGTATTAATGATGGAAGATGGCAGGCTTCACCTTGTTGATGCTGAGGGAAGAGTAAATACTATAGAAAAAATCGGCGACAATCGAATTCGCTATGTAAGTGCCGTAAGCCGTTGCGAAAAAGGCGGTTTTTGGGTGCTTGAAAAGAATAGGTTGTTCCAGTATAACCATAACAGGTTTATGCTACGGGATACATTGAGTTATCCATCATGGCATTATGGATATTCATCTTTATCCGATAAAGTATCGGTATGGCTCGACAAGGATAGTATTCGTGTAAGATCGCTGACTACTTTCAAAAGTACCAGCTTCCCGGCCCTGCCCGATCAAACAAATTTTTCTATTATCGACAGCACCCATATAGGTTTGGATTATACTGCGGGTTCTGTTGTTCATAATATAAACCAGGCCGACAGTACAATTACTTTTCTGCATGGAATAAGCATATCGGGGGTTCGTAAAGACAGGGAAGGCAATATATGGTTTACTACCCTGGGGCAGGGTGTATACAGGTTGAATTCAGCCTCCATGTTTAATTTAACAATTCAGGATTCAAATATCAGGTTGCAGGCAACAGCATTTGCCTCATACAAAAATTCAATACTGATAGGCTGTGATAAGGATGTTGTTTATAGCCTCACCATGGGCAGAGATAAAAATGAGGTTAAAAGAATTATTCCTTCTTTGACCCATCTTGGTCCGGTTGTAACCTTATATGTTGATAAAGGGAAAAAAATTTATTGCGGACTTCCGGATGGTATTGTCAGATATTCTCCCGATAATAACCAATTGATCTTCTTCCCCAGGATAATAACAGTAAAAAGCATTTTCACCTTTAAAAATAAAATGCTGATCGCTACAGACAGGAACGTAATGGTTCTTGATCCTGTTTCATTTGTTATTACCGATACTATTTGGCGTGAACGTGCAACAACGGTGTATGTAAATGGTGATACTATTTATATCGGATCGTTAAATGGTTTATACCGGTTACTTCCTGGCAAAGCCATCCAATTTATGGGTGATCATGTTCCGCTTTTACGAAGCCGGATCGCTTCTGTAACCGAAGATTGCCGTCATGTATTATGGGTAGCCACGTTCGGGGAAGGGATTATTGGAATAAAGAACGATTCTGCCATTATTCATATTAACAGGAAAAAAGGCCTGACCAGTAATATTTGCCGGGCTGTTTTTTTAGATCATGACGACTTATGGGTAGGCACCGATAAGGGCTTAAATAAAATAGATCTTGCGAAGCCCGGTTATCCGCTTACAAAATATACTACAGGCGATGGACTTGCTTCTGACATTATTAATGCCGTTTATGTACGGGAAAGCAAAGTGCTTGTTGGTACAACGGCAGGTGTTACCATTTTCGATGAAAAAAAGGTTGACAATGAATCCCGCTGCGATTTAACGTTTACTGATATTGCTGTAAGCGGAGAAACTTATTATCCTTCGGACATACCCTCTCTGATTCCCCACACCAAAAATAATCTGCAGTTTAATTATGTGGGCATCTCCTATAAATCAGCCGGTGATATCAGGTATCGGTACCGGTTGCTGGGGCTCGACAGCAACTGGAAAGAAACGCGCGAAACTTTTTTAAGTTATCCCACACTGCCTTCAGGTGATTATCAGTTACAGATTCAGGCCATTAATAAATTTGATGTGGTAAGTAACATGATCACTACAAGCTTTACTATTGACAAGCTGTTGTTGGAAAGAACCTGGTTCAGATTGCTCATAGGCGTGGTTTTTCTGGCTGTGATAAACTTACTGATCTGGATCATTATTCGGCGCATCAGGCGCCGTGAACAGGAAAAAACGTCTCTCAACAAAAGGATCGGCGAGCTGGAACAACTGGCCCGCAAGGCGCAGATGAACCCGCATTTTATATTTAACAGTCTTAATTCGATCCAGCAGTATGTGATGGATGCCGATATTACCGGCGCCAATAAATTTATCTCGGGCTTTTCACGGCTGATCAGGCAAACGCTCGATTTTTCTTCCAGACATGACATTAGTCTGGAACAGGAACTCGATTACTTAAGCAATTACCTCGAGCTGGAAAGAACAAGACTGGAGAATGCTTTTGGCTGGTCGGTATCTGTAGCAGCTGATGTTAATACGGCAGAATACCAAATACCACCAATGATTCTGCAACCTTTTGTAGAGAATAGTGTTCGGCACGGACTTCGTTTCAGAAGAGACAGGGAGGGACAGGTAAATATTCACATAAAAAGGGAAAATAACTATCTTGTTTGTATACTTGAAGATAATGGAATAGGAAGGAAGGCTGCATTAAAATTGAAGAGTGTAAATGTGATAGAGTACCAGTCGAAGGGCATGTCGTTAACGGCAGAACGTATAGCGATGCTGAATAAAGACAATCCAAATAAAATAACCATGCAGATCGAGGACCTTGAAGATGGTCAGCATAACGCATTGGGAACAAGGGTTACGATAAGTTTTCCGGACGCAGACGCCGGAATGCAGTAGCGCTAAGAGCTATAAGAGAAAAGGAGAAAAAGAGGATTTGCAGACTGTATGAAATAGTTGTAAAGATTAAAAGACAATAGCTCTTTTCTCTTTCTATGCCTATACACTCTTAGCTAAAAAATACGTTCCGCGAACCGGGACCAAAAAGATTATGAGATCAACCTTTTTACTCTTTACTGTTTTACTTCTTTTCATACTATCTGCTGCGGCGCAGGAGTACGGTTATACCCATTACGACAGTAAAGACGGTTTGGCTGGCTCTACCGTATACTGCATGACCCAGGATAAGGATGGTTTTATGTGGTTTGGCACCGAAACCGGACTGAGCCGTTTTGACGGTACACATTTTAAGAACTTTACACAGGATGACGGGCTGCCCGATAATGAGGTAATACAACTATTCGCCGATTCAAAAGGGCGGATATGGATAGCTCCTTTTAGAAAAGCAGTTTGTTTTTACTATAAGGGCAAGATACATAACCGTGACAATGACCCGTTATTACAGCATATTTCCATCTATGATAATGTAATGCACTTTGCTGAAGATGCACAGGGAAATATTTTAATGCAGGAAACTTACTGTCTTCATTTACTGAAACCAAACGGACAAACATCTTCTGTCTTTAAGATCGGCAACGACTCGCTGACAAATGTTTCAATTGCTGTTGCAAGAGCAAAAGGTGGGTTTTGGGTGGTAGAAAAGGACAACCTGTACGAATTTAATAATAACCGTTTTTCACTTCGAAAAAGGATACCTTTTTTGCTGCCTCACTATTCCAATGTAGCTATTGCAGATGAAACCATGATATACGTGAATTCAATGACCACCGTATCATCTCTGTCGATTGGTTCGGATAAAACCATTGAGTTTCCCAACAAGTCATATCTTAAACATATTCGTGTAACTACCTTAGACCGGCATACAGTGGCAACTCTGTCGCGGTACGGGGCCACTGTGTATAGTCTTGATAAGCCAGACAGCATTCAATACTTTTTGCCGTCGATACCGGTGTCGGGTATTATTAAAGATTCAGAAGGCAGCTGGTGGTTTAGTACATTGGGCAAAGGATTATACCGGTTAAGTTCAGCGAACGTAGAAAACTTAAAGATCAGGGAAGATAATGTTGAGGGAAGTGCAGTCACGTGTTTAACACGATATAAAGAATCGGTTCTGGCGGGCTCCTATTTGCAATTTACACAACAGCTTTCTGCTAAAACAGGCAAACCTGACCGCAATAATATCGAATTTCCCAGGAGATATAATGCTGTTTTTACCATGTGTACGCTAAAAAATGACAGGCTCCTGATAGCAGGTGCGGCATTCATCTGGCAGCTTACGCCTGAGTTTAAACTGGAAAAATCTATCGATGATTTTGTGGTTAAACTGTTATTTGCAGATCATAAAAGATTGTTGGCTGGCACCAATAAAAATGTAATGGAAATTGATCCTTACAGTTATCCAACCCGGCTGGTTGTTACCGACACGATCTGGCATAGCCGCCCTACCGCGCTGTATGCAAACAATGATACTATTTATATTGGCACTTTAAATGGATTATACCGGCTGCTTCCAGATAAAACTGTGCAATTTTTGGGTGAGAAAATTCCCTTATTGCGGGGCAGAATTGCTGCAGTAACCCAGGACTCCAATTATGTGGTATGGGTAGCTACGTATGGCAGAGGTATAGCAGGTTGGAAAAATGGACAAATTATAAAACAGATCACCGATAAGGATGGATTAACGAGTAGTATCTGCCGGGCCATATTTTTAGACCATAATGTATTATGGGTAGGTACCGATAAGGGATTAAATAAAATAGACCTTACAAAACCCGGTTACCCCATTAAAAAATATACAACCGGCGATGGTCTGGCAACGAATATTATAAACGTTCTTTATGTAAACGAAGGTAAAGTCTTTATAGGTACCCCCGAAGGCGTTACTTTTTTTGATGAACAAAAAATGAGCAGCCAGTCGCGTTGCGATCTTACGTTTACTGATTTTACAGTAAGCGGACAAACGTATTTCCCTGCAGACATGCCTTCCCTTATCCCCCATGCCAAAAATAATCTGCAGTTTAATTATGTG
>Ga0068855_100007317_pt1 | contig 13375 bp, 12 predicted proteins | sample KBSCornC52_FD_66592 | JGI IMG/M metagenome (GOLD analysis project Ga0068855, IMG submission 66592) | Corn rhizosphere microbial communities from Kellogg Biological Station, Michigan, USA - KBS Corn C5-2 | ecosystem: Host-associated > Plants > Roots > Rhizosphere > Soil ... | reverse complement strand
TGCTTGTACACTTCCTGGTTCCGCGCGCCATAGGGCGGACGGAACAGCAGCGGTTTCACACCCGTAATCTTTTCGAGAATCTGGTTTGTCGATTCGATTTCCTTCGTGCGGTCTGCTTCAGTGAGCTTCGGCAGCACCCGATGCGACCAGGTGTGGTTCGCGATCGTATGTCCGTCTTCGAGAAGCCGCTTCGTGATCGCGGCATTCTTCGAAAGCGTGATGCCGGATGCCCCCATTGCGCCCAAATTCTGCCCAAGCTCGAAGAATCCGGCGCGGATCCCGTACTTACGCAAAAGCGCTTCGATCTCGCCGGTATATTTCGGATGCGGCCCATCATCGAAAGTCAGGGCGACGGTCTTCGCCGGAAAATCGATGCCGGAAATTTCGTTCGGATAGGCTTTGCCGCGCATGCCGGTGGCTTCTGCATCATTCAGCGATTCATCGTCAAATTGCGCAAGGATGTGCTCGCGGCTATCCAGCGTGCGCAGCCAGCCCATGTAGGAATCCCATTTTTCTCGTTTGGCGGAAGCGCCGCGCGTCGCGAACTGAGAAAAAATACGGGAAACTTCTTCGCGATAAGCGTTCTGGATCGAGTGCAGGTCTTCGAGCGTGGTATGCAGATCGGAAGGCGCCGCCGGAGAGTCTGCCAGCTCTTCGAACAGATCGAGGAACGCCAGCCGGTCGGCATCGCGAAGCCTGGCGGCGCCGGGCAGCGTAATTTTAGAGGTTACATACCGGATCGCCTGATCGATTTTGTGCGGTTGAGCGGCAATTTCACCCGCCAGTTCGTTCGCGGCCTGCTGCTTTTCCCAGAAAATCCGCCGGCCGGCCGCGCGGCAGCGGGCGCGCATCGATTCATCGAGCGCATCGGCGCCATCCATCAGGATCAAAATCTGCCGGTAGTCTTTGGTGATGGTTTCGAGCCGGGCGGTAACGGTCTTGTCCTCGCGGTAGCGGTCAACCGAATACCAGATCGTAATTCCAATCCCGGCGGCGGCCAGGAGGGCGATCAGAGCCAGCTTCCATTTGGGGAGCATGCCAGTGGGGGAAAAGCCGTTTCGGGCGTCGCACTATTATAGACCCGCTTTGCGGTGTATTCTGAAGTTTCATGTCCACGCCAACGGCAGGGGCGGAGGCGGGCGTCTCGCCGGCGACACTTCGGCAACTGGAAACCGCAATCGAGGCCAGCCTCCGCGGGAAAACGGAAATCGTGCGGATGGCGCTCGTGTGCCTGCTGGCGCGCGGTCATCTGCTCATTGAGGACGTGCCCGGCGTCGGTAAAACGACGCTCGCGCTCTCGCTTTCCCGCGCCGTGGACGGCAGTTTTCACCGGCTCCAGTTCACGAGCGACATGCTGCCTTCCGACGTGCTCGGCGTGACCGTGTGGAACGCGCGCACAGAGGAATTCGAATACAAACCCGGGCCGGTCTTCGCGAATTTTCTGCTGGCGGACGAAATTAATCGAACCACGCCGAAAACCCAATCCGCCCTGCTGGAAGCGATGAACGAGCAGCAGGTGACGGTGGATGGCCGGACGCTGCCGCTGCCGGAGCCATTCATGGTGATTGCCACGCAGAATCCGGCGGAACACCATGGCGCTTATCCGCTGCCGGAATCGCAGCTTGATCGCTTCCTCATGCGCCTGCGGATCGGTTATCCGGACGCCGATAGCGAACGCGAAATTATCAGCCAGCCGGGAAGCCAGCACCACGGAGCGACAACCCCCTGCGTGCTGAGCCGCCAGGATCTCGCGCACCTGCAGAAAGCCGTTTCGCAGGTGAAAGTCGACCGCGCCATTGTTGACTATATGCTCGCCATCGTGGAGCGCACCAGGGTTAACGACAATCTGCTGCTCGGCGTCAGCCCGCGGGGCTCGCAGGCGCTCTTTCGCGCGGCCCAGGCTCACGCCGTGCTCTGCGGCCGGAATTATGCGCTGCCGGACGATGTGAAAACGCTGGCCCCGAAGGTGCTCGCGCATCGCGTCATCTCGGCCGCACGCTCGCCCATGACGCGGCGCGGCGCCTCCAGCGTGGTGGCGAGCGAGCGCATCATCGAAGAAATACTTGCACAGATCGACGTTCCACTCTAAATGAAGACTGCCATTATCGGCCTGCCCATGACAGGCAAGACATCTCTGTTCACCGTCCTCACGGGGGTCGCACAGGAAAGCCGGATCGGCTCGACCGCCGTGCGGACGGGAGTCGCCAAAGTGCCCGACCCGCGCGTGGATGCGCTGGCCGAGCTTTATCAGCCACCGAAGATTACGTTCGCGACGGTGGAATACATCGACGCGCCTTCCATTTCGAAGGAGACGCTGCGCGACCCCGCTTATCTCGCCAGCCTGCGCGTGGTCGATGCGTTCGCTCAGGTTCTGCGGGTTTTTCAGGATGAGACCGTGCCGCACGAGCACGGAACCGTCGACCCGGCGCGCGATTTCGGCGACGTGGAGACGGAACTGATCCTGAGCGATCTGGTGGTCGTTGAAAAACGGCTGGAGCGCCTCGAGAAAGATCGCAAAAAAATCAAGGACCCGAATCTCGATAAGGAATACGAAGTCCTGGTTCGCTGCAAGACCGCGCTCGAAGGCGACACGCCGCTGCGGAATCTTGAGTTCGATAAGGATGAGGACAAGGCCATCCGCGGCTTCCAGTTCCTCTCGCAGAAGCCGATGCTGCTGGTATTAAATCTTGGCGAAGAAGACGCGGCCCGGCTGCATGAAGTGGAAGAGAAGTGGCGTACGGGCGCCTTTGCGGGCAAGGCGCAAACCGACGTTACGGCGTTCTGCGGCAAGATTGAAGCCGAACTGGCGGAACTGCCGCCGGCCGATGCGGCGGAATATCTCACCAGCTACGGATTGAAGGAATCCGGACTTCAGCGCATCATTTCGGCGACCTACCGGCTGCTGGGTCTGATGAGCTTCCTGACCGCGGGCGAAACCGAAGTACGCGCGTGGACGATTCCGATGAACAGCACGGCGCAGAAAGCGGCCGGAGCCATTCACTCGGATTTTGAGAAGAAGTTCATCCGCGCCGAAGTCGTTAACTGGAAACAGCTCGTGGAGTTCAGCGGCTATCCAGGTCTGCGCGACAAAGGCCTGCTGCGCCTCGAAGGCAAAGAGTACATCGTCAAAGACGGCGACGTGCTGGTAATACGGCACTCGTAACCGCCGCGATCGCGCCAAGGGCGCACAGCAGAACAAACCAGTCGCCGTGCCGCGTGTAGAACGTCGTGGCAGTGACATAGCCGTACGGCAGGTGCGCGGCCGATTCTTCGAATTCCGGCAGTGTGCGCACCACTCGGCCCGCGGGGTCCACCACGCCGCTCACCCCGTCATTGGTGGAGCGCACAATCCAGCGGCGGTTCTCGGCGGCGCGCATCCGAACGATCAGCAGATGCTGATAGCGCGCCGCGGTTTTTCCAAACCAGCTATCGTTCGAGATATTGAACAGCACTTCCGCGCCGGAAACGGCGAACCGGCGGATATAGCTGGGAAAGACGGACTCGTAGCAGATGAATGTGCCGATTTTGTGGCCGTCCATTTTCGAAACGACGACGTTCGAGCCCGCTGCGAAATCGCCCGCCTCGGTCGAGACTTTCTCCGTGATCATCCCGAACGGCCACGGCACGAATTCGCCGAATGGAACCAGGTTGACCTTGTCATAGCGGCTGACGCGGTTGCCGTTCGAATCGATCAGCAGCGCGGAATTGAGCGGCGCGCCGCGGCCGCCGACATGCGCAACAACCCCGGTGAGCACGGCTGCGTCCGCCTGTTTTGCGATTCGGGAGACCAGGCTGACGAAATCGGGATCGTTCTCATAGAACGGCGCGGGGACTTCGGGCCAGACGACGATGGACGTTGCATGCTCACGCCCGGCCACGGAGAGCGAGAACAGCCGCATCTGCCGTTCCGTGTCGCGCAGCAGGTCTCCGGTCCAGACAGCTTCGTCATCGATATTGGGCTGCACGACTACCGCGCCGGCCGTTCCTTCATGGAAGGCGGGAACCTCGGGGAGGAAATACAACGCTGGCAGCGCCGCGAGCCAGAACGCCGGGTGCCGTTGCGCGCGGGTGGCGAGCGTGGCGACGACCACCGCAATCATCGCGAGCGAAAACGAAATTCCCCATACGCCGGTGATTGGGGCGAGCCGCAAAGGCAGCGGCATATCGCTCGCCGCGTTCCCGAGATTCAGCCATTCGAAGGCGGTATACGAGTGCGTCCATTCGATTGCCACCCAGAGCGCGGCGACTGCCGGCACTCCATAGGGCTTGCGAATTACGAGTCCCGAAAGCGACGCGAAGACTCCCATCTGCAGCGCTTTCGCCAGGCAGAACAGCGCAAACAAGAACCATGCGAGGCCGTCTCCCATGGCGCCATGATGGGCGAGCGTCCACTGGATCCAGTGGCAAACGCCAAACCAATAAACGATACCCGCGGCATAGCCGAAGGCGAAACGCCAGCGCCAGGACGCTTCCCGCGCGCAGGCGATCAGAAGCGGCGCGAGCGCCAGCGGCGACAGCCAGTAGAGGCTGAACGGGGGGAATAACAGAACCAGAAGTCCCGCCGAAGCGAGCGCAAGAATCCAGTTGACAATCACGCGCGCGCTGCCTGCTCGTTGACGAGATCCGCCATGTAGGAACTGCGCACCAGTGGGCCGCTGAAGACCATCTTGAAGCCGAGCGTGAGCCCAAGGTCGCGGTATTCGTCAAACCGTTCGGGCGTCACATATTCCGCGACCCGCAGATTGCGGCGTGTCGGCTGCAGATACTGGCCGATTGTGGCGACATCCACATCCCGCTCGCGCAGATCGCGGAGCAACTGCGCCACTTCTTCGGGCGTCTCTCCGAGCCCGACCATGAAACCGGATTTCGTCATGACTTCCGGACGATGACGGCGGGCAAATTCGAGCACGTCGAGCGACTGGCGGTAATTGGCCTGCGGACGCACACGTCGGTAGAGCCGCGGCACAGTCTCCATATTGTGGTTAAATACGTCCGGCCCGGCATCGATCACGCGCGCGACCGCTTCGAGATTGCCGTCGAAATCCGGCGTCAGCACTTCGACGCGCGCCGCCGGCATCGCCCGCCGGACTTCGCGCACTGTTTCGGCGAAGTGCGCGGAGCCGCCGTCCGCAAGATCATCACGATTCACGCTGGTGATCACGATGTAACGCAGCTTCATTTCGGCGGCCATGCGCGCGACATTCGCCGGCTCATCCGGATCGAGCCGCATATCGTGAATTCGCGGATTCCCCTTCGGTACCGAACAGAAACCGCAGCCGCGCGTGCAGAGGTTGCCCAGAATCATGAACGTCGCCGCGCCCCGATGAAAGCATTCGTGGATATTCGGGCAGCGCGCCGATTCGCAGACCGTGTGCAGGTTGCGCGCACGCAGTTCGCGCTTCAGCGTGTTCAGCGATTCGAAATGCGTTTCGCCGCGTCGCGCCCATTCCGGCAGTCTTGGCCGCGGCGGATCGATCTGGACGAGCGGCATCACTGCTGCTTGTGGACGAACGCCTGAGAGAACCCGAGGTCGATCAGCTTCCGCTTGGCATCAGCCAGCGCAACGCCGTCGCGGTAGGGTCCAACGAGAATCTCCACGCGATCCGGCTTGGAGCTTTCGGCGAGAATCGTGGGCCAGCCTCGCTCCCGCAGGCTGTTCGCCACAGTATCCGCGGCTGGCCGCGTCTGGGCAGCCACCTGAACATAGGAAGCACCCGTTTCAGGAACTGAAAGCGCCATCGCCGCCGAAGCTGAAGGAGCCGTCGCAGTCTTTGCCGCGAGCGTGGTTTGTGCGGGCGGCGGAGCAGGCGCCGGAGCGGCCTGTGCGGAGGTGGATGGCGGCGGAGTTGATCCGGCTGCCGCTGGATTATCCGACATTTTGGAGTCGGGGACTGCACCGGCGCTATCGGGTGCGCTGGTCGCGGCCATGGCATTGGAGACCGGGGCGACGCCGGTGGGCTCGTCCCGCTTGCCTTCAACCGGGGTTGCGGTGGACGAATCGGCCACGACGGATCCCGTCGACTTCGCCGAGTTCCCGCCAACTACATACCCCACCGCGAAAAAGACGCCGCACAGCAGCGCCGCCACGAAAAAGATGGCGAGCAACTGCTTGTTGCCCAATACGAGTTCTCTGTCAGTGCCGTTTTCGCTCATACGTTATGTCTTGGGGGTCTCCGCGCCACTGTTGTTCCGCTCGGTGGCGCTGTTCATCAGTTTATTAAACGCCGTCAGAAGATCCACGGGCAAGGGGAACACGATAGTCGTATTTTTCTCCGCGCCGATCTCGACGAGTGTCTGCAGATAACGAAGCTGGATCGCGGCCGGCTGCTGCTGAATGACGTGAGCGGCCATGGCCAATTTTTCCGACGCCGAGTATTCGCCCTCTGCGTGAATGATCTTGGCGCGGCGTTCACGTTCCGCTTCAGCCTGCCGCGCGAGCGCGCGAATCATCTGTTCCGCCAGATCCACCTGCTTCACTTCCACCATCGATACCTTCACGCCCCAGGGCGACGTGTGCTGGTCGAGGATGGACTGCAGTCGGACGTTTAGCTCTTCGCGCTTGCTCAGCAGTTCGTCCAGTTCAACCTCGCCGAGCACGCTGCGGAGTGTGGTCTGCGCGAGTTGCGAAGTGGCGTAGAGGAAATTCGAAACTTCCACGATGGCGAGCCGGGGCTCCACCACGCGGAAATAAATCACCGCATTCACTTTGACGGTAACGTTGTCGCGCGTCACCACGTCCTGCGGCGGCACTTCGATCGTGTCGACCCGCAGCGAAACCCGTACCATGCGATCGAGCGGCGCAAATACGAAGATCAGACCGGGGCCCTTCGCTTCGGGCAGCAGCCGGCCCAGCCGAAAAATCACGCCGCGCTCGTATTCGGCAAGAATCTTGATCGACGAGAGCAGGTAAAGCACGATGATCAGCACCACTACGATTACCGGCATAGTTCTCCTTCGTTCAGCGGTTCCACATGCAGAGTGAGCCCCTCCACCGCCGTGATTCTTACGCGCTCATGCAGGCCGATGTGGCCGCCCGCAACGGCATTCCAATATTCTCCCTGAACTTTGACGCGGCCGGAGGGATTGAGTTCGGCCACTACAACGCCGAGACGCCCCGGCATCGCTTCCATCCCCGTGACCACCTTGTTTCGGCGCGCCCTCACCGCGATGGAGAGCAGGAAGCTGGTGATCACAGCAAAGGGAAGCGTCACCGCCAGCGCCATGCTGAAGCGCACGCGCAGCGCCGGGTCATTCGTGTTGATCAGAAGCATCGCGCCCAGCAGCAGGGCGATCGCGCCACCCGCCGTGAGAACGCCATGCGTCGCGAACTTCGCTTCCAGCACGAAAAACGTCAGCCCCAAAATGGACAGCGTCGCGCCGAGCCATCCGATAGGGAACATCGCCAGCGAGGCGAACCCGAGAAGAAGCAGGATGGCGCCGAGCGCGCCGGGAAAGATGGCGCCCGGAATGGAAAACTCCGCATAAACGCCTAAGGCGCCCAGAACAAGCAGCAGAAGCGCGATGTTCGGATCGGCGATGGCCGAAAGGATCTTCTGACGAAGCGTCGGCTCAAATGGAATCACATCCCGGCTGGCAAAATGCAGCGTTTGCTTGCGGCCGTCGAAGCGCGTGATCTCGCGACCATCCAGTTGCTGCAGTAATGCTGCGGGATCGCCGGCAATGACGTCGATCAAATGCTTGTCATGCGCTTCCGTCTCGGTATACGAGACGCTGGACCGCACCGTCCTTTCCGCGGCATCTACGTCGTGCCCGCGATGCGCCGCGAGCGTCCGGACCAGCGCCGCGGTATCGTTTTCGACCTTCTGGTTCATGACCGACTCGAGGTTGGCGCCTGAACCAGATACGGGATGAGAGGCTCCCGTGTTCGTTCCGGGCGCCATTGCCGCGATGTCGCCGGCTTCCAGCAGGAAGAATCCCGCCGAGGCCGCTCGCGCGCCGGCCGGGCCCACCCACATCACCACCGGCACGGGGGAGTGGAGAACCTGTTCAATCACGTCGCGCGTGGAATCGAGAAGGCCGCCGGGCGTGCTGAGCCGGACGAGCAGCGCATCCGCATGCCGGGCCTGCGCCTGCGAGATGGCGGCCGTCATGATCTCGACGGTCACAGGATGCACAATTCCGGTTACATCCACCTGAAGCACGGACGCCATCAGCGGAGAGGCGAACAGCAGGACCGGAATCAGCGGAAGATACCGCAAGCGTTCTCAATATAGCGCTTTTCGCACCATTCTCACGGCTTAGGGCGATTTTGTTTTATGGACGATATAAAACGTTTCTTCATGAAAATGTCTTGATGGCCCTTTATAATGGAATTTCAGTCATTATGCCCAGCAAGAAACTCGCTATTGAAAACGCAGCCGCAACACCCGAGCGAGCCGCAAAACCGAAGACCTCGAAAACCACTGTTTCCGTTAAGTCCGCCACGCCACGCGTCCGGGTGGCCAAACATAAAGCTGCAACGGTAGCTATGGAAGCTCCTGCTGTGACCGCGCCTGCCGTGACCGCGCCTGTTCTGAATCCGCATGACGAGATCGCAAGAATCGCCTATGGTTTCTGGGAAGCCCGCGGCCGTGAACACGGCTATCACGAGCAGGACTGGCTCCGCGCCGAGCAGGAATACCTGCCGATCGCGTAGCCGCCCTTAATACTTTCGCAGTACGGCCAACAGACGGCCGCGAATTTCCACCTGGCTGGACGGAACGCGGATGGGACTCATCGTCTCATTCGCGGGCTGCAGCCGAATTATGTTCCCCGGCTCGCGGTAAAGGCGCTTGAGCGTGGTTTCCGCGCCGCCCACTAGCGCCACCACGATCTGGCCGTCGCTTGCATCTCGCGTGCTTTCCACCAGGATCATGTCGCCATCGCAGATGTGGTCGTCCACCATAGAATTTCCGCGTACGCGCAAGGCGTAGGTTTCCTTGCGCCCCACGAAATCGGCGAAGCTCAGCGAATCCGCCGTGTCGAATGCCTGCACAGGCATGCCGGCCGCGATGCTGCCGTGAATCGGCACTTCGAGCATGGCCTCGAAACGCCCGCGGTTCTTCTCCTGGGCGTAGCGCGGCGCCACCTCAACCGACCGGCTCTGGTTCGCGCCGCGCGACAGGTAATTCTTTTTTGCCAGCGCCGAAATGTGCTTGTGGACAGTCGCAATCGAAGACAGCTTCAGCCCATGCGCGATTTCCTCATAGCTCGGGTTGTAGCCGTTCTGCACCTGATAGTTATCGATGAAGTCCAGAACGTCCTTCTGCCTGCGGGTCAGTGCCATTGCCATCCATATTAGGCGAACAAAAGGTGAAATGCAAGAAGATTTCGGCGACAGCAATAGAAAAGGCGCGGAGAAGCCGAAGCTTCTCCGCGCCCGGAAGATAGCGAAGACGGACAGCGAACCGCGCCTAGCGGGCGAACCGGCGGCGCAGGGTAACCACGCCGGCGAAGCCACCGAAGAGGAGCGCGATGGTACCGGGTTCCGGAGTGGCGGAGACCAATTCCGCCGAGGTCACGGTCAAACTCTCGGAGCAGCCGCCAGGAGCGCATCCGCCGGCAAGCCCTTCCGCGATCCAGATTCCTTCGACGGAAGCGCTGCTCAGCCCTGAGTACGTCGAAAGCCAGGTCGAGAGTGAGGCCTTGTCCTGCTGGCCCCCGAGCAGGTACTGTCCGGTTGTGTTGTCGTAGAAGTTGAAAACCGAATTGTTGTTGAGCGTCATGGTCCCCGCGCCGTTCAGCCCGGTATTCTCGAATTCGAGCATGATGATCTGGTCAGTCGTGGCGTGGGCGCCAAGTACATTCGTGGGATCCTTGAACGCAAGAACGAAGTAGGGCGACAAGTCTGAAGTGTCCGCCGAGAAGTTGACGTTTGCCGTTACGGTCGGGAGCGTGCCGAGCGTGATTCCCGATGGCAGGGACTGCGCGCCCACGCCCTGCGAGGCCGATGCCGTGTTCCACATCAGCTTCGCGTAATTCGTATCATTCGAGAGTGAGAGCGTCACTCCGCTGTTGGCTCCGCAAACTCCGTCGTTGTCCCCGGCGACCGGGGTGAATGTGCCTCCAAAGCCGCCCTGAAGCGCCTGATTCGGGCAGAGAATGTCCGCCTTCGCCTGCCCCATTCCTGCCAGCATGAGCACCGCAAATGCAGCAGTGGAATAAATCGATTTCATAAAAACTTCATCTCCTTCTTATGGTTTTCCGGTACGGTCCACCGTATCAGTAAGAGGCCGCTGTATTCCGGGTGAAATATCACAAAATGCGAGAAAGAGGTACCAGCGGTGGTACTCGAATTTCTCGGCAAAGCCCGAGCGCTTTGGCGAATGTTATTCTGGTGAACCACATGGCTCAGCGGCGCGCTCTTCCGAGAATCTGCATCGCGCTTGGACTGCCCGATGTTCCACGCCTTCTCGAACAGGCGCGGCGCGAGGCGGAAGCCGGCGAAAGCTTTCTCGAATTCCGGATCGACTACCTGCCGGACCCGGTTCAGGGCGCGCAGGCGATCGCGACTTTTCTGCGCGATTATCCGAACTGTACGATCCTCGCGACCTGCCGCCGTCACCAGAACCACGGCCGGTTCAATGGCAGCATCGAAGAGCAGCTTCGCATTCTGGATCTGGCAATCCAGCACGGCGCGAAGGCCATCGACGTGGAGATCGAAACGGCCGAAGTCGCCGTGGCGCGATGCGCCGAACTGCGCGCCAGAGCGTATCTGATCGTCTCCTGGCACCATTTCGAAACCACGCCGCCGCTCGACCCGGTTCTCAAGCGGATGCGCAAGGTTCCGGCCGATGTCTACAAGCTGGTGAGCACGGCCCGCAAGCCCACCGATACCGGCCGCATCCTGGCGGCCAGCCGCCTGAGTCCGAAGATTCCGCTGGTGACGCTCGCGATGGGCGAAGTCGGATTTCCTTCGCGCGTCATCTCGCCCGCGTTCGGCACACTGTTCACCTACGCGGCTCCCGCGCATGTGCAGGGTACGGCGAGCGGTCAGGTGAACGCGCGTCAGCTTCGGTCGCTGTACCGTATCGACAAATTCACGCGCGCCGCGAAGATTTACGGAGTGATCGCGGATCCGGTGGGCCACTCGGTTTCGCCGCAGGTGCACAATCGCGCGTTTCAGTCGAAAAGGATTGACGCCGTGTACGTGCCGCTGCTCGTGACTCCCAATCAGCTTCGCGACTTCTTCCAGTTCGCGGAAGAGCTGCCGCTTTCCGGGTTCAGCGTGACCATTCCTCACAAGAGGCGCATCATCCGCTATCTGGATCACGTGGACCCGCTGGCGAAGCGCATCGGCGCTGTGAACACCGTCTGGCGCAAAGCAGGAAAGTGGCGCGGTACGAATACGGATGCGGAAGCGGTGGCGCGGCCGCTGGCGAAACTGCTGGATCTCAGTAAGGCCACGGTTTTGATCGCCGGCAATGGCGGCGCGGCCCACAGCGCGGCATGCGCGCTTTCGGATGCCGGCGCGAAGCTTGCCATCACTGGCCGCAATCCGGATCGCGTGCGCGCCTTCGCCCGCACGCTGGGCGCGGAAAATCTCACGATGGAGCAGGCGCGCGCGAAGCACTTCGATGTGGTCGTGAACGCGACCTCCGTCGGCATGTGGCCTAACGTGAAGGATTGTCTGTTCCCGGATAAGATTCCCGGTGACATCGTGTTCGACCTGGTTTACAACCCGCTCGAAACGGAACTGATCCGGCGCGCCCGGGCTCAGAACCTGCAGGTCATCACCGGTGTCAAAATGTTTATCGAGCAGGCAGTTCGCCAGTTCGAAATCTGGACCGGCGAATCGGCGCCTCGCGCCGCCATGGAAACGGCGGCTCTGGACGCATTGACGATCAAGTATTCGGAGCAGAAGAAGTGAAACTGACGCGCCGGGAACTCGTGGTGGTGGCGGCCTCAGCCGCGGCCGCGAGCACGCTGGCTCAGACTCCTCCCTCGCAGCCGCAGGGCGAACGCGACTTCGCCAGGGAAGCGCGCGATAACGTCCAGCGCAACGGCGAATTGCTCGCAAAGTTTGGTATCCCGATGGCGGTCGAGCCGGCCTTTCAGTTCAAAGCATGACCGATGACGTTTTCTTCGCACCGATCACGGAGCTGAATGCCCGGCTGAAGAAGCGCGAGTTTTCGGCCGTCGAACTGGTGAAGGCGTTCGGAGAGCGTCTCGAAAAGCTGGGCCCCAAATACAATGCGCTGGCCCTGCCACTGACCAAAATCGCCCAAAAACGCGCGAAGGATGTGGATGGCGACCTGAAGCGCGAACGGTTCCGCGGCCCGCTGCAGGGAATTCCGTTTGGCGCGAAGGATCTGCTTTCATTTGCCGGACATCCCACGACCTGGGGCGCGAAGCCTTACGCGGATCAGGTCTTCGATACGACTGCGACGGTTCTTGACAAGCTCGACGACACCGGCAGTCTGCTGATCGGCAAGCTCTCGATGGTGGAACTGGCGGGTGGCGGCGGCTACCGCACGGCCGCGGCTTCACTGACTGGCCCGGGGCTGAATCCGTGGGATGTCACGCGCTGGTCGGGCGGATCGTCCAGCGGGCCGGGCAGCGCTGTCGCGGCCGGTCTGGTTCCGTTCGCGCTGGGGTCGGAAACATCGGGCTCTATCATCACGCCCGCGGCATACTGCGGAGTCACGGGGCTGCGGCCTACTTACGGATTGGTGAGCCGCCACGGCGCAATGGCGCTTTCCTGGACGCTCGATAAGATCGGACCGCTGTGCCGTACAGCCGAAGACTGCGGTTTGGTGCTTGCGGCGATAGCCGGAGGTGATTCGGACGACCCGGGTTCCGCTGGAAAGAGCTTCTACTATTCGCCGCAATTCGTGCGCCCACTCAACGAACTGAAAATCGGCTTCGCGCCCGTGGACCGCGAGTGGGCGGACCCCGCCATCCAGCCTGCGCTCGATGCTGCCATGGCGACCCTGAAGGATATCGGCATGCAGATGGTGGAAATGCAGCTTCCCGATTACCCGTGGGGCGCCCTGATCAGCACCATTATCGGCGCGGAAAGCGCGTCCATTTTCGAAGAGCTGATTACCAGCGGCCAGGTGGACCAACTCGCCGACCCCAGCCAGGCGGAGGGCCTGAAATCGAAACTGGGCATCACGGCGACGCAGTATCTGAAAGCCATGCGCATTCGGTCGCTCGTGCAGCGGAGTTTCCGCGAGGTTTTCGAAAATATTGATCTGATCGTGGCGCCCGCGCGCTACGAGGTGGCGCCGAAGATCGATGAGCCGCTCGACGATGACGGCCCCGATCGTCCGCATCCCGCCAGACCCGGCATGACCAACCTGATTCCTGCCTCGAATATCGCTGGACTACCGGGTATTTCATTCCCCTGCGGCTTTGCTTCCGGGATGCCCGT
>Ga0068855_100007314_pt1 | contig 13379 bp, 17 predicted proteins | sample KBSCornC52_FD_66592 | JGI IMG/M metagenome (GOLD analysis project Ga0068855, IMG submission 66592) | Corn rhizosphere microbial communities from Kellogg Biological Station, Michigan, USA - KBS Corn C5-2 | ecosystem: Host-associated > Plants > Roots > Rhizosphere > Soil ... | reverse complement strand
ACGGGTGAGCCACCCGCTTTACTGAGGACGGTGGTGGCTCCGCTTGGGTCGGCAATCCATCCCTGCACGCCCGCGTACGACTTCGACAGTTGATCCAATGCGGCCTGGAGCATGGCGAACTGGCCCAATTCCGCCTTGACGTGGCTGGCGGTCGATGCCTCGATGGCTTTATACGATGCGTCGTTGCGGGTCTTCATCGTGTCCATCGTGTCCGACAGGCTCTTGGCGGCTGCCTCCTTGGCCGCCATCGCGGAGGATAAGCTGAGCTGGGCGTTCGCGAGCTGTTCGGTGAGATCCGCCATCTTGTCGTTGCCCGCCTTCGTGGCATCGAGTTTTTTCTGTTTGGTCGCATCGTCAATCTTCTGGAGGTCATTTTCGCCTGACAGGGTGACGCCCTGGTCATAGAACCCTGTCGATGTCTTCAAACCGGAAATCTGGTTGTCCAGTGACTGGACCTTGGCTTTCTGGGCCGCCGTCAGCCGATTCGGGCCTCCGGCATTGGCGAGTACCAGACTTTTCTCGCTGATGAGCTGCTGGAGCTGATCGCCGCTGCCGCCCTTCTTGGCATCATCGAGCATCTTGTCGATATCGTCATACCGCTTCTGATCCTCGGAAGTCCGGCCTTTTCCCGCCGACAATGCATCATCCATCTTCTTCTTCTCGGCAATCAGCTCGGCCACCTTGTTCGCCTTGGCCGTATTGCCCTCCTCATCGATCTTCGCCAGCGAGGCCGTCAATTCCTCCCGTTGCTTGATGATGTCGGCATTGAGCTTGTCCACCGACTTCTGCAGATCATCCACGGCCTTCACCTGCTCCTTCCAGGCATCGGTGCCTTCCTTGATCTTGTCCGTCTGATACTCGATTCTGTTGTTTAGTCTATCAAGTGTGGTCTGCTCGTCTTTCGTGATCGTGCCCATCTCCTTGCGCGTCGTCAGCTCGGTGTGCAGATCATCGATGCGTTTCTTGTTCGCCGTCGCCTCCTTGTCCATCTCCGAAACGATGCTCTTCTGAATCGCATCCATGTCGGATTGGAGCCTCTTGGCTTCTTCCAGCGCCTTGTTGCCGCCGCCGGAGCCACCGGAATTATCCGCCCAGAAATTCTCCGGTAGCGGAGTGCTGGGCGCGTGATCGGCCGGGTTGAAATTTGCGGGGAGCTGCGGTCCTGCGGGCGTGACCGTCTTCTTGCCGGTTACCCGGTCCCTGAGGATCTGCACGGCCTGGGCGGCACCGATTGCGTCGTTGGCGAACGTGTGCAGCAGCGCGGTGAGACCATTCAGGCCGACGATGGCGGCCGGCGCGAAATCGTGCCCCAGCGCGGTCATGAAATCGTTCCACGCGCCCTCGTCATTCTTGATCGCACTGCCCAGCGTCTCCGTGCTATTCGCACCCGCCTCCTGCAGCTTCTTCGTCTCGTCCAGCAGGTACATGGTGCGGAGCATCGCCTTCTGCTCGTCGTCCATGTGGGTAACCTTCGTCTTTATATTCTTGCTCTCGGCGTAATCCTGCAGGCTCTTGTCGGTCATCACGATGCCGAGCTGACGCAGCCCGCGCACGTTGCCTTCAATCGCGGTTGAAACAACATTGTAGACATCCGCATCTGACTTATCCGGGAACGCCTTGCCCAGGTTCTCCGTGAGCTTCGTGAGCTGCACGCTGTAGTTGTCGATCTGCTGCGTGTTCAGCCCCACCGAATCGAGGATGGTGCCGAATCCGGTGCCGAAGTCGAGCATCTGCACCTTGGATCGCTGGAATTGCGCCCCGAGGCTGGCGGTGACGGCCTGCATCTCCGGGAAGCTGTCGCCGTAGATGGCCTTCGCCCGAGCGTTCACGCCGTCGAATCGTATGGACAACTCGGCGGATTGTTTCGCGAGGTCGAACATCTTCATCACGATGGCCTGGATACTCGTGGCTCCGAGCACTCCCAGGGTCACTCCCCACGCCTTGGTGGCCAGGGAAGTCTTGGTCATCGCCTGCTCGTTATCTTTGACCGACAGGGAGAATTTGCTGAGCGACTGCTGGGCCTGGTCATTCACCTGCTTGAGGCGGCTCATGACCGTGTTCCAGTCCTTCGCCTTCTCGATGAATGCTTTCGTGTCGGGATCTAATCTCTCAAGCTCGGCGCGGAGCTGCTTGGCCTCCTCGCTCAACTGGCCGATGGAACCGGCGGCGGTGCCCGCCGATCCTTCCATCTTGATGAATCCCTGCTCCGTCAGCCCGTTCTTCTGATTGATCGCATCCAAGAGCTGGGAATAGTTCTGCAGGCTCTTCTCCATCGGTGCCAGGTTGATGCTGGCATCCATCTGGATGCCGCCGACATTCTCTGTAGACATGCACGTATTCTACATGCTTATCCGAGCAATTCCGAAATGTCGCGCTGCTGGCCCTGGATGGAGCCAGCCTGCTTGAATTCGGCCATTTCTCGGTCGATGGCCTCCGCTTCCTCCTTCGTCTTCGCCTTGCGGCTTTCCCGCCAGGCATTCACGCGCGGATCGTCCTTCGTGGCCTCACGGTCGTCGCGTTTGTTCTCCTCTCTGCCCTTGTCCGATTCCTCACGCAGCAAATAGACGAACGTGTCCATGTAGACCCAGAACTGTCTCCAAGTGAGCTTCATGATCTGATCGTGATTCAGTCCGCCCTTCGAAGTGCGCATCAGGAAGCCGATGTTTCGGACGAACCAGACTGGCCCTCCTGCGTCCTCTCCGGGCTTTCCCCATCCTCTTTTTTTTTGATGCGTGTCTGGATCAGATTGGAGAGCTGCTGGATGGACAGGCTGCCTCTCAGGCTCACGTAAGGTAATGATTTCAAGTCTATTGCAAGCTGATCTTTGTCCCCTTCGACGACGTGCCCGCACAGGAAGCTCTCGACGATGGCCCTGGCCCGATCGATGACGTTCCTGGTGGATTCCTGTTCATCCCAGAGGAAACGCAGCACCTCATCGACGCTGGCCTCTCCGTAGCTGAAGCGGTAGGAATGACCGTTGATGCGGAATGCGACTTCGTACGTCTCTTCGGTGAAGTCGCCAAGATCCATGAAAACTTGTTCTGACATGGCCGGATCGTATCACAGACATAATGCAACTAACAAACAACTAGCAAATCACTACTTGAATATCAGATAGGAGTTGGCTAGAATCACCGACGTAGAAGAAATGAATAGAGTTCGTTCTAGCTGGGCGGGCTCTTTTCTTGTGAGAAATGAAACAACAAAAAAACCCCGCGCATTGCGGGGTTTTGTCTCTTGTTTGTCGGTTCCTAGTTCGGGTTCACCTGGTCCGTATAGATCCATGTGGTCGCCTTGTTGGATTCGATGTTCAGCGGCATGACGCCGGAGTCATTGGCCGTCTCCACGTCCACGAACGGGAACACCAGGTCGGAGGTGACGCGGCAGTCCGTCAGGTCAATCTGGCGCGTCTTGGCGTTGTTCGTGTCCAGTTTCCCGATGATGCGCGCGTACAGCGACACCATGGAGAGGTTCGTGCCTCCCGTCAGCGTGACGGAAGCGGCCGGAGTCGTCGTGTAGTTGGCCGTGATGTTCTGGGCCAGGTTGCCGACGGCGCTCTGGATCAGGACTCCCCATTTCTTCGTGCCCGGATCCTGCACGATCACATATTGCGTGTTGACGGTCAGTGCGCCCGTGACGCTACCGGTGATCGTGATGGCCGTCGGCACCACCTGGCTGCCGTCCTGCTGCGCGAAATAGAGCGGCTGCGAGTAGGCCCACGCGCCGGAGGCGGCGAGTACTTCGCCCGTGACCGGCGTGGAAGATGCCGCCGTCGTCGTCTTGGTGACGAGCGATGCAAAGAGGGAAGCGAGGTTGGACGGTGCGGCCGGTTCCAGGAGTTCACAGGAAATCATGCCTTCCAATCGGGCCTTGTTGTAGATCGTTCCCCGGTTGTCGGATTCGATGGACTTCTGGATCTGCTTGGCGGTGAAGACGACCTTTCGGACTGCCCCGAAATCCACGAGGTTTCCCGTGTTGGTGCCGATCCAGATGTTGCCTTTCTCGACGAGGACGGCGGATGAGTTAATGGCTGACATAGAGAAAAGAGAATGGAATTAGGAAACCACTTCGTAGAAGTCGGTGGTGGATAGGAGATGGTCGGCGAATGCCTTGGGATGCGTGAACACGGTGCCCGCCGGGACGAACTGGCCCATCAGGTGGGCATTGGATTTGAGTCGGAGCACGGTCATCAGCTCTTCCGGTGGTGTGGGAGCAATTTCGGCTTGCTCTTCGTCGTCTTTGGTGCGTGGCATACGGGTACGGGAAAAGGCCCCGCCGTGGCGAGGTGACAATTGCTCACATCATACACTACTGAGTAAAGCCGTGCGAATTATGGTCTCAGGTAGTAGAAGGCAAAGATTAAAATGTGCGCCTTCTCGTCCATTTCGGGGCTGTAGCCTTCCACCGAGGAGATGTGCCGGCACGTCATTCCGAGCCCCTGCGTGCTGTCCGGCGTGCCCGAGGATGTGAACTGCCCCCACTTCTTCGTCGTGTCGTCCATGTACGTGATCAAGATTTCTTCAATCTGTTCCAGCATGTCATCCCCAACCTTGGAATCCGCCTGCAGGCCGATGATCTCCACCTCCACGCGCTCCCGCGTATACCGCACCTTATTCTGGCTCTTCGTGACGCGGCGGAAGACGATGTAAGGATACTCCGTGGACTTCTTCGTCGCCGATGGCCGGTTCCGCAGATAATGCTTCACGCGCGTGGGATCGACCAAACCGTGGAGCACGCCGCCTATTCCACACAAGCCGTATTTGAATTCTCTGTACAAGGCATCCTTGATCGTCATGAAGCTAGTATATCAGTTCATGAGTGCAACGTACTTGGCAATGTCCTGCGCGAACGTGCGTGCCTTGTTGTCGAACGCGATCGAGAACGGATGCCTGCCCGCCGTGCCCACCTCGGCAATCTTCTTCTGGATGAGCCGGAGGATCAATAATTCGTAGACGATGGGATCGAGCGGTGTTGATTTGGCATTCTTGCCGCCGCCTCCGGCATGAACGGAGAGCTCCCTGGCGATGAAGCCGGCGGTCTCCCACTGCTTGGCGTATTCGCCGTGGATGTCGGCATTGTCGGGCAACAGGCTGATGATGCCGTGCCGCTTGGCCCAACCCACCAGCGGAGCAATCGGCGGATATTTAGATCCTGCCTGCCTGCCGAATTCGATCACCGAGGCATATTCGACTTCGTTGAGCACGCTGACTTTGAGCGTCGTGCCCAGCCGCTGCACCGGGTCCGCGTGCGTGGCACCCAAGAGGATGCCCTGATCCACCGCGCCGATGCGGGTGATTTCCTTGCCGATTTCCGCCACAAGATCAAGCGACCATGAAGCCAGGGCTTTGGCAAGCTGATCTTGCTTCTTCTTCGTCGCGGCCTCGAAGTTCGCCTTCACCTTGCGGAGCGAATCGTCATTGAAGCGGAATTTCGCCATCAGGCGCGAACGTCACAGATCGCCACCAGGTGGCTAGGGCCGCGTCCGTCGCGCGACTCGTTGACTTCCAGCACGTCGTACGTGCGGCCGTTCTTCACCGGATGCACGATGCGATCATGAATCGAAATCTCGGTATTCTTGGGCAGGATGATGTTGGTGAAGATGAAGGTGCCGTATTGCACCTTCTCCGCATTGTCCGGCGATGTCTTCCGCCGGTTGGGGATCTTGATGACGCGGCATTTCACCGGTTTGGGTTGCGCATTGAACGCTTCCAGGTCCTCCTTGCCGGTGGTGTCGACCGTGCGCGACTGGATCAAGCAGCGGTCATTCAAAGCCGCAAGGAAGGCGCTCATACGGGATAGAGGGGATACGTGGCCGACTGGAAGCCGGAATTGGATGTCAGTGAGCGGCGTACGGGCGCATTTGAAAGAGGATCCGAGACGCCGACGGCGGCGAAGCGGCTGCGGAATGGCCCGAGGATCGCCCGTGCGATAGGCGAGAGCGTGGCGGCTGATAGATCCGCCCCCTTGTTCGCAAATGTCTGGGAGAGGCTGCCGTCGCCGCCGATGTCGACGGATTCCACGTCCTGCTGGAAGGGCAATTCGTCGGTGTCACTCGATGACCACCATTGAGTAAACAGCCATTCGACCTGGCGGAGACAGGCGAGTGATACCTTATACGGGATGATCGGCTGGCCGTAGTTCGGGCTGATGACCTGATTCTGGGTTGACGAATCGACATCCTGGACGCGTGGGAAGACTCGGTTCGAATTCGTGTCCTTCCAGTGATGTTCCTGCGGCCCCACGAACGCATCGATCAAATCCTCCGCCGTCTGGATGAGGATGGTGATGCTCGCGGTGTCGAGCGTCTTCAAATCGGCGATGAGCGTGTTTGCCTGAACGTCGGTGACGGCGAGATAGGTGATGGCGGGTACTTGCATGAACCCATTCTACCCTACTTCGCGAAGTGATCCTTCACCTTCTGGAAATTGCCCGCCAGGATCTCCTTCATCTTCTCTTCCTTGTTGATCAGGGCCTGTTCCAGGTGGGATTTGAGGGTGATGCCCTCGGCGACGAGCTTATCGAGCGTGGCCTTGCCGATGCCCGGTACTTCCGAAAGCTGATCTTCGGTGGCTTCGCTGATGACGGGTGCGGCGGCTTCAGTCGATGCTTCGACATTTGCGGATGGCTCCCCAATGGGGCGTTCCTCGCACGTTCCCAGCTTGGAAAGCATGCGAAGCTCGGCTTCCTCGGCCTCATTCACCGGAGTGTAGAGGATATCCTGGACGATTCCCTTGTCGCTGGAACGCAGATAGCAGCCGTGGGTCATGAAGAAGCGTGAAGCCATAGTTTAGGGGGTTAGCAGTCGTCGGAAGGGACGGTGTCGCCGGTCAGATACACCTCGGCGGCATTCGTGACGGCCAGGAAGTCGAAGGTATCCGTCGCGTAGGGCAGCACGAAGACGAATTCCATCGAGCTGCTCTTGGTGGGATCGGACGAACTCATCTTGAACCGCACCAGCGGATTGGCGAGGTCGGTCGCGGCCGTTCCGACGGTGCCCGGCGAGCCGAGCGGGACCATGAACACCATGCCGCCCGTGCCCTTGCAGATCACCCGCACGGTGCGGACTTTCTGCGAGAGCGTGATGCGATTGGTTCCCACCGCGTAGGTGGTGGCGACGGCCGCCTGCTCGCCGAAGACGAAAGTACCTTGCTGAGACATATTAATGCGATGGTAACACCTGCAACTGCAGCGTGACAAATACCTTGCCGCCGGCCGTGGTCTTGGCGGAGATGAGGCGGAGCTGATCGGTCAGTTCAAAGGCTGTCTGGGTGATGCTGGCCGACGTGACCGCAACCTGGGCATTCTGGGCTGAGGAGAGCGGCACCGTGGCCGTGCCGTAGACGGTGGCACCCTTGCCGACGGTGACGGTGCCCGCATCCGTACCGGCCAGCGCCTTGGTGACGCCGACGGTCATGGAGTTGATCAGGAACCGATACGGCAGCGCCGGCAAGTCCAATGTGCCGGATTCTCCCGATTCGAACGAGAGGTGCATGGTGAGATCGCGGAGGCTGCCGACGGCCCATTTTTCGTAGGAGACCATAAGTGAGATTCAGAAGTGAGATAAAACTAGCAATGCAATTGTCCCTGCAAGCTGCAGTTGATGATGCCGATGCGGACGAATCCGGCGAAGCCCTGGCCGATCACCTGCCCCGATCCGAAGCCGTAGGAGCCGGTGATGTATTTCTTGCCGGTGCTGTTGGCCGGTGCGATGACGACGTTCTTGAGCGCCGATGCGCCCGTGAGCGTGTAGTCGAGCAATCTCGGTGCGTTGGAGATGGCCAGCGTGCTGAACACGTTGGAGCCGGAATAGCCGAGCGCCCCGGTGGCCGTTCCGACGAAGAGGTTTGAGACCGGCGACGGGTTGTTGGCGACGAAGACCTTCGCCTCCACGATGACGCCGGATGCGTCGGCCGGGAGCGGGTTCAGGACGGCGAACGCGCCGCCCTTTCCCTTGACTTGCTGCAGGGGTTGTTCGATGTACTGGATGTCCTGTGCACCGTTGCGTGTGCCGTAGTTGTTGATGGCAACTCCCGCACCTCCGCCGACGGCGGCCGAGCCGAGCGCGAGAACGCCCAGAAGTTTCATGCTGAGTCCCTGTGTCCATCCGCCAGGAGCGGGAATATCTGCCATATAGGAGAGAGAAGGAAGGAATTGGTCCCGGCAGCCCCCGCGTCAGCGAGGGCCGCCGGTTATTTCTAGTTGATGCCGTAGAGGTCGATGTGCTCGTAGCCGACTCCGGTCACGATCATCGCGTACTTGCCCTGGTAGCTGTACTTGCGGCGGCGTGACGATATGGGAGGCTCGGGGACGAAGCGGAGGATGTCGTTGACCTTCCAGGTGCGGAAGATCTTGGATTCGTTCACGACGCACACGCGGGAATCCGGCATGGCGGCATCGATCACGATGTCGAACACCTGATTTCTGTACTCGTACTGCTTCACGTTGTCCGTGCCCGCCTTCTGCGACTGATCCGGAGTCATGATGATGAATTTCTCCGTCGTCGGGAACAGGATCTTGGCGTTGTTCAAGCTCATGTAAATCGCGTTCGGCGTGCCGAGTGCGAGCACCGTGTCCAGCGCCGTCTTCAGGACCGCTTCGGAGAAGTGTCCGTTGACGTTCGTTCGCAGCACCGGGCGCGTGCCGGAGAAGGCGGCAGTGCTGTCCGAGAGCTGTGTGAGCAAGCCTGCGGTCATCGGCGATGCCGTCTTGGTGCCTTTCTGCTTGTTACCCCAGATGGTCGTGTAGGCCAAGCTGCGGTAGACGCGGAGCAAGGCTTCCTGCTGGATCACCGGGTTCTTGTCGAAGTACTTGCGTGCTTCCACTTCATCCGTGTAGGTCTCGTCGATCATTTCGTAGAAGAGCTGGCAGTAGTTCTCGTAGTCCGCCGTCTGCTCCTGGAAGGCTTCGACGTTCGGTGCGTCCAAGTCGTTGATGGCGTGACCGATCTTCAGGAAGACCGTGGCGTCAGCCCATGTGCCCGGCGTCGTTCCGCCAGCGCCGCGCGATTGCACGGAGATGGTGTTGCCCGAGCGGTCAACCGAGGAAACGACGACCGTTTCCGGCGTGGCTCCCGTGTAGCCGATGGAGAGGACGGTTCCGACCGTCATGGCGTTAATTTGCGCGGCCGTCATCTTCAGGCCCGTGGTGGCCGAGTTGTTCCAGCCGTTGCCGCCGCCGTCGCCGATGGTGCCGGTGATGCCCCCCTTCGAGCGGGTGGCGATGCGGAACATTTCCTGATCGACCGGGGCCTGAGGTGCGCCGATGCGGTTGTAGATGACCGCATCGAGTTTGCCGAGGTTGATGGCCTTGGCGACTCCCAGGATTTCCGGGTTCAGTATGGACGTTGGGTCGTCATACTGCGTGTGGGTTCCGATATCGAATGCCATAGATTAGTAAGTAGTGGGAAATAAGAATTATCCAAAGTAGTTCGTGCTGCGGCTGTCCATCTCCTTGTCCATGTACTCCTTGCGCCGCTCTTCCTCGCGCTTGCGTGCCTCCTCGCCGAGTTCGCGGGAGAGGGACTGGAATTCGCGCGTCTCCTCCTTCGTGAGCGTGGGCTTGGCGTTCAGCTCCTTGAAGCGGGATTGCTTGATCTCCGTGACCTTGGGCGGCTGGTCGCCGGTCGGCGTTTGGTTGCCGAATCCAGTGGTGCTCCCCATCGCTTCCAGGAGTTCCGGGATGAGCGCGGCCTGGTCGTTGAGCGGCTTGCCTGCGAGAGCCTTTTCGACGACGGCGCGTTTCTTCTCGTCCTTGATCGATTCGAGAGACTTATCGAGCTGTGCCTTCATGGATGCCTCGTAGGCTTCCACCTTGGCTTTCGCTTCCTTCGCCTCGGCTTCGGTCTGCGCGAGCTTGGTTTCCTTCTCCGTCAAGAGCTTCTCGAAGTCGCCACGTTTGACGGCTTCCGCTTCGGCAGCCTCGCGTTCCTTCCGCTCATATTCCTCCGCTTTGGTCTTCCAGGTGTCGCGTTCGGAACTGAGATCGGAGATGCGTTTCGAGAACCGGCTTTCTTCTTTCTTCTCTTCCGGTTTCTCGGTCTTCTCTTCGGGATTAGGTTTTGAAGGATCGATTGTCTCTTCTGACATGGTGATGGGTGGTAGTGGATACGGATACCGCCGGGCCTGTCCTTACGCTGGACAGGGAGAGCGAGGCGGGGATTTAACGACTCCCCGGATGTCGGATACGCAAAAGTCCCGCCACGGGTGGCGGTTGCAATTGACGATATGATACATGAGCAAATCAAGTGCGTCTAATTCGATGCCTTCTTGTAGTACGCCACGGCCTGGTCATACAGATCGGGCCGTTCTTCTTTGAGCTGATCCATGCTGACCGGCTGGAGCGTGTGGCGGCATCTCGGATGCAAAGGCGGCACGGGATCTTTCAATAAATCAATGTACTTCTGTTTCTCGTATTTCCAGCAGATGTCGTCGGGTTCTCTGCGCTGGGCCGGAATGGTCGGGAAGATGGCGAATCTACGGCCTGCCGAGAGCATGGTCTGCTGCGCGCTCACGTTGTAGGCGTTGATGGTCTGCGTCCTGACGAGCGTCTGGGAATAGTCTTCGAGATTGAGCCGCCGGCCCTTCTTGCCGATCACGAGCGTGAAGCCCTGATTCTTGAGGATGTCCACCAGCTGCGTCTGCGTCTTGGCCACCGATTGGCCCTGGATGACGGACTTGATGACACGATTGGCCAAGGCTCGTTTATCGAGCGAGGCACGCAGTCCGCTGGTCTTCAGCCCCTGGAGCGTGCTGACGAAATATTCCGATGCCTGCGTGGTCAGATACTTGACGGCTTCCTGATTCACGCCGGAGAACCGGAAGGAAAAACCCTGATCCGCAAAGCCTTTCATCGCGTCGTTCGTCTCGTCGTTCGCCGCCTGCATGACGTCGGGGATTGTCGAATCCACCCACTCCTGCACCTGCGGGGAATTGCGGGCGATGACGGCCTGGATCGCTCGGAATTGCTGCAGGCGGTACCTGGCGAATCCCTGCGAGGTGTCGGCACCGGCGATGATGGCCGCGATTTCATCCGCCGCCTGCTGGTAGAGCTTGATCAGTTCGTCGTTGGTGTAGCCATCCTTGCGTAATTGGTCGGCGACGGTCATAGGGGCAGTGTGAGCGCGAGCCGCACGATCAGCAAGAGCGTGAACGCCATCAGCAGCAGGATGCCCCAGAGCGATGCGAGGAACGCCAGCAGCGGCCAGCGTTTGGCCGACACGTACTCAATCGCCTCCGACAGAGCCTTGGTCGTTTTGGGCAGCGTCGGCACCTTGCCGTCGAATTCCCAGCGTTCAGGCGGCATTGAGCTGCGGGTTATTCTCCGGCTTCGGCAGAGGCGGCTTCACGGGCATGGGCGGAGCCATGAGTTCCTTGTCCTTCTCGATGCGTGTCATCTCTTCATCCAATAGGTCGCCTTCGAGCTGCTGGAAATTCTTGACGGCGGTTTCGACCGAGGAAATGCCCTGCTCCACGGCGGCTCCCCAGACTTCGCCGTCCAATTGCGGATCCCTCGGCAACCCGAAATCGAACGTGAATTTGAATTCCATGTCATCCGGCACGTCGATGCCCTCGATCTGAAGGGCCAGGCGGATGATCTGCTCGAGCCCGTCGCTGTACGCTTCGCGGTATTCCTCGATGCGTTTCAGGAACAGCATGAAGCGGGTGCGCAGGGCTTCGGCCTTTTCGACTCCGCCCTTGTCATCCGCCGCGATGAACGATTGCGGCGTCTGCGTGAGCTTCGCGGCCTTCTCCACCAGGAGTTCAAGATACTTGAATGACTGGTCGAGCATCGGATTGTCGTTCGTGATGTATTTCGCATCCGGGTCACCGGACTGCGCGAAGAAGACTTCCAGCTTTTTCCTCATGACCTGGCCTTTCTCGTCCTGCGGCACGCTGCCGGATGGGAGCTGCAGGATCGGATCCGAATGTTTGAAGAGCTGCAGCGATATCTGCGTCAAACGCGTATTGATCTCATCCAAGATCGGACGCACCGGCTTCAATAATGACTGGCCATATCGATCCTTGATGGTCTTGTCGGCATCGATTTGCACGAGCGGCACGGTGTCCAGCTTCGTCTGCTCGATCACCGAATTGTCCCGCTGCGTCACCATGCCCGGATTGATCTGCAGCAGGTTCGGCAGCGTGCTGAACGGAAGCGGCTGGCCGTGGATCTTGTTATCGATATTCAGAAACAGGTAATAAGTGATCTGTCCCGGTATGTGCTGCTCCACGTAGATATATCGTTTCTCCACGATGTCGTCGCCCGTCAAGTTGGAAATGTAGGTGATCAAAAAGTATTCATTCGGCTTCTGTCCCTGCGGAATGCCGGAGTAGTTCGGGAACCAGTTGTCGAACGGGATTTCCTCGGCGACGGCCTTGCCCTGCTTGTCCTTGCGCAATTTGAACTGCGTGTGGCCGATGGCCTGGAACAGCTTCGATGAGTCCTTGAGCTTCTGATTCAGATGATTGCGCTTCATGAAGTCGTCAATCGCCGCCTGGATCCGGCCGCTGCCGTCCGAGTTGTCATCCACCTCCACCTTCACGGGCTTGCCGAACAGGAAGATCGTGCCTGCTTTGACCAGGATGGGAGCTAAATCCATCGTCACGGCCAGGACCTTCTTCTTCTCCTCGTCGTTGCCGAAGAATTCCTGCAAGAGGAACCACGTGCGCTTGAAGAACGCATTGAGGAAGTCGCTGTTGTACAGATTGTAATATTCCTGCTCGTTCTCCACTCTCAGGAGATCGGTCGTGTAGGGATAGCGGGGAGGCACGGACATGCACGCATTGTATCACGCTCCGATTAGAGTCCTAAATCCTTCTTGGTGAACACCTCCCTCGTCACCCGCAAGGCATTGGGCACGTTGTAGAGCGCGATGGCCAGCGTCATGACGGTATCATCATGATATCCGTCCATGGCTCCCATCTTGCCGTCGTCCTTGATCTCGAAGCGTAAGCATTCGCTCTGCACCTTGGAGGAATGGCATCTGAGGGTTTCGTCCTCGATGGCCTCCGCCAGCCTGTCCAATACCAGAGGTTTGGTCTTGAGGTTCGTGTAGAAGCCGTATTTCATCTGCATCTTCTTCGTCTTCGCATCGAGATATTGGGTGGAATGCATGAGCTGACGCGGGTACTTTCCCGTGTCGATGTAATCCCTTTGGAAGTTGTTGATGACGGTGAGTCCGTGGTCGGTGGCCTCCGTCACGTTGTAGGCGAAATGATATTCCTTTCCGAGCTTGTACTGAATCTCATGCAGCTTCGCGTACGGCCACTTGCCCCGGAACATCGCAACCAACTGATGCGTCACGCAATCGACAACCTGAATCACGTTGTAGTCCGTTCCGCCTTCCTTCCTGTCCTCCTGATCCAGCGATTCGATGCCTC
>Ga0068855_100007309_pt1 | contig 13379 bp, 8 predicted proteins | sample KBSCornC52_FD_66592 | JGI IMG/M metagenome (GOLD analysis project Ga0068855, IMG submission 66592) | Corn rhizosphere microbial communities from Kellogg Biological Station, Michigan, USA - KBS Corn C5-2 | ecosystem: Host-associated > Plants > Roots > Rhizosphere > Soil ... | reverse complement strand
ACGGCCAATGGCGGCAAGATCACCGACTTCAACGGCACCGACGCAGGGGTGAGCTTCACTTTCGCCGCGGAAAAGCTGCCGTGGGTGCTTCCGGCCGATGCGCAGGAAGGCTACAAGATGACCCACGCCGGCCATCACTATTCCAACGAAAAGGTCAGCGTGCGCGGTCTCAAGGCGGGCAAGTACGACCTGAAGATCGATGGCGAAACGATCGGTTCGTATGCCGCCGGCCAGCTGGCCTTTGGCGTGGAGCTCGAGGAAAACGCCAAGACGCCCGAGTATCAGCAGGCGCTGAAAGTCGCGACGCTCAACCAGCAGCGGAACAACGAAGCCTACCACCCGCTGCGCGACCAGTACAGCCAGCTCAAGGGCAAGCGCCGCGACCTCGCCAAAGTCGCTGAGAGCGATCCGCAGTACGCCGCGAAGAAAGCCGATTTCGACAAATGGTATGAAGGCCAGAAGTCGAAGGTCGCCGAACTTCTCGGCAAGGCTGCCGACTTCGAAGCGCAGATCTACAAGGCCAACCAGCCCGTCCCGCACAAGTACGAGATCGTGCCCTCGACTGAGCCGGCCAAAGCCGCCGCGCGCTAATCGCAATTTCCGCTGACCGCGGATCTCCCGGCCCGCGAATCACGAAAGTGGTTCGCGGGCCTTTTTCTTTCGTGGCGACGGCCTGTCCAAATGGCGAAGCGGAAATTATGAAAACGCAGAGACGCAGCGCGGCGAAGCCGCAACCAAAGGGTTTAAGTAGGCCCGCGAATCACACGGATCACTCGAATGGGTCTTCTTCATTCGTGTCATTCGCATGATTTGCGGGCTGAAAATCTACGCACGCCGCGGAAACTTTTAGGGTTAGCACTGCGGAGGGCGGAGAAAAACGGCTTTTGAGCATCCGCTTCCGCAAACCTCACGTGGCTATCAACTATCAACCCTCCACTCTCAACTTCTGTTTTAGCGTGCCCTGCTCGCCAAAACGGATAACACCTTTCCGATGCTGAAACTTCTTTTTCTCGGTGATGTCGTCGGTGAACCCGGACGACGTGCGGTCATCGAGACCGTCCCGCGCCTTCGCGAAGAGCGCGGAATCGATTTCATTGTGGTCAATGGCGAGAACGCCGCCAACGGGCGCGGCATCACGCCGAAGATCACCATCGATCTGCTGCGCTGCGGCATCGCGGTCATCACCAGCGGCGATCACATTTGGGATCAAAAAGAAATCGTCCCCTTCATCGATACCGAGCCGCGGCTGTTGCGTCCGCTGAACTATCCGGCGAATACGCCGGGCGCCGGCTCCATCGTGCTCGAGACGCCGAAAGGCAAGGTGGGCGTCATCAACGTGCAGTGCCGCACTTTCATGAACCCGCCGTTGGAGAATCCGTTTCTGGCCATCGACGCGGAGGTCAAGCGGGTGCGCGAAGAGACGCCGATCATCTTCGTGGATGTGCATGGCGAAACGACCAGCGAGAAGATCGCCATGGGGCGTTTCCTCGACGGCAAAGTCAGCGCCGTGTGTGGCACCCACACGCATACGCAGACGGCGGATGAGCAGATTTTTCCCGGCGGCACGGCCTTCCTGTGCGATGCGGGCATGTGCGGGCCAAGCGAAAGCTGCCTCGGGCGCGAGATCCAGCCGATCATCGAGCGTTTCCTTACCGGGCGTCCGATCCTCTATCCAGTGGCGCGTGGCCCCGTGAAATTGCTCGGCGCGATCGTCGAAATCGACGAGTCGTCCGGTCGCGCGTTGTCGATCGAACGGTTTTCCCAGGTTTACGAACCGCCGGAGCCCGCCCCCGCACCCGCCCCGGCCATTACGGCTAAATAACGTAAATAGAACTCCTTACATTTGAGGCCGGCGGCGCATTGGTGGATAGAGCCACCATAATCCGCAGAATTGCTGAAATAATTTCTTGTCAGTAACGCGCCTCTACCCTATCACTTGCGCCGTTCTCTCCCCGGACAGAAAGCGCCTCTCGGGTTTCCACCCAAGAGGCGTTTTCATTTGTCCGGATGACGGAGGGACGCGCTCCCGCGTGTTCGCAGATTTCCTTCCTCCTTCGCCCCAAAATGGGGAACGCGCAGGAGCGCATCCTTCCGAGTCTCGCGCCTCCCGGAGGTGCGGAGACGCATCACGAATTAAACCGAGAAATTGAACCGGATGGGAATCTCCACTGTCGAGGAGACGGGGCGGCCGTTTTGCGTGGCCGGGCTGAAACGCCACGTGTGTACGGCTTCGAGGGCGGCCCGATCGAGCATGGCGTGACCGCTTCCCTGGCTGACGCTCGCACTCGTCACCCGCCCATTCGCATCGACGCCCACGAGCAGCATGACCACGCCTTCGATTCGCTGCGCCCGGGCTTCTGGGGGATACGGCGGCTTGTAGCGAGTGAGGAAATGCGGCGGTAGATAATTTCCGCCCGCGGCACCGCCTCCCGCGGTCAAACCAGCCGCCGCGTTGTGGCTTGAGGTGCTCCGCCGGGCGGGCGCGCCGCTCGCCTTTGTGGCGCGGCCCTTTTTCGTCGATGGGAGCATGGGCAACGGCGGTGGCACCTCGGCGGTCGTCACGATGAACGGCGGCATCGACTCCGCTGGTGGCATGGGCACGGGCGCCGACTCCAAGGTCGGCGCTGATGGAACGAAACTCGTCTCCGCCGGCGCAGTAGTTGCTTCTGGCGCGGGTTGCGGCGCGGGAAACTCCTCCACCACCAGCGCATTATCTCCGGGCGAAAGAGACACGCTCATCTCGGTCCTCCCAGGAACAAGACGCGGCGCCCAGAGCAGCGACGACCAGCCAACGAGGGCCAGCACACTGCCATGAATGGCGCATGACAAGATGAGCGCGCTACGGGGCATACCGCGACGATGGCACCTTTAATCCTGCCGTCCGCTCACCGGGGTGTAGGAGCGTTCGGCGTGGCCGGTCCGGCCGAAATCGTAGCCCACGATGAGCCAGCCGATTTCGCGGTCCGAGGAATTGTTCGTGCCCCACTGACAGGAGAGATCCACGTGCCAGTTCCGCGTCGGGCGCCACTGGACGCTCGGGCCGATGTTGAGCTGGTGCGCCGGATGGCCACGCTCGCCCTTGATCGTGTCATGGTCGTAGAGCACTTCGATGCCGACCCCGAGTTTGCCATCGATGACCGAATAGCTCAGGCCGAGCGGGATCTGGAATTCGTATTCGCGGTCACCGCCCGTCTCGGCTTCCCACACGAAGTTCACGCCCCAATGCCAGCGCGAGGCGAAGTCTCCGCCGAAAAGTGCCTTCAGTTCATAGACATCCGGGCCCCATTGGTGATCGGCGATCTTGTATTCGCCGTAGAAGGTGGGGTTGCCCCAGATCTTGCCCCAATCGGCGAGCGCATAGCGCAGCTCGATGTTGAAGCTCTGGTAGTGGAAGTGGCCTTTCTGGTCGCCTTCGATGTCCTGGTAGAGGTCGAGTTGCATCCGGTAAGGCAGGCCGATTTCCACCTCCTCGAGCAGACGGTGCGATTCCGTGCCGTCGCGGTGATTCTTGATGCGCCACCAGCTTTCGACGCCCACTTCCCAAGGCTCCTGCTGGATATAAACGCGCGTGCCGGTGAAGCGTCGCGCGCTGGTCCACTCGGGGCGGCCGGTTTCGCCGATGGGGGTGTTTTCACTCAGGACGGAAGTGAAGGCCGTGCTCGTCGTCTCCGGCAGCCGGGTGGTCGGCGCATTGGGCGACGCCGCGGGTGCGGGTGGCGTTTCGGCGGCGACCAGCGCAGAAGCGGAAGCCAGGATGAGGAGGGTGGTTTTGACCGGGTGGGGGACCATGCAATGAGTTGAAGGGTATTGAGTATTTGTTTGGGTAAACTGACAGCCGCGCGGGCAAGCAGCGGGTGTGCCATCCTGCGGCCCGCTCTTTGCTAGAGAGGCGCATGCTAACCTCCACCCGCATTTCACCCGGAAATCGGGATAGGAATTAGCCTCGCCAGCCTCGCTGTCGTACAATTTCTATCCCTCCGTCGTTTTTCCTCATCGCATGTCCGTCCGTCGTATCTCAAGCCTTTGGTTGCGCCTCGCGCTGCCGTTTTTGCTCTTCGTCGTGGCGGGATCCACGGCGCTGGCCCTGTGGCTGCATGCCGCGGCGGAACGCGAGTCGCGCCATGTCTTCGCCACGCTCGCGCGGACCAATGCGGACTTCATCAAGAGCGCGCGCCTGCCGGCCAATGAACGTGTCGCTGATTACCTCAGCCGCGTCTTGAACATGCACGTCTTCTTTCGGCGGCGGGCTTGGGACATGACGAATAGCGATGGTGGCCTCGCCATGAGCCAGAGCCTGGAAACGATCCCTCCGGTGACCGGGCCGCTCGAGTCGCATCGGAATCTTCTGCGGACGCTCGGTCCGGAACGGGGGATCGTGCCCGCAGGGCGGGATTTCGAGGCGATCGCCGTGCCGTTGGAGAATGACTTGAGCCTCCTCCTCGTGCGTGAAGTGCAGCCGGCGTGGTCCTTCCTCGTGCGCACCGAGACGCTGGCCTTGCTCGTGGCCTTCTGGGTTTTTTCGGTGGCTCTCGCCTGGGTGCTGGCCAGTGGTTTCGTGCGGCCGTTGCGCCTGCTGGCCGAGCGCTTGCCGCAAATCGAGAACGATCCCGGCGGCGCGTTGCCCGGCGCCGAGCGTTCGGATGAAATCGGCCAACTGGCCCGCGCTTATCTCGCCACCCGCGCGCAACTGGCTGACGAGCGCACCCGCCGCGAGCAAGCCGAACGGCTCGCCATGCTCGGCCGCATGGCCACGGGTCTGGCTCACGAAATTCGCAATCCGCTGGCGGCGATCCGCATGCACGCCCAGCTCATCGGTTCCGCGCACAATGGCGACCTGGCCAGCACGGCGAACGAATCGCTGCCCGTGCTGCTCGGCGAGGCCTCGAAGATCGAGGGGCTGGTGCAACAGTGGATGTTCCTGGCGCGCCCCCAGCCGCCGCAAACGGCGCCGGCGGATCTCGGCGACATCGTGGCCAGCGTCATCCGCACCCTCACGCCGCAAGCGGATCACGCGCGGGTGCGGCTGGTGAATGAAGTGCCTGCCGGCCTGCGCGCGCGCGTCGATGCCAGCCGCCTCGCCCAGGCCATCGGCAACGTCACGCTCAACGCCGTCCAGGCCATGCCCACCGGCGGGACCGTGACCATCCGGGGAGAAAATGGAGCGTGGATGTGTCTCATTTTCCAGGACACGGGTGTGGGTTTTTCCGAGTCGGCGCTGGTCCATTATGCGGACCTTTTCTTTTCCGAGAAGGAAGGCGGCATGGGCATCGGCATGAGCGTGACCGCGGAAATCCTCAAGGCGCATTTCGGCAAACTGCTCGTGGCCAATGCCGACGAGGGGGGCGCTGTCGTCACCATGGAGCTGCCGGCAATTTCAACATTTCACGGATTAACATCCAACACCCAACATTGCCCCCACGGCACCATGGGCGTCTCGCAAAGCCTCGGCTCAACATCCAACATCCAATGAAGAGAGCCGCCCCGCCGCACGCTTGCGTCATTGGATGTTGGGTGTTGGGTGTTGGATGTTGGGTGTTCTGCCTTTGCCTTTCATGACCTCCATCCTCATCATCGAAGACGAACACGCGGTGGCCAGCGCGCTCGGTGCGATTTGCAAGCGGCTCGGTCACGAGGCGCAATTGTGCTCCAGCGGTCGCCGTGGTTTGGAGGAACTGGCGCGCGGCGATTTCGCGCTCGCGATTCTCGACATCGGCCTGCCGGACATGAGCGGCCTGGAGGTGCTCAGGCAGATCCGCCAGCGTGCCCCCGCGATCCCCTCGCTCATCATCACGGCGCACGGCAATCTCGACAACGCGGTGGCCGCGAAAAAGCTCGGCGCGGCCGGTTATCTCGTGAAACCGCTCGACCTGCCCGAGGTGCAGGAGACGATCCGCCAACTGGCCAGCCCCGCCGCGGCTCCGGCGGCTTCCGCCCAGGTTTCGCCGTCGCTGCTCATCGGCGCCGCGCCGGCCATGCAGCGTTGTTTCGTGGAAATCGCCCACGCTTGCACCAGCGATGCCCCGGTGCTGATTTCCGGTCCCACGGGCACGGGAAAGACCCTGGCCGCGCGCGTCATTCATACCAATAGCGCGCGCAGCGAGGCGCCCTTCGTCACGCTGCATTGCTCCGCGTTGCCCGAGCATCTGTTGGAGAGTGAATTGTTCGGCCACGAAAAAGGCGCTTTCACCGGTGCGCTGACCTCGCGCGAGGGCCACCTCGAGCGTGCCCGTGGCGGCACGCTTTTCCTCGATGAAATCGCGGACGTTTCCCCGGCCATCCAGGCGAAGCTCCTGCGCTTTGTGGAAGAGCGCACATTTACCCGCGTCGGTGGCCGCGAGGATCTGCGCGTCGATCTCCGTCTCGTGACCGCGACGAACAAAGACCTGCGTGAAGAAGTGCGCACCGGGCGTTTCCGCGAGGACCTTTATTACCGCCTACACGTCCTCGAGATCACCATGCCCGCTTTGCGCGAGCGCCCCGGCGACATCGCGGCGCTGGCCACTTACTTCCTCGGCTCGATCGGAGGAACACAACCGCGCCAGCTCGCTCCGGCCACCATCGACCTGCTCCAGCGCTATACCTGGCCGGGCAACGTCCGCGAACTGCGCAACGCCCTCGAACATGCCATCGCCGTTTCGAATGGCGGCGTGATTTTGCCCCACCATTTCCCGCGGGAATTGCGCGAGACCCGGGAAGCCGCCCCGGCGCCGTCCGACGTCCTCGATACGGCACTCGGCGCCTGGCTGCAGCGGCAGCTGGCGGCCGGGGCGACCTATCGCGAGATGCACGACGCCCTGGAATCGATGGCTCTCCAGCACCTCCTGGCCCATTTCGGAGGCAAGCCCACTGTTCTCGCCCGCGAAACCAAGATGAACCGGGTTACCTTGCGGAAAAAAGTCCTCCGACTCGATCGCGGCGAATCGGCCATTTCGGATAGCGAGGACGAGGGGTAGTTTCGGACGGTGCGGCATTTTCGATTTTCGCTCTGCCCCGTTTCGTAATGGTTTTGTAGTGGTTTCGTAGATTTCCCTGTGGGGTGTTTATCGAGGAGGGTCAGGTGTTTTCCGCGCGGATCTACGGGATTTTCCCTATCCTAGGCCCGCCATTTGCTCTGATTTCCTCACCAAAGCACTCCCGCGGAAGTACTGGACAACCTTCCACCGTTGGTGTGCCCTCTGCGCACCCCGATCGCCATCTCGACACCCCCCTCGATGAAATCACTACAGTCCAGTCGATCCGGGACCATTCTGCGCGTCCTGCGGAGGCCGCGCTTGGCGTTGGCGCTGGGTGGCGCTTTGCTGGCAGCGGCGTGGACGTTGCCTTCCGCCTTTGACGACACCTTCGAGACGATCGCCACTCACGATCACCCTGTTCCGAAGGCCTCTGAAACGAAAAAGGGCACGTCGTCCGTCCACGTGGCGATCGGCGGCACCGTGCCGAAATACGACGGAAAAGCCGAGGGCAGATGGTGGGGAACCGGGGGAGAGGCCGGGCCGGTCGAATCGCCAGAGAGCTTCGGCAAGACGAGCCGGGCCACGAAAGGGCCGTCGTTCCTGGGTCTGTTGCGGCAGCAGTTGGGCGATTCCGGGTCTTCGGCAGTCGGAAATTTCGACGCGCCTTTTCGCGATTCAAGCGACCCCGGAGGCCCATCCCGCTTCGAGTCGATGCTCAACCTGCTGGCTCTCAACCCCCTCGGTGACGTGCAGACGATGGCGGCTGCGCTTCCTCCTTCCGCCATCTTCCACTCTTCGACCATGCCGCTCCGGGAAAATGTCGTCCCGATCGATGATGGCTCGAGCAGCAGCGCGAACAGACCGGCTCCTCACACCTGGAATAGCTACGCTGCGGTGCCGATTGCGGTGAGCGCTGGCGGCCTCGCCCTCAACACCGCCCCCGCCGCGGTCTCGCCGGTGACGACGAACCCACTGATCTCTCCTCCTCCGCCGGTAACGGATATCTTCACGCCGGCCCCGTTTCGGACTGGCAGCGTGAGTGCTTCGGCGTCGGTACCAACCAGCATTCCTATCGTTCCGCCAGTCGCTTCGAGCGCGCCGGCTTCGTCGATCAGCCAGGGCCTGCGCGTGTTTGTCAAAATCCCCTCGGCCGCTCCGGTAACGGCGTCCACGCCGACCCTCACGACCAGTGCGATTTCCAGTTCCACGTCTGGCGCGACCACCACGCCCGTCAACCCGGTGCTGACCAAATCCAACACGACGACGGATATCGGTTATCAATTCGTCCCCGTTGGTAACGCTGGCAATGCGAACGATCCGGCCACCGCTAACAAATTCGGCGCTGTTAGTTACAGCTACGATATTGGCAAGTACGACGTGACGCTGACTCAATACACCGCCTTCCTCAATGCGGTGGCCGCAACGGATGCCTTCGGACTTTACAACGTCTCGATGGCTTCGGACGGCCATATCGCGGGAATCAGCCAGACAGGCGCCAATGGAACCTACCATTACGCCGTGATTGGGGATGGGCAGCGGCCAGTAACCTATGTGAGTTGGTTCGACGCCGCGCGCTTTGCCAACTGGGTGAACAACGGGCAACCGGTCGGCATGGGCGAAGTCGCTGGTTCGACCGAGGACGGCGCTTACACCTTGAACGGAGCAAATGCCGGGGTGGTGAACAAAAATGCAAATGCCCAGGTTTGGATTCCCAGCGAAAGCGAGTGGTACAAGGCCGCGTATTATGATCCCACCCTGAACGGGGGTGCGGGTGGATATTGGGCCGATGCGGCCCAGAGCAACACTCCGCCCGGAAATACGGTTGGCAGCCAGCCGAACCAGGGAAACTACCTTTTTGCCGGCGGCGACCCCGTTCACAATCCATCGGGGAACTTCCTGACCGACGTGGGTGCCTTCAGCATGTCGATGAGCCCCTACGGCACCTTCGACCAAATGGGCGATGTCAATGAGTGGAACGATGGCATCTTCGGCCCGGGTCGAGGCATCCGGGGCGGGGCTTGGGATAGTCTCTCGGCATCGGCCCTCCTCTCGACCAATTTCACCTACGACGACCCGACGACCGAAAATGCCGACACCGGCTTCCGTCTTGCAATGATCCCCGAGCCGGCGGTGTGGCCGTCGCTCCTTGGAGGAATGGGTCTGCTGGTCGCCTGGCGCCGGCGACGCAACGCGGCGTGATCATCCCCGGGGAGTCGTTTTCGGCTCTGTTTCGCATTGCGGGATTTTGTCTAAACGGAGATGCTCCCGGCCGCCGTGAAATTCCCCCTCGCTTCCCTTTTCCTCGCTTTCGTTGCGGTGGCCACTGTCGCCAGTGCGGCCTCGCGCGATGATTCCGCCGCCGAAAAGCTCGGCTGGCATCTGGCCACCAAGGCGTACACCTTCCGGGCCATCACGCTCTACGAGACGATCGATATCACCCACGAACTCGGCCTGAAATACTTCGAGCTCAATCCCACGCAAAAGCTCAGCGCAGAGAATCCGGTGAAAACCAACGACACGCTGACGCCGGAATTGCGCGCCGCGCTGAAGGCGAAGTTTGCCACCGCCGGGATCAAGGTCACGAACTATGGCGTGGTGAAGCTCACCAACGACGAAGCGGCCGACCGCAAGGTCTTCGACTTCGCCAAGGACATGGGCATCGAGACCATCGTCTCCGAACCGACCGCCGATTCCTTTGATCTGCTCGATAAGCTGACCGCGGAATACGGCATCCGGGTGGCCATTCACAATCACCCAGCGCCTTCGACGTACTTCGATCCGGAGACCGTGCTGAAAGCCATCCAGGGCCATAGTGCGCGAATTGGCGCCTGTGCCGACACCGGCCACTGGACTCGCTCCGGGCTCAACGCCGTCGATTGTCTCAAGAAACTCGCCGGCCACGTCATCACCTCGCATTTCAAGGACACCAATGACGAGAAAAAGGACGTGGTTTATGGCCAGGGCAAGACCGACATCAAGGGCATGATGGAGGAACTCAAGCGCCAGAATTTCCACGGCACCCTTTCCATGGAATACGAAAGCGGCGCAAAGGGAGAACAACTCATCAATGAGCTCAAGGAGTGCATCGCCTTTTTCGATCGCGAAGCGGCGCATCTCGCCCACTAACAATTTATGGAACAACCCGAAGTCCCGTTGGAACAAGTGCAGGAGCACATTGAACATCACGCCCATCACAACCCGGATACCTTCATTTCGAAGGTCGCGCTGAGCACCGCGATCATCGCGGCTTTGGCGGCGATCACTTCGCTGCTGGCGGGGGATCATGCCAATGAGGCGATGGTCAGCCAGATCAAGGCTTCGGATCAGTGGGCCTATTACCAGTCCAAGGGCATCAAGTCCGGTGTGCTCAGCACCAAGGTCGCCCTCCTTGAGGCCATGGAGAAAAAGCCCAACGCGAAGGATGAAGAAAAGCTGGCCGAATATAAGAAAGAGCAGGATGAGATTAAGGCAGAGGCATCCGTCCTGGGGCACGAGGCGGAGGAGCACCTGGCCAAACACAAGAAGCTGGCTGCCGGAGTGACGCTCTTGCAGATCGCCATCGCCATCGGTGCGATCTCGGCACTCACCAAGCGCAAGGTTTTCTGGGGAGTCAGCCTGCTCTTTGCCTTGGGCGGCGTGATCTTCCTCGCCCTGGGGGTGCTCTACACGCTGCCGGCAGCGCCGCTTCCGCATTAGCGGGCGCGGGCGGTGCGGGTGGCGTTAGTCACCGCAGAGGATGACTGTCCAGTGGCGAATTTTCGTGACTAGGCAGGGGAGGGTTGTTCGCCGATGAATGGCTCGTGATTTCTGTCGCCCCGACAAATCGCTCACGCGTTTTTCGGCCGGGTTCGCGTAGGTCCGGTTCGACCGATTTCTCGTTCCCGCAAAGCGGGTTACGCAACTCCGTAAGCCCAGTCATTCGCTGGGTGGCTAAGCTTCCGCTACGCTTGGCCATTCTTTTTTAGACCCCTCATTCATGCGCCGCCCGTACTGTCTCTCCCTCGCCCTTTTCGCTCTCGCGCTGCCGCCGGCTATGTCGCACGCGGAGGATAAGGTGCAGTTTAACCGCGACATCCGGCCGATCTTTTCGGACACGTGTTTCCAATGTCACGGCCCGGATGAAAAGAAGCGCAAGGCTGGGCTGCGCCTGGATACGCGCGACACGGCGGTAAAGCCGTCGGAATCCGGCGATATCGCGATCGTGCCGGGCAAGCCCGCCGAGAGTGAGATGGTCAAGCGGCTCGAAACGACCGACCCGGACGACGTCATGCCGCCGTCGAAGCTGCACAAGCCGATTACCCCGGCGCAACTTGCCACCGTCAAAAAGTGGATCGCCCAAGGGGCGCAGTACCAACGTCACTGGGCGTTCGTCAAACCCGAGCGGCCGCCGGTGCCGAAGCTGGCCGACATCCCGCTGCCTGACGCCCATTGGAAAAACAATGCCAATGGGGTAGGCGACTGGAGCGCCAATCCGGTCGACGCTTTCCTTTTGAAAAACATGGTGGCCAAGGGCCTCGTGCCCTCGAAGGAGGCGGCGCCCGAGACGGTCATCCGCCGCATGGCGCTGGATTTGAATGGTATCCCGCCAACCCCCGGGGAGGTCGACGCCTTTGTGCAATCGTGGAAGACCAATGGCCCGCGCGCTGCCGTGGACAAGCTCGCGGATCGATTGCTCGCCTCGCCGCGTTACGGCGAGCACATGGCCGTGCAATGGCTCGACTATGCGCGCTATGCGGACAGCAATGGTTTCCAGTCCGACACCAGCCGCCAGATGTGGCACTGGCGCGATTGGGTGATCAATGCCTTCAACCGCAACATGTCCTTCGACGAGTTCACCCTCGAGCAACTCGCCGGCGACATGCTGCCGAATGCCACGCGCGATCAGGTCGTGGCCTCCGGCTTCCAGCGCAACTGCCGGCTCAACGGTGAAGGTGGACGCATCGTGGACGAATGGTTTGCCGAGACGGTGATCGACCGCGTGAACACTACCGGTGAGACCTGGCTCGGTCTCACCCTGGGCTGCTGCCGCTGCCACGATCATAAGTTTGATCCCATTTCGCAGAAGGAATTCTATTCGTTCTTCGCCTTCTTCAATTCGAGCGATGAGAATGGCGTGCTCGACGATTTCGGTGGTTCCGCGGGCACCCGGCGCGGTGGCAATTCGCGGCCCATCCTGGACCTGCCATCGCCCGCCCAGGAAACGCAGATGACGAAACTCGCCGCCGCTGTGACCACCGCGCAGCAACAGGTGGCCGAGGCCACGAAGCAGTTGCCGCAATTGGAGAAAGACTGGGAGGTAAAGTTCCGCAACGAGCTGCAGGACAAGAAGCCCGCGTGGCAGGAACTCGCGGCCGATGTGAAGAGCGAAGGTGGCGCCACGCTCACCCGGTTGGAGGACGGCACGTGGCTGGCCAGCGGGAAAAATCCGCCGAAGGACACTTACACGATCACCGCGCCGATTCCCGCGGGCGATTTCAGCGCGCTGTTGCTCGAGACGTTTCCCGATCCGTCGCTGCCCGGTCACAGCCTCGGCCGCAACAGCAACGGCAATTATGTGCTCACCTCTGTCGAAGCGGAGATCAGTGCGCCGAGTCTCCCGCAACAGCTCGTGGCGGACTTCACCCGCGCCGAGTCGGACTACGAGCAGAAGGGTTATGAGGTGAAGCTGATCGTCGAAGACAATTCGCCGAAGCGCGGCAAGCGCGACAAGGCGAAAAAAGGCTGGGCGATCGATGGCAATGACCCGGCGAAGAAAGTGCCGCGCAAGGCGATGTTCGTGACCAGCACGCCGCTCACCATTCCGGTGGACGCCACGATCACGGTGCGCCTTAAGCACGAGGCGCTGGCCAATCACAATATCGGTCGGTTCCGGGTGAGCATGAGCTCGCAGCCGCCGAGCATCGTGAAATTGAATGGCGGCGAAACCCCGAAGGCGATCCACGAGGCGCTGGATATGGACGCCGCCAAACGCACCGCCGCCCAGCGCGCCGCGTTGCTCAAATTCTTCCGCGACAATACCGATAACCCCGCTTCCCGTGCCGAGACCGTGCTCACGGCGGCGAAGAAGACCCTGGAGGACTTCAAGCTCGACCTGCCAAATACCATGGTCATGAAGGAACTGCCGCAGCCGCGCGACGCGTATGTGCTCATTCGTGGCGAATACGACAAGCATGGCGCCAAGGTACAGCGCGGCCTGCCTGCCTTCCTGCCGCCGCTGCCCCGCGGGGCGCCGATGGATCGCCGCGGCCTCGCCGAATGGATCACTTCGCCGGAAAATCCGCTGACCGCACGCGTGTGGGTGAATCGCGCGTGGGAAAAATTCTTCGGCATCGGCATCGTGCGCACCACGGAAAATCTCGGTTCGCAATCGGAGTGGCCGAGCGATCCGGAGTTGCTCGACTTCCTGGCCACGGAATTCGTGCGGCT
>Ga0068855_100007307_pt1 | contig 13380 bp, 12 predicted proteins | sample KBSCornC52_FD_66592 | JGI IMG/M metagenome (GOLD analysis project Ga0068855, IMG submission 66592) | Corn rhizosphere microbial communities from Kellogg Biological Station, Michigan, USA - KBS Corn C5-2 | ecosystem: Host-associated > Plants > Roots > Rhizosphere > Soil ... | reverse complement strand
GCCACGGCGAGCTGTCGTTACGCCTCGGGCGATGCGCGGGTTTGCGGACTGGCCCCGTATCCTCGACTTCGATCCCAAACCGAGATTCCGCAACGAGATCCGGCGCACCGACCTGCGCCGGTCGGGCCGCCCGAGGAGTAACCAGATGACGTTCGATTTCAAGGTCGCCGACCTCGGACTCGCGGCCTTCGGGCGTAAGGAGATCACCCTCGCCGAGCACGAGATGCCCGGTCTGATGGCGATGCGCGCCCAGTACGGCGAGTCGAAGCCGCTCTCGGGCGCCCGCATCACAGGCTCGCTGCACATGACCGTGCAGACCGCAGTGCTGATCGAGACCCTCGTCGAGCTCGGGGCGCAGGTGCGCTGGGCCAGCTGCAACATCTTCTCGACCCAAGACCACGCAGCGGCCGCGATCGTCGTCGGGCCGACAGGCACGCCTGATGCGCCGTCCGGCGTGCCGGTTTTTGCCTGGAAGGGCGAGACGCTGCAGGAGTACTGGTGGTGCACCGAGCAGGTGCTCGGCTGGCCCGATGCCGATGGTCCGAACATGATTTTGGATGACGGTGGCGATGCCACCCTCCTCGTGCACAAGGGTGTCGAGTTCGAGAAGGCCGGCGCGGTGCCCGACCCGTCGACCGCCGACTCCGAGGAGTTCGAGGTCGTGCTGGGGGTGCTGCAGCGCTCCCTCGCCGAAGACCCGCAGCGCTGGACGACGATTGCGTCCGGCATCAAGGGCGTCACTGAAGAGACCACGACCGGCGTGCATCGCCTGTACCAGATGGCCACCGCCGGCAGCCTGCTGTTCCCGGCGATCAACGTGAACGACTCAGTTACCAAGAGCAAGTTCGACAACAAGTACGGCTGCCGGCACTCGCTCATCGACGGCATCAACCGGGCCACAGACGTGCTGATCGGCGGCAAGGTTGCGGTTGTCTGCGGTTACGGAGACGTCGGCAAAGGCTGCGCCGAATCGCTTCGTGGTCAGGGCGCGCGGGTCATCGTCACCGAGGTCGACCCGATCTGCGCATTGCAGGCGGCGATGGACGGCTACCAGGTGGCGACTCTCGAAGACGTCGTGTCGACGGCCGATATCTTCGTGACCGCAACGGGTTGCGTGAACGTCATCACCGCAGACCAGATGTCGCGCATGAAGCACCAGGCGATCGTCGGCAACATCGGCCACTTCGACAACGAGATCGACATGGCTGGCCTGGCGAAGCTGTCGGGTATCTCGAAGGTGAACGTCAAGCCGCAAGTCGACGAGTGGGTTTTCGCCGATGGGCACGCGATTATCGTGCTTTCCGAAGGGCGGTTGCTGAACCTCGGCAACGCCACCGGGCACCCGAGTTTCGTGATGAGCAATTCGTTCACCAACCAGGTGCTCGCGCAGATCGAGCTATTCACGAAGACCGCCGAGTATCCGGTCGGCGTCTACGTGCTGCCGAAGCAGCTCGACGAAATGGTGGCCCGCTTGCACCTATCGGCGCTCGGTGTGCATCTCACCGAGCTGACCCACGAGCAGGCCACCTATCTCGGTGTGCCGGTGACCGGGCCGTACAAGTCTGAGGCTTACCGCTACTAGGTATGCGCTCAGGCGGGCAACGCGCTGCCAGGAAATCCTCTGCAGGGATGCAGTTCATAGACGAAGATGCCGGCGCGGACGCCTGGATCGTCGTCCAGTAGTGCTTTGGTCTCTTCTACGCTGCGGTCGAAGATGCACAGGCCGTGCACGTTCGTGCCGTCCTTGATGGGACAGACGATCGGCATCGCACCGTCGGCCCGCAATAACAAATTGCGGCGCGCGTGCTCCCAGACGATGGCGTCGGCGTCGGGGCGGTTTCTGTTCGGGCCGGATTTCAAGAGCGCGATCGTGTACGTCTTGGCTGCCGCGATTCGGGCACGCATCTCGTCATCGGTGAACGTCGTCAACGCGATCTCCTGTCCTCTTGCTTGCGTTAGTAATGACTAACAGTTAGCCTGTGCTGACACTATCATCACGATCGGAGGCAGACGATGGGCAAGCCAGTGGCGTTCTTCGAGATCATCAGCCCTGACGCGCAGCGTGCGCAGCGTTTCTACGCCGACCTGTTCGATTGGCGGGTCGACGCCGATCCCGCGATGGGCGGCTTCGGGCTCATCGACACGGGTGCCGGCGAGGCGGCGATCCCCGGCGGTATCGGCCCGTTGACGCCCGACGACGTCGCCGGTACCCGGGTCTATATGCGAGTAGACGATCTCGACGCGTATCTCGACAAGGCCGAGACCCTCGGTGGGAAGCGTTTGCTGCCACCGACCGATCTACCCAATGGCTACGGCAAAATCGCAATGTTCGCCGACCCGGATGGCAACCCCGTGGGCCTTTGGGCGTGACGGCGAGCAGAGCGGTCTGCGGAGCCGGCGCTGGCGCGGGTCGACCTGGCGCGGGCGGCTCTGGTAGCGGTCGGGTTGACGCCGATCCGGCGGACGTCGTCCTGCGGGCACTCGCCGAGCCACGTCGGCGGGCGATCTTGCAACTGGTTGCTCACGATGAGTTGCCAGCCGGTGCGATCGCGGCAGCGTTCGAGGTCACCCGGCCAGCGGTCAGCCAGCACCTGACCGCGCTGAAGAATGCCGGTCTGCTGATCGAGCGGCGCGACGGCGCCCGCCGGATGTACCGAGCACGCCCCGAAGGGCTTGCCGCGCTGAAGGATCTGCTCGACGATATGTGGGCGTCGTCGCTCGATCTTGCGCGGCAACTCGTCGAGGCCGACCGTGGGTTGTCGGATGCGGGTGAGGTTTCAGCGGCAGCAAACGCCCACTGACGGGAGCATTCACGATGACGGCGAGCACGTCGGCGAGCGGCCGGGCCGTAGCGGGAAACGTCATCCCGTTCGAGCGGCCGCCGGTGCGGCAGTCGACGCTGGTGCGAAGCGACGTCGCCCACACGTTCGAGGTGTTCGTCCGGACGATCGGCGTGTGGTGGCCGGTGCAGCCGTTCTCGGGCGGCGCCGAACGCGTGCGCGATGTCACGTTCGAGCAGCGCGAGGGTGGTCGAATTTTCGAAACGTGGGACGACGGCACCATGGTCGAGTGGGGCACCGTTTTGTCGTGGACGCCCACCGATGGCTTTGTCATGAGCTGGCAGATGACGCCCGCGACGACCGAGGTCGAGTTTCGTTTCACCGCACTCGGGCCGGCGCTCACCCGCGTCGCCGTTGAACATCGGGGCTGGGAACGGCTCACCGAAAGCCAGCTGGTCGAGGCATGTGCGCTGCCGGGCGGCTACTCCGGTGGCGCGTTCGCCAAGGGTTGGGCCCACATCCTCGGGTGTTTCGCCTCAGCAGCGGGCGGCGAAGTGTCGGACGAACTCAACTGATTGACCTTCCCGCATGAGGGACAGCCTCGTTCAGGTGATCGTGCCGCGCGGGCGCGGACTCATGTCACAGCCGGCGAAGCCGTTTTGCCGCCAGGCCTCGTAGACGGCGATCGCCGCGGCATTCGACAGATTGAGTGAACGCAAGCCCGGCAGCATCGGCAACCGCACCTGCTCCGTCACGCGTTCGTCATCCAGCACGTCGTCGGGCAATCCGGTCGTCTCTGTGCCGAAAAGCAACACGTCGCCGGGGGCGTATTCGACGTCCGCGAAATTGCGACTGGCGCGGCCGGTGAAAGCGAATACGCGTCCGGGCATCAGCGCCTGCCATGCCGCCGTCATGTTCTCGTGCAGCGTGACGCTCGCGAGGTCATGGTAATCGAGTCCGGCGCGGCGCAGTCGTGCGTCAGTGAACTCGAACGCCATCGGTCCGATCAGGTGCAGCTCGCACCCGGTTGCCGCGACGAGACGGATCGCATTGCCGGTATTTGGCGGGATTCTCGGCTCGAGGAACGCGACGCGAAACACCCCTGCATGATGCCAGTGGGCAAAGCCGCGGCCTATTGCGGTGGGGTGAACGGCCCAGGTGGTGGCGCTGGAGTGGTAGCCGGGGCATGCTGTGGCGGTGCCGAGTGCGCAGTCGGTGGCTGCTGGAAATTCTGCGGCGGCGCCGCAACTGCAGGCCGGGCAGCTGCCCGGATCCGCCACTCTTCCCGGCGACGGCGTTCGGCCAGAATTGCCGACAAGTAAGCCCATCCGGGAGTTCCGGGCGGTGGTGGCGGCGTGACGACGGCCTGCACGGCGGCGACCAGTTGGTTTCCCATCGCGTCACGGGCAGATGGGTGCAGTTCGTACTGGCGACCGAGAAAATGCCTGCACGACAAGGCCAACTCGTCGGTCATCCGCGACAGGTCGAGAGTGCTCGCCCACATCGCCAGCGGTGGCGGCATCGCGATGCCGGGCCCGCCGGTGCGCCCTGGTACCCGCTGCTGGACGACGATCGTGCCGGCGAGCAAGTCACCGATCCGCTTCGAGCGCCGGCTGATCATGCTGGTGAGAAGGGCCGGGCCCCAAAACTCCAGCGGCATCAAAATCGCCCGTGCGAGTGCATGCCTGAACCGTTCGGGTGCGCCGTCATCACGGACGACGCGAAGGCCCATCGCCGCCTTGCCGAGACTGCGGCCGCGCCACAATGTCTCGAACGCCACCGGATAACCGATGACGATGACGACAAGCGTGGTTAACGAGACGGCAAGCGCAGAATCGACGTCGGCGCCAGCGACGAGGTGCGCCACTGCGAGATTGGCGAAGATCAGCAAGAATAGCTGAACGGCGGCGTCGATCACGAAGCCCACGAGTCTCGAAGGCCAGTGTGCGAGACGCACATCGAGTGCAACTGCCTCGCCAGTGACCACGCCAGCCGTCATAGTGCCCTAGTCTGCCGGTTCATGGACGTCGACGCCTTCGTTACGGCACATCAGGCCGGTTGGTCGCGCCTCCAGCACCTCGTCAACCGGGCGAGTCGGCCGAGCCGACTGACCGGCGCCGAGATCGACGAACTTGTCGAGCTTTACCAGCGCACCGCAACACACCTGTCGCTCGTGCAGTCGCGCACGCCTGACGCCCAGCTCGTCGCGCGGCTCTCGGCGCTGACCGCCGCCGCGCGGGCGGCCATTACGGGTTCGCACGATCCGGCGTGGAGCGACGTAACTCGGTACCTCACCGTCACGTTTCCGGCCGCGGTCTATCGAAGCGCGCGATGGTGGGTGCCGGTGGCGTTCGCGAATATCGCCGTTATGGTTGCGATCGGCGTCTGGATGGATACCCACCCCCAGGTCATCTCGAGCCTGGTGCCGTCTGATGCCGTGCACCAACTCGTCGACCACGACTTCAAAAACTATTACTCGGCCCACCCTGCGACGGCGTTCGCCGCCAACGTCTGGACCCACAATGCGCTGATCGCCGCAGGCAGTCTGGCGCTCGGCGTTTTTGTCGGCATCCCGACCTTGTTCTTGTTGTGGCAGAACTCCGTGAACGTCGGCGCCGACGGTGGATTGCTTGCTGCTAACGGAAAACTTGGCGAGTTTTTCGGCCTGATCCTGCCGCACGGCATGCTCGAACTCACCGCCGTCTTCATCGCCGCCGGAACCGGATTGCGGCTCGGTTGGGTCGTGATCGATCCAGGCCCGCGCCGCCGATCCGACGCGCTCGCCGAGGAGGGGCGTTCCGCTTTCGCCGTAGCGATCGGCTTGGTCGGGGTCTTGCTCGTCTCGGGCGTGATCGAGGCCTTCGTCACCCCGTCACCGCTGCCCACTTGGGCCCGCATCTCGATCGGCGCGATCGTCGAAATCGCCTTTCTTTCTTACGTTTCCATTCTCGGACGTCGCGCTGCGGCGGCGGGCGATATCGGTGACGTCGACGAGTGGGCCCGCGCAGACACGCTCGAAGCCACCGGCTGACCTGGCTCTACAGCAGGCCGTGCGCCTTCATCGACAGGTAGGCGTCGGCCACCTTGCTGGCGAACTCGTCGGGCGTGCCCTCGACGACCTCGACTCCGCGGCGCCGCAACAGCCCAGCCATCTTACGTTGCGCAGCAAGGGTTTTCTCGGCTGCAGCGGCGTCGAAGACCGCTCTCGCATCGGTGCGGTCACTGGTCATTGCGCTCACCACAGGATCGGTCACGGCCGCCAGCATGACCGCGTGTCGCGACGTCACCTGACCCAGCGCGGGCAGGATCGCCTCGCCGATCGCCGCTTGGTCGAGTGCCGTGAACAGCACCACGAGCACCCGATGTGACGTCCGCCGAAGGATTTCGGCCACCAGGCGTCGTCCGTCTGTCTCGACAAGACGAGGCTGGAGTCCGGCCATCGACTGCAAGAGCCCGGCGAGCGAATCGCCGGCGCCTTCGCTGCCACGTACCAGCAGGCGAGGCTGGTCGTCGACCGCCATCACGTCGACCCGATCGCCTGCGCGGGATGCCAGCGCGCCCAGCAGCAGTGCCGCATCTATTGCGGCATCGAGCCGGGTGCCGCCCGCGATGCGGGCTGCCGACGTGCGGCCGGTGTCGAGGACGAGCAAGAGTCGCCGGTCGCGTTCGGGCCGCCACGTGCGAACCACAACGGCCGACCGGCGTGCGGTGGCTCGCCAATCGATCGACCGGGCATCGTCGCCCTCGACGTAGTCACGCAGTGAGTCGAACTCGGTGCCCTGCCCGCGCACGCGCGCGGCAGTGCGGCCGTCGAGGAGTCGAAGTTTCGCAAGCTTTTCAGGCAAGAACTTCCGGCTCGGAAAGGCGGGCAACACCCGAAGGCTCCACGGAGCGTGGTGATTTCCCTGCCGTGCCGCGAGGCCGAGCGGACCCACGCTGTGCACGGTGACCCGATCGGCCTGCAACTCGGTACGGCGAGACGGGTGCAACGTGGTAACGAGGCGGCGCCGTTCACCGGGGGAGACGTCGATGCGCAGGCGACCGGGCATCGCATGCGCGCTCGGCGGCCACGCATCTCTCACGACACCACGCACGCGGCGCTTCCCTCGATTCACCGCCTGCACGCCGACCGTTGCCGATTCGTCGAGGCGCCGCGCGGTATCTCCATATCGAGACACATCGAGCGCCCGCACGCTGCCGGCGAGTGCGAGGTCGAGGGCGATTGCGGCCACGAGCACGCCTTCGGTGTACAGCACCATCCAACCGTGCAGCGGCGCGACGAAGACGACGAAGACGCCGATCAGCGCGAAGAGGGCCGCGCGCCTCGTCAGTGCCATCGAGAAATCACCGCGGCACGGCGACCGACGCGAGCACGCCTTCGAGGACGGCGTCGGTAGTGGCACCTTCGAGTTCTGCCTCGGGACGCAGCGCCAATCGGTGCCGCAGCGTCGGCCGGGCGAGGGCTTTCACGTCGTCCGGCGTGACATAGTCGCGGCCCGAAAGCCAAGCCCACGCGCGAGCTGTGCGCAACAACGCAGTGGCGCCACGCGGCGATGCACCCAACGAGACGGACGGCGAGCTGCGCGTTGCTCGGCAGATGTCGACGATGTAGCCCAGCACCTCGGCGGCGACGGTGACCCGGGCGACCGCTGCTCGACCTGCGGCCAAATCGGCGGCTCCGGCCACCGGGCGCAAGCCGGCTGCGGTCAGGTCGCGCGGGTCGAATCCGACGGAGTGCTTGTGCAACATCCCGAACTCCTCGTCGCGACCGGGCAACGGCACGTTGAGTTTCACCAGGAACCGGTCGAGTTGTGCCTCGGGTAACGGATAGGTGCCTTCGTATTCGACGGGGTTTTGGGTCGCGATCACCATGAACGGTTGTGGCAGCGGGCGGGGCACGCCGTCGACCGAGACCTGGCGTTCTTCCATCGCTTCGAGCAGCGAGGCTTGGGTTTTCGGTGGCGTGCGGTTGATTTCGTCGGCGAGCAAGAGGTTGGTGAAAACCGGACCTTGGCGGAACGTGAATTCCGCTGTGTGGGTGTCGTAGATAAGCGAACCGGTAACGTCGCCCGGCATCAGATCTGGTGTGAACTGGACGCGTTTGGTTTCGAGCGAAAGCGCAGCCGCAAGCGCCCGTACCATCAGCGTTTTCGCGACACCGGGAACGCCTTCGAGCAACACGTGACCGTCGGCGAGCAACGCGACGATGACGCCGCTCACGACCGGGTCTTGCCCGACAACGGCCTTTGCCACCTCGGTTCGGACGGCGACGAACGCGTCCCGCGACTGGTCGATCGTCGTCGAACTCATGACTTCAGTACCTCCTGCTCGAGAGCGGTGAGTTGGCGGGCGAGATCGACGAGTGCGCGATCGTCGGCGGGGGTCGGACCGTACAGCAAAATGTTGACGTTGCTCGCGTCGCGGCCGCCAGTTGCATGCAGCCGAAGGACGATCGCGTCGACGAGCGCATCGTGATCGGCACCCGGCGCGAACCCGAGGCGCCTCGCCAACCGGTCGCGGGTGCCCGAGCGAAGTGCGTCGGCAGCCCTGTCGTACGAGCGCGCCCGCCGGTAGAGCCGGGCTCGGCCGACGACGGTTTCGGCCTGCCGGACCACGACTGGAAGCGCCTCAGGCACGAGTCGCCCCATCCGTCGTCCTCGCCATAAAGCAAGCACGCCGACCGCTATCGCGAGTTGCAGCACGGCCCACTTCAGCCTGCTCGGCAGCAAATCGGTAAGCGACGTCTGGCGGTCGTTTCGATCGGATGTCGCGGCTAGCAGCGGAGGCGCCAGCCAGACAACGTCGGGATGGGCATCGAGCAGGCCAAGGCCAAGGGCGGCATTGCCCTGGTCGGCGAGTTCGCTGTTCATCAGCACGCTGCCGTCGCCGAGCATCGTCACCTGCCGGCCGTTGCGCTCGAACGTGACGAGCCCGTAGCCGTCGCCGACCGGGTAACAGCCGGTCCCGCCGTCCGGGATCTGATAGCCGATCGAGGCGGCCTCGATCGCTCCTGCCGTCACCGCGGCGGACAGCGTGCACTGCGGATCGAACGGTCCGTCGTCGAACCCGGAACCGCCGGGATGCACGCCCAGATCGAGGCCGCCGAGTTCGAACGGGCCGGCACCGACCACCACCAGATCGGCTGGCGCGGCTGCGAGCGCGGAGAGCTGCGAACTGCCAAGCCGATCAGGGTTCACGACGACGAGAGTGCTGCCCGCAGTTGCCTGCGTCACCGCATCGTCGGGGCTGGTCACGGTGATGACATGCACCTCGCGCTGGCCGAGCAGGGCGGCGAGTGCGTGGGTGCCGGTCGAATCGTAGGACCGAGGGTCGAGATCCCCGGCGTGGCCGCTGATCTTGATCATCGTGCTCAGGACGGCGACGGCAATGACGACGACCACGACGGCCGCGATGATGCGATAACGCCGCCAGCGCTGGCGAATCGTCGGATCGGTTGCCGAACCCGCCTGCTGGCCATTCGGGTGGCCGCCGGACCGTGTGGGCGGGATCTCCGGCCGTGTGCCGACCGGTACGTCGGTGGCGGCCGTCATGTCGACACCGCCGTCAGTGATCGATGCGACCCGGCGACCCGGTGATCGAGTGTGCGCAGGAACTCTTCGTCGGCAGCCGTTGCGGCCCGCCCGCCGTACCAGATCGTGTCGAAGATGCCCGCTGCTCGCCGCAGGTCGTTGGCCAACAGCGGCAACGACTTCGACGTCTCTGCGCACAGTTCGGACGCCGTGCGGCCAGGCCGCGCGTCGATCACATCGCGCTCTTCGAGTTCGCGCGCGACGGCCCGGAACCACTCGCGAACCGCCTGCGCCCAAAGCTGTTCGGCGGCGAACGCGGCAGCACGTCGACGATGGTCGGCGGCCGCCTCGATTGTGCTGCCGAGAATCGGCTGGGCCGCTTTCGCGGTTCGGCGAACCCGACCGACACGAATCGTCACGAAGGCGATCGCGGCCGCAATCACCACCACGATGATGAGGAGCCCGATGCCGTTTCCGGGTGAGTGCCTTGCGGCCGCCTCGATCGCGTCATTGAGTTTGCGCACGATCCAGTCGAACGCGCGTTGCAATGTCGAGGGGTCGTGGGCATGGTAGGCCCGCTTCGACAATTCACCTTGTGCGGCTTGCTGTGCCCCGTCACGGGTGATCGGCGGAGGCGACCCGGACGCCGCGTACAGCAGCAATCGCAGGCTCGGCATCATCGGATGGGCCGACTGTTGATCAGAACCGCCCCGCCGTGGCAGGCGACGCGGCCTGGGCAGCCCGGGTCAGTTGGATGTCGAGGCCCTCGGCTCGCATGCGGCGGTCTACATAGATCAGCGTCAATGCGGAAGCGAGCAGCGGCTGGGTCAAGGTCCAGACCACGGCGCCTCCGAGCGCGAGCACCAGCAGGGCGCCGATCGGCTGTTGCTGGTCGTGGCTGATAGCCGAGAAGCTGCCAAGCGCGCCGCTGATCGCGAGGAAGATCAGGTTGATCACGCCCCCGGCTACCCCGACGATCAGGCTCACGAGCGCGCGCAGGCCCCATACCCTCCAGAATGCGCCGTGCACCAACCGCCATGATCTCGCGATTGCCGCCCGAGCTCCGAGCCGTTCGAGCATGAAAGACGGGACGGCGAGGGCGAGCTTGCCCCACAGCAGCATCGCGGTAGCGATGCCCGCCGGGATGCCGATAACCAAGACGACAGCCAGTGCGGCACCGCCGCCGACTGCTGCAGCGGCGACCGCAAGGAGGGCGACGACGAGCCCAGGCGCGAACGGTCCGAGTCCGGCGACCAGCCCGACGGCGAGCAACCGCCATGGCCGGGCACGAACCGCGGCGACGACTTGAGATCCTGAGATCGGCTGGCCGAGGATCGCCTTGGCGACCACGACGGTGACGATGCCGGCCAGCAGCACTTCGAACACGCCGCCAAGCACGTACTCGACGATCGTTGACGCGGTGCCTGCCCCGTTGACGCGGAATTGCGGCTGGCCGATCGCGTTGTCCCGGGTCGTCGAATAGAACGAGCCGAGGCTGCCCGACACGTTGCGCATCAGCACGCCGGTCAGCAGTCGCGCGAGTTCGAGAACGGCCGCGAAGAGCGCCGCGTACCCGAAGGCGATCCGCGGGTGCCTGCGGATCGTGGCGAATCCGCCGTCAAGAATCTCGCCGACTGACAGCGGGCGAAGTGCGACGATGCCGGGCTTGAAGTCAGGTGTCCGCGGGCTCCACCCCCACGGCTGCTGTGGCTGCCCCGCGTATTGGCCCGGGTATTGGCCCGGGTATTGGCCCGGGTATTGCCCCGGGTATTGCCCGGGCGCCGCGTATTGGCCCGGGTATTGGCCCGGGTATTGCCCGGGCGCCGCGTATTGGCCGGGCGGGGGCGGCGGCGCTGCGGGCGGCGGCAGCGGACCCCATTGGCCGGCTGGCGGTGGCGCTGCGGGCGGCGGCAGCGGACCCCATTGGCCGGCCGGCGGTGCTGTCGGCGGTGCCGCCGGACCTGTTGGTGCCGGCTGTGTCGGCTCTGGGGGCAGCCCGGGATCGACCCAACCGGGCGTTTCACCCATTCGCTGTCTCCCCGCGAATTTGCGTGTCCTCAATACCGCGGCACCCGACGGGATTCGCGTTGTTCATCGTCGCATGCACTGACCGTCTCGCGTCAGCGACTCGCGAACTTGCACCGAGATCACCAGCAACCCCCATGACTGGCTTCGAGGTGAGACCATCACCTCATGAAAGGACGTGTTCTTGTCGTCGACGACGACACCGCCCTGGCCGAGATGCTTGGCATCGTGCTGCGCGGCGAAGGTATCGAGCCCTTTTTCGTCTTCGATGGTGATAAGGCACTGGCCGCTTTCCACGAGACCAAGCCCGATCTCGTGCTGCTCGACCTGATGCTTCCGGGCACCGACGGCATCGACGTCTGCCGGCAAATCCGCGCCGAGTCCGGCGTGCCGATCGTGATGCTGACGGCGAAGAGCGACACCGTCGACGTCGTGGTCGGTCTCGAATCCGGTGCCGACGACTACGTCGTCAAGCCGTTCAAGCCAAAGGAGCTGGTGGCTCGGCTGCGGGCTCGGCTGCGCCGAAGCGACGAGCCAGCACCTGAGGTGATCACGATCGGTGACCTCACGATCGACGTCGCCGGTCACTCGGTGAGCCGCGACGGTGCGCAGATCCCGCTGACTCCGCTCGAATTCGACCTGCTGGTCGCGTTGGCGAAGAAACCGCGGCATGTCTTCTCCCGCGAGGTGTTGCTCGAGCAGGTCTGGGGTTACCGGCACGCAGCCGACACCCGGCTTGTCAACGTGCATGTGCAACGGCTGCGGTCGAAGGTCGAGCGCGATCCCGAGCGGCCCGAGATCGTCGTCACCGTGCGCGGTGTCGGCTACAAGGCAGGCCCGGCGTAATGGACGCTTGCCGTCGTCCGACATTCGTCTCCGAGGTCTCCGAGGTCTCCGTGGTTCTCAAGGCGTGCTGCACTGAGCGTTGAGATGACCGACAGTTCACCCGACGAAACGGGTTCGGTTAACGCGCCTGCCCCATTCCACATCGTTCACCCGAGCATGGGGCGCCGGCTTCGGCGGTTGGTGCGCAGGATCGTCACGCGATGGCGGCGCTCGATCCAGATCCGGGTCGTGAGCAGCACGCTCGTCGTGTCGGCAGTCGTCGTCGCGCTGTTAGGTCTGATCGTTTTGCAGCAGGTGAAATCCGGCTTGTTGCAGGCAAAGATCCGCTCGTCGACCACGCAGGTGCTGAACAGCTACGACACCGCGCAGCAGTACCTCAACGAGGGATCGAACATCAACGCGCTGCTCACCGCGGTGAACAGCCTGACCGTGCAGCAAACCCGCAGGCAGCCCGGCGGCTATGAGGTCGTGGGTTTCATCGAACTTACTCCCGGCAAGCCGCTCACCACGCAAGCGGCAAAGAACGACGACTTCAACGTGAGCAGCGTGCCTGCGAAGCTCATCGACTCGGTGAGCTCGGGCGACGCCCAGTATTACTACGAGTACACGACGATGTCGTACACCACGGGTGCGCATTACCCGGGCCTGGCGGTTGGTTCGCGATTTACGAGCAGCAACAGCCAGCATTTCCAGATCTACTACGTGTTTTCGCTGCAGCAAGAAGACCAAACGCTCTCGCTCGTGTGGCGCACCTTGCTGCTCAGTGGGCTGGCGATAGTCGTGTTGCTCGCAGGTATCGCCTGGTTGGTCACCCGCCAAGTCGTCACGCCGGTACGCATGGCGGCTCGGATCGCCGAACGGCTCGCAGATGGCCGGTTGCAAGAACGTATGCGGCCCAAGGGTGAAGACGATCTCGCGCGGCTGGCTGCGTCGTTCAACAAGATGGCCGACAGCCTGCAGCGCCAGATTCGCCGACTCGAAGACCTCTCCCGCATTCAGCGGCGCTTCGTTTCCGACGTTTCGCACGAACTCCGCACCCCGCTGACGACCGTGCGCATGGCGGCTGATGTGTTGTACGAGGCTCGCCAGGAGTTCGATCCCGCGAGCGCGCGTTCTGCCGAATTGCTGCAAACCCAGCTCGACCGCTTCGAATCGTTGCTCGCCGATCTCCTCGAAATCAGCCGCCACGACGCCGGTGC
>Ga0068855_100007306_pt1 | contig 13380 bp, 11 predicted proteins | sample KBSCornC52_FD_66592 | JGI IMG/M metagenome (GOLD analysis project Ga0068855, IMG submission 66592) | Corn rhizosphere microbial communities from Kellogg Biological Station, Michigan, USA - KBS Corn C5-2 | ecosystem: Host-associated > Plants > Roots > Rhizosphere > Soil ... | reverse complement strand
GGGAATCGCCTCGGCCGCGTTCGCTGGCGTCCCCAAGAGCCTGGCGGTAAACACGTGGCAGACAAGTTGAAGCACGAGGGGATTCATGTCCGCACCCAGCCACGAGGACCTCGCTCGCCGCCTGCGCGACGCCTACACCGGCGGAGCGGTGCCGCCGATGCGCGACGGTCTTGATCCCGTCGATGTCGCCGGCGCCTATGCTGTGCAGGAGATCAACACCCGGTATTGGGAAAGCCAGGGCCGCCGGATCGTCGGCCGCAAGGCGGGGCTGACCGCCAAGGCCGTGCAGACCCAGCTGGGCGTCGATCAGCCCGATTTCGGGGTTTTGTTCGACGACATGAAAGTGGCCGATGGCGGCAAGCTCGATCCCGCGAAGTGCCTCCAGCCCAAGGCCGAGGCGGAGATCGCCTTCGTCCTAGGAGCTGACCTGCCCTCCCCCGAGACCACGCCCGAGCAGGTGGCGGCGGCGGTCGCCACGGTCCACGCGGCGATCGAGATCGTCGACAGCCGCATCGCCGACTGGAAGATCACCTTCGCCGATACCGTGGCCGACAATGGCTCCTCGGCCTTCTACGTCCTCGCCGACGAGGGCAAGCCGCTGCCCGGGCTCGACCTCTGGACCGCGGGGATGGTGATGCAGATCAACGGCCAGACCGTCTCGCTCGGCGCCGGAGCCGCCGCGCTGGGGCATCCGCTCAAGGCTGCTGCCTGGCTGGCGCAGACGCTCGCCAGCCGCGACGAACCGCTCAAGGCAGGCGACGTTTTGCTGGCCGGCGCGCTGGGCCCGATGGTCGCCCTCTCGCCCGGCGACAAGGTCGAAGCCTTCGTCGGGGGCCTCGGCTCCTGTTCGTTTACCTATGCAAAGGGCTGAGGCCATGAGCAATCCTACCAAGAAGACCAAGGTCGCGATCATCGGCTCGGGCAACATCGGCACCGACCTGATGATCAAGATCATGCGCCTGTCCGACGTGCTCGAAATGGGCGCCTTCGTCGGCATCGACCCCGAGAGCGACGGGCTCAAGCGCGCGGCGCGGATGGGCGTGCCGATCACCGCCGAAGGGATCGACGGGCTGCTCGCCATGCCCGAGTTCGCCGATATCCAGATCGTGTTCGACGCGACCAGTGCCGGCGCGCACAAGCGCAACAGCGAACTGGTGCTCGCTGCCGGCAAGCGGATGATCGACCTGACGCCCGCCGCGATCGGCCCCTACACGATCCCGCCGGTCAACGGCGAGACCAACCTCGACGCGGCCAATGTCAACATGGTGACCTGCGGCGGGCAGGCGACGATCCCGATCGTCGCCGCCGTGAACCGCGTCGCCAAGGTCCACTATGGCGAGATCGTCGCCTCGATCGCCAGCAAGAGCGCCGGCCCCGGCACCCGCGCCAACATCGACGAGTTCACCGAGACCACCAGCCAGGCGATCATGGACGTGGGCGGGGCCAGCCGCGGCAAGGCGATCATCATCCTCAACCCGGCCGAACCGCCGCTGATCATGCGCGACACGGTCTACTGCCTATGCGAGGACGCCGACCAGGAGGCGATCCGCAAGTCGGTCGAGGACATGGTCGCCGAGGTGCAGAGCTACGTCCCCGGCTACCGCCTCAAGCAGGCCGTGCAGTTCGAGCACATCGGCTCCAACCGCCCGCTGCGCATTCCCGGAATGGACGGCTCGTTCACCGGCCTCAAGGTCTCGGTCTTCCTCGAGGTCGAAGGCGCGGCGCATTACCTGCCCGCCTATGCCGGCAACCTCGACATCATGACCTCGGCCGCGCTGAAGACCGCCGAGAAGATCGCCCGGCGCCATTACGCGGGAGTTGCCGCATGACCTTCGATCCGACGCAAACCAAGCTCTACATCCAGGACGTCACCCTGCGCGACGGCATGCACGCCATCCGTCACCAGTACGGCCTCGATCACGTCCAGGCGATCGCCCGTGCGCTCGACGCGGCCAAGGTCGATGCCATCGAAGTGGCGCACGGCGACGGGCTGCAGGGCTCCAGCTTCAACTATGGCTTCGGCGCCCACACCGACTGGGACTGGATCGGCGCCGTGGCCGAGGTGCTCGAGCACGCCGTGCTCACCACCCTGCTGCTGCCCGGCATCGGCACGGTCCACGATCTCAAGCACGCCTGCGAGATGGGGGTGAAGTCGGTCCGTATCGCCACCCACTGCACCGAGGCCGACGTCGCCAAGCAGCACATCGAGGCCGCCCGCAACCTCGGCATGGACGTCTCCGGCTTCCTGATGATGAGCCACATGAGCCCGCCCGAGGCGCTGGCCCAGCAGGCGCTGCTGATGGAAAGCTACGGCGCGCACTGCGTCTACGTGACCGACAGCGGCGGCGCCATGAACATGGACGAATATTCCGCACGACTGCAGGCCTACGACCGCGTGCTCAAGCCCGAGACGCAGCGCGGGGTCCATGCCCACCACAACCTCAGCCTCGGCGTCGCCAACTCGATCGTCGCCGTCCAGAACGGCGCGGTGCGGGTGGACGCCAGCCTGGCCGGCATGGGTGCGGGCGCGGGCAATGCCCCGCTCGAGGTGTTCATCGCCGCGGCCGACCGCATGGGCTGGAACCACGGCTGCGACCTCTATGCGCTGATGGATGCCGCCGAGGACCTCGTCCGCCCGCTCCAGGACCGCCCGGTGCGGGTGGACCGCGAGACGCTCACACTGGGCTATGCCGGCGTCTACTCCAGCTTCCTGCGCCATGCGGAGAAGGCCAGCACCGACTACGGCGTGGATACTCGCGCGATCCTTGCCGAGGTGGGCCGGCGCAAGATGGTCGGCGGGCAGGAAGACATGATCGTCGATATCGCGCTCGACATGCTCAAGCAGGCCGACTGAGCGGCACCCACGCCCCTCAGTTCGCACTCAACACACCGCGCCGCTCCGATGGGAGCGGCGCGGTCTTCTGTTGCGTCGGCAGGATATTCTGACCCGCCAAAGCGTTTCTCCCTGACGACGTTCGCGCGATCGCTGCGACGCGCGCGTCCTCCACGAGGGGAGACCGGCCTTGGCCCAGAGCGAACTCTTTGCGAAGTTCATGCGCCAGTACGACGAACGGCGGCAAGCCGAGATGTCGCTGGAGGACTATCTCACCGGGTGCCGCAAGGATCCGCTGATGTATGCCTCGGCGCCGGAGCGGCTGCTTGCCGCGATCGGCGAACCGCAGCTGGTCGACACCTCGCAGGACCAGCGGCTCGGCCGGATCTTCATGAACCGGACGATCCGCGCCTACCCGAGCTTCACCGGGTTCTACGGGATGGAGCAGACGATCGAGCAGATCGTCAGCTTCCTGCGCCACGCCTCGCAGGGGCTCGAGGAGCGCAAGCAGATCCTCTACCTGCTGGGCCCGGTGGGCGGCGGCAAGTCGTCGCTGGCCGAGCGGCTCAAGGCGCTGATGGAGAAGCACCCGATCTATGCGCTCAAGGCCGGGGACGAGATCAGCCCGATCTTCGAGAGCCCGCTCTCGCTGTTCGATGCCGAGGAGCATGGGCCGCTGCTGGAGGAGCGCTACGGCATTCCGCGCCGCCGGCTGACCGGGCTGGTCAGCCCATGGTGCCGCAAGCGGCTGGACGAGTTCGGCGGCGATATCTCGCGCTTCAGCGTGGTGCGCCTGATGCCTTCACGCATGCGGCAGATCGCGATCTCCAAGACCGAGCCGGGCGACGAGAACAACCAGGACATCTCCTCGCTGGTCGGCAAGGTGGATATCCGCAAGCTGGAGATGCTCTCGCAGAACGATCCCGACGCCTATTCCTATTCGGGCGGGCTCAATCGCGCGAACCAGGGGATTCTCGAGTTCGTCGAGATGTTCAAGGCGCCGATCAAGATGCTCCACCCGCTGCTCACCGCGACGCAGGAGGGCAATTACATCGGCACCGAGAACATCGGCGCGATTCCCTTTACCGGGATCATCATGGCCCACTCGAACGAGACCGAGTGGCAGAACTTCAAGAACAACAAGAACAACGAAGCCTTCATCGACCGGATCTTCGTGATCAAGGTGCCCTACTCGCTGCGGGCGACCGAGGAACGGCTGGTCTACGAGAAGCTGCTGCGCGAGAGCGAGCTGTCGCAAGCGCCCTGCGCGCCGGGTACATTGGACATGCTCGCCCGCTTCTCGGTGCTGACACGGCTGCGCGAGCACGAGAACTCCAACCTCTACTCGAAGATGCGGGTCTACGACGGCGAGATGCTGCGCGAGGTCGACCCGCGGGCGAAGAGCCTGCAGGAGTATCGCGACGCGGCAGGCGTCGACGAAGGCATGAGCGGCGTGTCCACCCGCTTCGCCTTCAAGGCGCTCTCCGCCACGTTCAACCACGACACCAGCGAGATCGCCGCCGACCCGGTCCACCTGATGTACGTGCTCGAGCGGATGGTCCGCCAGGAGCAGTTCCCGGCCGACAGCGAGGCGCGCTACCTGGAATTCGTCAAGGGCGAGCTGGCCCCGCGCTATGCCGAGTTCATCGGCAACGAGATCCAGAAGGCCTATCTCGAAAGCTACAACGACTACGGCCAGAACCTGTTCGACCGCTATGTCGCCTATGCCGACGCCTGGATCGAGGATCTCGACTTCAAGGATCCCGACACCGGCCAGCTGCTCAACCGCGAGGTGATCGACCGCGAGCTGTCCAAGACCGAGAAGCCCGCGGGGATCGGCAATCCCAAGGACTTCCGCAACGAGGTGGTCAAGTTCGCCCTGAGGATGCGGGCCAGCAACGAAGGCCGCAATCCTTCGTGGACCTCCTACGAGAAGATCCGCGAGGTGATCGAGAAGCGGATGTTCAGCCAGGTGGAAGACCTGCTCCCGGTGATCTCGTTCGGTTCGCAGAAGGACGGCGAGAGCGCGCGCAAGCACACCGAGTTCGTCGAGCGGATGGTGGTGCGCGGCTATACCGAGCGGCAGGTGCGCCGGCTGGTCGAGTGGTACATCCGCGTCAAGCAGGCGGGCTGAGGGGAAGCGCAGGCGCAGCCATGCACATCATCGACCGCCGCCTCAATCCGGGAGGCAAGAGCCTGGTCAACCGCCAGCGCTTCCTGCGCCGTGCGCGCAGCGCGGTGCAGCAGGCGGTGCGCCGCAGCCTATCGGAGCGGTCTATCACCGACGTCGACAAGGAAGGCCAGGTCACCATCCCCCACGAGGGGATCGGCGAGCCGACGCTGCGCCGTTCGGCGAGCGGCGGCAACCGCGAGCGGATCTTCCCCGGCAACCAGGACTTCCTCGAAGGCGACCGGATCAAGCGGCCGCAGGGCGGCGCCGGCGGCGGCGGATCGCAGGCCGGGGAAGGCGATGGCGAGGATGGATTCCGCTTCGTCCTCTCGCGCGAGGAATTCCTCGAGCTGTTTCTGGACGATCTCGAACTGCCCGACCTCGCCAAGCGCAAGCTGACCGGCGAGGAATCGTTCACCCTGCGCCGCGCCGGGTTCACCACGGCGGGATCGCCGGCCAACCTCTCGGTCCCGCGCACCATGCAGCGGGCGCTTTCCCGCCGCATCGCCCTTCAGCGGCCGGGGCGGGCCGAGCTGGAGCGGGTCGAGGCGGAGATCGCGCGGCTCGAGGCGCTGCCGCCGGGCGAGCGCAAGCGCGGTGAGCTGGAAGCGCTGATCGCCGAGCGCGAGCGGCTCCTGCGCCGCCGGGCTCTCGTCGCCTTCATCGACCCGGTCGACCTGCGCTACCGCCGCTTCGCCCCGACCCCGCGGCCCACCGCCCAGGCGGTGATGTTCTGCCTGATGGACGTCTCGGGCTCGATGAACGAGCACATGAAGGACCTGGCCAAGCGGTTCTTCGCCCTGCTCCACCTGTTCCTGACCCGCTCCTACCGCACGGTCGAGCTGGTCTTCATCCACCACACCGACCGCGCGGCCGAGGTCGACGAGGACACCTTCTTCCACTCGACCGTAACTGGGGGGACGCTGGTTTCCACCGCCCTGGAGGAGATGCTGTCCGTCGTTTCCGCGCGCTACAATCCGGAGGACTGGAACATCTACGTGGCCCAGGCATCGGACGGCGACAACCTCGCGCGCGACAACGAGAAGACCATCGCCATGCTGCGCGAGCGGATCCTGCCGCTGTGCCAGTATTACGCCTATATCGAGGTCGGCTCCGACACCGCGGCCCTCGCCGCGATCCCCGGCATGGGGCCGAGCGACCTGTGGGCGGCCTACGAGGACGTCGCCGCCGCCTGCCCGCACTTCGCCATGCGCAAGGTCCATCACCGGCGGGAGATCTACCCGGTGCTCCACGAGCTGTTCCGCAAGCGGGGCCTCGCCGAAGGCGCGGGGGCCTGATGGCCGCGGTCATCACCCGCGCCGAAGCCCCGCTGTTCACCGGCAGCGAATGGGACTTCCCGATGATCCAGCGGATCTACGACGCGGTGGAGCGGATCGCGCTGGGCGAGCTGGAGCTGGAGGTCTACCCCAACCAGATCGAGGTGATCAGCGCCGAGCAGATGCTCGACGCCTATTCCTCGACCGGCATGCCGCTGTTCTACAAGCACTGGTCCTTCGGCAAGCAGTTCGTCGCCAACGAGATGCTCTACCGCAAGGGCCTGCGCGGGCTCGCCTATGAGCTGGTGATCAATTCCGATCCCTGCATCAGCTATATCATGCAGGAAAACAGCGCGACCATGCAGACGCTGGTGATCGCCCACGCCGCCTTCGGCCACAACCACTTCTTCCGCAACAACTACGCCTTCCGCCAATGGACCGACGCCGAGGGCATCCTCCCCTATCTCGATTTCGCCCGCAATTTCATCGCCGCCTGCGAGGAGCGCCACGGGCAGCAGGCGGTCGAGCGGGTGCTCGACTGCGCCCATGCGCTGATGCACCAGGGCGTCCACCGACACCCGCGGGTGCGCGCCCGCGACCTTGCCGCCGAGGCTGCACGCGAGGCCGAGCGCGAGCGCTACCGCGAGACGATCTACGACGACCTGTGGCGCACCCTCCCCACCGGCCCCGCCGCCCCGCTGGTCCAGGCCGACGAGCGCCGACGCGCGCTGAACCTGCCGCAGGAGAACGTGCTCTACTTCCTCGAGAAGACCGGCCCCCGGCTGGAGCCGTGGCAGCGCGAGATCCTGCGGATCGTCCGCCTGATCGCGCAGTATTTCTATCCGCAGCGCCAGACCAAGGTGATGAACGAGGGCTGCGCGACCTGGTGCCACTACCGGATCATGACCCGCCTGCACGAGACCGGGCAGATCACCGACGGGGCCTTCCTCGAATTCCTCCAGTCGCACACCGGCGTGGTGCTCCAGCCGAATTACGACGAGCCGCATTTCTCGGGCTTCAACCCCTATGCGCTGGGCTTCGGGATCATGCAGGACATGGCCCGGATCTGCACCGATCCGACCGAGGAGGACCGCGAGTGGTTCCCCGATTTCGCCGGCAAGGGCGACGTGATCGGCGTGCTCAAGGACGCCTGGGCGAACTACCGCGACGAGAGCTTCATCGCCCAGTTCCTCAGCCCGCGCCTGATCCGCCACTGGCGCCTGTTCCAGGTGCTCGACCAGGAGGACGCTTCCGAACTCGAAGTGGCCGCGATCCACGACGAGCGCGGCTATCGCCGGATCCGCCGCGCGCTCGCCCGCGACCACGACCTTGGCCGCCAGGAGCCGGACATCCAGATCGTCGACGTGGACCTTGCCGGGGACCGCGCGCTGGTGCTCGAGCATCTTGTCGGCGACGGCATCCTGCTCGATCAGGGCGACACGCGATCGGTGCTGCAGAGCCTCGCCGACCTGTGGGGCTACGAGGTGCGCCTGCACGAACTAGATGCCCGCGACCGGCGCCCGCTGCGCACCCACACGCTCAAGCCACGCCCGCTCAGCGCCTGATAAAAGCGTTTCAAAACAAGGAAAAATCGTCGTATGGTCCGGGCATCGGCCGGCCATCCGGAGGAGTTGGAGCCATGGGCAGTTCGGACCAGCCAGACTATGGCGAGCGCGCCAGGATGCATGACCGGCTCGCCGCCTCGACCGAAGACCCTGCCGCCCGGCAGATGCACCAGGCCATGGCCGCCGAGTTCCGCCGCCGCTCCCGCCAGTTCGGCGATGACGAGCCGATGCGCCAGCCGCGTCCGCTGATGGAACTGCCGGCGCAGCCTTACTGAGGGGCTTTAGAGCGGCCCGACGGTCACCTTCGAGCCGTCGAGCAGCCGTTCCAGCCGGAAGTCGTGCATGTCGATCGCGGGCGTGTCGTTGCGGATCAGCTGTGAGGCGACCATGCCGATGCCGGGGCCGACGCCGAAGCCGTGGCCCGAACAGCCGGCGGCGAGATAGAGCCCGCCGATCGGCGCGATGCCGCCGATCACCGGAACGGCATCGGGCGTGCAGTCGACATAGGCGCCCCAGGCGTGATCGACCTCGACATTGGCGAGCTGCGGGAAGGTGCCGCGCACGTTATCCATGATCTGCTTGAACAGGCGCTTGTTCGGTGCGGGATCGAGCACGCGGTGGTTCTCGAAGATCGTCGGATCCTTGCCGAACAGGGCGCCGACCGATTCCGGGCCGTTCCAGAAGGATTCGCCCACGCTCATCTGCACCGCCTTCAGCCGCTGGATGAACTGCGGCAGGAATTCGCGCACGAAGCGCAGGCCCTGGGGCGTGACCTCGAGGATTGCCCGGCCGCTGATTGCCAGCGTGTAGCTGCCGTCGAGCCGCCGGGTCATGGCGAGGTCGGGGCAGTAGATCACTTCGCCGACGTTGGCGCAGGGCTTGGTCCGCACAGCTGTCTGCCGCACGGCGGCCTGGGGGAAGGTGATGCCGTGCTGGCGCACGAAGGTGCCGGCCCATGCGCCCGCCGCGCAGAGCACCGCCCCGGTGCGGATCAACCCGCGCTCCGTGTGGAGGCCGGTGACCTGGCCATTGGTGATGTCGAGCGCGCGGGCGGCGCAGTTTTGGTGGATCGTCGCCCCCTTGGCGCGCGCGCCTTCGGCGATCACCGAGCTGGACAGCCAGGGTTCGCCCTTGCCGTCCTTCACCGAATAGAGCCCGCCGACCCACTTGCGCCGGGTTTCGGGGACCTTCTCGGCGGCCTGGGCGGCGGTCAGCATATAGGTTTCGTGGCCGAACTCCTTGGCGACCGTCTGCCCCCACTTTTCCCAACCGGCGACAGCTGCGGGATCGTCGGTGGCGTAAACGAGGCCGGTGCGGCGGAAGCCGACGTCCTGGCCGATCTCTTCCGACAGCTTGTCCCACAGGCTCATCGCCAGGATCGAGAGCGGCATCTCGCGGCGGTCGCGGTTCTGCTGGCGGCACCAGCCCCAGGTCCGGCTCGACTGTTCGCAGGCGATGTGGCCCTTCTCGACGAGCGCCACCGACACCCCGCTCTTGGCGAGGTAATAGGCCGCCGACACGCCGACGATCCCCCCACCGACGACGACCGCATCGACCGCTTCGGGCAGTCGTTCATCGCTGGTGACGGCCTTGACCTCGGGACTCATGGAAACACCCTCCTGTTTGTGGCCAGACGATCCCCCGGCCGATATTCGTCTCAGCCTTCGCCCGGCAGCGTGGCTATCGCGTCCACTTCGACGAGATAGCCGTAATGCAGTTCCGGCACCGGGACGACGCTGCGCGCGGGGGGCGCCTCGCCGAGCAGTTCGCCGTAGACGCCGTTGAACTCCGGCCAGTTCTCCACGCCGACGATGTAGGCGGTGACGCGGCACAGGTCGTCCGGCGCGCCGCCGGCGGCCTTGAGGATCGCCAGCAGGTTGGCCATCGCCTGGCGCGCCTGGCCGGCGAAGCTCATGTCGGCCAGCGGTTCTTTGTCCGGCCGGATCGGCAGCTGGCCGGAGATGTAGAGCGTGCGGCCGGAACGAACGGCCTGGGCATAGGCCCCGGCCGGAGCGGGGGCCTGGTCGGTGAGAATGGGCTGCGGCTTCGTCGTCATCACCAGCCTCCGAACCGCTGCCATTCGCCCTCGACCACGTCGGAGCTGCCGCGGACCACGTGATAGGCGTCGTGCTGCGCGCCGGTGGCGCAGGCGTGGTTGGGGAGGATGCGCACCAGGTCGCCGATCTTCAGATCGGGCAGGCTCGCGCCCGAACCGGGGCGGACGGTGATGATCCCGTGCTCCTGGTTGGCGTCGGCGAGGATGAGGTCGGCATAGGGCTTGCCGGCGGCATCGCAGACGAGGCCATAGCCCTGGTCGACCTCCTGCTTGGCCGTGCCGCGATCGCGCGACATGGCCATCCAGCCGGCGTCGACGAGGATCCAGCCCTTCTCGCGCTGGTGGCCGATAACCGTGCCGAGCACCGAAAGCGCGATGTCGTCGATCTGGCAGACGCCGATCCCGGCCATGACGAGGTCGAAGAACACGAAGACCCCGGCGCGCACTTCGGTGACGCCGTCGAGGTTGGTGGCATTGTGGGCGGTGGGCGTGGAGCCGACGCTGACCACCGGGCAGGCGTGGCCCGCGGCGCGCAGGATGCCGGCCGCATTAACCACGGCCTGGCGCTCGTCCTCGGCGCAGCGGGCAAGGGCTTCGGGGCCGCGCGCCGAGTAGGAACCGCCGGCGTGGGTGAGCACGCCGCGCAATTCGCCGCCCTGCACCAGCGCCGCGGCGATGGCGACCAGCTGCGCCGCGTCGCGCGGCAGGACGCCCGAGCGGTGCCCGTCGCAGTCGATCTCGATCAGCGCCGGGATCGCCATGCCGGCCTCGCGCGAGGCCGCGGCCACGGCTTCGGCCTGCTCGACCGTGTCGAGCACCAGCGCAAGGTCGCAGCCCTGGCGGCGCAGGTCGATTACCTTGGCGAGCTTCTTGGGCGCGATGCCCACGGCGTAGATCAGGTCGGTCACCCCGGCCTCGGCGAAGATCTCGGCCTCATGAAGGGTGGAGACCGTGGCGGGGCCTTGGGGGGTGGTCATGACCCGGCGGGCGGCCTCGATCGACTTGGCGGTCTTGAGGTGCGGGCGCAGGGCGACGCCGAGCCGGTCGAGCCGGGCGCGCAGGCGGGCGACGTTGCGGTCCATCCTGTCGGCGTCGAGCACGAGGCAGGGCGTCTCGAGGTCGGCCAGGCGGGTGGTGATGGCCGGGGCGGCGAGGGTCTGGGCTTCGCTCACTTTGAACTTACTCCGGAAAATAGCCGAGGATCGCCTTGGTCTCGAGGTACTCCTCGAGGCCGAAGACACCGTATTCGCGCCCGTTGCCGGACTGCTTGTAGCCGCCGAAGGCGGCGTGGGCGTCCCAGGCCGGGTGGTTGATGTGGACCTGCCCCGCCCGGATCTGCCGCGCGACGCGCCGCGCGCGTTCGATGTCGGCGGACTGGACGTGGCTGCCGAGGCCGTAGACCGTGTCGTTGGCGATGCGCACCGCGTCATCCTCGTCGGCATAGGGCATGATGCAGAGCACCGGGCCGAAGATCTCCTCCTGCGCGATCCGCATGTCGGGCGTCACGCCGGAGAACACCGTCGCGCGGGCGAAGAAGCCGCGATCGAGCCCCTCAGGCCGGCCGAGGCCGCCGCAGACCAGCCGCGCGCCCTCGGCGATGCCGCCGGCGATCATCCGCTGGACCTTGTCGAACTGCGGCCGGTTGGCGACGGGGCCGATCACCGTGCCTTCGAGCGCCGGATCGCCGACGGTCATCGCCGCGGCGGCGGCGGCGGCAAGTTGCTCGACTTCGGCCAGCCGCTCGGCGGGGACCAGCATTCGGGTCGGCGCGCTGCACGACTGGCCGGCATTGCGCAGCCCGGAGGCGACGCCGAGCGGCACGACGCGGGCGAAATCGGCATCGTCGAGCAGCACGTTGGGCGACTTGCCGCCCAGTTCCTGGGTGACCCGCTTGACCGTGGGCGCGGCCGCCTGGGCGACGAGCACGCCGGCGCGGGTCGAGCCGGTGATCGAGACCATGTCGACCTCGGGATGGCTCGACAGCGCGGCGCCGACTTCGGGGCCGGTGCCCATGATCATGTTGAACACGCCGGGGGGGACACCGGCCTCGTCGAGCAGCTGCGCGAACAGCACCGCGCTGAACGGAGAGAGCTCGCTGGGCTTGAGCACCATGGTGCAGCCCGCCGCGAGCGCCGGGGCGACCTTGGCAGTGACCTGGTAAAGCGGCCAGTTCCACGGCGTGATCAGGGCGCAGACCCCGATCGGCTCGCGCACGATCGCCGTGCTGCCCCGCCGGCGGGTGAATTCGAAGCGCTCCAGCACCTCGATCGCCGCGCGCACGTGGGCCACGCCGAACGGCACCTGGGCCGCGCGCGAGAAGCCGATGGCGCAGCCCATTTCGTGGGTGATCGCACCGGCAATCTCTTCGGCGCGCGCTTCCATCAGCTTGAGCAGCCGGCCGAGCAGGGCTGCGCGTTCGGCCGGGCTGGTGACGGAGAATGCCGGAAAGGCCGCGCGGGCTGCCGCCACCGCGCGGTCCACGTCGGCCGAACCGCAGGGAATGACCGAGCCGATCTGCTCCTCGGTCACCGGGCTGATCACCGGGATCGGCGCTCCGGGAGTCAGCGGATCGGCCCAGACCCCGCCGACGTAGGACTTATCGCAATCAGAAGAACCCATGTCCCGACCTGTCCGGCTCACACGCAGCCGCCCCGGATGCGCTGCGCCTTGCCTGCGGTTATGGGCAATATGGCGCGGCGGGAGTAACGCAATTCGTCGCCGCTACGGCAGGATGTGCGGGTTGGCCGATGAGCGCCGATGATGATCTGCCGTCATCGGGAGTGCCTTGCGGCTCCCTTCCCGCGACTTCAGCCCGCTGCCGGCCGGCCCTCCGCATGGGCGATGCGGGCGAGCGCGCTGTTGAGCAGCGGGGCATAGTAGCTGGCGTAGAACTCCCAGCGCAGGTCGGGATTCTCGCCGGAATAGAAGGCCTTGCGGCACATCAGCGTGAAGATCATGTTCCGCACGGCCGACCACACCCAATAGTAGTTGCCCGTGGTGTCGGAATAGTCCGTGCCGCCGCTGCGCCGGTATTCGGCCAGGAACTCCTCCCACGGGATCATGCGTTCGATCATCGACCGGGAGATGGCGAGGTCCTCGATCGGGTCGCCGGCGTGGAACAGCTCCCAGTCCAGCAGCGCCTCGACCCTGGTGCCGCTGACCAGCAGGTTGTGCGCGGAAACATCGCCGTGAACCAGCGCGGGCCGGGCCGGCGGCGGGGGCATGTTCTCCTCCAGCCAGCACAGGCAGCATTCGAGGATGCCCTCGCGGTCGAGCTGGTAGTCGGACAGCAGCTTGCGGGCCTTGGCCAGCGCCACGTTCATCGGATGCTCGCCCGGATCCGCAAGGCCGAATTCGGCGAGATCCACTGCGTGGAGCCGGGCAAGGATGCGGGCGAGGTCCAGCGCGACTCCGGGACTGCAATCGTCGCCCACGGCGCCCATCATGCCCCCGGCCGCCACCCCGCCCATCTTGCGCAC
>Ga0068855_100007302_pt1 | contig 13383 bp, 15 predicted proteins | sample KBSCornC52_FD_66592 | JGI IMG/M metagenome (GOLD analysis project Ga0068855, IMG submission 66592) | Corn rhizosphere microbial communities from Kellogg Biological Station, Michigan, USA - KBS Corn C5-2 | ecosystem: Host-associated > Plants > Roots > Rhizosphere > Soil ... | reverse complement strand
TTCTACCGCGGCCCCGGCGGCGCCGTCATGAACTACGTGGAGACCACCTACGGCGGTCAGCGCGCGACGACGCAGTTGATCGCCGGTGGCGTGCTCGAGCGGCACCCCGACCTCAAGGTGCTCATCGCCGAAGGCGGCGCGGCCTGGGCCCCGTTCCTCGGCGACCGCATGAACGAGGGCTACCGGCAGCACGGCATGTTCGTGCGCCCGAAGCTCTCCTTGCTGCCCAAGGAGTACATCTACCGCCAGGTGTACGTGTCGTTCCAGCACGACGAGACCGCGGTCGACGCGATCACGTCGATGGGCTACCAGAACGTCATGTGGGGCAGTGACTACCCGCACCTCGAGGGCACGTACGGCCACACCCAGAAGACGCTGCACGAGCTGTTCGACGGGGTCGACCCCGCGGTGCGGCACCGGGTCACGGTCGGCTCGTTCCTCGACCTGTTCCCGCACATCGGCGAGCCGCCCGGCAACGCGACCGCCGCCTGACTCAGGCGTCCGCCTCCGCCGCGAGGTGGGCGACCGCCCGGGCCTGCTTGAGCACCGGGTGGTCGCCCACCGGCTGCAGCACCACGTTCACCACGCCGGTGCGCGGCACGTCCGCGGCGTACCAGTCGGTGCCGTCGTCGGCGCGCACGTTGAGCTGCGCCGGGTCCTCGGCGTCCCACTCCGCACGCACGGCGCGCAGCGGCGGGTGCAGGAAGTAGGAGCCGCTCACCACCGGCTCGCCGTCCCGGACGAGGATCTCGAAGCTGGGCGCGCCGAGCGCCTCCTCCTCGTCATGAATCTCGCTCGCACGCTCGCTCATTTCCGTCTCCTTCGCGGTTTGGTCGGCGGGGCGGCGGCGAGCCGGCTCTCGAGACCCTTGATCAGGGTGTCCACCCCGAAGTCGTAGTAGTCGCGCCCGTGCAGCTTCGCGCTGAGCGGCCCGACCCGCGAGACGATGTCGGTGTCGTCGGCCGGCAAGCCGTCCACCGGTGGCGGAGCCGTCATCGTCACGCGGTAGCGCCCGAACAGGTAGGTGTGGATCAGCGCATAGGCCATGGCGACTTCGTCGTCGGCGAAGCCGGCCTCCGCGAGGATCTCCATCACGGCCCGCATGACGTGTTGCTGGGTGCGGTGCATCCGGTCCAGCAGCACTTCTCCGACGCCGCGGTAGTCGCGCAGCGCCTTGTCGATGCGGTCGACGAGTACGCGCAGCCGCACCGGCCACGGTTCGTCGGGCGCGCCGGCGACGGGGATGTCGGCCAGCGCTCGCGCGGCCAGCAGGTCGAGCAGCTCGTCCTTGTTGGCCACGTAGTAGTACGCCGCCATAGGCGACATGCCGAGTTCGCGGGAGAGCGCCCGCATGGTGAGGGAGTCGACGCCGGAGCGGCGGACGATCCGGAGGGCGGCGTCGACGATCGCGGCCTCGGTCAGCGACCTTGCCGTCATCGACGCCTCCCGGGCCTGGTTCTGTACAGCGTAAGAATACCGTCCTCGCGGAGGTTAGCGGGACGCTGCGCGTCGCCGCGGCCGGGACGGATCGTCCAGGTGGGTGAAGCCGGTCGCCATGGCCCGCAGAGCGGCGTCGAGGTACACGGTGAGGGCGCGGTCCGCCTGGTTCACCCAGCACTCGTACGCCGCCCGGCAGACGGCGAGGGTGGCCCGGCCGATGGCCAACGGCAGCAGGGAGTCGGTCGGCTGGCCGAGGCGCTGCGCGGCGTACGCGATGACCTCCCGCTCCCAGGCGTCGTAGTGCACGGCCGCGCTGGCCTGTAGGGCGGGGACGGCGTTGATCAGCTGCATTCGCCGGCGCAGTTCGGGCACGTCGTCGGCGGTGTACTGGTTCACCGCGACCACCGCCGCGCGGACGGCGTCGAGCAGCGGCGTGCCGGGCGGGGTGGCCGCGAACGCCGACCGCAGCGCCTGCACCTCCTGGTCGAAGGCGTGCCAGAGGACGTCGCTCTTGGTCTCGAAGTAGCGGAAGAACGTCCGCCGGCTCACGCCCGCTTCGGCGGCGATGTCCTCGACGGTCGTGCCCTCGAAGCCGCGTTCGGTGAACAGTTCGAGCGCGACGAGCTCCAGCTCGCGCGCGCTCGTGCCCGGGGGGCGGCCCCGTCGCGGCGCCCCGGAATCGGGGGTTGTTTCTGGCACGCAGTGACGATAGCGTTCGCGGACATTCGTCACCATGTGCCAAAACTGTGGGAGGTCCCCCGTGCCGAACGACCCGACGACGACCGAGCAAGCGGCCGAGACGACGCTGGCCGACCCGACACCGGACGTCGACGAGACGCTGGTGGAAGAGGTCTCGATCGACGGCATGTGCGGTGTCTACTGACGCGTTCGACCTCGAGGCCGCGTGGCGGCTGCACCCGCAGGTGGCGGTGCGGCCCGAGCGGTTCGGGGCGTTGCTGTACCACTTCGGCACCCGCCGGCTGTCGTTCGTGAAGACGCCCCGGCTGCTCGCCGTCCTCGAGTCGCTGCCTGCGGCCGCCACCGCCCGGGACGCGTGCACGGCCGCCGGCGTGCCCGCGCCGGAGCTGCCCGCGTATGCGCGGGCGCTGGCGACGCTCGCCGCGTCGTCGATGATCTGCGAACGGAGCGCGGCGTGAGCCCGACGGCCGTGCTGCCCCTGGTGCAGGAGTTCGAGCTGGGCCTCGACGCCCCGATCTGCCTGACCTGGGAGCTCACCTACGCCTGCAACCTGGCCTGCGTGCACTGCCTCTCGTCCTCGGGCCGCCGCGACCCCCGGGAGCTGACCACCGCGCAGTGCGAGGCGGTGATCGACGAGCTCGAGCGCATGCAGGTGTTCTACGTGAACGTCGGCGGCGGGGAGCCGACGATCCGTCCGGACTTCTGGCACCTGCTCGACTACGCGGTCGCCCACCGGGTCGGCGTCAAGTTCTCCACCAACGGCTCGCGCCTGACGCCCGATCGCGCGCGCCGGCTCGCGGCCACCGACTACGTGGACGTGCAGATCTCCCTCGACGGTGCGACCGCCGAGGTGAACGACTACGTGCGCGGCCCCGGATCGTTCGACACCGCCGTCGGTGCCCTCGAGAACCTGGCGACGGCCGGCTTCCGGGACGCCAAGATCTCCGTCGTCTGCACCCGGCACAACCTCGATCAGCTCGACGAGTTCCTGGCGCTGGCCGACCGCTACGGCGCGACGCTGCGGCTGACCCGGCTGCGCCCGTCCGGTCGCGGCGCCGACACGTGGGACGAGCTGCACCCGCGGCCGGAGCAACAACGGGTGCTCTACGACTGGCTGGTGACCCACGGCGACCGCGTGCTCACCGGCGACTCGTTCTTTCACCTCTCCGCATTCGGGGCGCCGTTGCCCGGGCTGAACCTCTGCGGGGCGGGCCGCGTCGTGTGCCTCATCGACCCCGTCGGAGACGTCTACGCCTGCCCGTTCGCGATCCACGACCGGTTCCGGGCCGGCAACCTGCTGGCCGACGGCGGCTTCGCGCAGGTGTGGCGGCACTCGCCGCTGTTCGCCCAACTGCGCGCCCCGCAGACTGGGGGCGCCTGCGCGTCCTGCTCGTTCTACGACTCCTGCCGCGGCGGCTGCATGGCGGCGAAGTTCTTCACCGGCCTGCCGCTGGACGGCCCGGATCCGGAGTGCGTGCAGGGTCACGGCGAGCCCGCACTCGCGCGGGAGCGCACCGTGCCCGCGGCCAGCCAGGATCACTCGCGCCCGGTCGCCGCCCGCAAGCAGCCGGTGCTGCTGCAGCTCGGCCGGCCTCCGGTCAGCGCGTGCGCCGAGAACCCGCTGGCCGATTTCCGCCCGGAGGTCCCGCGATGAAGCTCGAGAACCCGTGGCGGCCGAACCCGTGGTTCGAGTCGGTCGCCGTCGCGCAGGCGCGGGCGAAGCGGCGGTTGCCGGCGCCGGTGTACGGCGCGCTGGTCGCCGGCTCCGAGCGCGGGCAGACCGTCGCCGACAACGAGGCCGCGTTCCGCGAGCTCGAACTCGCCCCGCACGTCGCCGGCAACCCGGCGACCCGGTCGCTGACGACCCGGGTCCTCGGCCAGGACGTCGCCCTGCCGGTGCTCATCTCGCCGACCGGCGTGCAGGCCGTCCACCCCGACGGGGAAGTGGCGGTCGCCCGGGCCGCGGCGGCGCGCGGCACCCTCATGGGCCTGAGCAACTTCGCGTCCAAGGCCGTCGAGGACGTCGTCGCGGCGAACCCGCGCACGCTGTTCCAGATGTACTGGACCGGCGAGCGCGACCTCATGCTCCAGCGCATGCAGCGCGCGAAGGACGCCGGCGTCATCGGCCTGATCCTCACCACCGACTGGTCCTTCTCCGTCGGCCGCGACTGGGGCAGCCCGGAGATCCCCGAGCGCATCGACCTGCGCGCCCGGCTGCGCAACGCCCCGCACGTCCTGCGCAAACCCCGCTGGGCCCTCCAGTTCGCCCGCGCCGGAATCCCCGACCTCACCACTCCCAACCTGCAGAAGCCGGGTGAGCCGGCGCCGACGTTCTTCGGCGCCTACTACGAGTGGATGTCGACCGCGCCGCCGTCGTGGGACGACATCGCCTGGGCCCGCGACGCGTGGGCCGGCCTGAGCGGCACCCCGTTCGTGCTCAAGGGCGTCGGCCGCGTCGACGACGCCCGTCGTGCGGTCGATGCCGGCGTCGACGCGATCTCGGTCTCCAACCACGGCGGCAACAACCTGGACGGCACGCCGGCCGCGATCCGGCTGCTTGCGCCGATCGCGGAGGCGGTCGGCGATCAGGTCGAGGTGCTGCTGGACGGCGGCATCCGCCGCGGCTCCGACGTCGCGAAGGCCCTCGCCCTCGGCGCCCGCGCGGTGCTGATCGGCCGCGCGTACCTGTGGGGGCTCGCGGCGAACGGGCAGGCGGGCGTGGAGAACGTCCTCGACGTCCTGCGCATGGGGTTGGACTCCACCTTGCTGGGCCTCGGCGCGGGCGACGTCGCCGACCTGGCGCCGGAGCACCTGCTGGTGCCCGACGGCTTCTTCCGCCGGGTCGGCTCGGTGGCCCGGGTCGGGGCATGACCCGGCTGGCCGACGCCGCCTGGCCCGACGTTCCGCGCGCGGCCACCGTGCTGGTGCCGCTCGGCTCGCTCGAGCAGCACGGCCCGCACCTGCCGCTGGACACCGACACCGTGATCGCCGCCGCCGCGTGCCGGCGGGCCGCCGAACTGCTCGACGACCCCGACGTGCTCGTGGCGCCGGCGCTGGCCTTCGGGGCCAGTGGCGAGCACCAGTCGTTCGCCGGCACGTCCTCGATCGGCACCGACGCGCTGCGGACGGTGCTCGTCGAACTGGCCCGGTCCATGCGCACCTGGGCCGGGCGGGTCGTGTTCGTCAACGGCCACGGCGGCAACCTCGACGCCCTCAGGGCGGCCGTGACGCAGCTGCGCGACGAGGGACACGACGTGCGGTGGCTGCCCTGCGCGAGTGACCCGGACGCCGACCTGCACGCCGGGCACGTGGAGACCTCGCTGCTGCTGCACCTGTGCCCGCAGCGCGTGCGCCTCGAGCGGGCCGTCGTCGGGGACCGCCGGCCGCTGGCGGCGATCCTCCCCACGCTGGTCGCGCACGGCGTCGGCGCGGTGTCGGCGAACGGCGTGCTCGGCGATCCGACCGCGGCGTCGGCGGCCGAGGGGGGCCGGCTGCTCGAGGCGATCGCGCAGACGGTCGCCGAGCGGGTGCGGACGGCGGCCTGATGCGCGTCGCGCTGGTGACCGGAGCGGCCCGTGGCATCGGCGCCGCGACCGTGGACGTGTTGTGCCGCCAGGGCTACGGCGTGGTTGCCCTCGACGCGTGCGCCGGCGACGACGTCCCGCCCGGGGTCACCTACCCGCTCGCGACGTCCGACGACCTCGATCAGCTCGCCCAGCGGTGGCCGGAGCAGGTGCTGGCGTCGATCGTCGACGTGCGCGACCGCGCGGCGCTGGAGCGCGCCGCGCAGACCGGCTTGAACCGCTTCGGCCGGCTGGACGTCGCGGTGGCCGCGGCCGGGGTCGTCGCCGGCGGGCAGCCGCAGTGGGCGACGCCGGCCGAGCACCTGGGCACGCTGCTGGACGTCAACGTCGTCGGCACCTGGAACACCGCCGCGGTGACGATCCCGGCGATGCTGGACGGCCCTGACCCGGCCGGCGGGCGGTTCGTCGCGATCGCCTCGGCGGCCGGCGACCGCGGGATGTTCCACCTCGCCGGCTACTGCGCGAGCAAGCACGCCGTGATCGGGATCGTTCGCGGGCTGGCGGCCGACCTCGTCGGCACCGGCGTCACCGCGGTCGCCGTGTCGCCCGGTTCGACCGACACCGCGATGCTCGCCGCCACCGCTCAGCTCTACCGGACGACCCCGGCCGAGCTCGTCCAGCACCAGGGCCTGCGCCGAGCCCTTGCGCCGGAGGAGATCGCGGCCACCGTCGCGCTGTGCTGCTCGGTCGAGGGGGCCGCGCTCAACGGGTCGGTCGTCCACGCCGACGGGGGGTTCGGGCTGTGAGGTTGCCGGCCGGCTTCCGCGTGCGTCTCGCCGAGGACACCACCGTCCTCGGCGACGGGGCCGTGCTCGTGGGTGGGTCCCCGCTGACGTCGCTGCGGCTCGCCCCGCGTGCGCGCGGCCGCCTGCAGCGCGGTGCGCTCACCGTCAGCGATCCGGTCGGCGCCCACCTGGCCGACCGGCTGCTCGCGACGAACCTCGCCCGGCCCGACCTGACCGGCGCGCCGGTGCCGCCGGCCGCGGAGCTCACCGTGGTGATCCCGGTCCGCGACCGCGCCGCGCAGCTCGACCGGTGCCTCGCCGCGCTGGCCGGGCTCGACTGCATCGTGGTGGACGACGCCTCGCACGACCCGGCGGCGGTCGCCCGGGTCGTCGCCGCCCACGGTGCGACCCTCGTGCCGTTGTCCAGCAACGTCGGCCCGGCCGGGGCGCGCAACGCCGGCCTCGCCCGCGTGGACACGCCGTACGTGGCGTTCGTCGACTCCGACGTCCAGGTGACACCCGCCCAGCTGCGGCAGCTCGCCCGCCACCTCGCCGACCCGGCCGTCTCCCTCGTCGGCCCGAAGGTGGTCGGCCGCCCCGCCGCCTCCACGCCCCGCTGGTTCGAGCGCTACGAGGCGCGGGCCTCCTCGCTCACCCTCGGCGCGCGACCGGCCGCGGTGCGGCCGGGAGCTGCGGTGGCGTGGCTGCCGAGTGCCTGCCTCGTCGCTCGGACGGCGGCGCTCGGCGCGGGCTTCGACCCCGCCCTGCGAGCGGGGGAGGACGTCGACCTGGTGTGGCGGCTCACCGACGCCGGCCATCGCGTGCGTTACGACCCGACCGTGCGGGCGCTCCACGACACCCGCCCGAGCATCCGCAGCTGGCTGGGCCGCAAGGCGTTCTACGGGACGGGCGGGGCCGCGCTGGCCGCCCGGCACGGCTCGTACGTCGCGCCGGCCGTCCTCTCGCCCGCGTACGCCGTGGCCGGGGCGGCGCTGCTCGTCCGCCGCCGGGCGCTGCTGCCGGTGGTGGCGGCCGCGCTGCTGCGCGGGGGACAGGCCGTCGCGCGGGCGCTGCCGGCCGAAGCCGGTGCCAACGGGCTGGCCGCCCGGCTCGCGCTCCGTGGGCTGGGTTGGTCGGTGCGCCAGGAGTCGGCCCTGCTGCTACGGCACTGGTGGCCGGCGGCCGCGGCGGCCGCGTTCGCCTCCCGCCACGCTCGGAGAGCACTGCTCACGGCACTGCTGGTCGACGTGGCCGTCGCCGTGCATGAGACCGATGACCTGCCGGTCCGTGACCTGCCGGCGCACCTCGCCGCCCGCCGCTTGGACGACCTCGCCTACGGCGCCGGCCTGTGGTGGGGCGCCCTGCGCGGGCGCACGCTCGCGCCGCTGCGGCCCCGCCGCCACGCAACTCCGCACTTCCGTCCCGGCCGCGAGCGGTTATAGTTTATTAATATACCTAGCTAGACCGTCGGCCGATCCGGATTGGGTGTGCTCGTGGGTATCGAGTTGGTGCTTGACATGGCGGCGGCCTCCTACGACGCGCGCCCGGCCACCGGCACCCGCGCCGACGCCCTCACCTTCGCCGACCTCGACCGCATCGCCGGCGGCGGCGCCGCGCTGATCCGGGCCGCTGGGGCGGGCAGTGTCGCGTTCCTCGGGGTCAACGGACCCGTCCTGCCCGCACTGATGTTCGCGGCTGCGCGCGCCGGCGTGCCGATCTGCCCGCTCAACTACCGGCTGGCCGCCGGCCAGCTCGCCGACCTGCTCGGCCAGCTGGATGCGCCTTACGTCGTGGCGGACCCGTCACACGCCGGCCTGCTGCCCGGGTCCGAGGTGCACGACGCGGACGAGTGGCTCGCCACGGCCGCCGCCGCCGAGCCGCTGGCCGCGGAGCCGGCCCCGGACGACGACGCGGCGGTGATCCTGTTCACCAGCGGCACCACCGCCGCGCCGAAGGCCGCCCTGCTGCGGCACCAGAACCTGGTCTCCTACGTCATCCAGACCGTCGAGTTCGGGTCGGCCCACGAGGACGACGCGATCCTCGTCAGCGTGCCGCCGTACCACGTCGCCGGCGTCGGCGCCGCCCTCACGAACGTGTACGCGGGCCGGCGGATGGTGTACCTGCCCGACTTCTCGCCGCAGTCCTGGCTCGAGCTCGTCCGCCGCGAGGCGATCACGAACGCGATGGTGGTGCCGACGATGCTGGCCCGCATCGTCGATCACCTCGCCGGTGCGCCGGCCGCCACGCCGTCCCTGCGCACGCTCGCGTACGGCGGGGCGCGCATGCCGGCGGCCGTCCTCGAAGCGGCCCTGGCCGCCTTCCCGGACGTCGACTTCGTCAACGCCTACGGGCTCACCGAGACGAGCTCGACGATCGCGGTGCTCGGCCCGGAGGACCACCGCCGGGCCTTCGCGTCGGACGACCCGCTGATCCGCGCGCGGCTGTCGTCGATCGGCCGGTTCGTGCCGGGGATCGAGGCCCAGATCCGTGACGACGCCGGTCGCGAGGTCGCTCCCGGCGAGTTCGGCGAGCTCTGGGTGCGGGGCCCGCAGGTGTCGGGGGAGTACCGCGGCCGCGGGTCGGTCGTCGACGCCGAGGGCTGGTTCCCCACCCGCGACCTCGCCCGTGTCGACGACGAGGGGTACGTGTTCCTGAACGGCCGGGCCGACGACACGATCATCCGCGGCGGCGAGAACATCGCACCGCAGGAGGTCGAGGCGGTGCTGGCCGACTTCCCGGGCATCCGCGACGCCGCTGTCATCGGCGTGCCGGACGACGAGTGGGGGCAGCGCCTGGTGGCCGTTCTCGTGGCCGAGGACGCCGCCCACTTCGATGCCCAGCAGGTCACGTCATTCGTCCGCGAGCGCCTGCGCGGTTCGCGCACGCCGGACGACATCGTCCTGCGCAGCGAGCTGCCCTACAGCGCCACCGGCAAGTTGCTGCGGCGCGTGCTCATCGCCGAGCTCACGGGCTCGAGCGCGTGAAGTCGCTCTGCCACGACGGCCAGTCGTAGGGGATGGTGCCGCGCCCGACCGGGCTGTGCGGCCACCGCGCCGGGGGCTGGTCCAGCGGGCGCTCCGGCACGTCGAGGCCGTAGAACAGCAGGTGCGAGCGGGCGACGAAGTACCAGGTGCCGTCGCGCCGCTCGTACACGTCCTCGTACGCGATCGACTGCCGCGCCCACCGGCCGGGGCCACCCATCTCGCAGCGGCTGTAGACCGTTCCGGTGGCGTGGTCGGCGTCGACGAGGTCGGTGACCTGGGTCGTGACCTCGAGGATGTCGACCAGTGCATCGCCCTGCCGCACCCGGAACAGCTCGGCGAGCGCGGCTCGTCCCGTGCGCCCGTCGCCGGCGGCGACGTCGTCGACGAACAGCTCCACGAGCGCCGCGTGGTCGCGCATGTTCACGGCCAGGGCGTAGCGGTTGACGAGCTGCCGGATCTCCTCGTAGGCGACGAGCCGGTCGATGGGTGACACGCCCACCGGGGCCGGCCGGCGCGCGGCCGACGAGCGTCCGGCGCGGCGGCCGGAGGGTGCGGCCCAACTCAGGTCGGGTTCGGTCACGGGGACTCCTAGGTCGGCGGGAAGGGGTGGGGGCGTCACTGCGGCTCGACCGTCGCGGCGGCGACGAGCGCCACCTCGGGATGGGCCTGTTCGAGGTGCTGCACCACCGCCGGGTCCGGCGGCCCGCCGCGTCGCGGGATGAGCAGGGCGACTGCCGCCCCGACGACCATCAGGCCGGCCACCGCGGCGAAGCCGAGCGTGTAACCGGACTCGCGCGGCGCGCCCGTATGCGGATCCACGTGCGCGGTGATGAGGAGGCTGACGAGGGACGTGCCGACCGCGCCGCCCATGGTGCGGATGTTCGCGTTCATCCCGCTGGCCGCGCCGGTCTGTTCGAGCGGGACGGCCTCGATCACGATCGTCGTCATCCCGGCGAAGCTCAACCCCATACCGGCGCCCATCAGCAGCGTGCTGAGGACGAACTCGGTGACGGTCGCGTGGGCAACGGCGAGCCCGGCGAACGCGGCGGCGGTCAGCAGGCAGGAGACGAGCATGAGCGCCCGGCCGCCGAACCGGGCGATCACCGCTCCGGTGCTGCTACCGGCGACGAACATGATCACTGACTGCGGCAGCAGGATCAGCCCGGATTCGGTGATCGACGCACCGAACCCGTACCCCACGTCGTGCGCCGTCTGCAGGAACTGCGGAAGGAACGCGATCGTCGAGTACATCGCAGCGCCGATGGCGAGCGAGACCAGGTTCGTGGTCCACACCGCGGGCCGCCGCATCATCCGCAGGTCGATCAGCGGGTGGGGTGAACGCCGCTCCGACCGGATCCACGCCAGGCCCAGCACGAGCCCACCGCCGACGAGCGACGTCACGCGCCCCGACGACCAGCCCCACCGTGAGGCCGAGCTGATCCCGATCAGCACGCAGACGAGGGCCGCCGACAGCAGCACGGCGGGTACCCACCCGACGCGGCCCGGCGTGCGGACCGGCGACTCGGGCACGAAGCACACGGTGACCGCGATTGCGGCGGCGATGACGAGCGCGGCGCTCGCGAACAGCCAGTGGACGCCCAGGGCCTTCTCGAGCGGCCCGGCCACCACCGTCCCGAGGCCGCCGCCGGCGGCAAGCAGCGCGGCGAGGAACCCGATGGTGCCCGCGACCCGCTCGGGCGGCCGCTCGTCCCGGACGATGCCGAACGCGATCGGCATCGTGCCGCCACCGATGCCCTGGATGGCCCGGGCCACGATCATCACGCCCACGGTGTTCGCCACGGCGGCGAGGGCGGCCCCGGCGGCGAGTGCGGTGAGGCTGACCAGCAGCATCCGGTGCTTGCCGTACTGGTCGCCGAGCCGGCCGAGGATGGGCGTGGCCACCGAGGCCGCCAGCAGGTAGGCGGTCAGCAGCCAGGTGACCGTGTTCTGATCGGTGTGCAGGTCCCGCTGCAGCGTCGGCATCAGCGGAGCGACCATCGACTGCAGCAGCGCAAACGTCGCGAGGGCGACGGCGAGCACCGCCACCGTGACCCGCTCGTCCGCTCGTGCCGCTGTTCGCATAGGCCTTCAACAGTTGACTTAGTTAGCGAAATACTAGACGTTATAGGCAGCCAGCGACGAGCCGTCGGCAGGGGATCGATATGGACGCACGTGGCCACGAGGCGGTGGTGGATCTCGGTGACGCCGGCGAGCTCCTGGCCTCCGGCCGGGCAGTCGTCACGGTGACCCCCGAGCAGTGCCCCGATGTCGCGGAGCCGCTCGAGGTGCTGGTCGTGCGGACCCGGCGCGGGCTGTTCGCGGTGGAGAGCCGGTGCCCGCACGCGCTCCGCCCGCTGGGCGACGCGAGCGTGCGCGGTCGCGCCCTGCGGTGCGCGGGCCACGCGCGCCGGTTCGACCTGCGGACCGGCGCCCAGCGATCCGGGCGGCGCGGGTGCCTGCGCACCTTCGACGTCCGCGTCGATGGCGGCCGGCTGTTACTCGCGGTCCGATGACGGGCCGGTTGGGCGTAAGGAGGAGCGGATGGCAGCACCTGCGATAGGTGGGCGATTGGCCGGACGGGTCGCGGTCGTGACCGGCGGCGGTTCGGGGATCGGGCGCGCGACCGCGCTCGCCCTGGCCCGCGAGGGGGCCGCGGTCGTCGTCAACGACAAGGTGCCCGAGCGGGTCGAGGAGACGGTGGCGCTGGTCACCGACGCCGGTGGCCGCGCGACCGGCCGTCCCGGCGACGTCACCGACTCTTCCTTCGTGGACGGCCTCGTCGCCGGCGCGGTGGAGACCTACGGCCGGCTGGACGTGCTGCACAGCAACGCCGGCTACGCGATGGCGCAGGGTTCGCTGCTGGACGTCACCGACGAGGGGTGGCAGGCGGACATGCAGCTGAACCTCGCCGCGATGTTCTACTGCATCCGCGCGGCCGCTCGGGTCATGACGGCGGCGCGCGGCGGGTCGATCGTGTGCACCTCGTCCGGCGCCGCGGTCGGGGCCGTCCCGGGCGTCGCCGCGTACGGCAGTACGAAGGCGGCGATCCTGCAGCTCGTGCAGTACGCGGCGCTGGAGTTCGGGCCGGCGAACGTCCGGGTGAACGCGGTCATCCCGGGCGCGGTGAAGACGCCGGCGTTCATGGGGTACATCGGCTCGGAGGAACGGCTGCACCGATACGAGCAGCAGATCCCGCTCGGGCGGGCGTGCCGCCCCGAGGACATCGCCAACGCCGTGGTGTTCCTCGCGAGCGACGAGGCGGCGTGCGTGACCGGTACCGGCCTGCTGGTGGACGGCGGCGTCACCGCGCGTCGGGCCGAGCCGCACGTCGACTGACCCGCGGCGGCGCGATCGGCGTCGTCGCCGGCACCGCCGCCGCTTCCTCGCTGTGCGACCCGGCGGCGCAGTAGGCGGCGGCGTCGGCGAGCGCGAGGTCGATGACGGTGCTGTGTTCGCTCGAGTGGGTCGCCAGCACGGCGAGCGCGCCCAGCAGCCCGGTGAGCGGGTCGGCGATCGCGTCCCCGGCGAACACCGGCCGGCCACCGTCCCACGCGACGAGCCCGCCGGCGACCGCGGCGTCGTCGCCGAACGCGACCCGGGTCGGGTCGCGGTGGCCGGTGACGCGCAGCCAGGTGCGGGCCCGTCCGTCGGCGAGGACGGTGTCGGCATCGGCGCCGGCGGCCCGCAGCGCCCGCGGCCGGCTCGCTTCGATCACGACGTCGGCGTCGGCCACGAGCTCGCGCAGCTCACCGGGCGCGGTGAAGTCGATCTGTTGGTGGGCCGTGCCCTCGTGCAACAACCGGTGGAACTCGGGCGCGCTGTGCCGCACCGGGTCGGGCCGGTCGATGGCCTCGACGTGCGTGACCTCGGCCCCGGCGAGCCGCAGCAGGTTCCCCGCCAGCGGGCCGGCCCACAAGGCGCCGAGGTTGACGACGCGGGGGCGGGGTCGGC
>Ga0068855_100007301_pt1 | contig 13383 bp, 13 predicted proteins | sample KBSCornC52_FD_66592 | JGI IMG/M metagenome (GOLD analysis project Ga0068855, IMG submission 66592) | Corn rhizosphere microbial communities from Kellogg Biological Station, Michigan, USA - KBS Corn C5-2 | ecosystem: Host-associated > Plants > Roots > Rhizosphere > Soil ... | reverse complement strand
AGAACATCCCGGAGGGCGCCACCAGGCCGCTCCCGCTGATCTGCAGCAGGAACTGCGGTCCATAGAAGCGACTGTACGAAGCTTGATCGCCATCACGGATCTTGGACCATTTCACGATGACCTTGGTGGTGTCGTTGCTCATCGCTTCGGCCTGCTCCAATACACCGTACAGGGCTTCATACTGCGAGTAATCGATGCCCAGCGTCCCCTGCTCGTCATCCGAGCAGTGCTTGATGACCGCATAGTCTACCCCCAGGTCAAGCCCCAGCTGCGCGAAGGGAATGATCTCGTCCTTGAGATCGGGCGTGAGCACCATCTGGATGCCCAGCGTGACCGACAGACCCAGCTTGCGCTTGAGATCGACGGCATACTTGATGTTCTTGATGGCGCGATCGAACACATGCGTATGCTCGGGCCCCTTGTACATGATGCGGGCATAGCTTTCGGCCCGTCCGGCAGCGACGGTGAAGCGGATCCAAGTCATGTGGGGCAAGATCTGGTCGACCTTCTCCGGCCCCCATTCCCAGGCATTGGTCGCGTTACCGACATCGATACCGAGGGACGCCGCATGCTGGATGAAGGGGACATAGGCCTTGGAGAGCGTGCTCTCGCCATCGGACACCAGGGACACGCTACGAATACCGATTTCGGCGAAGTCGTCCAGCAGGTTCAGGGCGTGCTGGACCTTGATACCGGTGCGCGCCTGCGACTCCTGCATCATCGCGTAGCAGAACGAGCACATGGCACCGCAGCCGCGGGTGAGCGCCATGTCTACGCTGACCGGAGCAATCCGCTCGCCGGCTTCCCAGGCCTGCACGCGGTCATAATGATAGGAAAGCTTGTGCGAATCGAGGATCAATGCCCCGTCCTTGGTCTGTACCGCATTACTCATGATTTCACCTCAATACCGCGCAGGTTGCGCAGGGAGTTCTTGTCACCCAGGGACTCACCCCATACCGTGATGCCTTCATCGACGCCCTGCTTGAGCAGGTCCTCGTAGTCCAGCAGCAAGGTCCCCCGCTCGGCCGGGCCGGCGGGCTGCAACAAGCGTACGATCACCTGGCCATCTGCGCGTGCCGCCAGGGCCGTGAGCTGTTCGTTGAAAATCGGCGCACGCTCGGCGATCTCTGATTTGATCCGATCCAGGCGCTGGGAGTCGGAAAGCTTGGTCCAGTCCTCCGATGGGCTGGGTGTCAACGCGGTGGCGTGCGGGAATGGCATATCGGCTTATCTCGTTGCTGTGTACTAGTCGTGCTGGAGGTCAGAAAGGACCGGAAAAATCCCGATTGGGAACGTCATGCGGACCATTGCGCCGCGTGGCCTCGACCAGGCGGTCCGTGGTGGAGTTATCGGCAGGACGGTCCAGCATCTTGAGGGCGGCTTCCACGATAATCAAGGGCGTGGGGTAGTAGTGCTCCGTCATGGAGGGCGCCGTGGGGGTCGGGTAATCGGGCGAGCAGATGCGCACCGGGGCCCTCTTCAGGCTGCCGAATGCCTGTTCCGTCACGGCGGCCACCAGCTCGCCGGCAATGCTGCCGGTCTTGTAGGCCGTATCGGCCACGATCAGGTGCCCAGTGCGGCGCACCGAGGCCAGCACCGCGTCCACATCCAGTGGTCGCACGCTGCGCATGTCGATCACCTCCGCCTTGACACCGGCCACACTGGACAGCGCGCGCGCCGCGATGAGGGACTCGAAGCTCATGTAGGAAAACGCGGCGATGGTCACATCATCGCCTTGATGGATCGATTTGGCCTTGTCCAGGTCGACGCGATAGCGATATTGCGGCACCTCGTCGCTGACGTGATGCAGCCAGCGATGCTCAAGGAAGATGACCGGGCCATTGTCTTCGATGGCCGCAATCATCATGCCCTTGGCATCATGCGCGGTGGTCGGCATGACCACGCGTAGTCCCGGAATCTGCGCAAACATCGCCTGCAGACTCTGAGAGTGCTGTGGCCCCTGCCCCCAGCCACGGCCGACGATCATGCGCACCACCAAAGGCACGCTGGCCTTGCCGTTGAACATGTAATGCCATTTGGCCGCGTTGTTAACCAGCTGGTCCATGGACAGCAAGGCAAAGTCCACGCGTTGATGGATCAGCACCGGGCGCATGCCCGCGATGGCGGCCCCGATGCAGGCGCCGGTCAGGCCGTTTTCGGCCAAGGGCATGTCAAACACCCGTTGCGGGCCGAATTTCTCCCGCAGACCCTGGGTGGAAGTGAAGATGGCCTTGGGATCGGGAACGCCTTCACCGATGACGATGACGCGTTCGTCGTGCGCCATGCTCTGCTCCAGCGCTTCGCGGATGGCTTCCACATAGGTCAGTGTGCGGCTCTGCTGTTCATGCATAGACGTAAGTACTCGCTTCATCGTTGGTCGGCTTGCGTGCCAACAGCGCTGCCGAAAAGGCGGTGTCGATCTCGCTGCGAATGGATTGCTCCATCTGCAGGATATCTTCCGACAGCAGCGCACGATTGACCAGCAGCCTCGACTTGAAGCGTTCAATGGGACAGTCGAGCTTGCCCGAGGCGATCTCGGCAGCGCTGCGGTAATTGAGGTGATCGTCAAAATCTGGTCCGCAGTGTTCGCGCCAGCGATAGGCATCGAATTCCAGGAACCAGGGACCGCGGCCGGCGCGCAGATCGGCCACGGCGCGGCTGGTCATGGCCTGTACCTGCTCGACGTCGTTGCCATCTCCTTGCGCGGCCGACATGCCGTGGGCCTCGGCGATACGGTAGATGGGACGCTCCGCCTGACGTTCGTTGCGCCGCGTGTAGACCGAGAAATCATTGTTCTCACAGACGAACAGTACCGGCAGCCGATGCAGCGTGGCGAAGTTCATCGACTCATGCACCACGCCCTCTTCGAAGCAGCCGTCACCAAAGAAGATCACCGTCACCGTATCGCGCTTCTGCAGGGACGCTGCCCAGGCCGAGCCCACCGCCAGGGGAACGGTGCCCCCCACGATAGGGGTCGAGCCCATGAAGGCCACGCCCGTGTCGATGAGGTGCATGGAACCGCCGCGACCGCCGCAACAGCCGGTCTGCCGGCCATACAACTCGGCGATCATCGCCGTCAGATCGCCGCCCTTGGCCAGATAGTGGCCGTGGGCGCGGTGGTTGCTGTACATGCAGTCGTCGGCGCGCAGGGCGGCGGCAACGCCCACTGCGATGGCTTCCTGCCCGATGCACAGATGCATCGGGCAGCGCATTTCCTGCTCTTTGTAGCGGTCGGCCAGCGCTTCTTCGATGCGCCGGATGCGCAGCATCGATTGCAGCAGCGCCGGTGGAGGGATTTGATTCATCAAAGGTCGATCCTGATGGGGTGTGCTCTATTTGAGCAAAGTCGAGACATATTTCTTCAGGCCCACGGAACTCACGGGTTCACGGTTACAGACGATCTGCACGTCCATCGCCGCGGCAACGCTTCCGACGAAATTGGCGACATCGGCTTCCAGGCCACCGGCCAGGCACAGCGCAGACAAGGACAGGAAAGCATCCCCGGCGCCGATACGGTCGATCACCCGCGATGACAGGGCCGGCACCCGGCTATAGTGGTCCTGCCCGACGTCGCGCATGAGTACGCCCTTGGTGCCGCGCGTGACGGCCAGATGCCTGGCACCCAGCTTGTCGGCGATGCGCGCGCAGACCTCTTCCAGCGAACTATGCTTGTTATGGGCGGCTAGTCGCAGCTCGGGTTCGTTGAGCGAGATGAAGTCGGCGCGCTGGTAGCGGTCGATGACGTGGAAGCCGCGATTGCCACTATTGATCTGCGTGTTCACGGCCAGGTAAGCCGACTTCTCGGTCAGCTTCTTGACCATCTTGTCGGAAATGAAGCCGTTGCCGAAATCGGCGGCGATCACCACGTCGAATTCGCTGAGGTGCTCGTCCAGCCATTGCAGCACCATTTCCCCGCCATCGGTGAATTGCGGGTCTTCCTTGAAGAAATAGATCTCGAAGAATTTTGCCAGGTCGTTGTCCACGAAGCGGCGCTTGGTAACGGTCGGCGCATCGGCGAAATAGGTGAACACCGGCGTGACGTTGTCCTTGAGCTTGCTGCGGATGAACTCTTCGTGACTGTCGTGATCACCCAGGGCCGTCAGCAAGGTCACCTGCTTGGCGAACTGGGACACGTGGTTGACCACGGCCAGCGAACCGCCGGCGAATTGCTCTTCGTTACGGTACTGCACCGCCAGAACATTGCCTTTTCCGGTCTGGCCCAGTGGCGTGACATAGTGATACTGGTCGATGATGGCGTCACCCACCACCAGCACTTTGAGGTCAGACAGCGAGTCGATCAGCGAATGAATTCTCTTGTCGCTCCACTGCTTGGCAAACGTCTGCAGAAACGCCCGGGTATCGGGCGGGAAGACGCCGAAGTGTTCGTTGAGTAGGCTGGTGGAGCTGAAGGTGATCTCGTCAGTGTAGAAGATGTCCCCGCCGTGGCGTTCGACTGCTTCCTTCTCGCGCGCGATGTTGCCGGTAACATCGCCCGGGTGGTCGCGGTATTCGCCGCCCTTGGCGTAGACCGCCGGGCGCAGTTGATCCAGCAGTTCGATTGCCGTGAGCGCGTGGTTGATCGCGACGTAGTCGACGCATTCCAGCGCGGTCAGGTTTTCGGCGCGTATCTGGTGGCCGAAGACGGGACGGCCCGGGCCCTTGTTGACGAACTCGTCAGCCGTCACGGTGGCGATGAGTACATCACCTTCCTTGGCAGCGCGCTGCAGATAGCGGATATGGCCGGTGTGCATCAGGTCGAAGGTGCCGTGGCAGAGAACGACCCGCTTTCCCTGCGCCCTCAGGTTCTCGGTGACGGCGGCCAGCTCGTCCAAGGACAGGATCTTGTGTGTACTCATGATTATCCCTTCAGCTTCTCGTTGAAACGATCTGCCAGATTGTGCAGGATGAACTGATGGCCGATTTCCACGAAACCATAGTCGTGCGAGTCGAGCCAGACATTCACATCGCCCATGGCGCGCAGCGGATTGGCTGCCTGAAAGCCACTCAAACTCACGGTGAAGACGCCGATCTCACGTGCGGCAGCGACCGCGTTACGGATATTGGCCGAATTTCCCGAACTGCTGATGGCAACGAGCATGTCCTCGGGCGACAGCATCTGCGAGAGCATCCGTGCGAAGGCGTTTTCATAGCCGTAGTCGTTGGCCATGCAGGTCAACAGCGAACTCTCATGCAAGGTGCTCGCCCGCAGCCGCGCCACATTGAAGAAATCGGTGACGGCGTGGGCGGCCACACCGGCGCTTCCGCCGTTACCGATGATGTAGAGCTGGCCCCGGCGTTCTCGCAAATGCTCCAGTTGCTGGCAAAGGGAATCGATGCCCGCTTCGAGTGGCAAAGGGGCGCTGCTGCGGTCACTGATGACCGTCTGGGCGATGATGTCCCGAAAGCGCTCCAGACGCGAGAGCAGGGTCAGTACCGTCATTTCTGCTTGTCTCCGAGATATTGGAACCAGACTTCGGTGGCCTTGCCAATGCTATCGGCATCCCACACGGGCGCATCGCGCCAGTCGTTGATGTTGGCCAGCATGGTCGCCACCCCCTCCTCAAAGCTGATCTGCGCTCTCCAGCCCAGCAAGCGCTCGATCTTGCGAGTATCGGCGAAGGTACAGTCGGGTTCACCGGGCCGCTTGGGGATATATTGCACTTCGCCCCCCAGCAGCTCCACCAGACGGTTGACGCTGTAATGGTCGCCGCTGCCCACATTCATGGCTTCGGCGCAGACATCGGATTTCGCCGCAGCCAGAAACGCGCGTGCCACATCGGTGACGTAGGTGAAATCGCGGGTCTGAGTGCCATCGCCGACCACGGTCAGTGGCTTGCCCTTGAGGATCTGTGCCAGGAACACCCCGAACACGGCGCCATATGCCCCCGTGGTGCGCGAACGGGTGCCATAGACATTGAACAGGCGCAGCGACACCGTGGGCAACTTGTAAACCTTGCCCCAGTGGAGAACAAGTTCCTCGCCCATGTACTTGGTCAGCGCATAAGGGTATTGTGGCTGGGTCGGTGCCGTCTCGGCGGTCGGGTACTCGTCGGGGATACCGTAGCTAGACGAGGAAGCGGCATAGACCAGCCGCTTGACCTGGTTGGCCCGGGCGCATTCGAGGACGTTGAAGGTGCCGGACACATTGGTGCTGTAATACTCGTCGGGCTTGTTGATGGAAGGCACGATGTCGGCCATGCCTGCCAGATGAAATACCCAATCCACGCCTGCGAATGCCGGGGCAATGGCCGCGGCATCACGGATGTCTGCACGAATGAAGGAAAACCGGGGATGCTCGCGCAAGGCCGCGATGTTGCGCAACTGGCCGGAGACCAGACTATCCAGGGCGACCACATCATGTCCCTCGGAGACAAGCAGGGCGCTGAGATGGCTACCAATGAATCCGGCACCGCCGGTAACTAGACATTTCATAAATTAAGTGTTTGGCTCAGACGAAAATCAGATGAAGTTGACGTGCTCGATCAGACCTTCCTTGAGATTGAACAGATAGCGATTGACCTCGTCCATTCTGCAATTGACGCGGCACTGCTTGATGTCCAGTTCCGAGCGGATGTAGCGGAAATTCTCTTCGCGTTTCTTGCCTTCCCAGATGGCCTGGAAGAATTCCTCGTTCAGATTTCCATACATGAACTTCTTGTCCAGCAGATAGGCGCTGCAGCCATAGACATCACCGTCGGCCATGACGTAGGCCCAGAAGAAGGGTGTCGCATTGCACTTGTTGTAGCGGCTCTCGGCTTGCAGCGTCTTGCGCATGGTGTTCTCTCGGAACACCACCTGGAAGCTGTCGGTACTGAGCGAGCGCAACTTCTCCGCCTGCTTGAGCGACTCGTTGTAGTTGATGTCCTTGTAGACCTGAGTCTGGCTGAACATATGCTGCGAATACGGCTTCACGACCAGGTAGTCCAGTCCGATCTCATCACGGCAAATCTGGGCCAGGGTCTGCATCTCGTGCGCGTTTTCCGGCAGCAGCAGGGCTTGCGCGCCGATGACGCACTTGAGGCCGTTGGCCTTCTTGTGCGTGACCGCTCGTTGCAGGTTGGCGATCACGCGGCCGAAGTCCTTCTCCTTGGTGCGATGGACTTTTGCGTAGGTTTCAGCGGTCCCGGCGTTGAGCGAGACCTTGATCCACGAGGTCAGCTCCAGCGAGCGCTGCACGAACTCCTCATTCAAGACGGTGGCATTGGTGGTGAAGGAGACATCGATGCCGGCGTCCTTGGTGGCACGCACCATCTCGTTGATCTTCTTGTGCAGAAGCGGCTCGCCTTCACCGGCGAACATGATGCTTTTCACGCCGAGCCGACCCATCTCGGCCACGCGCTGGGCATAGATGTCCACGTTGAGCATGTTGCTCTGATAGCCGATGTAGTCGACTGCGCAGAACGTGCAGCGATGGTTGCAAGCGCCCACCGGGGACACTTCCACATAGATGGGGTAGACCGACTTGGCTTTTTCCCATTCGTCGCCCGCATCGAGGAACTGAGCCACTCTCTTGGGATGGTAGATCAGCTTGTGGCTGTCAATTGCGTACTTGTCCATATTGCTTCAGATAAATTTTCTTGCATTATTAACGGATTGCAACGCCAGATGCGGGCGCGGCGCAGGGCTTGCTGACCTTGTATACGGCTGTTTTTCCCAAAAATACAGCTCATGCGCAAAGCGGGATGGCGGGATTACATGTTGCTCATCAGTGAATTGGCCGCCAACAGCACCGGTTTGTAGATTTCGTGGAAATGACTGCTCTCCCTTGCCTGGGGCGTGATCTGATTGAATTTCGCGACGAACAGGTTCTGCACCGCAGTCACGAACGCGGGGGATTCCTTGAGTCGTCGGCGCAGCGGATATTTGGAGAGATGGCGCAGCAGCAGCAAGGCCATTTCATAGGCGCTGCGGCCGGTGTGGCTATAGATTTCATCGGAGGACATCTGCGAGGCCACCTTGCGGAAGCTGCCGCAGTATTCGTTGAGGAAGTGGATCCGGCCGGGATGGGCGATGGCCATTTCGATGGCCAGATTCCAATCGTGCCCGCGAAATTCTCCGCGACCGTCCACCGAGACCAAGCCGTCCAGTTCCAGGTCGTAGGGAATCTCTCTGGCACCATGGCGGGGCAGTTGATCCTTGCGGAAGATACTGGTGCACAGGAAGGCATAATGATCGAAGCCCAGGAGCGCGCGGAAATCGTCGGCCCCGTCCATGTGACGTGCGCGCCAGCCCGGATGCTGCAATTCGGTGACCTGGTTGCCATCGAGGATGTTGTATTTGCCGAATCCGAAATAGGCATCTCTTTCGACCACTTCCCTCAACAGACGCGCCATCTGTTCGGGATAGAAGAAGTCGTCGCTGGACATGAAGCTGACGTAGGGGCTCTGCACATGCTGGTACATGGTCATCAACGATGCCATTGCCCCGATGCTCGACTTGTTCTCGAAGATGCGTACGCGGGGATCAGCGGCATATCTTGCGAGGATTGCGGCGGTATCATCGGTAGACCCATCGTTACAGATGAGCAATTGCGTCACCGGTGAATCGGGATGAAGGATGACGTTTCCTAACAGATGATCGAGGTAGATGCCGTGATTCTTCGTCGGAATGAGGGTGGTCAACATGATACGACTTTCAAAGCAATACCTGAGGCAGATCCGGCTTCAAGTGAATAAGAGATAGCTTGCGGGCTGACCGATACCGCCCCGATCACAAGGATGTTTCCTGTGGACTGGCCCAACGCCCGGCACTGTTCATCCGCGGGCTGCGTCCGGTCTGGGCCGGGACTGTCGATTGCCAGGCGGGTCCGGCGCGGTGTTGCCATCGTCAACGGCCGCGACATTGCCCGGCATGAGACCCGAACAATCCTGACATTGTTATAGTTCTGGTCCAATGACGAAAAAGATCACTCCTCCGCCTTCACGGCCAGCGGTACGCGATTTGAACCCTGAAGAACAACGCTGCATTTTTCGTCACCTCTTTCTCCCCGCACCTCACATCGTCAAGCACCGACACCCCGGCAGCAGGCTGATTGATGATGCATCATCTTAAATTCGTGCTGTGAGGAGTAAAGCAGCGAGGATCGCTCTAATGTAGCGCCAATTCTCCCTTTTCCTCTTGTGCTGGCCGACCCACGCAGCGAGAATGGGTCGGCCGTCAACGAGAAGCAGGCAGGCAAAAGTCCACCACTCCCCTGCCGGACGCTGAGGCAGCGATCCTTGAGTCAACGAGCTGAAATTCACAGTCGCTCGTGGAGTGAACCCCTCGGGCTGAAGCAGCGCCAGTCGATGAAGTGATCACCCATGGAAATATCGGGCAAAAGCTCCCCATCACTAACCCGTAATTGATGTCGCGCAAAGTATCTGTCGCGCAACGTCGGCATACTGTTTTCCGGCAGAATACGTTGCTGTTTTTATAACTTTGTATCTGGCGTAGAGTTGGTTGTTAGAGAAGGGGCGCACGGCAGCTGCCATCGGCCTTCAGCGTGGAAACAGGTTTTTGCTGTGGGGACTTGGAGGCATCCTGCTGCCCGACGGCAAACAGATGTGTCCGTTTTCAGCTGGCGTGAGGAAGGCGGAAAAGAAATGGCGCGGCTGGCGGGGATCGAACCCACGACCCTTGGCTTCGGAGGCCAATACTCTATCCACTGAGCTACAGCCGCGCTGAATCGGGGCGAACCCCGGAAAGGCCTGAAGGATACCGTCTTTCCGGCTGGACGTCCATGGCGCTGGCGGTTTTTCCGTGTCAAACGGAAAGCATTGTGACTATAATCAAGAGTTCGGCGAGAGAGCGCAATGAAAGCCCTGCCTGATCCCAGTTCCACGCAATGCCAGGCGATAAGGCAATACAAAGGGAACCGACGTTTTCCGCCCCAATTTCGAGGAAACATTACGGAGGGACGCCCATGAGCTCAGCTCAGCAGGAACACGAGTCGGCAATCAAGACTCCCAAGCAATTGATCACAGCCGTCGTCGCAGGTTTTTTGGTCCCCATCGTGTGCATCGTGCTGCTCGTGCAGTACGTCACCAATGGCCAGAAAACCGGTGCCGGCTCCGACAGCCAGACGCCCGAGATGATCGCGGCACGCATCAAACCCGTCTCCGATGATGGCTTCACCTTCCGTGATGCCAACGGCCCCAAGCAACTGCTCTCCGGTGAAGAAGTCTACAAGACCACCTGCGCCGCCTGCCACAGCGCCGGCGTAGCCGGTGCTCCCAAGGTAGGTGACGCCGCCTCCTGGCAGGCCCGCATCGCCGCAGGCTATGACACCCTGGTCTCGCACGCCATCAATGGCCTGCGCGCCATGCCCGCCAAGGGCGGCAACCCTGATCTGGATGACGTCGAAATACAGCGCACCGTGGTCTACATGGCCAACCAGTCCGGCGCCAAGTTCAAGGAACCCGAAGTGAAGGCCCCGGCCGCCGCCGAAGGTGCCGCACCGGCTGCCGACGCGCCTGCCAAGTAATCCTCGCAGTGGCCAGCGACCCGCTCGCTGGCCTCGCCTAAAAAAAATCCCCGAAGCGAAATTCGGGGATTTTTCAATTTCATTCACGTACAAGCGGGGCCAAAAGCCCCTGCGCCCTATTCCAGCCCCTCCGGATGCGCCCTCATGCCGGGCGCATCGGAGAAAGCTTCATATCGCCTCAATACCGCTGGGGTGGAGGCGGCGGTGGGTAGTTGCCCGGTGCATAACCCGCTGGCGCCTGCTGCTGTGCCGGTGCTGCAGCCTGCTGCTCGGCCACGAAGATTTCCACGCGGCGGTTCTTGGCGCGGTTGGCATCGCTGGTGTTGGGGACCAGCGGCTCATGTGAACCACGGCCCGAGATGTTGAAGCGGTTGGCGGCCACGCCGCGCGTCGTCAGGTAATCGCGGGTGCGCGCCGCGCGCTGCTGCGACAGCGGGTCGTTGATGGCATCGCTGCCGGTGTTGTCGGTGTGGCCGACGATGGTCACGGTGGTGGCCGGGTTCTCCACCAGGGTGGCGGCGAAACGATCCAGCACCGGGCGCATCTCCGGCTTGATGTCGGCACGGCCGGTATCGAAGGAGATGTCGCTGGGGATTTCCAGTTTCAGGCGGTTGTCGGCAGTCTGCGTGACCTGCACGCCGGTGCCCTGGGTAGCCTGTTCCATGGCGCGCTTCTGGTTTTCCATGCGGTTGGACCAGATGTTGCCGGCCACCGCACCAATGGCGCCGCCGATGGCCGCACCACCCAGCGCACGTCCGCCACCGCCACCGCCGGTAGCCGCACCGATGATGCCGCCCAGGCCGGCACCGATACCCGCACCGGTGGCCGTGCCACGCTGGGTCGGGCTCATGTCGGCACAGCCGGAGAGCGCCAGCACGCCGGCGATCGCTGCGATTGAAATTTTCTTCATGTCATGTCCTTTCTTGCCTTGTCAGTCTTGTTGTCCAGGCCATGGGCCGGTGTTCTTCAGAGCGTATCGGGGCGGATATGTTCCTGCCGCGCTTGCCAAAACGCTATCCATGAATGACAAAGGCACCCGGAAAACCGGATGCCTTTGCAGGAACATCATGGATCAACCCGAAGCCCTCAATCCGGCTCCGGTGGCCCTTGCAATGCAGCCGTATCGGACGTATCCGATGGGTCCCGGCTGCCGCCGCGCTGGCTGAAGTAATACGCCAGCCCGCCCACGGCTGCAATCACGCCGCCCATCATCAGCGGCTTGCGCAGCCAGCGGCGTGACAACAGCGAGGCACCGGTCATCAGCAGCGGCGTCACCGTCTGCAGATTCAGGTTGCCCAGTCCGCCGCTGAGCGACTTCAGGGATTTGATCGATTGCACCGTCCTGCCGCCGCCGAACAGCGAGGCGGCAAAATGGCCCACGCGGCTCAAGGCACCCTTGGCCAGCGACTCGGCGCTGAGATTCTCGCGCACGACTTCACGCGCTTCCATCACGCCCAGCCGGTACAGCGCGCCTTGCGCCAGCACCTTGCGCTTGCGTTCCTCATGGGTCATGCCCTGGTCCTGATCGCTCATGCAGTCCTCATTGAACTAGGAAAATTGCCGCAGACTTCACGTGCAGACAGTCTCATCACAACAGCGCATCGCGGTCCTTGCGCAGCTCGGACATGGTCTGCGGCAGCGACAGCTTGCCCTGCATCAGCACCGACCTGGCGTAATACACCAGACCCACGGTTGCCACGCTGAACACGAAACCCAGCAGGGCCAGGATCTTCCAGCCCCAGGTATCCCAGGCCAGCATGACCACCAGCACCGACCAGAAGGCGATGGCGAACCACAACGCGACCGCGGCCAGCACGAAGATGACGGCGAAACGGACCAGATTGGCCCCGATCTCCGACATCTCCAGCGAAGCCAGTTCGATGCGGCTGATGATGAGGCCCAGCAGGTTCTTGGCCAGGCCCAGCAGGCCCGCCGTCAAGCCGGGGTTGGCGGCATGCGCGGCAGGTGCGGCCGGGCCTTCCTTGTGGGGCGTCGCCATCGGGGCGGCGCTTACTTGCTGCGGCCGATGACCAGGCCGACCAGCAGGCCCAGGCCTGCCGAGATGGCCACGGCACGCCACGGATTCTCGTGGACGTAGTCGTCGGTCTTGGCGGCGACTTCCTTGCCCTTCTCGATGGCGGCAGCTTGAGCGGTCTGGGCGGCTTCGGCAGCGGCTTCCAGCAGGGTCAGGCCACGCGCGCGTAGCTCGTCGGCCTTCTCGCCGGTAGCCGCGGCGGCCTCGGCGAACAATGCCTGGGCGTCCTTGACCAGCGTCTTCATGTCATTGCGAACGGTCTTCAGTGCGGGGGATTGAGGCATGTAAATTCTCCTTTTTGCCGGTGATGGAAAAGACTAGCAAGTCGCCGCACCCTGAACGCCGCACCTGAAGAGGTGCTGCATTGCGACGACCGTTTGATTCTACAGAGTCCGCAACGAGGCGGGTAGCGCATTGCAGCCATGCTGCAGAGGCGATGCAATTGGCTTGCGCCAGCGCAAAGAGGGTTCGATGACGCTGGCGGGCTTAGGTTCCGGCCAATCACGCGGGATCAGAAACGTGTTTCGCGCGCTGCCCGCAGGAAACTGTCCAGGATCGGCGTGCAGTCCAGCAGTTCCGGACCGCCCGCGCGGTGGAATTCCGGGTGCCACTGCAAGCCCATCACGAACGGTGCCTTGCGGTAGCGGATGGCTTCCACGATCTGGTCCGGCCCCGAGACCGCCTCCACCGACAGGTCGCGCCCGAGGTTGTGCACGGCCTGGTGGTGGATGGAGTTGACGATGGCGTTCTCGGTCTTGACCATGCCGGCCAGCGACGAACCCTGCGGGAAATGCAGCGCGTGATAATTGCTGTCGTACTGCTCGTTGACGTGCGGGATGGCGGTCGGGACATCGGTAGCAATGTCCTGGTAGAGCGTGCCGCC
>Ga0068855_100007300_pt1 | contig 13385 bp, 9 predicted proteins | sample KBSCornC52_FD_66592 | JGI IMG/M metagenome (GOLD analysis project Ga0068855, IMG submission 66592) | Corn rhizosphere microbial communities from Kellogg Biological Station, Michigan, USA - KBS Corn C5-2 | ecosystem: Host-associated > Plants > Roots > Rhizosphere > Soil ... | reverse complement strand
ATTCGCCGCTACCAGCCTGGCGCAAGTGGTCCGCCTTCGCCAGAGACGGCGCAAGAACCGCCCTCGCCCGAGATCAATACAGCTCGTCTGCTCTTCAAAGCTCACGTTCCATCTGTAGGCTTCAACAGCTATCAGGTTGTTCCGCTTCCAACTCCCTCCGCAGCCATTGCTCACCCTCCTGTGAATGCCCTTCTCGATCAGGACGGCACTACCGTCCTCGAAAATGAGTTCTACTCCATCCGTCTCGACCCCAAACGCGGAGGAGCCATCACGAGCCTGATGGAGAAAGAAGGCTCGCGCCAGCTCTGTTCCTCAGATGGAGAGTTTCTCTTCAATGAATACCGCGGCTACTTCATCGATCAGAAGCGATGGAGAAGCAGCACCGAGACGCCCGCAACCATTGAAATCGTCGAGTCCGGGCCCATCAGGGCGGTCGTTCGCATCAACGGAGAGATCGGCGGCTGCCCGTCGCACACATTGATTACGCTCGTGACCGGAGAGCGCCGGATCGGCTTCGATGTGACCTTTCACTTTGCGCAGGAGACATGGATTGGTGACCCCTGGGACATCCAGCCGAAAGACCGCATGACCGAGCGGCGGCGTTCTTCCAACGATGGCCGATGGAAGTTGCAGGCGCTCTTCCCTACCAGCTTTGCGCAGACGACCCTGGATAAGAACGGTGCCTTTGACGTCTGCCGCAGCCGAAACGCGAACACCTACTTTCAGCGCTGGGACGAGATCAAACACAACATCATCGTCAACTGGGTTGATGTCCGGAACGAATCGAGGGATGCCGGCCTCGCTCTCTTTTCAGAACACACAACCGCCTATACTCATGGCCCCGATCACCCCCTCTCGCTTGTGCTCGGATGGGGTTGGGAAGCAGGCTTCTGGTGGGGCAAGTGCTCTTTGCTTGGAGAGCAGCGATCACAATACTCCCTCATCCCTCATCGAGGCGATTGGCAGCAGGCAAAGCTATGGCAGGAACTGTCAAAGATCGAGGAGCCGCTTGTTCCCGCGCTCATCGACGGCAGATCGTTCGTGGGGCCAGCCAGCCACTCGCTCTTGAGCGTCAGCGATGAAGGTGTACAACTCTCCGCCGTGAGGCACGTTGACAACGCTCTGGAAGTCCGCCTGTTTAATGCAAAGACGAGCGAGTCTCACTGCACGATTGCATGTAGCTTCAAACCAACCGGCGTTCAACTCGTCGAACTCGACGGAAAGGTTCAGTCCCGGCTTACCCTCCATAAGACATCCTCTGGAGATACCTCCGTGAATCTTGTCATACCGCCGTTCGGCATCCGAACCTTGCGCCTCTCCACGTCGTAGCAACAAAGCAGGTTTTCATAAGGTCAACGGAAACTCGTCCTCTCGACCGGAGCGAAGCGAAGTGGAGAGACCCCTGTATTTCTGCTGTGAAAAAATGCTCTAACACTTCCCTGTCTACGCCGAACAGCGCACCAATATAACTTGACCGCACGGCGCATGACCCCACGGGCTCAACTACCCGCAGCCGCAGGAGCTTCGCGCAATGAACTCTGTACTCAACGTGATGTGATGAGGTGTCGTGACCCCCGATTCGATCTGTTCAAAGATAAGGCGGGTTGCAGCGCGCCCCATCTCAGCGACAGGCTGTCGGATCACGGAGACCGCAGGACGCAACGTGGAAGACAAAGGGAAATCGTCGAAGCCGATAAGGGCAACCGACTTCGGAATACTTAAACCAAGGGCCATGATCTGTTCGTAAGCAACAATCGACGCTATATTCAGCAGACCGAGGATGGCATCCGGACGTTTTGCCTGGGGCCGTGTAAGTATCTGACGCAGCTTCTCTGTCAGCGTGGTCGTCTCGGCGGCAAACAGAAGCTCAGGCGGCAGCGACGCCTGGGCGAGCGCATCCTTGTAGCCGCGCTGACGCTCTTGAATCGTCGAAAGGTCGGGGTCTCCCCCGAAGCATAGAATGCGTTTTCTCCCGTGTTCAATAAGGTGCTGCGTCGCGGCAAAGGAGGCTTCATAGTTATCGCAGGTCACCGAGGAGTCGCGCGATCGAAGCGGCCGGTCGATCGCCACAACCGGCACTCCCAGCGTTTTGACGGCAGCTAAAAAAGCCGGAGTCTGGATCCGGGGTGGCACCACGATAAGACCATCCACCCGATGACTCTGAAAGACAGCAATCTCGCTCGTCTCCTGCGCCGCATCATCCGCCGATGCAAGTACGATTAGGACATATTCCTTCTGCCGGGCGAGCCCTTGCGCGGTATCCGCAAGATTGGCGAAGAACTCATCCTTCAGCGAGGGCACAATCAAACCAAGCGTGCGTGTTCGCTCCCCTTTCAACGCGCGCGCCGCATGGTTCGGCTGGTACCCGAGCTTCTTCATCACCACCTGTACACGCGCCAGCGTGCCGGCTTCCACATAGTGGCCGCCATTGATGATTCTCGACACGGTGGTCGTCCCAACTCCGGCCTCGCGGGCTACATCAACCAGGGTCGGACGCTTGGCCGCCTGTGTTCGCCTCGGAGGCTCCTTGCCCATCTTTTCTGCACGGCTCATATCTTCAATCCTTTCGTGAGATACGTTGCCTGCTCCTGGTGAAGCAGTGGTGCGCTCGAAATACTCTCTCAAATGGTGCTCTAAAACTAGCAGACCCCATCGTGAACTATACCGATCCCCGGACGCCCGAATCCTCCACACCACTGTAACAATATGGCATCGTTACCACTCCAGAGCCATCATCAATGTAGGAGGGGCATCCGGGCTTGTCAAGCAAAAGAGGTAGCCTCCGAAACCCGCAACAGATTGGCAAAGCCGGCTCGCTTTCAAAAACGTAGTCGCAGGCCTCCGAAATCGCATAGGATGAGCGAGAAACGATGCGCTCCCAAAACCTTTCACCGGCACTGCTGCGAGGAGTCCTCACCGGGTCCGCAAGCGGAATCCTGTTCGGCTTTGATACCGCCGTCATTGCCGGAAGCACGGCACTGCTCACGCAGCAGTATCATCTGTCCCAGCGTACCCTTGGCATTACCGTCTCCATTGCCCTCTGGGGAACAGTTATAGGAGCGCTGGCAGCAGGGAGAATCGCCCAACATTTTGGAGGCAAATCCTCTCTCCGCATGCTCGCCGTCTGTTATCTACTTTCCGGGCTAGGATGCGCCCTCGCGCCGGGCTGGATCTGGTTACTGCTGGCACGCTTCGTTGGAGGCCTTGGCGTCGGGGGCACCTCCGTCGTCGGTCCCGTCTATGTTGCGGAGCTTGCGCCAGCGCGATGGCGAGGACGCATGGTTGGCCTCTTTCAGATCAACGTCGTCCTTGGGGTTCTGCTCGCGTATCTATCAAACTTCCTGCTGGAGCGCGCCTCACTCCCCTTCGCTCTCTGGCGCTGGCAGCTTGGAATCGCCATCGTCCCGGCCGCATTGCTTCTCCTGCTTCTCCTGCAGACCCCCGAAAGCCCGCGATGGCTGATTGCTCGCGGCCGCCTTCAGGACGCGGAGCAAATCCTCGGTGCTCTCGGCAGCGCCAATGTCAAAGCTCAGCTAGAGACCATCAAACAAAGTTTCCGTGAAGAAGTGGAGCATGAAAAGGCGCCTCTCTTCACACGCGCTCTCCTGCGGCCGCTACTCCTCGCTATTGCTCTCGCGGCGTTCAACCAGCTCTCCGGTATCAACGCCATCCTCTACTACCTCAATGACGTCTTCGCCGCAGCCGGGTACAGCCGGCTGACGTCGTCCTCGCTGGCGGTCGACGTTGGCGTGATGAACCTCATGGCGACCATCGCTGCCATCTCCATCATCGACTACCTTGGACGCCGCCTTCTCCTGCTCATCGGCTCCGTCGGGATGGCCCTCTCACTCGCGTCCATCGCCTGGATCTTTCATACTCACGCGCATCGCCGGGCGCTCATCCTGCTGCTCGCAACTTTCATGGTCTCCTTCGCCATCTCGCAGGGGGCCGTCATCTGGGTCTACATCAGTGAAATCTTTCCCAATGCCACGCGCAGCCGGGGACAGAGTCTCGGGTCTACCACCCACTGGATCATGAACGCCGTCATCGCCGGCATCTTCCCCATCCTCGCTACCGCGGGCATGTGGCTGCCATTCACCATCTTCGCGGCCATGATGGCGCTACAGTTTGTCGTCGTCTGGCTTTTCCTGCCGGAGACGCGAGGGATGTCCCTCGAGCAAATCACCCATATGCTCAAGCCAAAGATCCTTTCTTAACGCAGAATTCCATTGGCATAGAGTTCCGTCTTCCTTTTTATTGTCATCCTTCCGCGCAGCGGGTTTCGCCGTTGCGGGATCGGTCTGGTTCGCGCGCTCAAGCATGTGGACAAAGTCCGTATTTGCATCGGCGACTGTCCAGTGATTCTGCCATCCTTCCTTTGGCGGGAGTCTCATGATTGCCGAAGCCGTGCTGAAGTCCTGGAATGCGCGTCCCATCGTCGCATCCGTCTCGATCAACGCATCTGGATCTCGACCGAAACTCACCCACACCGAACACGCGACCGCGACTGCCTTAACCAATACCGATGGCCTTCGCTGGTCCGAGACCGATGATGCCCTACCTTTGCCCCTCGCCCAATGGAAGGACATGTGGGGCGGTGGGCCGACCGTCGGACTCGTCATCGGCAGCAGTTCCGATTTTGTGAAACGCGCTCGACCAGGAGCCGCTCACCGTCTCCGTCTTGAAGGACGGCGTCTATTCCCTTCGCATCGATGGGCAAAGCGTAGGCACCTTCACCAACGATCAGCTCGCCAAAGGCATTAACCTTGCTCTGCTCAAGACTCCCATGTCCGACCAGGCCATGAGCGTCTACCAGCTCACCAGCGAGCATGGCGATCGGCATTACGACCGCTGGCGACACATCGAAGTTCCGCTCGGCACCATGCCCGACGCGGCCCCTGCCATGTCGGCACTGGACAACCTCGAATCGAAGGTCGTCGAAAAGCAGGCAGCAGCTTTCACAGCCCATCGCCCACAGCTTCGAGCTCGTGCTAAACCCCTAAGCCATAACCGAAGCGTGGATGATGCACGCGGAACCTCACCGAGCAATCTGGGCCGGGTGCTCAGAACGAGTAGCGCAACGCAAATTGTAATTGCCGGCTCGTATGGAAACCCTCCTGAGTGCTCAGTGTGCTCGTGCTCTGTCCGAACTGAGGAATGTTGTTCAGCGCCGATTGCGGATTGCTGAACTGTGGATGATTGAAGATATTGAAGGCCTCTGCCCGGAAGGTGATCTGCTGATTCTCCAGCTTGGGCAGTGCAAAAGACTTGAAGATGGACATGTCGAAGTTGACCGCGCCCGGGCCATAATATGCATTCCTGGTCGAGGTGCCGAAGTGGCCCACAGGAATAGCGAACGCTGCCGGGTTGATCTGATTCAATGGAGTGCTGAACCCCTGCGGACGAGGAGAAACTCCCGGAACTACGTCCGCTCGCGAGCTCGCCTGTCCGACGTGCTCAGGATCGCAACCGCATGAGATCGAATACGGGAAGCCGCTCCGGATTTCAGTAATCGTGTTGTACTGCCAACCGGACCCGATGAGCTTCGCCAGATGAGGGATGGCTGGAATGGCATAGCTCGCGTCGAATTCAAGATTGTGACGATCGTCGAAGTCAGAATTTCCATAGTCGGCGGTCGGGTTGTGATCGTCCTGATAGGAGCCGAATACAGTAGGCGCGTCATCGAGTGAATGTGAAAGCGTGTAGTTCGCATTGAAGGAGAGCCCGTTCGGCCAACGCTTCTTGAAGATCACCTGGAACGCATGATAATTCGAGACCGCGCTCGTTGTGTTTATATTGATGCCGCCGAACTGGGCCAGGGGGCGGATCTTGCTTCCCGGAGCGAGCCGGTTCAGGTCTAAGCCTTCAATCAGATGAAGCCCTCTCGCTCCGTTATATCCAACCTGGATCATGGCCGAGGAACCCAGCGCCTGCTGAACATTCACGTTCCACTTTTCGGAGTACGGCTCCTGGTAGTTCTTCACGATTGCGGAAAAATTTGTCGTCGGAACAGCGAACGAACTGAGATTCGGAAAGGGCAATCCCTGCAAGCCGGGAACCTGAAGACTGTTCACCGATGCACTAAACCCCAGCCCCGTGTTCGACGGAAGGTTCTGCGCCAGATTGCCCGCGTTCAGATCAGAGAAGAAAAGGCCGAAACCGCCCCGGATCACCAGGTTCCCAGAGGCCCGCGGACTATACGAAACACCGAATCGGGGAGCGAGGTTCAGTCTCGGTGCATTGAGGACAGAGCTGCCGGTGGGGTCGAGCTTGCCGGTAGCTGGATTGAAATTTGCAATTCGTCCCTGCGACTCCGTGGGCGAGCTGTCGTACTGGTACCGCAGCCCCATATTAAGGCTGACCTGTCTGCTCACCTGAAGATTGTCCTGTCCATAGAGGTAGAAATAAGTGTTGCGAATACCGATTCTCGGAAAACCCAGGGTGCCATCGGAGAAGGCACGGTTCTGCTGAGCATCGGCGAAGGTAAGATAGTTGACCGTCATCTGATAACCAAGCTCTTTATTGTCCTGGTTGCGGATTGCCGTCCCTCCTACTTTGATCTGATTACGGCCATGAACAATGGTGACGTTGTCCTGCCATGTAAAAGAGTTGTTGGCGACATGCAGATCGAACAGGCCCGGGCCCACGCCGGCGCCTTCACCAAAGTTGATGATGGGAGAAATCAGGACGGATGCGACATTGGAAGCGCGCGGATCGACGTGGAAGCGGTTGTAGAAAAAGCTCGCTTCGTTAATGACATTCGGGCTGAAGGTATGGGCGTAGCTCAGCATCACAAGCTGCATCGATCCCGGCGCATCCTGCACCTGGCCCAGGGCGACGCCGGTATAGGTCTCGGTCAGATTTTTATTAAGGTTGTAACGGCCCGTGATGTGGTCGGAAGGACGGACTTGCCAATCGATCTTGACGATTCCCGTATTCTCCGTCAAAGGATTGGAAACACTCTTCGTGTATGCGCCAAAGCGTGGATCCGACGTTGAAATAGCGCCGTTCGGTAAAGGAAGCGTCGCAAACGCGGATTGAATAATAGGCACCGCTCCTGCCCTCGCATCCGCCGTAGGGACCACTGCCGAAAGGATCGTTCCGCTCCGCTGGCGAACTCCCTCATAATCTCCAAAGAAGAATAGCTTGTCGCGGATCAGACGGCCGCCTAACGTTCCGCCAAATTGATTGAGCCTGTAAGCCGGCTTGTAGTTTGGAGCGGGGTTAAAGTAATCGCGCGCATCGAGCACCTCGTTACGGAAGTATTCAAATAGACTGCCGTGATATTTGTTGGTGCCTGATTTCGTAATCAGGTTCACGACGCCCCCCTGCGTCTGGCCATACTCCGCCGAGTAAGAATCTGTATAAACGCGAAACTCCTCGACGGCATCCACGCTTGCGCGAGAGACCCGCCCAGCACTGGACCCATACGTATTCCCCACATCGTCAAAGTCAACGCGACTCGCATCGCCGCCATCGAGAAGGAAGTGGAGCCCTCCCTCATTGGTAAAGGTTCCCTGTCCGCCTACACTCAATTGATTGGAGTTCCCGCGTAGCTGCACTCCAGGCACCAGTGCAAGAAGATCGGTGACGCTCCTTCCATTGATCGGGAGGTCCGCAACCTGCTCCTTGCTTACAACGCCCCCAAGAGTTGTGGACGCGGCATCAATCAGCGGCGCCTGTCCGGTCACCGAGACCGTTTCCTTCACGTCCCCTGGCTTCAGAGAAAAACGAAGCTGCATACGATCGGAGACCCGAAGGGTCATCCCGTCTTTCACACTCGTCGCAAATCCAGGAGAGGTTACCGTAACGCTGTAGGTCCCCAGCGGCAGGGGGGCCGAGATAAACGTTCCCGTCGAGTCCGTGACCACCTTCTGCGAGAAACCCGTGCCTTGATTATTGATCAGTACCGATGCCCCGGGGATCGAGTAGCCCCGAGAGTCCTGCACTAATCCCAGGATCGTTCCGGTGTTGGACTGTGCCGCGCAGATGGAGGCAGTGCAGGCAAGCACAAGTGCTGTGATGATACATCTCATGGGAAGAATCCTTTTCGGTGGCGTAGATGGTATCGGTTCCATACGCATGAGACATTAGCGTGTTCAGATTATCGATGTCAACAGTTTTTATAAGAAGCGGATTTCCCGTCCACCCATGGCAATCGAGGCCACCGGATTCTCGAATCGATTCCCGCAACAGGCGCGTTCAGACTTGATATACGCCATCCTTATCGCCCTCTGGCCTTTCTCATCTTCCAAACGTTGACTGGGAGTCTCTTGGCCGCCGCCTGACCGGTTTCTTTTCATAATCTGGCCTTTCTCTGCCGATGGAAACGTCACCATACATCTGCTTTAATATCATCGACGAATCGTCAACTCGGACATCCCTCCTGACAGCCGTCCTCTTCGAATGACCTTTGGGTAGCCGCCAGAGTGAGATCGACCTCGGCCTGCCCATGCGCCGTCGAGATAAAGGCCGCCTCGAACTGCGAGGGGGGAAGCCAGATGCCGGACTCCATCATCGACCTGTGGAAGCGGCCAAAGGCTTCGGTGTCGGACGCCGCTGCGGTAGCAAAATCGGTGACAGCGTCTGGCGTGAAGAACCAGGTAAACATCGAACCCACCCGGTTGACGGTCAATGACACTCCGGCCTCGCGGGCGATCCGGGCCACGCCCTCGGCGATGGCGGCGGTGGTCTTTTCAAGCGCCGGGTAGATCGTCTCTTTCTTCGCGATCAGCTCCTCGAGCGTTGCGATTCCGGCGGCCATGGCCAGCGGATTTCCGCTGAGCGTTCCCGCCTGATAGACCGGGCCAAGCGGCGCAAGGTAGTCCATCACGTCCGCCCGCCCCCCGAAGGCTCCGCAAGGGAGGCCGCCGCCGATGATCTTGCCCAGTGTGGTCAGGTCGGGCGTGATGCGGTAGAGTTGCTGCGCTCCGCCGAGCGAGAGACGGAAGCCGGTCATCACCTCGTCGAGGATGAGCAGAGCGCCATGTTCCTTCGTCAGCGCTCGCAGGCCTTCGAGATATCCGGCTGCAGGAGGAATCGTCCCGGCGTTGCCCACGACCGGCTCCACGATGATGCAGGCGATTGCGCTGGGGTAGGCCGCGAACGCCGCCTCGACCGCCGCCAGATCGTTGAAGGGCAGCGCCAGCGTGTGCTGCGCCGTCTCTGCCGGAACTCCCGCCGAGCCCGGAATGCCCAGCGTCGCCACGCCCGAGCCCGCCTTGACCAGCATGGCATCGGAGTGGCCGTGGTAGCAGCCCTCGAATTTGATGATGAAGTTGCGCCCGGTAAAGCCGCGCGCCAGCCGGATGGCGGACATGCAGGCCTCGGTGCCGGAGCTGACGAAACGCAGCTTTTCGACCGAGGGAAAACATTGCGTCACCAGCTCAGCCAGGTCGGCCTCCGACGCGGTGGAGGCGCCAAAGCTGGCTCCCCGCGCCGCCGCCTGCTGAATGGCTTCGACGACGGGGGGAAAGGCGTGGCCGAGGATCATCGGCCCCCACGACCCGAAGAAGTCGAGGTACCGGTTGCCGTCTGCGTCGAAGAGATAAGCGCCTTCGGCATGAGTGACAAAGGGAGGCTCGCCGCCCACAGCACGAAAGGCGCGGACAGGAGAATCGACGCCGCCGGGAAGAAGTTTTTCAGCGCGTTGCTGCAACTGGCGGGAGCGGGCGTGAGGTTGAGGCATCTGTTTCAGTATAAAAGCGCCGAACGAAGATGAAGAAGCAAGCGGATTGACCGCAATAAAGCTGGTTGATGGGACTTATCCTCATCCTGCTAGACTGAAATTCTCCTTACTCAAGCGATAATTAACCCTTGGAGCATGACCTTGCCGGATGAGACCTTCCCCACGCACGCCACAACCCTAGCGGGTGCTGCCGCACCGAGCCAACTGCCGACGAAGCAGACCTCCGCTGAATCCTCCGCGCCAAAGAGATCGTCCAGGGCGGCCGAGACAGCCGGCAAACGCATCTCGACGGCCAAAAAAAGCGTGAGCTACGCCGATGCAGGCGTCGATATCACCAGTGCCGAACGCAGCAAGCAGCGCATCAAGATGCTGGCCCGCAAGACCTTCAACCGGCAGGTACTCAGCGAGATCGGCGGCTTCGGCGGCCTGTTTGCACTGGACCTCGAAAAGTTTCCCAACCCTGTGCTCGTCTCTTCGGCCGACGGCGTGGGCACCAAACTCAAGGTCGCCTTTGAGCTGGGCATTCACCACACGGTCGGCCAGGACCTGGTGAACCACTGCGTCAACGACATTGCCGTGCAGGGCGCTACGCCGCTGTTTTTTCTGGATTATCTTGCCACCGGCAAGCTCGACAACGCCATCATCGAGACAGTCGTGCAGGGCATCAGCGAGGCCTGCCGCGCCAATGGCTGCGCCCTGATCGGCGGCGAGACGGCGCAGATGCCGGGCTTCTATGCCGACGGCGAATATGACCTTGCCGGGACCATCATCGGGGCGGTGAACCGAGACAAAATTATCACCGGCGACACGATTGAAGTAGGCGATGTTCTGGTAGGGCTGCCGTCGAACGGGCTGCATACGAACGGATATTCGCTGGCACGCAAGCTGCTGTTTGAAGTGGCGAAGTACAGCCCCGACCACTACGTCAATGAGTTGAAGGACAAGGCGGGAGCGGCTTTGATGCGGACGCACCGCAGCTACCTTGCCATCATCAAGAAGCTGACTGCGGCCGAGGTGGTGAGCGGCATGGCCCACATTACTGGCGGCGGCATCACGGAAAACCTGCCGCGCATTCTACCTAAGGGAATGGGCGCGCTGGTCGATCTGGCTTCGTGGCCGGTGCCGCCGCTGTTCGAGCACCTGCAGGCGCTCGGCAACGTGGAACAGGATGAGATGCTGCGCACGTTCAACATGGGCATTGGGCTGATTGCCGTGGTTCCTGCCGAGAAGATCAAGAAGGCGAAGGCGATCCTCAACCGCGCCAATGAGCGTCATGTGATCATCGGACGCGTCGTCCGCGGCGAGCGCAAGGTCAGCTACAACTAGGTTTGAGTGCAGCGTTGACACGGTAGACGGCATCCAACACCATAGACGTGGCGATGGCCGCGCCTTCGCACCATTACGCAGCGCAACAGACAAAAAGGGGCTTGGAGTGAAGCGGCTTGGAATCTTGCTATCCGGACGCGGTTCGAACTTTCTGGCGATTGCCAAAGCGATCGGCAGTCATCAACTGCTGGGCGCGAAGATCTCCGTCGTGCTCTCGAACCGCGAAGATGCGGGCGGCCTGGAGGCAGCGCGGGACCTGAAGATTCCGGCGTTTTGCGTTCCCTCGGCTGGGCGCAAGCGAGCTGAGCACGATGCGGAGATGATCGCCCGGCTGCATCAGCATCGCGTGGACTTGGTGTGTCTGGCAGGCTACATGCGCGTGCTTACGGCAGATTTTGTGCGCGCCTTTCCTGACCGGATTCTCAATATTCATCCTTCGCTGCTGCCCGCTTTTCCCGGCCTCGATGCACAGAGGCAGGCGCTCGAATATGGCGCGAAGGTCGCAGGCTGCACTGTGCATTTCGTCGACGAGGCGGTCGATCATGGCGTCATTATTCTGCAAAAGACCGTCCAGGTGAAAGACGACGATACCGCCGAGACGCTCTCGGCGCGCGTGCTGCAGCAGGAGCATGCCGCTTATCCAGAGGCGATTAATCGCGTGCTCAGCGGACAATATGCCGTCCGCGAGCGACGCTATCTTCGCAAAGAAAAGTAGCTGGGTGGAATGAAAGCAATACAGGGGTCTCTCCACTACGCAGCGCACGATAAAACTGTGCGCCGCTTCGGTCGAGATGACGTGTTTCTCTATCCGCGCACAAACCCTATCAAGATGGTTAGGTCTGCTCTCCCTGCTGGGTCTGCTGGTCTTTCGCGTCGCTCAGCGTCACCTTCACGTCCATCTCCTTCTGGCCGCGGTAGATGGTGAGAGTGACAACATCGCCGGCATGATGGTTGTTCATGGCAGCGGAGAGGTCCTGCGCGTTGGCGATGTCCTGACCATCCATCTTGACAATCAGGTCGCCGCCAATCATCACTGGGATGTTGCCCATATAGGCGCGCTGCGTGCCGCCGCGAAGACCGGCGCGTGCCGCCGCGCCACCGGGAATGACGTGGTCGATGAGAATACCGTAGTTCGCAGGCAGGCCCAGTTGCTGGGCGATATCGGGGCCGATGGGCAAGGTCACGATGTCGAGCGAAGGCCGGCGCACGTAGCCGTATTTTTCAAAGTCGCTGAGTACGGCCTTCGCCGTATCGATGGGAATCGCAAAGCCGACGCCGGAGCTCTGGTCCGCTCCATTGTTAGCGATCATGGTGGTAATTCCGATGACCTCGCCGCGTGAGTTCAGCAGCGGCCCGCCCGAGTTACCGGGATTGATGGAGGCGTCGGTCTGAATGGCATCCTCAATCGGGTTCTGCTCCGGGCCGCGAATCGAGCGGATGGCGGAGATCATTCCCCGCGTCATCGTGCCCTGTAGGCCGAACGGATTGCCGATGGCATAGACGCGCTGGCCTACGACCAGCCCTTGCGAAGAAGCGAGCGTTGCCGGTACCAGATTGGGAGCATTGTCGATCTTCAGCAGCGCAAGATCGTGCCCTTTATCGACCGCCAGAACCCGCGCCTTGTAGGTGTGCTTATTAGAGAGCTTTACCTCAACACGCTGCGCGTTATTAATGACGTGGTTGTTAGTCAGGATCAAGCCGTCCTTGTTGAGGATGAAACCCGAGCCCTGGCCTTGCTGCGGCACCGGGCCGTAGAAGAAGTCGAAGGCAACGGCTGTCGAGGTGATATTGACGACCGACGGCAGAGCTTTCTTATAGACGGCGATGTTCTGCTGCTCCTCGGTGTCGAAGGCAGGAGCGGCTGCGGCCTCGGTCAACTCGAGCGTGCCCATGGGCCCCCTCACCGTGGCCGGGCTGACATCGGGCGCGGTGGCCCGGCTGAGGACGTGATGCACCCAGGGAGCGAAGGTCCCGGTCGGCGCAAAGTGCGTGGTCAGGTAGTAGAAGCCGGAGAGCAACAGAATGACCAGAAGAACGGGGCGCAGTTTCATCATGGAGACCCTTGATTCCTTTTAAGCCGAGCGTATCGGCCGTCTGCTGTAATTGTAGCGAGATGAGGCCTGCGCAGTACAAATCGGCAGGGCGCGATATATCTCCCTGCGTGGCTATTTCTTCTTTATCGCGCCGCGCTCCGCAGAATCGGCCACAGTTGATCGACCTGCCATTCCAGCTCGGTCACGGCACCATCGTTGGTAAGAACGTAGTCGCACAGAGCCATCTTCTGCTCGTCGGGCATCTGGCGATCCAGCCGCCGGATGGCCTCGTCCTCAAACTCTGCCTGCTGGGCCTCCGTTAGATTTGCATCGCCGGC
>Ga0068855_100007299_pt1 | contig 13385 bp, 11 predicted proteins | sample KBSCornC52_FD_66592 | JGI IMG/M metagenome (GOLD analysis project Ga0068855, IMG submission 66592) | Corn rhizosphere microbial communities from Kellogg Biological Station, Michigan, USA - KBS Corn C5-2 | ecosystem: Host-associated > Plants > Roots > Rhizosphere > Soil ... | reverse complement strand
CCCGGTGAAGTAGAGGTTGCGGAAATCGATCGGGCGGCTGTCGTCGCCGATGACCCTGAGGTTGAGCGCGCCCGGGACATAGACCGTGCCGGAATTGATGAAGCTGGCGCCCAGCGTGATAGTGCCGGCGTCGGGGGCGAAGACCGCGTGGAGCTGGTTGTCCAGCGCGCCCACGACGAGGCCGAGCGTGCCCCGGGTCAGGAAGGTGCCGCTGTTGGTGAGGGTCGAGGCGGTGAGGTTGGCCGCGCCCGTGCCGACGAGGAACTGGCCGGCGTTGGCAAGGCCAGCCAGGACCGTCAGCGCCGTCGCGTCGGCCGTGATCGCGGCTCCCGCTGCGTTGGTGAGGCTGGCGGCTGGCCCGTCGATGGTAAGGGTCGCGGCCCCGCCGCTGGGCGCTTGGGCGGCGATGATCCCGCTGCCGGTGTTGGCCACGGCAAGCGCAGCGCCCGTGCCGTGGATGGCAAGGTCGCCCGAGGTGATCAGGTAGCCCGAGTTGGTGAAGCCGGTGCCGGCAAGATTGAAGGTGGCGCCCGTGCTTGACTGAAGGGTCGCCGCCGCCGCACTGGCGCCCGGCGCGAGGTTGGAGACGTTGGCCGCGTTCACCGTCAGACCGCCGAGCCCGTCGGTCGAGGCGATCAGCGTGCCGGCATTGGTGAGGTCGCCCGTGAGGGTGAAGCTCGCGCCCGTGTCGGCCTGCAACGCAGCGCCGGCGAGGTTGGCGAAGCTGGCTGCGGTGATCGCCGCGCTCCCGCCCTGCGCATAGAGCGTGCCGCTGTTCTGGCCCGCGCCGGCAAGGCCCAGCGTCAGGTTGCCGCGGCTCTGGATCGTGCCCTGGTTGTCCAGCCCGGCGAAGGTCCAGGTCAGCGAATTGCCGAGCACCAGGCCCTTGTTGACCAGGCTCGCGCCGCTGCCCGAGAAAGTGATCAGCCCGGTGGTACCCGGGCTGGCCGGCGCCGTCTGAATGGTGCCTGCAAGCTGGTTCGTGACGGTCAGGTTGGCGCCGGACAGAGCGATGTCGTCGCCAGCGGCGATCAGGCCGGCATTGTCGAGGCCGGGAGCGGCGCCGGTGAAGGCGAGGCCCAGCTTGCCGCCCGAAACCAGCCGGGTGGCGGCGGCCAATTGCAGGCCGCCGAGCGTAAGCTGGGCATTGCCGGCGGAGTTGGCGAGGTAGATCCGGCCGGCATTGTCGAGCAGCCCGGCCACGGTGAGGGCGCCGCCGGTTTCGGACTGGATCTGGCCGGCGCCGGCATTCGCGACGCTGCCCGCGCCCAGCGTCAGGGTGCCGTTGGCGCCCAGCGTGCCCGAATTGGTCAGCGCGCCAGAGAGGGTGAGGCCGAAGTCTCCGGCGGACACCATGGTGCCGGCGTTGCCGAGGCTGGCAAGGGTGACCGACAGGCTCGCCCCGCTGATCTGGCCGGCCTGACTGGCGAAGGTGGCATTCACGCCGGTGATCGCCAGCGCCCCGCTGGACAGGAGCTTGCCGGCCGCCGTGTTGGCGAGGCTTGCCGCATTGCTGCCGGCCAGCAGCGAGAGATCGCCGAGCGATTGCACGGTGCCCGAATTGGTCAGCGCGGTGGTCAGGTTGACGGTCAGCGCCCCGTTGGAAGCGATCGTGCCACTGTTGGCAAGCGTGTCCGCGCCAAGCGTGGCGGTGCTGCCCGTGGCCGAACCGAGCACCAGCGTGCCGCTGTTGGTCAGGGTGCCGGCGACGGTCAGGCTGTTGGCGCCGGCCGAGCCGCCGATGGCTCCGGCATTGTCCAGCCCGGCCAGGCTCAGCGAGAGCCGGTCGCCCAGCAGCACGCCGCCTGCGGTGTTGACGAGGCTGAGCGCGCCGGTGGACGAAAGCAGGGCCGCCGTGCCGCCGGTCGGCCCTTGCGCGGCAATCACGCCGGTGGCCGCATTGGTCAGGGTCGCGGGGGACGCGCCGCCGTTCAGCGCCAGGGCACCGCTGCTGGCAAGGGTGCCGGCATTGGTCGCGCTCGCGCCGGTGAGGTTGATCGTGAGCGCCCCGGCCGACTGCGCGATGGCGCCGGCCTGGTTGTCGAGGGTGCCGGCGGTCATCACGATGGCGCCGCTGCCGCCCGGTGCGGTCAGGACGGTGCCGGCATTGGTCAGAGTGCCGCTTGCGGTCAGCTCCGTGCCGCTGCCGCCCTGGATGCCGCCGCTGGTCCGGTTGGTCAGACTCGCGCCGCTGCCGGTGAGCTGGCCGCCCGCGATCAGGACGCCGGAATTGTCGACCGCGCCGGTGGCGGTGAACGTGAGGGCGGCGTTGGCGCTGAGCGCGCCGGCGTTGATCAGACCGGCCAGGGTCAGGCCAAGGGTGTTGCCGGTGACGACCGACCCTGTCGAGGTGGTCAGGGCAACTCCGCTGCCGCCGATGGTCAGCGCGTTGCCCGCGCCGCTGCCGGCTTGAAGGTAGGCGCCGCCCGCGTTGGTGATGGCAAGGGCCGCGCCGGTGCCGGTGATCGTCAGGCTTTTCGTGGCGAGCAGGCTGCCGGCGTTGGCGAGGGTGGCCCCGCTGACGGCAAGGGCAAGGTCGCCCTGCGCGGCGATGGTGCCGGTGGCCTGGTTGTCGATGGTGCCGGCCGTCAGCGTGGCGCTGCCGCCGGTGTTGGCGAGGTAGATCGCGCCCGCGTTGCTCAGCGCGCCGGCGGCCGCGATGCTTCCACCGGTAGCGGATTGCAGCGTGCCCGTGGCGAGGTTGGACAGGCTGGCCGCGGCGAGGGCAAGGGTGCCGTCGGTGCCGATGGTGGCACGGTTGGCGATCGCGCCGGTCGCCGTCAGGCTCAGGCCGCCGCCGCCGACAATGGTACCGGAATTGTCGAGGCTCGCCACGGCGGCGGTCACCGTGGTGGCGGAAAGGGCGCCGCCGGCCGCATTGGTCGCCGCCGCGCCGCCGTCGATCGTCAGGGTCCGGGCGGCGCTGATCGTGCCGGTGTTGGTCAGCGTGGTTGCAACGTGCAGCGTCACGTCGCGCGAGCCCTGGAGGGTGCCGCCGTTGGTCAGAGTGGTCGCGGTAACGGACAGGTCGGCTGCGGCGCCGGTCGCGCCGATGAACAGACCGGTGTTGCCGAAGGCGCCGGTGGCCACGGTCGTGCCTAGCGCGGCCTGGACCGTGCCCCCGTTCTGGAAGGAAGCCGTGCGCACGCCGAGCGTGCCGGAGGCCAGCAACTGACCGCCGGCGGTGTTGGCGAAGCTGCCGGTGGCGCCGCCGGTGGCATCGGCGAGGGTCACGTTGCCCTGCGCGACGATCAGGCCGCCGTTGGTGGAGCTGCCGCCCAGCGCCAGGGCGATAGCGCCGGCGTTGGCGGCAAGGGTCCCGGCGTTGGCCAGGCCGCCGGCCGCCGTCAGGGCCAGGGTTCCGGCCGAACTGATCGCGGCGCCCCCGCTGCCGGTGGCGATCGTGCCGGGCGCGGTGAGTGACAGGTTGCCGGTGCTGCTCACGCCGTAGTTGCCAAGCGCCAGATTGCCGGTCCGGGCGGTGAGGGCCAGCGGGCCACCGGTGCTGTAGAGGAAGCCGCTGCCGGCGGCGGCGAGGCTGTCGGCCTCCACGGTCACCGCGCCGGCCGCGCCGTGGCTGGTGCCCGCCAGCGCGATCGCCCCGCCGATGCCGAGTGTGAGGGCGCCGCCGGCATAGCGCTGGTTGTTGTTGGCGAGCGTGGCCGTGCTGGCGGTGTCCGACAGGGCGGCGGCGTTGAGCGCAAGGTTGCGCGATGCGATGATGGCGCCGCCGGTGAAGGTGGCGCTGCCGCTGGCGGAAAGGGCGAGATCGCGGCCGGCGGTGAGTGAGGCGTCGCTGGCGGCAAGGGCAGTCGCTCCGGCCGCGCTGGTGGAAATGGCAAGGTCGCGCGCGGCCGACAGGCCGGCGCGCAGGATGAGGTCGCCCGCCGCGGTGAGGGTCAGGTCGTCGACCACCGCGGCCGCGTCGCCCAGCATCCGCACGCCGATCCCGGCATCGGTGGCGATCAGGCGGATGCGGTTGGCATAGATGCCGCCCACGGCCGTCGAATCGATCGCATAGTCGGGCGCGGCGCCGGTGCCGGCGATCGGGGTGGCGGTGCGGGCGGCATGGTCCCAGCGGTTGGCGCCGGCAACGACATCAAGCGCCTTGCCATAGACCGGCCCGCCCAGCGCCACCTTGCGGCCAAGCAGGGCGGCATAGTCGGTCGTCTGCGCGTCGAGGCCAGCGCCCGCCAGCGTGATCGTGCCGCCCGTCACGTCGAAGCCCAGCAGCTGCCCGGCGCTGTCCATGCGCGACCGGCCGGTCGTCAGCGTGAACAGCGAGGTGTTGATCACGCCGCAGCCGCCGCAGGTGATCCCGTTGGGGTTGGCGACGATCACTTCGGCCCGGCTGCCCGCCACTTCCATATAGCCGGCAAGGACCGAGGGGTTGGTCGAGACGACCTCGTTGAGGATCGTCCTGGCCGCCGCGCCGAGGTTGGCGTTGGTCGGCACCAGCCCGGCCAGCTGGGTGGTAACGCGGCCCTCGCCGTTACCCTGGTCGGCGGTCGCGTTGTTGAGGATCAGGCCGCGCGCGGCGACGTTGAAGGCATCGTACTGGTTGACGGAGACGCCCGCCGCGTTGGGATTGGCGATCTGGATCACGGGCACGCCGTTGTCGGCCGCGGTGACCTGGGTGTTGCCATTGGCCGCGACCACCTGGGCGAGCAGCCGGTCACCGCCGCCCGGCACCAGCACCGCCGAAAGGGCAAGGGTGGTGGCCGAGCTTGCCGTGAGCAGGCGGGAGAGCATCGGGTGGCGCATCGGCGGGGTTCCTAGAACGAGAGCGTCGCGCGCACGAAGGTCAGCAGGCCTTCGTCGGCGAGGGGCCCGCGGGCGAGCGAGCGGCTGGCGGTGAGATCGAGATCGAGCGGGCCGACGGACAGGCCGACGCCGGCCGCAACGCCGATGATGGTCCCGCTGATCCCGCCCGGCGCGGCCGAGGAGACGTGCCCCGCATCGAAGCCGAGGTGCGGGCGCAACACGGTCTCGGCCGGGCCCACCTTGAGCGGAACCAGGGTGGACAGGTCCTGCTGGAGATAGAGCCCGCGATCGGCAACGAGGCTGTTTTCGTAGAAACCGCGCACCGTGTAGGGCGAGCCGATGACCATCTGCTCGCTGCTGTAGAGCGGGACGAAGCCGTACTGCGCCTCCAGCTCGCTGCTCCAGGTGAGCTTCTGCCCGCCCACCACCAGCGGCATGACGAGGTAGCCGCGCGCGGTCAGCTTGTCGAACTGGGCGCGCGGGGTGCCGGCGGCGAGCGGCGCGGCGCCATCGTCCAGCGCACCGAGGGCCCTGATCCCCCTGGTCCAGCCCGCACCCAGCTTGAGGCTGGCGCGCCCGAGCAGGACCGACCAGTTGGCGTCAACTTCCAGCGTGGTCAGCACGCGCGAACTGACCGGCAGGTAGATGCCGTTGATATAGTTGCGGTTGCGCTTGTTGGTGAGCTGGGCCGAAACCTCCACCTTGTTGCGCGCATCGCGCCACACGCCCATGTCCACCTTGCCGAAGGCGGTGGCGTTGCGGCCGCTGAGCACGAAGACCGTGCCCGCGCCGGTCACCGTTTGCGACACGTATTCGGAATCGTTGTATCCGCCGCTGAAGGTCAGGGCGTTGTAGGGCATCGAGAACAGCACGCTGTTCGACCGGGAATCGGCGTTGGGCCGACCGTCGCGGATGGTCTGCCGGCGCGTGTAGCTCCACATGTCGTTGAGCCCGAGCGGATCGTCGAGGATCACCGTGCCCGAGGCCTGCCGACGCCCGGTCGAACGCTGGCCGGTATTGTCGAACGAGGCGCTGAGGTGGATGCGCCGCTCCGGCCGGTTGCTGATCCTGACCACGCTGTAGCCGGGCTGCGAGCCGGGCAGGATGTCGAGCGAGGCGTGGTTCGAGGCGAGGCGGTTGATCTGGTCCAGCCCCTGCTCGAATACCCGCAGGTTGAATTCGCGGTTGCGGATCTGCCCGAAGGCCGTGCCGAGGTTGATCGAGCCCTTGGCCTTGGGATCGAGCACCACGGCTTCGATCCGGCCCTCGACCACGTCGAGCACCAGGGTTCCCTGCGCCAGGTTCTGCGGCTTGATGTAGACGCGCGTCGTCGGGCGGCTCTTCTCGATGTAGAAGCGGGTGATGTCGGACAGCAGGTTCTCGACATCGCCCAGCCCAAGGCAGCGGCCGACATAGGGCGCGGTCAGCCGGCGGCGGCCGGCCTCGTCGAGCATTGGGCTGTGGACGAACGCGATCCGGTCGATCGTCTGGCACGAACCGGGCGCGGCGGTGGCCTGCTCATGCGTCGGCACCTCGATCACCGTCTGCCCCCGCGGGCTGGTCAGGATGCGGGTGACGTCCTGATCGATCTGCTCCTGCTGCTGGCGCTGGATGGCTTCGCCCTGGCGGGACGCCTCGGCGGCACCGGGCGGCGCGGGCGGCGGCGCGGGCGGGGGCACGGACTGGGCCTGCGCCGCCGCCGGCGCGAGCGCGGCGGGAAGGATGAACAGCGAAAGCGCCGCACGCAAGGCGGTGCGGGCCTGCTGGCCGCGATGCTGGAAGTTGCCCCTCATGGTTTCGAGCAGTTAACCAAGGAGCACTGCGCGACAATAGAGGAATATTGACTGTCCGCAAGATTACGCAGTCAAAATGTACCGGTATCCTGTATGTTCGTCGGTGCCGTGCCACCATGAGGCAGTCGATCCACCAAGACTTGCGCAATTGTAAACAGGATTCGCTGCGGCTCTACCGGCTTGTAAAGTATTGTAAGATCTTCGCGTTCCGCCACGGCGATGCGATCAGGGTGGGTGTCGCCGGTTATCATGATCGCGGGAAAGTCGTCGCCGTGCCGCTCGCGCAGGCGCTGGACGGCTTCCAGCCCGTTGCGCTCCTGGCGCAGGCGGAAGTCGCAGATCAGCAGGTCCGGCGCGCGCTCCCGCGCCCGGTCCATGGCTTCCTCGATGGTTTCGGCCACGGCCACGGAATAGCCCGCCCCGGCGAGCAGGGCGCCGACGCCCTGGCGAATGGCGGGATCGTCGTCGAGTACCAGCAGGTGCCCGCTTGCCCGGTCCGCGGCAACCGGCGCGGCGGCAACCTGAGCGGCGGCCACCGGCCCGGCGGCGATCGGGCCGAGCTGGGCGGGCGCCAGCGGCAGGGAAAAGCGGAACACGCTTCCCCGGCCGAGGCGCGAGGCCAGGGTCACGTCGCTCCCGATCAGGCGAGCGATGCGCCGGGCGATCGCCAGGCCCAGGCCCAGGCCCTTGTGCCGGTCGCGTTCGGGATTGGCGATCTGGGTGAAATCGGCGAAGATCGCCTCGTGCGACCCCGGCGCGATCCCGATCCCGCTATCCCACACCTCGATCACCAGCTGCCCGCCTCGCCGGCGCGAGCCCACCAGCAGGCCGCCGCGCGGCGTGTAGCGGATCGCATTGGTCACCAGGTTGAGCAGGATCAGCCGAACCAGCGCCGGATCGGAAGCGACCCACGCGCCGCTCTCGCGCAGGCGGTAGGCGATCCGCTTGTCGTCTGCCTGGAACCCCAGTTCACGCTCGATCTCGTTCAGCAGGTCGTCGATCGCAAAGGTCCGGACCTGCGGCACGATCACCCCGGCTTCCGCCCGGGAGAAGTCGAGCAGCGCGTCGAGCATCTCCGACGATGCCCCCATCGCCCGGCGGGCATTGGCCAGCATGTCCCGCTGCTCGGGCGTAAGGCGGGTATCGCCAAGCAGGGCGAGGAACAGCCCCGCGGCGTGGACCGGCTGGCGCAGGTCATGGCTGGCCGAAGCGAGGAATGTCGATTTGGCGGCATTGGCGGCCTCGGCCTCGTGGCGGGCCTGTTCGGCGCGATCGACCTGTTCGGCAAGGCTGCGGGCCAGTTCGGCATTGGCGAAGCCCAGGGCGATGTGGCGGTAGTAGGTTTCCCCGCTCACCCGCGTGTTCATGTAGGTGCCCACGCAGTAGAGTACACTCAGCAGCGGCATGTAATAGAACGCCGGCTTGTCCGGGATCACGATCAGCAGATAGGCGAAGGTGAAGAGGTTCACCGTGATGAAGGTGGCGATGTAGACCGCGTGAACCCGGGGCAAGGCCCCGTAGGTCGTCACGCCCCCGCTCAGCACCCCGCCCAGCGCCATGACGACGAAGGTGAACTGGGGAACATCGACATTGCGACCCGCCACCAGCAGGATGCTGGCCCAGCCGGCCGCATGGAGCGACTGGGTGATGTAGAGGCGCCGCAGCATCCGCTCGGGCCGGGCCGCGACCATGGCCGGATCGTAGAACCACCGCAGTTCGGCCTGTTCGCCAAGCTTCAGCGCCGCCTGGATCGCCAGCCACGCCCACACGACGGGGCCGTTGCCGCGCAGGACGAAGGCAACGAAGCCGGATAGCACCAGCGTCATCCATGCCGATTGCCCGAGCATGCTGTACACCACGCGCACCTGTTCGGTGAGTACCGCGCGCGGGGAAATGCCGGCCAGGCCCGGCGGCGCCGCGTTCACAGCAGTCCGGCCTGTTCGGCAAGAAATACCGCGTTGGTGCGGTTGGTTGCGCCGACGAGCTTGAGGATGTGCTGGACGTGGCCGCGCACGGTAAATTCCGAAAGTCCGATGATCCGCGCGATGGCCTTGTTGGAATGGCCTTGGCGCAGATAGCTCAGGACTTCGACCTGGCGCGGGCTGAGCGAGGGGGGCGGGGCCGGCGCGGGGCCTGCCCCCACCCCCGGAAGGGCCGCGCGGATCGCATCGACCAGCACCTGCGGCGGCTCCGACTTGGCGACGACCTGTACCCCGCGGTGCTGGCGCACGCCCTCGAGCGCGGCGGAATCCTGTTCGGACGTGACCACGATGATCGTGGCGCGTGGCCAGTGGCTGCGGCAAAGCGCAAGCGCCGCCGCTCCGCTCACGCCGGTGAGGTTGTAGTCGAGCAGGACGACATCGGGTTCCTGGCCCGTCGCATCGATCGCATTGCCCAGGCTTGGTGCCGAGATCACCTCGATCGCGGGAAAGTTCTGTTTGACGATCAGTTCGATGCCGGCCCGAAACAGGTCGTGATCGTCAATCGTGAGCAGGATATGCTGCTTCATGAGAGTGCTTCACCCAGGACAAATCGCCCGTGACCGGCGCGCGTGCGTTCTGGCACATTCGATTGCTGCGTCAACGGGTGCCGGCGCCGGTCGGCCTGGCACGCCCCGGCCGGCCCGTCGATCGTGGCGGAACGGAGCAGCCCAAACCCGCCCGGGATTGTCGGGCAGGTTTACACCTGCCTCCCGGGATGCCAACGGCGGGTCGCCGAAAACATCCGGAATACAAGGGTTTTATGAAACTGGCACGGGTCGTGCTAAGAGTTGTGTATCCCAAGCAGTCTCGAATTAGAGGCGGGGCCGCATCCTGGTCTCCGCGGCTCCGCCTCCCCGAGAACCCCCTGAGCAAGCCGGTCCCACCCGGCTACTCAAAAAGGCCCGCGAACCCACCCGGGTTTGCGGGCCTTCTGGTTTTTCCTGCCTGGTTTTCGGGCCTTGCTTTCCGGCGGTCAGCCCGGCGCTCAGGCCCGGCGCGCAAGAATGCTGCGCCGGCTCAGGCGGCGGGTCTGACCTCGGCCTGCGTCATCAGCTGTTGCAGCTCGCCGGCCTCGAACATCTCCATCATGATGTCGCTGCCGCCGACGAACTCGCCCTTGACGTAAAGCTGGGGAATGGTCGGCCAGTCCGAATAACCCTTGATGCCCTGGCGGATGTCCATGTCCTGGAGGACATCGACGCTGGCATATTCCACGCCAAGATGATCGAGGATCGCCACGGCGCGGCTGGAGAATCCGCACTGCGGGAACAGCGGGGTTCCCTTCATGAACAGCACGACGTCATTGCCGGTCACGATTTCGGCGATGCGGGAATTGGTATCGGACATGGCAGGCGGCAACCCCGGATGATGAAAACGATGCGGCTCAGTTGGGAAGCGCGGTCGTCAGTTGCAAGGCGTGAAGTTCGCCGCCCATGCGTCCGCCAAGCGCCTTGTAGACCAGCTGGTGCTGGGCCACCCGGTTCTTGCCGGAAAAGGCGGCGGATACGACGTGGGCGGCATAGTGATCGCCGTCGCCGGCGAGATCGGTGATCGTCACCTCGGCATCGGGCAGGGCCGCCTTGATCAGCGCGGCGATATCGTCGGCGGCCATGCCCATCGCGCGGCGTCCTCAGGCTTCGCCGAGGAGGGCGCGGCGGGCTTCGACCGCCTTGGCTTCCAGCGCGGCCCGCACCTCGCCGTCGCTCGCCTCGACGCCGGCGCCGATCAGGTCGCCCAGCACCTTGCGGATCACGTCCTCGTCGCCGGCTTCCTCGAAGTCGGCCTGGACCACGGCCTTGGCATAGGCCTCGGTTTCGGCTTGGGAGAGGCCCATGCGCTGGGCCGCCCATTCGCCCAGCAGGCGGTTGCGGCGAGCGACGATGCGGAACTGCTGGTCCCCGTCACGGGCAAACTTGGCCTCTTCGGCGCGTTCGCGGTCATTGAAGTTGGTCATCGCTTCGATCCCTGTTTGCGGCTGCGGTCCAGCCGGAAGAATGGCCGCCACGGCGGACTGTGCATTGACGGATATCAGGCCGGCACCCCGGTGGCGAGGAAGGGCCGGCTGGCGCGGGCATCGGCCTCGTAGGCGCCGATGGCCTCCTGCCGCGCCAGCGTCAGGCCGACCTCGTCAAGCCCGTGGAGCAGGCAGTTCTTGCGGAACGGATCGATCTCGAAGGCAAACCGGTCCTGGAACGGCGTCGTCACCGTCTGGTGCTCAAGGTCGATGGCGATCGGGTGGTCCTTCGCCACTTCGAGCAGCCGGTCCACCGCGTCCTGCGGCAGGACCACGGTCAGGATGCCGTTCTTGAAGGCATTGCCGGAAAAGATATCCGAGAAGGACGGGGCGATCACCGCCTTCACCCCCATGTCGAGCAGGGCCCAGGCGGCATGTTCGCGGCTGGAGCCGCAGCCGAAGTTGTCTCCGGCGATGAGGATGGGGGAGCCGGCATATTCCGGGCTGTCGAACAGGTTGCCCGGTTCCTTGCGCAGCACCTCGAAGGCGCCCCGGCCCAGCCCCTCGCGGCTGATCGTCTTGAGCCAGTGCGCGGGGATGATCACGTCGGTGTCGACGTTCTTGACGCCAAACGGATAGGCCTTGCCCTCGATCTCGCGGACGGGTTCCATCAGTCGGTCTCCGGGGCGTCTTCGGGATGGGCGGGCGGCGCCTTCGGCCTGTCCGCATCCTTGCGGCGGGACATGTAGAGCAGGGCGGCGGTGAGCGCGGCGGAACCGATCGCCGCACCGGCGAGGGCGGCCTTTCCGGTCCAGCCGGACTTGTCGGAAGTCTTGGTCATCGATTCGCTATGTGACGGCGCGCGGCTGCATTCAAGCGGGCAGGGGCGGATTTTCGCCGTGCGGAGGCGTTGCAGGGCGCTTGCGCGGGCGTTCCGCAGGCCATGCAGAAGCGGAAAAAGGCCATCTTGCGGGCGTGGCAGGAGGGGCAATGGTCGAACAGGGTCATCCCGCAATGGACGCAGAAGTTGGTTTCGGCGCCGTCCATCGTGGCGATCGGGCGGTCGCAGCCGGGGCACTGGCGCACCGCCATCTTGCGGAAAGCCTCATCATGGCTGACCCGCGCGCGCCGCTCCGCCTCGGCCTGGGCTTCCGATTTTTGACGGCTTTCCAGGTATTTGCGCATGTTCTTGATCAGGAACACGCCCGCCGCCAAAGTCAGTGCGATGCCCACGCCATAGCGCACGTAGCCGCCGTAGCTGGGCAGGTAGGGCACCAGTTCGACGAAGAACACGAACACCGCGGCGAGGACGAACCCGCGCGCCAGCGGCCAGTAATCGCTCTTGCGCTTCTTCACCACCAACCAGGCACCGACCAGCAACATCGGCAGCGTGATCGCGAGGCGCAGCCCAAACACCCGTAATTCCTGCCAGAATCGCGCCCGCTCGCGCGCCGGTTCGGCATCGGCGGCGGCGCCGGCCTGGGCTGATTCGAGCTTGGAACGCTGTTGTTCGAGCGGCAGGCGCTCGTTGTCGAAGGCGTTAAGCTGGGTCTGAAGACCCCGTTCATTGGCCTTCAGTGCCTCAAGCTGGCGGGTCCGGCCGAGGACTTGCGGGTCCTGCGCGGGGCTGGTGGTGGCCGTCCGCGTGGCGATCCAGGCCTGGAAGGTCTCGGTTCCGGTCTGCGAGGCCTTGCGCGCCTGCTGGAGCTGGAGCTGGACGATGGCGCGGCGGTCATCGATGGCGCCAAGGCGGTCGCCGATCCGCGTGATGTCGGCGCGCAGCCGCAGTTCTGCCGGACTGGCGCTCTCCTCCGCGTAATCGCCAACGCGCTGCTCGACCTGCGGAAGATCCCCGATGATCAGGTTGCCGAGGCCGACGATGAACCCGGCGAAGATGACCGATACGAGCCACAACACAACCGTGTAGGCCTTCTCCGGTGCGCGCACAGCCTTGAGCATGTCCCGTCCCCTCCCTCGGGCGGGGAGGCTAGCGCAGGAACGGGGCCAGTTCCAGCCACCGCGCCTGCTTGGCCGCAAGCGGCATGGCGGCATGGGCCGGGCTGGAGGAGGGCAGGTCGATCAGCGCCAGTCCGCTGCCGGCGAGCGCCTTGCGGCCCAGCGCCGCCGACCTGGCGCCGTTGAAGCCCACCGCGCCCAGGTGCGGCAAGGTGGCGACGAGATCGCGCAAGGGCGCCGGCTCGGCCTCGCGGATCGCCGCATCAAGACTGCCCTGGCGCCTGGCCGAGGCAATGGTGTCCCACAGGCCCACACCTGCCGAGAGCAGCGCTGACAGGCGATCGCCATAGGCAAGATCCGGTAGGTCCGGCCGTCCGATCACCGCCCCGGCAAGATGCCAGAACCGGTTTTGCGGGTGGGCGTAGTAGCGCCCCGCCGCGAGGCTCGCCTCGCCCGGCAGGCTGCCGAGGATCAGGACGCGCGTGTGCGGCGCGACGACGGCGGCGAAGGCCCGCTTGCGGGGACTCTCGCGGGTACTCAGGCCAGCTCGCGCACGTCGGTGAGGTGCCCGGTCACCGCAGCGGCCGCGGCCATCGCCGGCGAGACGAGGTGGGTACGCGCGCCCGGGCCCTGGCGGCCGACGAAGTTGCGGTTGCTGGTGGAAGCGCAGCGTTCGCCGGCGGGGACTTTGTCGGGGTTCATGCCGAGACAGGCCGAGCAGCCCGGTTCGCGCCATTCGAGGCCGGCTTCGATGAACACCTTGTCGAGCCCCTCGGCCTCGGCCTGGGCCTTGACCAGGCCAGAGCCGGGGACGACGATCGCCCACTTGACGTTCGCCGCCTTCTTGCGGCCCTTCAGGACAGCGGCCGCGGCGCGCAGGTCCTCGATCCGGCTGTTGGTGCACGAGCCGATGAAGACGTTCTGTATTTCCACGTC
>Ga0068855_100007297_pt1 | contig 13386 bp, 11 predicted proteins | sample KBSCornC52_FD_66592 | JGI IMG/M metagenome (GOLD analysis project Ga0068855, IMG submission 66592) | Corn rhizosphere microbial communities from Kellogg Biological Station, Michigan, USA - KBS Corn C5-2 | ecosystem: Host-associated > Plants > Roots > Rhizosphere > Soil ... | reverse complement strand
AACCCAGAGGTCGCAGGTTCAAATCCTGCCCCCGCTACTCCTTAGCTGCGACCGGACGTGGACTAGTTCCCGGCCGGTCGCAGCTTCTTTTTCGTACTTCAGCCGAAGTCCGAGTGTCCGATAGAGCTCCGCTCGATCGACCCGGTCCGCGCTGCCGAGAAGTCGAACCAGGTCGCCAGCGGCTCCGAGGGCGTCCAATACGTGCTGTCGCGTCAGGGGACGTGATCGATCGCCTGAACTCTCCCAGGTGTGGATCAGATCGGTTACCGTTGCGATTTCCGCTTGGATCTTCCGCGTCTCACTGGCAGCGAGCTGCGGGTCCATCCCGGCCCGGATCGCCGCCAACATGCGATCCAGTTCGGTGTTGAGTTGGTGCTCCCGCCGCCGGGCGTTCGCGATGTGCGCCGGCTCAAGGTCCTTCTGGGCGTCGGCGTCCAGGATGGCCGCGACGGTGACATCCAGGTTCTGGGGCGCGGCAAGGTCGGCCAGCCACTGGTCGAGCGCGGCCGTGATCCGTTCCTCCCGAACGGCATATGTCGGCGGGTGGTCAGGCACGGACGGCACTGCGTACTGCGGACGCGTGGCGGTGCAGCGGTAGTAGGGCTTGCTCTTCATGGTGGCGCCGTTCATCGACTTGCCGCAGTGGCCGCACCGCACGAGCCCCGACAGTAGGTACCGCCCAGGCTCGGAGCGCGCTTGCCGAGGCCGAGTGGTGGGGTTGTTCCTAAGTCGGGCATTGACGCGATCCCACAGCTCCTCGTCAACCAACGCGGGCCAGGCGATCTCCTCCGACCAGGCCCAGGCCTCGCGCTCTTGCCAGCGCTGACGCGACGTGGTGCCGAGCGCAGCATCGGTTGCGTCGACCAGCTCGTCGTGCCGTCGGAGTCGCCCCGCGACTTGTCGTCCGAGATACCGCGGATTCATCAGGATCGCTCGCACGGCAGAGCCACTCCACACGCCGGCGGAACGGGGGTGCCGGGTGGGACCGAACTCTCCTGGGCTGAGGAGACCCTCCCGCTCCAGCACCTGCGCGATCGACCGAATCCCGAAGCCTTGGTCGTACATGTCAAATATGCGCTGGACCACCGGCGCGGTCTCACGGTCCGGCTCGAGCGTCCGCAGCCTGGCTCCGGCCGCCGCCTTCCGACGATTCGGATGAGGCAGGTCCGTGTCGATCAACTGATAGCCGTAGTTGGTCCGGCCGCCGAGCCAGCGGCCGGTCGCCGCGAGTGCAAGCATCGACGCTCGAGTTCGGTGCTGGATCCGCCGGCGCTCGGCCTTCGAAAGCCCGCCGAAGAGGCTCATGACGAGATCGTGCGCTTCGCTGTCGGGGTCAAGCGCACCGCCCACTTCGGGCACCCAGAGCTCGACGCCGTGATGCGACAGGATCGGGAAGACGAGCTGGAACTGCGGGCCCGAGAATGCCCGCTGCGGCTCCCCGATGACGAGCTTGGCCCAACCCCGGTCGCGTCGGCTCAGGTCGGCCAGCAGGGCGCGCGCCTGCGGGCGGCGGGACCAAGGCAGCGATCGGCTGATGTCGATGTCGTGGTAGACCTGAATGATCTTGCCGTTCTTGGGACCGATGAGTTGCTCGGCGAGCGAGAGCTGCCACCGCTTCGAGTCCTCCGGCGACTGGTTGTCCTCCGTACTGGTTCGGACGTAGGCGGCGAACGGCTCAGTCATGATCCATAGTCTTGACGGTGAGGTCAGGCGGCGCCAGCCCGTTCGCGACCGACGTCATCGCGACGAGCACGGATGATTCGTGCGAGCACCGCCGCTGCCTCTCGCGGCAGCTCAAGAGGCGCCTCGTCGCTACTAAGACTCAAACTGGCGCGCCGGTCCCTTTCCAACTCAACCTGCGCCTTCATCCGATACCCCCGATCGTCGGCGCCGCCGCCAGGTGCCTGGGAGGAATCTCGGGGCGCGCGGCCCGCTCGGCATTGGCTCGGCCGAAGGCGTCCGCAAGCTCAGCGGTCACCGTGTGCGCGTCGAGCCCAAGGACGTCCGCCAGCCAGCCGATCTGGCGGGCAGCTTCGCTGGCTGGATAGGTCGCAAGGTAGGCCGTGATCTCGCGGGCGGCGCCGAGGCGACCTTCGACCCACTGCATTCGATCGCCCTGTCGGGCGATGGCGTCCCGAACGTGCAGGGTGATGAGGGGCTGCGCGTTCGCTGCCACGAAGACGTCCAGCGTCGCGCGGGGCGGAGCGAGGTGGTCAGCGGGATCGGTGCCGTTGGGAAGCGCGGCGACTCTCGCATCGGCGTCGACGTAGCGGAGTCGCTCGCCGGCATCGAGCGCTGCTTTGCGACCAGCGCCGTCGCCGTCCATCGCCACGACGACCGGTGTGCGGTTCGCCCGCGCCACGTCGGCGACCTGCCGTGCGTGGGTGACGGTGAACGCGGTCCCGCAGGCCGCGACCGGCAGAAGCGCACCGCCGTTGTACTGCCGGGCGGCAATGGCAAGGACATCTACCGGTCCTTCGACCACGACGGGCTGACTGGCACCTTCGCACGCCAGACCCTCGTTGAGCCCGAACAGCAGTGAACCTTTGTCGAACAACGGGCTTTGGGTGCTGTTCAGGTACTTCGGAGCACCCGGGTCGCCGGAGAGGTCACGTCCGATGAAACCGGCGATCGTCCCGTCTGGCTTTCGGATGCCGAACAGGACACGGTCTCGGAAGGCGTCGATCAGCGAGCCACGGCTCGAGCGGCGGGCCAGCCCAGCATCGAGCAGTATCTGGTCGTCGAACTCCCCCCGCAGCTGCGTCGTAAGTCGGGTCCAGCCGGGCGGGGCGTAGCCGATCGCCCAGGCATCGCTCAGCGCGGTCGAGTCGACGCGGCGCTGAGCGAGGTAGGCGAAAGCAGCTTGCTGGCGCGGCTTCTGGGCGAAGATCTCGGCGGCTGCACGGGTTGCCTCCTCCAGCAACTGGAGTTGCTGGGAGTTCTGGCTGCTCATTGTCGGCTCACATCGCGAGCTGGGGCGCGTCGAGCGTCAGCTCAGGTCGGCACGTCAGGAACTCGAGCTGGGGCACCCGCGTCGCGGCGATGGTCGACCAGCCGTGCGCCACGCTGGTCGCCTGCAACTGCAGGCCGCGCTGTTCGGCGACCTCACTTACCCGGTGCGTGAGCTCCGCTGCTCGATCGACGGTGCGCTCGGCGATCTGGCCCGACCAAGTGCGATCCTGCGGGATCCGGTACCTCACCACGACCGGCTCGGCCTCTGAGCCGGCCGAATCGCGCAATAGGCTCTCGGCCGCTATCCGAGCCGAACGCTGAACGATCAGCGCCCGCGCCGCCTCGAAGTCGACCGGGGTGTTGGCCGCGGCGGAGCGGACGCTGCTCAGGGCCGCGAGTTCGCGATCGACGCAGTGCACGAGCAAGTCGCGGGCATGCTCGATTGACATCGGGGCTTCACGGTGCGCAACCGCAGTAAGCGCGAGGTATGCCTCCGGAACGTCAAGGTACGGCTGGAGCTCCCGCCGAGCCTTCTCTACCTGCCGCTCGGTGGTCGCCGGGGCCAGAACCAAGTACCGGTTAGCACCCGAGTCGTACGCGTACAGGAACCCTCGGCCGTGAGCTTCGACCGGGGCGAACGAGACCCGGACGGTGCCGTGTTCACCCCACCGCATCCCGAAGTCGATCTCGGGGCCGGACGGCGTGAAGCCGGCTGCCCGCATCGCGCTTGAGGTCATCCAGAGTCGGCCGTTCTCGGACGGAACTTGTGCACGCATCGCGCCTCCCAGTCGAAACTTGGTTCGACTCGAAGGCCTCGGCGTCGGGAATCCGCAATGCTGGGCGAGCCAACGGCCCACCGGGATCAGGCGTCTGTGGTCGGTCGACACGTCTCGGACAGCCCGACTCTGTACGTGCGATCATGGCGCCCGTGAAGATCGCCGTCGAGCACTTACTGGACGCTGGAGAGCAGGACGCCAACGGCGACTGGGGCTACTTCTACGAAGGCGATCTGTTTACGTTCAGCGCCGACTCGAACGGCGGAGCGACGCTCAGGGCGCGGATCTACAGCGATACGCCCACTCGCGCGTCGTTCGTCGATTCGCGAGACGAGATGGCCGCATCGCCGTTCGTTGACGAGGCAGGTCGCATACCTGCGCAGCCGCGGGGCGACGGAGATTCACTATCTCGGTCCAGCCGGTTACGACATCTGGCCGCGTGCCGAGTAACCGCCCAATTGCCGACGCGGCGGTACCGACCTAGTTCACTTGGGCGCGCCGAGCCGTCGCTAGGCGCGTATCCAACCGCCGGCGCGGTCCGCGCATATGGGTTCGTCAGGAGCGTCTCTCGCAAACGAGAGTTATCCGGGACGGGACTGCGGAGCCCGCAAGGACGCACATCACTGCGGCGATTCGATGCGGTACCCGACGCGACGCGCAGGATCAGACCAGCGCAGCCATCACCGGGGGCGAGCTGTTCCACCGTGTCGATCGTGTTCGGATGCGGGAACAGTTCGACTCTCGTGACGCCGACATAGGTGAAGCTAGCGATCGTCTCGGTGATCTGATCGATCGAGACGGTGATCGCGACACCGAACCCGAGGGCCTCCGCCTGGTTCGCATCACCCGGCTCGACGATGACCCCGACTGATCGTCCGATCGATGCCGGATCACGGCCGATGCCTTCACAAATCCGCTCCAGCTGCTCCGTCATCGTCGCGAACGCAGCCGGGAGGCTACTGGTCGTCGCAACTGCACTCCACGTGTCTGCGTGCCTGGCCGCGAGCGTCATCGTGCGTCGCGCATGCCCGCCCAACATCAGCGGAACGCGACCAGGCCGAGGACCACGTGGCAGCACGTCGGCGCCGTCAGCACGGTGGAACTCGCCAGTGAACGTCACCGACTGGCCACGCAGCAACGGCACGATGATCTCTAGCGCCTCCGCGTAGCGAGACACGGTCTTGTCCTGCGGATAGCCGAAGGCTTGAGCGCCCGCACCGGGGTGGCCGGCGCCCAGGCCGAGAACGAAGCGTCCTCCCGAGATCTCATCGAGGGTTTCGGCTGCCGAGGCCACCATGCCGGGATTGTGATGCAACGCCGACACGACCCAGGTCCCGACCCGAACGGTTGAACTGGCGGCCGCGACGGCTCCGGTCATCGTGAGGCATTCCCACCAGCCGCGCGGTCCCGGCCATTCCGGCACCCGCCACACGATCTCATTAGCCGTCCAGACTGTGTCGAAACCGAGTTGCTCGGCACGCTCGACCCGTGCGCAGATCTCGACCCAGCGCGGCTTCACGCCCTCGACGGGCCGCCGCTCGACCATCGGCAATACCAACCCCAACGCCAAGGCAGCCGACATAGCCACTCCTACTCCTTTTCGGCGACGCTAGCCCAATCCCCGCAATCGGTTCTCGGTGCGAGAGGGTCCGGCGGAGGCCAAAGCCGGACGACTCGCTAGCCGTCGATATGCACGGCAAGGTGGTGCCGCGTGCGCAGATGACTAGTCCTGCAGGGATTGAGGCACCGCTCTCCCGAGAGGCGCTTCGAGTCGTTGCGCGGCACCGTGAGGCTCGCCCGCCGGGCTATTCCGCCGCGCTGACGGACGTCGGCACGGCAGGGTATGGCGAAGCCAGGGTTTGCCCGTGCGCGCGGAGAGAGCGGTTTGTGCTGGTGCAAGTTGTGTTGGGTGACAGGATCACCTCGTGAAGCGCATCTCCCCAGCCGCCTATGAGGCGTTGCGTGAGGCGCTGCCGGTGTTCACCTGGAACAAGCGCCCGTTCGAGACGTACCTGCGGACCGCGTTGCGCGAGACCCCTGAGCTGCTCGCGGGTCTGAACTTCTCCGAGCCCAAGCGGCTCAATGCGGGGCTGCTCGTGGACCGCCTGATTGCTGGTGAGAACCGCTACCGCGACACGACCATTGCGCTGATGCTCGAGATCGGGTCGATGACCGAGTTCCCGAACATTGCGCAGATAGCCGATAAGAACGATCGCGCGAGGTGGCTGGGCATCGCGAAGGACGCGACCGCGTATCTGCGGACCTTCACCGAGGCGTTCGAGCAGGTGTCCCAAGCGCGTGAGCAGGCTGAGGTCGCGCGCGAGGCAGCGCGTCAGGAGACCGAACGGCGTCAGCACCTGGCCCGTACGCTCAATTCGACCCGAGACATGTTCCTCGCGATGCATAGCGCCAGCGACCCACACAAGCGGGGACGGGATTTCGAGAAGCTGTTGTCAGAGCTGTTCGTCATCTACGACATGGAGCCGCGGCTTGCTTACAGCCTCGACGCCGAGCAGATCGACGGGTCGCTAACTTTCGACACCGACGACTACATCGTCGAGGCACGCTGGCGTGCCGGGACGGTGTCGCGGGCGGACGCGGACGTGTTCGCGGCTAAGGTCCACCGCAAGGGGAAGAACGCGCTCGGGTTGCTCATCTCCGTCAACGGTTTCTCCGGTCCCGCGCTGGACACCTACCGGGTGTCGACACCGTTTCTCGCCGTCACCGGCAGCGACCTGTTCGCCGTCATGGACCAGCGGGTCCGGCTGGACGATCTGCTCAAGGCGAAGAAGCGGTACGCGAACGAAACCGGCGACTGTCTGTACTCGGTGGAACAGATGCTATGACCCGGGCAACGCCCCCGACGCACCGCCCGCCCGGCGATATTTCGATTCATCAACAGTCTCGCGTCGCGCGAGATACTGGAGTGGACCGGGCCGCGCTGGACGGCGCGCCGGAAAACGGGAGGGGGAGGACATTGATGACACCAATCGAGGAACGCGATGCTGCGCACCACATCAGTGAACTGACCCGTCGCGACATTCTTGACCGAATCAGCCTTGACGGTGTGCCATGGTGGGGACGGCGCACCGAGGTCGAATTTCTCTCGCGTCTATACGACCTCAAGGCGTTGCCGAGCACTGATTACCGGTACGCCGACGCGGCCGGCGATATCCATCAGCATCGGGTCAACAACTACGACTGGAACGACGACTGGGTCTTCCACGACCCGCGATTCGCCGTCGCGGACGGCCCCGACGAATCCTTCCTCGCTTTCCTGGCCGAGATGCTCCACCCCGCTGTGGTCCGCAACGCCGAAGAAGCGGCGGAAATCCTGGCGTGGCTCAACGAACTGTTGCGCCCGGACGGCTTCGAACTCGTCGCCATCAGCAACATCACCGGTCGCCCCATCTACGGCGGTCAGCGGCGCGAAGCGTTCCACGGCTCCCGTCCGGACCTGAAACTCCAGACGGTCCCGGTTCTGACCGACCCGATTGTTCTCCACGAACACCTAGATCGCATCGACAACGCCATCGGTCGCGACCCTGCCGGTGCCATCGGGTCCTCCAAAGAGCTTCTAGAGTCGCTGTGCAAGGTCATCCTCGACGGCAGCGCGGTGCCTTACGGGCGCAAGGACGACCTGCCCAAGCTCTATCGCGCGGTCGCGGACCTGCTCGCGCTGAGAAAAGAATCGGTGCCCGAGAGCGCGCGTGGCAGCGAGTCCGCGCACAAGATCCTCGCCGCGATGGTTACGACTCTATTCGGGCTGGCGGAGCTGCGGAACGAGCTCGGCTCCGGGCATGGTCGAAGCGGACCGAACCCCGCGCTGGAGCGGCACGCGCGTCTGGCGCTTAACGCAGCCGTCACCGTCGGCGAGTTCCTTCTAGCGACGTGGGCCGAACGCGACGCTGCCGGCACGCTCCCGCGCTTGCCGACCTGACCGCCAGGGCACTCGCTTGCAAGTGCACTTTCGTACCGATGCGGAACCTTCGATAGCGGGCAGCCCGATCAGTCGGAGGCGTCGCGCATATGTCAGACCGTATGGCCCCCGAGGGTTGCCGCAGCCAATGAGCGGTCGTGAGTTGAGACGCTGGCCCAGTGCAACGGGTAGGGCGCGTCTCGGCAAAACATCGCGCGTCAGGGTCGATGATGATGACGACGACGGCGGACCGCCGCGACTAGCGCGATTGGATCAAGAACCGGGGGTAGGCAGTGTGGTCTGACAACGAGACCGATGTCGACTTGCTCGGTTTCGATGTCTTGGTTGATGAACTCACAGTCGCGCTCACAGACAAGCGTCTACTCCCGCTGACACTCGGGGTCCTCGGCGGCTGGGGCTCGGGAAAGAGCAGCCTGCTCAAGCAGGCCTACCGCGAGCTGGCCGCCGGCGACGACTCGTCGCCATACGTGTGTATCGAGTTCAGCCCGTGGCGCTACGAGGACTACGAGGACGTCAAGTCAGCCTTCATGCGATTGGCGTTGGATGCGTGTGCGGCGCGGGCTAACGGGGATGCTGATCGTGTCGAAGAGATCGGCGCGCTGCGCAGGTTCGCTCGGGCGTTCGGCCGACGTAGTCGAACGGTAGGGAGCGCCGCTATTGCCGTTGCACCTGCCGTCGCCCCGGGTGTGCTGGCGGCTATAGATCCGCATGCCGCACAGTCAACTGTCGACATGACATCAGCTCTAGTCAGCGCGGCGGCACCGGCGGCGAATCGAGTTCTCGCCCCGGATGCCTCTGAAGAGGCCGCAACGGTTGCCGACATCGAGGATGTGACGGAGTTCCATTTGAGGTACGCCAAGCTGGTCGACGCACTACCAGGTGTCGACGCAGTGATCGTGTTCGTTGACGATCTCGACCGGTGTCTACCCGAGACGATCGTCGACACGTTCGAGGCAATCCGCCTATTCCTGAACGCTCCCAAGACTGCGTATGTGATCGCTGCCAACAGGCAGATCATCGAGGCCGCTATCGATTCGCGCTACCGGCAGCTACAGATGGATGGCGGCCGCAAGGTTGGGCACGAGTATCTCGAAAAGATGCTGCAACTGCAGATCGTGGTGCCATCGCTGTCCGCCGTGGAGACCGCGGCCTACGTGAGTCTGCTGGTCACCGAGCTGCACCTCGACGAATCGGAATTCGACTCCGTTTGCGGCATAGTCAAAGAACGCCGCGCCGAAGCCCCCTTCGCAGCCGTGTACAACCGCTCCCAGGCCGACGAGATCCTCCGCGACCGGCTGACCCCCGAGCTCGCAGCGGACCTCGACTGGGCCAACGACATCGGCCCAGTGCTCGCGGAGGGATTCGACGGGAACCCTCGCTCCATCAAACGCTTCCTCAACGACCTGAGGTGGCGCCAGCGGGCAGGGGCTCGCCGGGGCATCACGCTCCGGTCCGATGTCCTGGCCAAGCTCATGGTCCTCGAGGAACGCCACACCGAGGATCTGCAGACCGTGTTCGACTGGCAACACCGGGTGGACGGACCGTCGCCAGAACTTGCGCGCGCACAGTCGCTGACACAGCCAGCGGCATCGCCCGGGAACACCGAACCACATCCGTCCTCCCCATCTGCGACACCAAGCCAGCCACCGACGGAGCGAAGCAGCAGACGCCGCTCGTCGAGTACTCAGTCGAGATCGTCCGGCGACCCAGACGTCGAACCGCGGGGAGTCGCTTCACCCGATCGCGTCGATACGTGGGTCGATCGGCCCGAAATTCGCCGCTGGCTGCAGCTCCCCCCTGATCTTTCCGCCTTAGACCTCCGCCCGTATTTCACGTACTTCCGGGAACACATTGTGGTCGGGTCACCCGCCTCCACACTTCGACCAGCGTTGCAGGCGTTGCTGACGCAGCTGATGTCGGACGTGCCCGCCGTGTCGCGCGCCGCGATCGCGAGCTATCGCGGCTTGCCAATAACTGATCAGGACGACGTCGCGCTCGCGCTGCTCGATTCGGTTGCTCGGCGTCCCGACAGCGCCGCGTTCGGCACGGCCGGCGAACTCGCCGCGCAGGTCACCCGACTTATTCCGTCAGTGTGCGAGGCGCTCGGCCGCATTCCGCACACTTCCCTGTCGGCGATGCGCGTGCCCGGCCTCATCCGGAGACTCCCCGAAACTCCAGAACGGGCGCAGCTGCTGGCCGGCTGGACTGAGAGCAGTGTCAATGCGGTGCGGTCGGCTGCGACGGCTGCCGGGCGTCCGCGAGCACAGAGCGAACGACCAGGTTAGGCGATGGGAACCTCGGCAGATCGCTCGCAAGGACGCGGCGGCGCGTGGACGCCGCTGAAGCATGCCGCCTCAAACTATGCGCGCGCCGCTTCCGGAGGCTCCGGTGGAACACGACTCAATGCGCGACGAGTGCTCGCGCGCCACGTCGCCGTACTCGGCGGAGCTGGCGCCGCCGCCTCGACCGCCCGGGCCGGAACGACCGGGATCGCCCGTCTCGGCGGCCTGCTCACAGGAATCGGCAACGAGGGCCTTGCCTCGACCCTCACCCAAGCAGGCCTCGACGGACTCGTCGGGCGCGATCGATTCGACGTCCTCGACGGGCTGATCACCCTCATCGCAGGCGACGCCGCAGACGTCGAATCGCAGGCAGCACGCGACGCCGCGTGCGACGTCCTCGACGAGCTCGTCGAGGACGCCGACACCTGGGATGAACTCGAAGCCATCGGTGTCACCCCCGAGAACCTCGAGCGACTACTCACGATGTTTCTCGCCCACTACGTCTATAACAGGCTGCCCGTACTGGCCGAACGGCTCGCCCGCCTCACCGATCCGGGCGCCGCCCGCGACGCCGACGCGCAGATCGTCCACATGATCCAGGACCTGGTCGCCCTCCGCATGCCCGAAGATCCTTTCAACTTCGACTGGTCGGGACCGGCCGGCGCGCAGTTCGCTGACGATGCCGTGCGAGACGTGTACGAAATTCTGCAGAACCTGCCGCAGGAGCCGTGACCATGACAGCGTACGAACTCCTGACGACGCCCACTCAACAGCCCGACCCGGGCACGGACGTGATCCTCGACTGGCAGCCGGAGACGGCCGCGTCCAACATCGAATGTAAACGGGACTTCTTCGCGGGATGGCGGCCGACGCGCTCGGCCGCCGACCTGTTCATCGTCGGTGCGGCGGCATACAGCGTGGACAAGCTCGCGGCACGCGCGGATACCCGTGACGCCTGGACCCGCGAACTCCACTTGCGGTTCCCCGCTGAGGACTCGGCCAGCTTTAACGAAAGCTCGCTCGCGGGCGCGCTGCGATTTCTCACCGGTGACCATTGGACGCTTTCCGCCCACGACGAGACCGCCGACCCCCTGGCGAGGCTCGCACCGCTGCCGGCCGCACCGAACCCGATCACCACCGTCGACGCGATCTGTCTCTTCTCCGGCGGGCTCGACTCGCTGTGCGGTGTCATCGATCTCCTCGAACAGGACGCCTCGCTGAAACTAGCGCTCGTGTCGCACTACGACGGCGGCCAGGCGACGTCGAAGCAGAGCCAAATTCACGCCCGCCTCACGGCCCACTACGGCGCCGACCGCGTGCTGCTGCGCCGACTGTGGCTGCGACCCGCACCCCCGAATCCCCACCAGCGCCAGCGAACTCCGGAACCAGCCGAAACCACGACACGTGGCCGCTCCTTCCTGTTCCTCACCGCCGCACTTGCCCTCGCCTCGGCAAGCGGCCCGACCATCCCTGTCTACCTCCCGGAGAACGGCTACATCGCACTCAACGTGCCGCTAAGCCGCGCACGAACCGGCAGCGCCAGCACACGAACCACCCACCCGCACTATCTTCAACTCCTGGTTGATGCAGCCTCGACGATCGGGGTCACCAACCCACTGATCAATCCCTACCGGTACAAAACCAAAGGACAGATGCTGCAGGAGAGCAGGAACAGCAGACTGCTGAAGAAACTGACTCCGGACACGGTTTCGTGCTCCCACCCGGAAGCCGCGCGCATGCAGCAACGCCCACAAGGCAACTGCGGGTACTGCTTCCCGTGCCTGATCCGCCGCGCAGCCCTCGCGACCGTGGGCTGGGACACCGAAGAGTTTTCCTGGAACGTCCTTACCGATACAGCACTGATCGCGGACACCGACAAGCAGCGCGGCGCGGACCTTCGAGCGGTCCTCAACGGAGCATTCGCCGACCGCGCCGACACAGATCTACTCCGCAACGCGCCGCTCCCAGCCGGAACCCATACTGAGCACCTCAGAGTGTGGCGAGAAGGCAACGAAGAACTCCGGACGTGGCTCAAGCACGGCGCGACCGGGATGTTGGCGCAAGTCGTAGGACGACTGACGTGACGACCCTGCTCGACACTCACTGCCATCTCGACCGGTACCCCAGCCCTCCCGTGACGCTCGCCGCGGCACGCCGCGCTGGCGTGGCAGTCGTCGCCGTCACCGACAACCCCGACGCCTACCGACGCCTACGCACCCAACTCGGTCCACGAGCGAACGACGTCACGGTCGCGCTCGGGCTGCACCCAGCCAGCGCTGCGGCAGCGGCCCCCGGTCAGCTCAGCCGGTTCTTCCGAATGCTTCCCGACACTGAGTGGGTCGGCGAGGTCGGACTCGACTTTGGTCCCGACATCACCGCCGTCGACAGACGGCGACAACGCACCGCCCTTGAAACAATCCTCGACCACGAGCAGATTCGATCGAAAATCCTTTCAGTGCACAGCCGCGGCGCGGCCGCGGAGACCGTAGAACTACTCACCGCGTCGCCGTGCCGCGCGATCCTGCACTGGTTCACCGGATCCCAACCGACAGCCGACGCTGCCGCCGCGCACGGCTTATGGTTCTCCGTCAATCCCGCGATGACGCGTAGCCCCCGAGGCCGAAGGTTGGTGGCCGGGTTACCACTCGAACAGGTGCTGTGTGAAACCGACGGACCCTACTGCCGGATCGGCAGCCGACCAGCCAGCCCCGCCGACGTCCCAACGATCGTGAGTGCACTCGCAGACATCTGGAAGCTCGAAATCGATGAGACCGCTGCCCAATTGGCGCGCAACGTCAACCGTCTGACCGCTGCTACGTCGCCCGACAAGGCGTGAAACTGCTCGCGCCGAACTGCCCGGGTCCGCATATTCGATCGCCATGGAGGACCGAGCCGCGAGCCCGAGCAAGTCGCGCTCGACGCTTTGCATCTGATCAGCAACGAAGACACTGGCATCCGTCGTCAGACGGGCTGATGCACCAGCCGATGTCCGATCGGGTGGCCGGAAACTCAACTCCGACAGCGACCGCAGGTCTGCCGCCACACCCATAACGACCACATGGGCTGTGATGGTGGGTCCTTTGACCGACGCAGAATCGCCGATCTCGCCGCGAGGCATGCGGGCCGGCTGTGCGCTGCTTACGACGCCTTGCCTGCCGGCTTGGCGGGGTTTCGCGGTTCGGCGTGCGCGATGCGGGCGATCACGGGGTCGACGTTCGCCTCCCCGCCGCGTAGCTCGATGAGGGCGCGGGCGGCGACGACCTGTTCGCGGGTGACGGTCAGGGTGTCGGTCACGGCTGCTCCTCCCCCTCGGTACTGCCATTCTGTTCGACGAGTCGAATCGCGTCCAGGTCCGAGCCGGGTTGCACCAGGCGCAGGTCGGCGCCTCTCGGGTCGTACCGTGCGGCCTCGTCCAGGACGTCCTCGGCGAGCCGCC
>Ga0068855_100007294_pt1 | contig 13390 bp, 12 predicted proteins | sample KBSCornC52_FD_66592 | JGI IMG/M metagenome (GOLD analysis project Ga0068855, IMG submission 66592) | Corn rhizosphere microbial communities from Kellogg Biological Station, Michigan, USA - KBS Corn C5-2 | ecosystem: Host-associated > Plants > Roots > Rhizosphere > Soil ... | reverse complement strand
TCGCCGTGCAATTTGTCCGAACTATAGCCGCGCGCTTTCAGATGATCGGAAAGTTCGTCGACCATCATCTTCGTCGCGCAAAAAATGATGCCGTATTTGATATCCTGCAAATCGATGAGCCGGCAGAGAACCTCGAGCTTGGAGCGACGGTCGACTTCGTAATAAACCTGGTCGATCGCCGGCACTGTCATCTCCTGCGCCTGGATGCGCACGTTCACCGGCTCGTGAGTGTATTTCTTGACCAGCTGATTGATCGCCGGCGGCATCGTCGCCGAGAAGAAGACCGTCTGCCGTTCGGACTGCGCCTGGCTGAGGATCGTCTCGATGTCGTCGCGGAAACCCATGTCGAGCATTCGGTCCGCCTCATCGAGAATGATCATGCCCACCTGGTCGAGGCGCAGCGTCTTGCGCTCGAGGTGATCCATCACGCGCCCCGGGGTGCCGATGATGATCTGGGCGCCGTCGCGCAACCCGCGGAGCTGGCGGTCGTAGCTCTGGCCGCCGTAGATCGGCAGTTCGCGCACCCCGCGTTTGAAGAAAGCCAGCTTGGCCACCTCTTCGGCCACCTGCATGGCCAGTTCGCGCGTGGGGCAGAGAATGAGGACCTGGGGAGCGCGCAGATTGCCATCCACCCGCTCAATCGCGGGGATCGCGAAGGCTGCGGTTTTTCCCGAGCCAGTCTGCGAAAGGCCGACGACATCGACGCCCTTGAGCAATTGCGGGATCGTTTCCGATTGAATCGGCGACGCTTCCTCGAAGCCCATTTTCGCGACGGCCTTGAGCACTTCCGGCGACAGGCCGAGCTCGGTGAATGGTTTTTTCTGCATCCGGGCTTCTAGCCCGTGAAGCTGCGGGATGCGAATGGAATCGCGATTTTACTGTAATAAAGCGGGAGTCTATACTGAATCTGGCCGCTTTATTTGCTCCCGCCAATGCACCACAAATGCGCATGGGTGCGGATGAAGATCTCCCCATCCGAAACGGCGATGGAGGCATTTGTCATTCCATCGCCCAGCACGTTATCCGCGAGCATTTCCATCTTGGGATCGGCGCGGAAGACCAGCGTGTCCGAGCTTTTGGTCAGGAGGTAAAGCCGGTCGCCGGAACGAACCATGGAAGACCACGACGACGCTTTCTGCGGAGGCACTGGGGCGCGCTGGTCGAGCAGCCGCTGGCCGGTCTGCGGATCGATGCACTGGATGAAACCGGGATCGCTGCCCAGGTAGATCTTGCCATCCACGACCACGCCGGAGCCGATGCGCTGCGGGGTGCGTCTGTCCTGCCACAGGCGGTTTTTGGAGGTGATATCCCCCGCGCCGCCGGCTTTCACCCCGAGGGCAAAACCATTGAAGCCGCCGAAGCCGACGACCACGTCGCCGACGACGATGGGCTCCGCGTAGGCGAGGGGATTGAGTCCGTTGCAGTGCCAGATTTCTTTTCCCGTCGCGGGATCGAGGCTGTAAACGGCGCCGGGCAGAGCGGCGAAGAGTTCCTCGCGGCCATCCAACTGGGCGATGACTGGCGTGCTCCAGGTGCCCGTCCAATTCTGCCCGGACCCCGGCCCTTCCGGCGTGTCTGGCGGCGGGACTTGGAAGCGCCACACTTCCTTGCCGGTTTTCTTATTCACCGCCACGACGAAGCTGCGCGGCCCGGGACCGAAATTGAGGAAGCAGAGATCGCCATGCAAGACCGGCGAACTGCCGTATCCCCAGATGTGATCCTGCTTGCCGAGATCGAGATGCCACAACTCCTTGCCGGCGAGGTCGTAGGCATAGAGGCCCGCGGAGCCAAACCACGCGATCACCCGCTCGCCATCGGTGATCGGCGACGAGGCGCAGGGCGGGTTCGCCTTGTGCGTCTGCTCCGTCTCCGACCACGTGGGGCCTTGCTGCCACAGGACTTTGCCGTCCTTGCGATCGAAGCACATCAGCAAGCGCTTCTGGCCATCGGCCTGGGTGAGAAAGATGCGGTCACCCCAAATGATTGGTGTCGAGTTCCCGCCCTCGGGCAACTCGACCTTCCATTTCACATTTTCCGTCGCGCTCCATTTGAGCGGCAGATTCGTTTCGGAGGTGACACCATCACCTTGCGGACCGCGCCAGGTCGGCCAATTCGCGGCGAAGCCCGTCGCCGCCGTCAGCAGGAGAGGAAAGAACAGTCGGAGGGGAGACATGGGGGCACACTAACGGACGGTGCTCGGTGTACCAAGCCTGAGAATTTTGGAGGGAGGGAAGGAATGACGAATGACGAACACCGAAGCCCGAAGCCCGAACGGTCATTCGTCATTCGTCATTTCCCCGCCCTCCGGCTTCGGCCGGTAGAAGACGGCGACGTTGCCCACTTGCGCCACCAGCGTGCTGCCGGTGCGTTCGGCGATTTGGGGAGCGAGGGTTTTCTTCTCTTCCTTGAAATCGGCGAACTTCATTTTCACCAAGCCGTGCCGGGTCAGCGCCTCGTCGAGGCTGTGAATGAAAGCGTCGCTCATGCCGCCGTGGCCCAGTTTTACGACAGGTTCGAGGCGTTGCGCCTGGGCTTTCAGGTCGCGTTTTTCGGCATTGGTCAAAGTGGTCGGCATCCGTTTCAATGTGCGCGGCGCAGGAAGGGAGGACAAGCACTCCTTCGCGTCATCTCGATCGACCATGCCTCACCTTGGACTCATTTGCCCGGAATTGAGCGGCCACCTCAATCCCATGACCACCCTCGGCCGCGAACTGCAACGGCGCGGGCATCGCGTGACGGTGGTCGGACGGCTCGATGCGCGCCGCAAGGCGCAAAGTGCAGGGCTGGATTTTGCCGCGATCAGCGAGGCGGATTTTCCGGAAGGAACGATGCAGGAGACCTCGCGGGAACTCGGCCGGCTGAGCGGGTTGAAGGCAGTGCAATTTACCGCGAAACTGCTGCACAAAGGCGTCGTCGCGATTCTGCGTGATGCCCCGATGGTGGTGGATCGGGAAAAGATCGATGCGTTGCTGGTCGATCAGGTTTCACCGGCGGGTGGAACGGTCGCGGATCTGACTGGCCGGCCGTGGGTGATGGTGAGCAATGCCCTCGCCCTCAATCCCGATCCGCATCTGCCGCCGTGCGTCCTGCCGTGGGATTACAATGACGGAATCCTGGGGCGCTGGCGCAACGCCTTTGGCGATACGGTGCTCAAATGGCTCGCGCGCCCGATTATCGGCGAGATCAATCGCCATCGTCGCGCGCATCGTCTCGCTCCGCTGACGGGCACGTTCAGCACCGGCTCGTGTCGTCTGCAGGTCGCCCAGCAGCCCGCCTTTTTCGACTTCCCCCGGCGACGGCCGACGGAACTCCTGCACTACACCGGGCCGTGGCATCACGCGGGCAGCCACGAGGAGATTCCCTTTCCATGGGAGAAGCTCGATGGGCGTCCGCTCATTTATGCTTCAATGGGGACGCTGCAAAATCGGCAGCAATTCATCTTCGAGACCATCGCCGCGGCGTGTGCGGGACTCGACGCGCAATTGGTCGTCTCGCTCGGCAGCCGCGACCAGGATGCGGAATCCGCCGCGCAGAGTTTTGCCGGTCAGCCAATCGTCGTGCCTATCGCCCCGCAACTCGCGCTGCTGCAAAAGGCGACGCTGACCATCACCCACGCGGGTCTCAACACCGCGCTCGAATCCTTGAGCTATGGCGTGCCGATGGTCGCCATTCCCATTACCAACGATCAACCCGGCGTAGCCAGCCGGCTCGCGTGGCTCGGCGCGGCCGAGGTCGTGCAGCCCGGAAAGCTGACGGTCCGGCGCTTGCGTGCGGCAGTCGAGCGAGTGCTGGGGGAGCCGGGTTATCGCGAGGTGGCGCAGCGCTGCTGCGCGGAAATCCAGCAAGCGGATGGCCTTCAGCGCGCGGCAGATATCGTCGAGAGGGCGTTTGCCACGGTGAACGGCGTCCCCTGAGAACGCGCCGCGCACAGCGTCAGCCCGAAGGGCGAAAGAAAATAGCCCAACACTTTAGTGCTGGGGAAGCGTTCACCTACGCGGTTAATCCCGTCAGGGACGGCAGAACCGTGGCGTTCCATTGAAGCTGTGTTTTTTGGGATTGCCGAACCATCAGATCCTCTTTCTTTCGTCCCTACGGGACTTTGGCGAGAGATGGGACCTGTCCCAGCACCATAGTGCTGGGCTATTTTCTTTCGCCCTTCGGGCTATGTTGGGCTCCGTCTTGAGCCGGTGAGGTGGTCGCCCCTGGCGGACTGAGTGCCTATCGATCGCCTGGACCGGGCTGCCTCCCACGGAATCCGCGAACCGGCGCCCAATTTTCACCCCATCCTGACAAACGCCCTACAAATCCATTTGCGCACGGACGCGTACGGGTGTGATAGTAGTCCCCCTTATGACTCTGACCGAAAAAGTGCTCGCGCGTGCCAGTGGCAAAGCGCACGTCCAAGCCGGCGACAACGTGTGGGTGAACGTCGACGTCCTCATGACCCACGACGTCTGCGGCCCGGGCACGATCGGCGTCTTCAAGCGCGAATTCGGCAAGGCGGCCAAAGTCTGGGATCCGAAGAAGCTCGTCATCATCCCCGACCACTACATTTTCACCGCCGACTCCATGTCGAATCGCAACGTCGACATCCTGCGCGAGTTCGCCAGGGAACAGGGTCTCCCGTACTTCTACGATGTGATCGACAATCCGAACGGCCACTGGAAGTTCGACACCGAGCAGGGTCAGCTCAAGAAGCAGTACGGTAAGAATTACACCGGCGTGTGCCACACCACGCTGCCGTGGAAGGGTCACACCCGCCCGGGCGAAGTGCTCTTCGGCACGGACTCGCACACCTGCATGGCGGGGGCGTTCAATGAATTTGCCACCGGCATCGGCAACACCGACGCGGGCTTCATCCTCGGCACGGGCAAGCTGCTCGTGAAGGTGCCGGAGACGATGCGCTTTTTCCTCGAGGGCGAACTGCCCGCGGGCGTCATGGCCAAGGACGTGATCCTGCACGTCATCGGTGACATCGGTTTCGACGGCGCGACCTATCGCGCAATGCAGTGGGAAGGCCCCGGCGTCTATGGCATGTCGATGGACGACCGTATGACCATCGCCAACATGGCGATCGAAGCCGGCGGCAAGAACGGCATCTTCCCCTTCGACGAAAAGACCGACGCCTACGTGAAGGAGCGCGTGCAGGAAAACGGCACGAAGAGCACCTTCGAGCCGGCGGAGATCGATCAGGACCAGAAGTTCATTTACGACAAAGTGTTCGATCTCTCGAAGCTCGAACCGACCGTCGCCTGCCACCCCGATCCGGGCCAGCGCAAGACAGCGAAGGAACTGGCCGGCGTCTCGCTGGATCGTGCCTACATCGGCTCCTGCACCGGCGGCAAGACCAGCGACTTCCTCGCCTTTGCCCGCGTGGTGAAGGGCAAGTCGGTGAAGATCGATACCTTCGGCGTGCCGGCCACGACCAAGGTTGTGCAGGAACTCAAGGATACGCAGTGGGACGGCCAGAGCGTCTGGAACATTCTCGAAAGCGCGGGCGTGCGCATGACGGAGAATGCCTCCTGCGCCGCGTGCCTCGGCGGTCCGGTCGATACCTTCGGCCGCATGAATACACCGCTCAAGTGCATCAGCGCCACCAACCGCAACTTCCCCGGTCGCATGGGCCACAAGGAGTCGCAGGTGTTCCTCGCTTCGCCCTACACCGTGGCGGCCAGCGCGCTCACCGGCAAGATCACCGACCCTCGCGAATTCGTTGGCTAAAACAGAATGCGCGGGGCTCGGGCCCGTAGTCGAAGACATCCCCCAAGTTTCCGACGCTCTCTCATGTTTCGGTCGCCGCTCCTCCGCCTTCTGCCCGCCTTGGTGACGATGATCCTCCTCGCCGCCTTCAGTGCCTGTGAGTCGAACAACAACGTTCCCTCGGGATCGAGGTGGGTCGTCTCCGTGGCGAAGGCGCCGTTCTACAAGTTCGGCCCGGTGCAAACCTTCGGTCCGGACTTCGTGCTCGCCGAGGGCGCCGAGGTTACCATGCTCGAGCATTCGTCCGGCTATAGCCGGGTGATGACGGCGGACGGCACTTCCGGTTGGGTCTCCACCGAGGATCTGAAACCCAAGCCCGCTTCCTATACGACCTCGCGCAGCGTCTCGACTAACTACACCACGCAGTTGAATCGTCCGATATTCGACACGCCGAGCTCTTCTTCAGTCGAGAAGCACAGCAATGTGCCCTCGACCAAGGGTTCACCGCTCTTCGATCAGGGCGACGCACCGCTGCCGCAAAATTCTTCCCCACCAAAACCTGCTCCGGGTTTTCGCTATTAATCACACCTCTTATGTCCAATACCCTCACCAGCCCTGTCTACGTCGTTCAGGACAATATCGATACCGACCAGATCATTCCCGCGCAGTATCTCACTCTCGTGCCGACCATCGCCGAGGAGTACGAGAAGCTCGGCAGCTACGCGATGATCGGGCTGCCGGATGATGCGTATCCGACGAAGTTCGTGCCCGCCGGTGAGATGAAAACGCCGTACAAGATCGTCATCGCGGGCCGGAATTTCGGCTGCGGCAGTTCACGCGAGCACGCGCCCATCGCCATGGGCGCCGCGGGCGTGGAAGCGGTCGTCGCGGAATCCTTCGCGCGCATCTTCTTCCGCAATTGCGTGGCGACCGGTGAACTCTATCCCTACGACGCCAACGAACGCCTCTGCGCGAAGATCAAGACTGGCGACGTGGCGACGCTGGATTTCGACGCCGACACGCTCACCGTGAATGGTACGACCTACAGCCTGAAGCCGCTCGGTGAAGTGCGCCCGGTCATCGACGCCGGCGGTATCTTCAACTACGCTCGCAAGAGCGGGATGATCCCGGCGCAGAGCTGAGGCGTGAAGAATCATCCATAGGAAAGGCGCCCTCCATGCGTGGGCGGCAAATTTTGCTCTGGCAGGATCCGGCGACGGGTTTGTTCGAGAACGGATTCTCGGCAACTCGGATGGCGGCACGCTGGGCCAGCATTTCGTCGCAGCTTACAATCCCGCCACCGAATTCGTCCTCGGCGACTACCGCGCGGATACGATCAAGCACATCGTCTGGGCGGTCATTGATCACAACCGCGAATTCGCGGTCGGCCAGTCCGTTCCGGAGCCGGGCTCTGAGCTGGCGTTGATGAGTGGGATTGGCGTGCCGACGTTACGGCGCCGGCGGAAGTAGAACGTCTCGGAATCGATTTCCGATCGCGCGACTGGTGGAGGACACGCGCTCTGCGCCCACCGCCGCCCGGAATACGAATTCTAAGCTACCGAATTGGCCACATCCTTTACACGATTCTCTTCGATCAAGGGCTCGATGCGCGTGCGAAAGGTTTTCTCCGCGAGCATTTGGACCGCATCGCCCAGCAAATGGTCGCCCATGTCTTGAGCGAGGGCGATGATGACAATCCGTTGGATCACGTGCGATGTCTCTGCGGGTTACCGGAAGGCAACAAACTCGCGTCCTTGCCGATCAAGCCGTCCGCTTGGCGGCGGAGGCGATCGACTGGGAAAACCACTCCGGAATGCGATTCGGCAGGGCGCGGGTGAAGACGGCATCATCCGAACCGCCGCCGCGCAGGGTGATCGTGCCACCGTCTACCTGATAGGCGCGCCGCCAGCCCTTGTCGTCGTTCTCGTAGGAGAAACGAAGGGTCGTGGGCGATTCGATGAAATACCACAGGCGCATCCAGGTGCCCTTTTCCGGATTGGTGGGATCGAAGAGGCATTGAATAGCGCGCCCGTTTTCGGTGAAATGGATGAGCCCCATCTGGCCCGGCATGTCGGGCGCGGAAAAGCGCCAGGTGCCGGTGAATTCCTGGATGACTGACTGGTCGTCGAAAGTGGTTGAGGGTTGTTCGCTCATTACTTTTTGTCTGGGTGTCTGCTAAATGGCGTCTTGTCGATTGGCTGGCAGTGAACAAACAGCTTATATTGGGACGGCGTAATCGTACCTCATGGCCTGCGAATGGGGGAGCGTTTTTCGATCTTTCGGCGGCAAAAGGTGGAATTGCCCGTCCGCGTAATTCTCCCCAAAAGCTCTCACGTTGATTTTTCCGCGTGACAGTACGGAAGACCCGCGCTGATGTTCCGGGCATGAAGCTGCCCCTCTTTTCCTTCCTCGTCGCTTGTGCGCTCAGCGCGGTCACCCTTTTTCCCAATTCCGCGCGCGCGGAGGACAAGGAAGTGGCCGTCTTGAAGACTTCCCAAGGTGAAATGGTCATCGAGTTCTGGCCCGACGTGGCGCCGAAGACGGTTGCCAATTTCATCAAGCTCGCCAAGTCCGGCTTCTATAATGGCACGGCATTTCACCGCATCATCGATGGCTTCATGATCCAGGGGGGTGATCCGCTGACCAAGGACCCGAGCATGGAAGCGCGCTGGGGCACTGGCCATGCGGATGAACGCATCAAGGCGGAATTCAACGATCGCCATCACGAGTTCGGCGTCATCTCCATGGCTCGGTCGCAGGATCCCGATTCGGCGAGCTCGCAGTTTTTCATCTGCCTCGGGGCGACTCCGGCGCTCGACGGCAAATACACCGCGTTCGGCAAAGTCATCAAAGGTGAAGACACCCTGCGCAAGCTCGGCAAGACGCCGGTGGGCCCGGCCGGAAATGGCGAGCCGAGCAAGCCGACGAGCCGCGTGGCGCTCGAGAGCGTCAAGATCGTTTCCGCCGACACCGTCAAGTAAATCGGTTTCGGATTTCGGATTTTGCTGTAGCGGCGGTCTATGACCGCCGATTCCGGACAACAGTCCCCGACGGTCATAGACCGCCGCTACAACCGCCACTGCGAAGATGGGCGGTGATCGCCGCGCAGGTGCGCGGTGAAAACATCCGAAAAGCAAAATCTGAAATTCCCAATTTGACGGGTTGCAATCCGCGCGGCTCGTCACAAACTTTTCACGCAAGAACGCTTCGTCTGGGCGAAGCGTGGCGCATCCTTTTTCTCCGCATGTCGTCTTCCAAAGTCACTCTCGCTCTCGTTCAGATGCGCTGCTCCGCCGAGCCGCAGGAAAATCTCGCCAAGGCCCTCGCTCGCGTCAGCGAAGCAGCGGATCGTGGCGCGCAGATCATTTGCCTGCAGGAGCTCTTCACCTCGCAATACTTCTGCCAGATCGAGGATCACAAATACTTTCAGCTCGCCGAGGAAATCCCCGGGCCGAGCACGGAAGCGCTTGGCCGCCTGGCCAAGGAGCGCGGTGTCGTCATCGTCGCGTCGCTCTTCGAAAAGCGCAGCGCCGGCCTTTATCACAACACTGCGGCGATCATCGATGCGGATGGCACGTACCTCGGCAAATACCGGAAGATGCACATCCCGGACGACCCGCTCTACTACGAGAAGTTTTACTTCACGCCAGGGGATCTCGGCTTCCGCGCCTGGAAGACGCGCTATGCGCGCATCGGGGTCTGCGTGTGCTGGGATCAGTGGTATCCCGAGTCCGCCCGGCTCACCGCGCTGGCCGGCGCGCAGATCCTTTTCTTCCCCACGGCCATCGGCTGGCATCCGGGCGAAAAAGAACAGTATGGGATGCGCCAGCACAGTTCGTGGGAAACGATCCAGCGCTCGCACGCCATCGCCAATGGCTGCTATGTCGCCGTCCCGAATCGGGTCGGCCACGAGGCGCCCGATGGCGGGCCCGGCATCGAATTTTGGGGACAAAGTTTTGTCGTTGATCCGGCCGGACAAATCGTGGCCAAGGCGTCCGTCAGCAATGAAGAGATCCTCCTCGTTGAGGCCGATCTCGATGCCCTCGACACCCAGCGCACGCACTGGCCCTTTTTCCGCGACCGCCGCATCGACGCTTACGGCGACATTCAAAAGCGATTCATCGACTGACCTATGAGCGCGCACACCGAGCACCCCAGTACTGCTACTTCCACTCCCGCGGCCCAAGGCTACCACATGCCGGCCGAGTGGGAACCGCACGAGGCCACCTGGCTCTCGTGGCCGCGGCCCGATGGCATCAGCTTTCCCGATTCCTACGAAAAGGTCGTGCCAACGCTGGCCCAGATGGTCCACGCCCTGGGCGAATCGGAAAAGGTGAACATCAACGTCTGCGATGCCGAGCACGAGGCGCTCGTCCGTTCGCATCTCACCAAGGCCCGCGCGAAGACGGACCACGTTACTTTCTATCACATTCCCACGAACGAGCCGTGGTGCCGTGATCACGGTCCCATCTATCTCACCCGGGCCGGGGAACCGCGCCTGGCGATCGTCGATTGGGATTACAACGCGTGGGGTTGGAAATACCCGCCGTTTGATTTCGATGACGACGTGCCAAAGCGCATCGCCGAATTCCAAAAACTGCCCATTTTTTTCCCGAAGATGGTCCTCGAGGGCGGCTCGATCGACGTGAATGGCGCCGGGACGCTGCTGACCACGAAATCGTGCCTGCTCAACCCGAACCGCAACCCGGATCTCTCCGAAAAGGATATCGAGCAACGGTTGCGCGACTACGTCGGCGTGAAGCACATCCTCTGGCTGGGCGATGGCATCGAGGGCGACGACACCGATGGGCACGTGGATGATCTCAGCCGTTTCGTCAGCCGCACCACCGTCGTGACCGTGGTCGAGGAAGACGAAAACGACAGTAATCACGAGCCGCTCCGGCAAAACCTCGAGGCGCTGCAAACCATGGAAGCCGAAGACGGTACTCCGCTGGAAGTGGTCACGCTGCCCATGCCACGGAAGATTGTTCGCGACGGCCAGCGCCTGCCGGCCAGCTACGCGAATTTCTATATTGGCAATAAGGTGATCCTTTTGCCGGTCTTTGCCGATGCCCATGACAGGTGGGCCGTGGCGGTTCTCCAGAAGGCTTTTCCCAAGAGAAAGGTCGTGCCGATTGATTGTCGGGAGTTGATTTGGGGCCTGGGTGCGTTTCATTGTCTCACCCAGCAACAGCCCCTCCTCCCCCCATGACCCGTCTCTTCTTCGCTGCCGCTACTGCCTCCGTTCTCGTTGCTCCGGCCTTTGGCGAAACGCTCGATTCGCTCTTTGCGACGCCAAACCTCTGGACGCTCAAGCAGGACGATTTCATGCAGGCGGCGAAGCAATACGGCTACGCCTGGACTTCGAGTACGAAGGACTCCGCCCGGGCGGTGCATCCGCGTAGTTCCGGGGCCAGCGCTACCGGCGGCTCCCCGGGTAATTTCACCATCTTCGGGCTGCCGGTGATCGAGAGCGTGGCCCGTTTCGATGGCGACAAGCTCGCCGGGATCACGGCGATATTGTATGCGCGCGGCGATGTGGGCGATTGGACCGAGGCGCAATTCGATGGCTACATCAGCGCGGCGGTGGGCAGGATCAACGCGGCGACCAACGTGAAGTTCACGGAGCACAAGGATCCCACTAACGCCGTGCATGCCTTGGGGGTGGTCTGGGCCACCGACAAGGCGCGTTATCTTCTCGAATACAGCAAGACCAAGGCGCTCCCCACCCGCAATATTCCTTTCCGCGCGGAATTCGTTCGCCTCGAAGTGACGGCGCCGGAACAGAAAGTGAGCCTGCTCGCTTCGGCCACGAATCTGCAGCGCGCAAAATTTTCCGGCCCCGCGCACGTGAAGCGTGATGGCGCCTCGGGCGATGTCTGGCTGCCCGACGTGCCGATGGTCGACCAGGGAGAAAAGGGCTACTGCGTGGTCGCGGCCACGGAGCGCGTGATGCGCTATTACGGCGACAACGTCGACGAGAACGAACTCGCCCAAGTGGCCAATACCGCCACCTCGGGCGGCACGAGCAGCGATGCGATGCTCGATGCCCTCAAAAAACTCAGCGCGCGGCTCAAGGTGCGGGTGCGCGAGGTGGAGAAATTCGACATTCGCGAAATCCTCGCCCTGATCGCCGAATACAACCGCACGGCGAAAAAGGATCACAAGCCGCCGTTGCCCGACCAGGGACACATGATCGACGTCGGCGCGATGTATCGCGAAATGGACACCGACGTGCTCCGCGAGGTGCGTAACAAGAATAAGGCAGACCTGCACCGCTTCACCCGGTCCGTGCAGTCGCATATCGATGAAGGCATCCCGCTCCTCTGGACGGTGATGCTTGGCAAAGTACCCGAACCCGGCATCCCGCAAAACGCCGGCGGCCACATGCGCCTCATCATCGGCTACAACACCGCCAAGGACCAAATTATCTTCACCGATTCCTGGGGCCCGGGCCATGAGCGCAAAACCATGCCCTTCGAGGATGCCTGGACGATGACGACCGGCACGATGTCGATCGAGCCGCTGAATTAACGCTTCTACAACCGCGGAATAATCTTCATCCGCCACTGCGGCTTCGAGAGCTTCTGGTCCGCGGTGTATTCAAACAGCTTGCTCACCGGAAAAAGCAGCACCCCGGAAATCCCCTGTGCATTGATCCGCATGTCGAAGTCCATCTTGTCATCGAGGAAATAGAGCTTCCCGTTGCCCAACATGCTGAAACCTTTCCCTTGCACGTTCAGGTTGTCCGTCGCGATCACCCCGCTGGAAATCGTGAAGTCCACATTGGCCTGATGTGCCACATCCCGTCCCAAGCCGGGCACGATGTTATTCAGGATGCCGGAGAATGGCCCAAGGAACGGAATCGCGAAGACGTTCCCCTCGGTCACCGTCAATTCGCCGCGCCCTTCCATGTTGCGAGCATCATCCCCGCTGCCGGTGAAGTCGTACCGGCCGTTGAGATGCCCATGTGAATCGTCATAGTCGAAATACAGCTTCGTCAGGCTGGTGAAATCGACATTGGCCAGCACCGTATTCGCGCTGTAGCTGGGTCGCGCGCGATTGAGCGAGATGTCCGCGCCGCCGGAAAGCGTGCCGCTGAAAAGCGCCGCCGAGAGATCGGAAATCTTTAGCCGATCATTGGTGAAAAGGAGCTTTCCGCTGATCTTCGGGAAGCTGAGATTCTTCTTCAGAAACGTGTAGTCCATTCCCGAGGGCGAATCGACGAGGATCGAAAGCCGGGTGGTCTTTCCGTTGCGTGTATTCACCACGCCATCGATCACCAAATTGGGCGGCTGTCGCACAAAACGATACGGCAGGACTTGTTTCACCAAGTCCGGGTCGATCCACATCGCCACTTCCGGCGGGTTCACATGCGCGCGAATCTTGTCGAAGCGAATCTCCTCGCGCCCGAAATCGAAAGACAAACCGCCCGAACCCTCTCCTTCGCTGCGCTTCAAGGTGAAGGGCGCGATGGAGAGCGTGCGGTTCTGATAGTGCAACGTCGCCTTCGCGCTTTCCGCCGGCACCCCGCGAAACCGCGCCGCGCCGAGCTCCACCTGCCCATCGATCTTCAGCGTCTCGAGCCCCGGTGAAGCGCCGGACGCTTCCGCCGTGATGTGCGGCGCATGGGAAAACTCGAGCTGCCGCAAGGTCTCCGATTGCGCATCCGCAAGCAACGGACGGAACA
>Ga0068855_100007291_pt1 | contig 13394 bp, 9 predicted proteins | sample KBSCornC52_FD_66592 | JGI IMG/M metagenome (GOLD analysis project Ga0068855, IMG submission 66592) | Corn rhizosphere microbial communities from Kellogg Biological Station, Michigan, USA - KBS Corn C5-2 | ecosystem: Host-associated > Plants > Roots > Rhizosphere > Soil ... | reverse complement strand
CTGTTGTTGACTAAGCATCTTTTGTTTCTTTCTATCGACGCTTTAAGATACAAAAAAAGGGGTAGAAAATTTAAATTTTCTACCCCTTTCGCATAAAAAGACTTTTTCAGTGCCCTCGACAATGTTCCCTCCCCTTTTTCTTTATAAACCCTTGATCACGGATAATTAGGGTTTTGTTTCAAAGCACCGTGCTCGTTATTGATCTGCGCGGTTGGTATTGGATATATTTCGTTCCTGCCCGCCGTGAAGGTTGAGTTCTTCATTACAGCATCACCGAAGTAAGCCGGAGGATAGGAAACATTGGTTGCAATTGCCTTATTCAGCACTGTTGCCATGTAGCCGGTTGGCTCAGGACCGCCGAATATGCCATCCCAGCGCTGTAGGTCGAAGAAACGCTGACCTTCCATCGCTAGCTCTAATCTTCTTTCATAAAATACTGCCTGGCGCGCAAATTCCTTCGTGCCGCCGGCGATCTGCCCGGTGTAACGGGCAATTACGTAGTTGGCTGCATTTTGAGTGTTGTCTACGATCGGTTTGGTTGGATCGCCGCCGGTATAACCGGTCAAACGGCCTTTAACCCAGTTTTCAGGGTGATCAACCATACGGCTGCGTACCTGGTTCACCAGCGCTTCTGCAGCTGCCTGGTTACCGCCTTCTACCTGGCACTCTGCTGCCATCAGCAGAATGTCCGAGTAACGGATCATGTTGTAGTTCATCGCTGATGCCTGGCCCGGAGCCCAGCCGCCGTAGCTTTCGCTTTGGGTTGCTGCTTCGCTCTGGCGGTATACGTTCTTCATGTTGATGTATGGTCCGGCATCGCCCTGGGCACGTGCCCAGCTGGCTCCCGGCATAATACCGTAATCAAGGAATGGTATACCTCTTCTGCCTGCTGTCCAGTCTAAACGCGGGTCTACAGGTGTAGTTACGTCTGGCATATATTTATTGTCGGTAGCATCTACGCCCTGGTCCGATTTTAACGTTGAGTTGTTGCCCGGATCGGCGCCGTTTACCGCAGCTACTATCGCCGCTCCGTTATAATCATTCAAAGGAAGCGTGCCGTCAGCATTGATGAACGGCAAACCGCCTGCAGTAACCCTGAACGCATTCACCAATGTAAATGATGGCTGGTAGAAACCGCAGCAGCCGGTTGGGCCCGCTGCCGGGAAGTTCAGCACATCTCCGGGATTGCCATTGGCGCCGCTTGAACCGTCATGTACTGCCATCTGAACCGCAAATACCGCTTCAGGGCCGTTTTTCATGGCTGCATCGAAGTTGTTGTTGAAGTTAGCGTTCAGCGCAAAATGTACACCCTGGTCGGTTACACCGTTCGTCATGATATCAGTCAGTGCTGCTAATGCATCCGTATACTTGTGATCGAACATCAGCGCTTTAGCTAAAAATGCTTCCGCTGCATATTTGTTCGCACGGCCAAGCTGTGGCTGGGTTGCCGGTAATTTACCGAAGGCTGCCGTAAGGTCGGCTTCTACCTTATCCCAGATCGGGCCGGGGTTACCTACATTGTAGTTGCCTGCCGAGTAGGTCACCGTTTCATCAACGTAAGGTACGTTACGGAACACTTTGGACAGCTCCAGGTTGAATACACCACGCAGGAACTTAGCTTCAGCGGTTACTTCGTCCGCATACTCTGCCGAAACTGATCCGTCTTTCACCAGCGGAAGTTCACGCAGTACGTCGTTGGCACGCTGTACACCGTCTAAACAGCTTAACCATTTAGTGCGCACATAATCGTTCGAACCGTCAACACTGTGGTTCATAACTGCTGCTGCATCCGGCTGGTCCGTAGGGTTCGAGCCTTTATTAGCATCATCTGATGCTATACCCCCAAAGTGCCAGTTACTTACTGATCCGCCCCAGGTATCGCCTGTGGTGGGGTTACCGCTCATCGGTAGCATGGCATATGCGCCGATCAGCAACCCGTCTACACCCGCCTTGGTTGCCAGTACACTTGGGCTAAGAGCGTTTGATATCGGCTGGTTCAGGAATTTCTTACACGAATAGGATAGCGTAAGGAACACCAGCGATAGCGGGATGATAAATTTAAAAATTGATTTTTTCATAATCTTGAAACTTTAATATTTTTTTTAATACATCTTTTATTAGAATGTCAGGTTTAAACCAACGATCCATTGCCTTTGGTTGCTTGGGTAGTTACCCTCGTCTATACCAAAGCTCTGAGCGCCAGCTGTACCCGGAGGCAGCTCAGGATCCAAACCTTTGTATTTGGTAATAGTCACAGGATTTGTAGCCTGTAAGTATATACGTAGTTTGCTCATACCAATGGTCTTGATGATCTTCGGGTCAAACGTATAACCTAATTGTACGTTTCTGATCTTCAGGAACGATGCATTAGATACGTAGAAAGAGCTGGTTTGGGTTGTTCCCATTGTATTTAAATCGCTTTGGATAGGCAATAGCGGGTTGGTTACGCCCGGAGCACCAAATGATTTGGTCAATGCGTCGACAGATTTAGCACCGTTGAACGAACCATAGAAGTCTGTCCAATACAAAGTGTAGTTATAGTCCTGGTTGCCGTATGAACCATAGAAAATTGCCGAAAAATCGAAGGCTTTATAACTTGCTCCCAAATTGATCCCGTAAGTGAAATCAGGGTTCGGGTTACCGATAAAGGTACGGTCAGCATCCGTGATCTGTTTATCACCGTTCACGTCAGCATACATGAATGAACCTGGCTGCGCACCTGCATAAGCAACAACACCAGCATTAGGTACATACGAGTTGCCCACCTTGGTAAAGTCGCTGGCCGGATAGAATCCTGTAGTTTGATACCCGAAGAATTCGCCGATCGAGTGACCAACCTGGTGGCGCACGATCGCATTTACGCGGTTACCTGCATCATCTTGATAATTGTTCGGCATGGTAAGTATCTTGTTCTTGTAAGCGGTAACATTGACGCCTACGTGGTATTTGATATCATTACCTATATTATTACGGTAATCAATTGCAACATCCACACCGTTGTTACTTACGTTACCTAAGTTAATTACTGGAGGAGTCGCGCCACCCAGGGTACCCGGTACTGATGCACGGAACAACAAGCCGCCGATCGTTTTCCTATACCAGTCAACAGTCAACTCGAAGTGATTGAACAACGACGCGTCCAAACCAATATCTAAACCTTTGTCATTTTCCCAGGTCGTATGCGTATTACCCAGGTTGCTCAGGTAAAAACCCTGCTGGGTTACACCGGCACCCGCGATTGGGTAATAGCCGTTACCCGGGCTGCCACCATATAGGGAGTATGGGTTTGTACCCGGTGTGTTACCGGCGAAACCTGCTTCACCCCAGCTTGCGCGGATCTTCATGTCGTTGATCCATGAAATTGACTTCATGAAGTCTTCCTGCGAAATACGCCATGCTGCTGAAAGCGATGGGAAGGTACCCCACTGATGACCGGGATAGAAAACCGAAGAACCGTCACGACGTACAGTCGCACGCAGGATATATTTATCATTATAAGTATAATCCAAGCTGCCAAAGAACGACTGGGTTCCTACCGGTTGGTTGATCTGACTGGTAACCTGCTTGTTTGCAGTTACGTTATTTAAGTTTACGTAAGCGGGATCAACCGAGAATAAATCATCACCACTGGCATTGATCTGGCGGCCATTGTAATATTTCTGCTCAAAACCTGCCAGAACAGTTACATTATGCTTACCAAATATCTGGGAATATTTAACAGTGTTGGTCCAGTTATAATTGCTGTTGTAACCAGCGCCTTCGTTAGAACCGTTCGAACCACCGTGAGATTCATAGTCCATGTATGCCGGTGTATGGAACTGAGCATAGTAATAGTTGTTCATATTACCGCCCATGCTGATGTGTGCAGTGAAATGCTTCAGGAAGTCCAGTTCAGCGAATACATTGCCCTGGATATTCCAGTTCTTGCTGTAAGCGTTTTGATACTGGTAAGCCTGCGCAACGGGGTTAGCGCCGTTACCAAGCGGCTCGCCACCCGGACCGTCATAAGTACCGCCAAAGTGCGTACCTGATATATCATACACCGGTATTTGCGGCATGATACGATAGGTATTAGAGATCGCATCACCTTCGTTCTGGTTAGAGATACCACCCTGACCAAATGGTGAAAGGCCGTAAAAGAGGTATCCGGTTTCACCAACCCTCAGGTTTTTTGCTATATTAAAGTTGGTGTTTATACGAGCCTCATAGCGCTTATAATAGGTATAAACTTCTGTACCCTGCTGATCGAGGTAACCGAGCGACATATAGTAATTGTTCTTGTCATTCGCGCCGCTGGCAGTTACCGTATGGTATTGCTCAGGAGCTGCTTTAAACAAGGCGTGGAACCAGTCGGTACCGCTTTGATTGAATTTCTGGATCAGGAAGTCATTAGCTGTATTGCTTGCGTCAAAATTATACTTCGAAAGCAAGTCGCCTACCGGATTTGCGCCCGGTCCACCGGCAACACCAGATGCGCCCGGTCCCTGGTAACCATAATCAGGTACGGTACCAGCACCACCAGGATAGATCTTTGAATAAACACTCTGGTCGCCCGCAAGATAAGACAATTGCGACATGCCCTGTGGCGACAGGATGTGGAATACGTTTCCGCCTTTAGGTACCTGTGTACCGTAATAAGCATCATAAGAGATGGTAGATGCACCAGCTTTACCTTTTTTGGTGGTTATCACAACCACACCGTTACCACCGGCAACACCGTAAATTGCGTATGAACCAGGGTCCTTAAGGACCTGGATACTTTCGATGTCGTTAGGGTTAAGGTTTGACATTGAACCACCCTGAACACCGTCGATAACAAACAAAGGCTGTGTGTCGCCCAAGTTGTTTATACCACGGATATATACCGAAGCGCCACCACCCGGCTGGCCCTGTGTTACTACGGTAACACCGGCTGCCTGCCCTTGCAGGATATTGTCGGTAGCACCACCCGTAGGAACTCTTTTGGCATCGGTAACATCTACCACGGCTATGGCCGAAGTAATGTCCTTTTTACGCTGCGACTGATAACCTGTTACCACCACTTCATTCAAAGTGCTGTTGGTAACGTCCAGCGTAATGGTACCGAGGTCGGACGACGCGACGGTAATCGTCTTAGCCTGGTAACCGATGTACGATATGATTAACACATACCCGGTTTTACCGCTAAGCGTGAAATTACCATTAACGTCGGTAACCACACCTACGTTGGTACCTTTGATTTTTACGGTAGCCCCAATTATCGGTTGCTTGTCATCGGACCCGATGACCTTACCGCTAATTTTTGTTTGGGCTGTAACTACCAATGAGGATAGGAGGCATAGTATCAATATGCACATCGTCCTACCTTTTAGAAGTAAACTTTTAAACATGAGATTGAGATTTAGTTGATTAATTTATTGATTTAGTTGATAATTGAATTCTTCGAAAACAAAAGGAATAGCAGCCTACTGGCTTGGTTCAAAAAGCTTTACGCGGTGCCCCCTGAAAATGAGATATGGGGTACGTGAAAGCCTACCAAAAAGGGAAAAATGTAAAGGTTTTATCATTTAATTTATTAACAATAAACATTCAAAAACAATCGCTGTCCTTTTTGCCGATACAGCCCCGGCGACGTCATTCGCCACGGCAATATTGGAATTTATTATGTTATAATTATATCAGGTTCTGCACGCTTTCCCATTATGAGGGAAAACCAAATTGGCACTGCATCTAATTTAAATAGAGTGTATTGTATACACAAGTATAATTTAACGATTTACAAATTAATTATTTTACATGGGTAAAAACATGAAATGTTATAATCTATATGATGTTTTACAATATTAATATCAACAAATAGCATGTAATTTTATTAAAATATCAATTCAAAAAGAAGGCTGCATTGTTAATCAGATATTAAAAAGAAGCTAATTCAAAGCATAATTGACAAATAGGGTATCAATTGTTGACGTTTACCTCCCTCCCGACCCCGCATCCTGCCATTGACAAAAGGCCGGCAAAGCGTCAAAATATTATCAAGGGGATGGGTGTCTATAAACGGCGTGTTAACTCCCGTCACTATTTATCTAAATCAAAAATAACTACGATTAACGCCGGCTCATGGTGTTGCCGGTCAGCCGGCACCTTTCTCAATGGTTGAAAGGAAATCATGGGAATGCCCGTCAGAATGATAAATAATATCAGCCTTTTTATTTAACCCACTGCACTGAGGCTGAACGCGTCTCGCTTGAATTGGTGCCTATCTGAACTTCAAATTCGCCCGGTTCCCAGTCATATTTTAAGCTATTATTATAGAATTTCAGATCGGCTGTCGTGATATTGAATGAAACCTCTTTTTGTTGGCCTGGTTGCAGGCTGATCTTCTTGAAACCTTTCAGTTCTTTTACAGACCGGCTGATGCTCGCAACCGGGTCGCTGATATACAATTGTACAGTTTCTTCGCCTGCATACTTGCCGGTATTGCTAACGGTAACCGTCGCAGTAAGGGTTTCATTACCCTTTAGTTTAGTTTTGCTCAGTTTAACATCGCCATAGCTGAAGGTTGTGTAACTAAGGCCGTATCCAAAGGGAAAAAGTGGCGAATTTGCGATATCGATATAGTCCGATTTGAATTTCGCCGCCCCTTTATCATCGAACGGCCGGCCTGTATTTTTGTGGTTGTAATATAAAGGTATCTGGCCCACGCTTCGCGGGAAAGTAGCCGTGATCTTTCCCGATGGGTTATAATTGCCAAACAGCACATCAGCTATCGCATTACCGGCTTCGGTGCCCGGGGCCCATACATCCAGGATGGCATCAAGGGTTTTATCTTCCCATGTTAAGGTAAGCGGGCGGCCGTTAAAGAGCACTGCAACAATCGGCTTCCCCGTTTTAACAAGAGCCTTTAGCAAATCACGTTGAGTCTCGGGGATATTGATATCCGACCGGCTCGCAGATTCGCCCGACATATTAGCCGACTCCCCTACAACCGCTACAACAACATCCGCTTTTTGTGCAGTGGCAACCGCCTCATCAATCATTTCCTGCGCGGGACGATTGTCCCTTTCCTGTTTCATGCCAAAAAACCATGCACGTGCGTTCAACAGCGAGTCGTCTGTGATATTAGATCCCCTTGCATACAAAACATTAACGTTAGTCCCGGCTGCATTCTTAATACCGTCAAGAACGCTTATCGATTTCTTTGGATCACCCGCGATAACCCAGGTTCCCAGCATTTCGGAATGATTATTAGCCAGCGGACCTATCAGCGCTATAGTTCCGGATTTTTTGAGCGGCAGTATTTGTCCTTTGTTTTTTAACAATACAAATGAGTGTTCGGCGGTTTCGCGCGCGGCCTTCCGGTTCTCGTCCGTCAACTCCACTTTCGATTCAACATCCGGATTGATCGATTTATAAGGATTGGTAAACAAACCCAGTTTATATTTTGCCTCCAGCACGCGGCGGCAAGCAAGGTCGATTTCGGCCTGTGTAACTTTGCCTTCTTTAAGCGATTTTTTTAGCGTGGTCAAAAATCCTTCGCCCACCATATCCATATCCAGCCCCGCTTTTAATGCTAATGCCGACACCGTCTGCAGATCGCCCAAACCGTGAGCGCTTAATTCATTCACAGCTGTATAATCTGATACCACAAAACCTTTAAAACCCCACTGCTTGCGTAACAGGTCGGTTAGCAGCCACCGGTTAGCCGTAGCCGGTACACCGTTAATGGTGTTGAACGAGCTCATAAAACTACCTGCACCGGCGTCGACCGCGGCTTTGTATGGCGGAAGATAATCCTGGTACATTTTGATCAGGCTCATATCTACGGTATTGTATTCGCGACCAGCTTCAGCCCCGCCATATAGCGCGAAGTGTTTTACGCAAGCCATCACCGCATCGCTTTTGGTCATGTCGCCATTTTGGTAACCTTTTACCATGGCTTTGGCTATCAGTGAGCCCAAATAAGGATCTTCGCCGTTGCCTTCCGAAATACGGCCCCAGCGCGGGTCGCGCGCTATATCAACCATCGGTGAAAACACCCAGTTGATCCCTTCGCCGGTTGCTTCTTTAGCCGCAATACGAGCCTCTCTCTCAATTAAGCCCATATCCCATGTGGCCGACATACCGAGCGGTATAGGAAAAATCGTGCGGTGCCCGTGTATCACGTCCAGTCCGAATATCAACGGTATATGTAACCGAGAATTTTTCACGGCTATATCCTGCGCTTTGCTTATAAAATTTGTTCCATAAACGCCGAAAATGCCCCCGATGTCACCCTTCTTTATTTTTTCCGCAACCCCAGTGTTTACAGTAGAACCTGTAAGGGCCGGCCCGCTGACAACCAAATTCAGCTGACCGATCTTTTCGTCGATCGTCATTTTGCTCATCAGGTTAGCAACGAACACATTCATCTTAGCATCGCTGCTTTTGGTTTGCGCTTTTGAAATTATACCGATCAGTACAAAAATGATAGCCATTGCCACTGCCTTTGCCGGATTTCCAAAATAAGTCTTCATTTCCTGGTTATTTAAGGTATCTTACCCCGGTAATTAAATTAGCGGAATAATAAATATATTTATTGGTCTGTTTATTAAAAAAATAAGTTTAAAATTGGCGCCTTAACCATCCTTTAGAGGGGCATGGTGTATTTTGAACACAATAGTATTTATTATTATCCGGATAAGCAAAGTATTTTGTACAATAGCATAAAATGTTCACTAAACAGGAGCTTATAGATTTTTGCAATAACGCCCGTGAGAACTATCTCGCCCACATTTCTATCGATTGCGTGGTGTTTGGTTTTCATGAGGGCCAGTTGAAAGTGCTGGTACTAAAAATGAAGAATGAGGAAGCGTGGTACCTGCCCGGCGGGTTCGTTTTGAAGAATGAGCCTATTGAAAATGCGGCGACGCGTATATTGAAGGAACGTACCGGGCTTGATGAAATATTTTTGCAGCAATTTCACGTATTCGGCGATCCTGAACGCTCCCGCCCGCACCGCGATATGTACAAAGATATGCTGCCGGCATCAGAGAATTGGTTCGCAAACCGTTTTCTTACGATAGGGTATTATGCGCTGGTCGATTTTGTCAACGCTATGCCAACTCCCGATCAGCATTCGATATTGTGCACCTGGCGCGACCTGGACGATATGCCCGCCCTGGAACTTGATCACAGTGTTATATTGAAGACCGCGCTCGATACGCTGCGCCTACAGTTAAATTACCAGCCTATCGGTTACAACCTGATGCCGAAAGAATTTACAATGCCCGAATTGCAAAAGCTGTATGAAACTATACTGGGCAAAAAGCTCGACAGGCGGAATTTTCAGCGGCGGATACTTGGTTTTGGTATTCTCAAGCGCTCGGAACAGCCGCGAAAAGGCGGAGCGCATAAGGCGCCCTACCTGTACTCGTTCGACCTGGAAAATTACCAGGAGGCTCTAAAAGAGGGCTTAAAGAGCGGTTGGTAAATGATTACATTCAGCCCTGCGAATGCAGCGCAACGGCATTTCCTTCGGTATCGATAAAAAATGCCATATAACCTATGTCATCGCCGATCTTAGTCTTGGGCACGGCTACTTTGCCGCCGGCGGCTTCTACTTTTGAAAGCGCCACGTCCAGGTCTGGGTTTCCATTGAAATAGATCTTAACACCATCGGCGCTTGGCTTATGCATATCGCTTTGCACCAATGCCCCCGAAAGCTTGCCGCTCATTGGGTCATACGGGAACGATGCCATTTTCATCCCCATCATATCCATTTCTTCCAGTTGAACGGAAAAAATAGTTTCATAAAATTTCTTCGCCCTGGTAATATCGCTTACCGATACCTCGAACCAGTTTAAAATGTTTGCTGAACTGTCCATAGCGCTTTGTCTTGGGTTTTATAATTTGATTTTTTATTAATTATTGAATGATTGATTTATCGAATTACTGAATTGTTCTTTACCACTATATTTTCTATTCATTAATTCAATAATTCTATAATTCAATCATTGTCTGACACAAACCTACCCTGAAAGTCGTAACGCGATGGTGTGTGAATACGACAACCTTAGGGGTTGATTGCGCCAACAGCTTAACTTACCTTTGTTTTAAAATAACCATATCATGAAACATGTATCCATCGTCATCCCGCAGGGGCCGATCGTTCTGAGCAGCGTTATAGGAACCTATAAGGTTTTCAATTTTGTGAACGGCTATATGCTGTCGCGGGGGAAGCCGGCCGCATTTGATATACATTTAGTGGGGCTCAGTAAAGAAAATGAGCTATACGATGGTTTATTTGTTATTCGCCCGGATTCAATGATCGGTGATATTAAAAAAACCGACCTGCTGATGATTCCTGCCTTCTCTTTCCAGGGCGATCCCGGCGAAGCATTGGAGCGCAACCAGGATTTCGTGCCCTGGATAGTGGAACAGTACAAACGCGGCGCCGAGGTTGCCAGTTTATGTACAGGAGCATTCCTGCTTGCATCAACCAACCTCCTAAAAGGCAAAACCTGTACCACGCACTGGCTGGCTGCCGATGCCTTCAGGCAAATGTTTCCGAATATCAGGCTGATGCCCGAAAAGCTGATCATCGATGAACTGGGCATCTATTCCAGCGGCGGGGCTTATTCGTTCCTCAATCTGGTGATCTATTTGGTGGAGAAATATTGCGGTCGGGATGTGGCCGTACATTGTTCCAAAGTGATGGAGATCGAGATAGACCGTGAAAGCCAGTCGCCGTTTGTGATATTCAGCGGCCAAAAGGAGCACCAGGACGAACCTATTAAAAAAGCGCAGGTATATATCGAGCGCAATGTGGGCAATAAGATCACCGTCGACCAGCTATCCGAAATGTTCGCTATCAGTCGCCGTAATTTTGAACGCAGGTTCAAGAAAGCTACTTCCAACACACCTGTCGAATACCTGCAGCGCGTAAAAATAGAAGCAGCCAAAAAAAGCCTCGAATCCGGTCGCGAGAACGTGAACGAGGTAATGTACTCTGTCGGCTATTCCGATAACAAGGCGTTCCGGACCATATTCAAAAAGATAACCGGCCTGTCCCCTATTGAATACCGCAATAAATATAACCGCGAAATGGCGCTGAATTGATAAAAAAACCGCCACGATTAATCATGGCGGTTCGTATTCGGCTATTAAGCGTTAGTTAATGTACGCTATCGCGCAGCGATTTGATCTCGTCATGCGCGTCCAATATCTCCTGTAGTTGTTCGTCCAGCATATCAATGATATATGCCGGCAGCACATCATCCGTCAAAGCATCTTCGTATGCCTTTTTAATGGCATCTTCGCCAAACTCGCACGCCTCCAGCAGGCTGTGTGTATCATGCCCGGTGAAGGTTTCCTTAACGGCTATCCACGCCCGGTGCAATTTACCCGACGCGGAAGTACCTTGTTCAATATCCTTGCCCAAAGCCTGTATTTCAGTACCAATCTCCATTTTATAGCGCCGGCTATCATCGATATACCTCAGGAAAATAGGCTCAAATTCGGCATGCTCGCTACTTTCCTTCAATTCCTTCAGCGCCCTCTCATAACCTTCAATCCGATCGTTATTGATCAGCACCAGGTCGTTCAACATTTCCAGTGTTTTTGCGGTGTCTTCCATGGCTTTTCCTGTTTTTTGATTTCTTAAATAACCCTGCCGGAGGGGTATTGTTTAGTTTTTCCGCCAGGAAACACTTAATCCTCAAAGTATCAGGCGTTAACTTTTAAAACCCCTAACCGATTTATCAGAAAGAGGTTTTTAATAGGATGCTTGTCCATTTGCGCGGTCTGTTTACCTGGATCAAACAGCATCGTTAGCCAGATTTCTTAATCCATTTCCCGTATTTATCCGTTCGGATAAACATAGGCAGTAGTAGCTTCAGCAGTTTTAATAGGGCGCACCTCGATCCTCGCGGTTGAGGTAAATGCAAACTCCGGGTTGCCCTTGGCTATGGCGACAGCTTCATCCAGGTCCTTTGCCAGGATATGATAGTAACCAACTATCACTTCCTTGCTTTCATTGAAGGGCCCATCCTTCCAGGCGCCATTTGAACCTGAAATCATTTTGCCTTCCCGTACCAATGGTTGTGCTTTTTTGAGGTTGCCGTTTTTCTTCAGGTTTTCGATGTAAACCTCGCATGCTTTCAAAAAAGCCTGGTTTTGCTCTGGCGAAAATGCATCCTTGCTATCGCTCTCGTTGCGGATCAGTAACATAAATTCTTTCATGAAGTACGCTAAATGGGCTTTATTGCTACTCAAATATATGACCCCGACCTATCAATACATCGGTTTTATTTCTAAAATCAAAGAACTATAAACCACCTATACCCAACTTAACTTTATACCGGTATGCTCCGTTGTAAAAGTCTTCTTCTTTCAACACCTCTTTCGTCTTTTTAGATATCCAAAAGCGTTCGTAGGTGCCAGGGTGGTCTTTGTCGGTAAAGTTAAGCACCCAGCAATCTATTTTTTCACCATCGCGCCCGCTGAGTATGTCGCTTCCGGTAACAGTATAAACTACTTCTTCGGCTTTCCCAAATCCCGGATCGTAATAATTGATGATAAACGTGCGGTTTTCCTTATAGGGTAAAAGTTGGTAAACGATCAGGTCGGCGTGCCAGTTAAGATTATACTTCGCGAACGATCCGTTAAAATCATCTGTCCCCTTTTTTACCACAGAATCGGGCACATTTTTATTAGGATCATCATTTTTATAAGTAACTCTTTTGGCCTCAAAATCAAACTTCATCGAATAGCCCAGCGGTTTCCACCAGGTATCGTGTTCAATCGTCGAAAAATCTTTCGGGTCAAAAACAGAATACGCCGAATGGACAACCGTGTCGCGGTCCCACTCCTGTTTGATGATTATAGCCGGTTTGTTATGGTACATTTGCGGCTCCACACTGATCTTGACCAGCGTCGTCCTCATAGCAGGGCCGTCCTTGCTTTTCGTGTTGTATATGATGTAACCGTACTCTCCTTTTTGCAGGGCCTTCATATCAATGTCGCCCGGTTGAACCCTCAGCGTATCGGCGCTTTTTGCCATAGCTGAAATTGACAGAATGGAAAAACCGATAAATGTTAAAACTGGTCTCATGTTGAATATTTCTGTTATGCTGTAAAGGTTTATCAATCCGGCGTGACAAAGAAATCTATTCAACAAATGACCGTGTATTTTTAACCATTTGGCAGTTTTTAGCACGACGTCCTTCGGGATTTCCCAAACCTTTCCCATTCTTTGATGTTATGTATGCAGTGTTGTTTTAATTGTAAGGAATCATTCCTAATGATTTAAACAGCCCAGCCCTGTCTGAGATTTCAGCAGGGTTTTTTGTTACGTTTGCATTATGCCCGAAGGTCCTAACCTGGTTATGCTTAAAGAGAGCCTTGCTCCATTCAGGGGCCGGCGCGTTACCGCC
>Ga0068855_100007288_pt1 | contig 13396 bp, 13 predicted proteins | sample KBSCornC52_FD_66592 | JGI IMG/M metagenome (GOLD analysis project Ga0068855, IMG submission 66592) | Corn rhizosphere microbial communities from Kellogg Biological Station, Michigan, USA - KBS Corn C5-2 | ecosystem: Host-associated > Plants > Roots > Rhizosphere > Soil ... | reverse complement strand
TCAGCGCATTGCTCTCCCAGTAGCCCATGGCCTCGGCATCGAGCACGCGGTGGGCTTCGGCGATGGCCGCCGCCGGCGCGCTGGTGGAAGGCTGGCCGAATTCCATGTGGATGACGCTGCGCCCCTGCTCGGCGAGCTCATGGGCGATACGGCTGATCGCGATGGCCTGGAAGGGCTGGACCGGGGCGATGTTCATGGCCTCTGCTAGGCCCCGAGCAGGCGTGAAACAACCCCCAAGAGGCCACTTGGTTCCCACTTTTGCAAAGGCTTGCGCTAATCAATTCTCGCACGTAAGTCATTGAAGGTATTCATTGTTCTCAGACGCCGCGCGAGGGTTGCCGGTGTCCGGGGACCATGCTTACATCGGTGTAAACAACGGTCTTGGGGTCGCAAAGTCCATGACATATATGAGAACAGGGGAGAACGGGCGCCGCATCCGCAACATCAGCGAGCTGGCCAAGCTCGCGGGCGTTTCGGCGGGCACCGTATCGAGGGCACTGGCCGGCAAGGACCTGGTCAACCGGCAGACGCGCGAGCGCATCCAGGCCCTCGCGCGCGAGCATGGCTTCCGGCCCAACCAGATGGCGAGCCGCCTGCGCACCGGGCATACCGGGGTGATCGGCATCGTCATTCCGCTGGGTCACGCCCGTGGACAGTTGCTGTCCGACCCATTCTTCATGAGCCTGATCGGCCACATCACCGATGCGGTGAGCGAGCGCGGCCATGATGTCATGCTCAGCCGGGTGATCCCCGACGGGGAGGACGACTGGCTCGAACGGGTCACCGATTCCGGCATGATCGACGGCGTGCTGATGATCGGCCAGTCCGATCAGTACGAGGCCATCGAGCGGGTGGCGGCGGAATATGCCCCCCTGGTCGTCTGGGGAACGCACCAGCCGGGCCAGGTCCACTGCTCGGTCGGGACCGACAGCCTGGTCGGCGGACGCAAGGCCGCCGAGCACCTGCTCGCGCAGGGCCGGCGCAAGCTCGCCTTTTTCGGCGAGACCTCCGGCATCGAGATCGCCCAGCGCCTGGCGGGCGCGCAGGCGGCAGTCGCGGAAAGCGGTACCGGCGCGACCCTCCAGCACCTGCCGACGAGCCTTGCCGTGGACCGCGAGGTCACCGAGGTCGCCGAGCACCTCGACCGGATGGACCCCGCGACCGACGCGATCTTCGCCGCCTCGGACGTGATCGCCATGGCGATCCTGCGCGTGCTCCACGAGCGCGGGCGCAAAGTGCCCGAGGAGATCGCGGTGATCGGCTACGACGACCTGCGGATGGGCTTGCAGACCATGCCCCGCCTGACCACGGTCCGCCAGGACATCGCCGAGGGCGCCAGGGCCATGGTCGACAGCCTGTTCCGCCGGATGGCGGGCGAGGACGTCAAGCCGACCATCATGGACCCGGAAGTCGTGGTGCGCGAAAGCGCCTGACCTGAGGCCTGACCTGAGGATTGCGGGCGCGGCTCACCGGCCGCGCCCGCCCTTCCCTGCCTTGCGGGCGCCCGCTATCGCGGCTTCATGACCGCTCGCCCGCTCATCGCCCTGCTCGCCGCCGGCCGCGCCAGCCGGTTCGGTGCGGACAAGCTCGCCGCGCCCTGCGCCGGTGCGCCGCTGGGCACCCACGCGGTTTGCGCCGTGCTTGCAACCGGGTTGCAAGCGGTTTGCATCACCGCGCCGGGCCCGCGGCCGGGCTGGCTGCCGGACACGGTCACCGCCCTTCCCAACCCTCTGGCCGCACAGGGCCTTGGCACCTCGGTCGCCCTCGCCGCGCAAGAAGCGGCGGCACGGGGCGCGCCGGCCCTGCTGATCCACCTCGCCGACATGCCCTGCGTTACCCCTGAACTGCTGCTCGCCGTGGCGGCGGCAGGGCCCCTCGCCGCCTGCCGCCACCCGGACGGACGGCCGGGAGTGCCCGCCCTGTTTCCCGCGGCGCGCTTTGCCGAGCTTGCCGCGCTGAATGGCGATCGCGGTGCCGGGGGGCTGCTGGCGGGGGGTCCCGATGTGGCGCTGATCGACTGCCATGCCGACGACCTGCTCGACGTCGACACGCCAGAGGCCCTCGCCCGTGCGGAAAAGGTGCTGAACTTGCGCCAGCGCAAGGCTGGACAAGGCTAGCTGCGCCAAGCACTGTCGGGGCAAGGGGCACAGATGGCGCAATATTCGCGACGGGACGGTAGCCGGAATATGGGCGGCGCGGCGGAGGGCATGTTCGGCTCGCCGCTGCAGAACGTCCTGCGCATCCTTGCTTACATGGCGGTGGTCTTCGTCGCCGCCACGCTCGGCTTCATGGCCGCGGGCTGGCCGGCGGGCGATGCCGCCTACATGGTCACGCTGACGATCTTCTCGGTCGGCTACGGCGAGGTCCATCCGCTGACCACCGGCTGGCTGCGGGCCCTCGCCATCGCCACCATCGTGCTCGGCTGCACCGGGATGATCGTGCTGACCGGCGCGCTCGTCCAGCTCTTCACCCATTACCAGCTCAAGCGCCTCCTCGGGATCGACCGCATGCAAAGCCAGATCGAACGCCTGACCGACCACGCCATCATCTGCGGCTACGGCCGGATCGGCGTGCAGCTCGCCAAGGAACTCCACGCCGCGCGCTCGCCCTTCCTGGTGGTCGACCGCAGCCCCGAAAAGCTCGCCGAGGCCGAGGCGCTGGGCTACCTCACCCTCATGGCCGAGGCGACCGACGAGGCCGGGCTGCTCCAGGCCGGGATCACCCGCGCCCGGGTGCTGGCGACGGTGCTCCCCTCGGACGCGACCAACGTGTTCATCACGCTCTCGGCGCGCAGCCTCAACCCGCGGCTCCACATCATCGCCCGCGGCGAAGTGCCGACCACGGAAAGCAAGCTGATCCAGGCTGGGGCGGACGAAGTGGTCCTCCCCACCCACATCGGCGCCGAACGGGTGGCCGAGCTGATCCTCTATCCGAACACCGCCCAGTTCCTCGGCGAGAGCCCGCAGCTGCGCCAGTTGAAGGCGGGCCTCGCCGACTTCGGGCTGGAGCTGGAGGCGGTGACCGTTCCGGCCCGGTCGGTCTGCGCGGGCGAAACGGTTGGCGAGGCCGAGCGGCGCGGGCGGGGTTCGTTCTTCATCGTCCAGCTCGATCGCGGCGGGGAAAGCGCCAATCGCCAGAGCTTCGTCCACCCCGGCGAGGAGGTGCGGATCGAGGGTGGCGACACGGTTGTCATGGTGATCCGCGGCAGCCGGGTGGCGGCGGGAGCGGTGTTCAACACGCTGCGGGAGTGAGGGCGGGCGAGTTTCCCGGAATTCCCTTTTGAATCAGTTAATCGCATTTCCGGTTCGGGCGGGAACCGGGGGGCTCTTGGCGCCTTCAGTGAAGGACATGATCACCTCACCCCGCAACCCCTCGCTGCGCCTCGCGCCGACCCCCGCCTCCTCCGCCTGGCGCCTGCTCGCGCCGGGAGACCAGGTGAGCATCGGCGGGACCGGGGTCTACGAGATCGTCCATATGTCGCACGGCCGCGCCTGGCTCGAAGGGGCCGACGGTTCGCAGCGGCTGGCCGACGCCTCGAGCCTGCGCCCGCGCCGGGGCGGCTCGCTGGTACCGCTTAGCTGACCTGGACTGCTCGCGGATAGAGGGCTGCTGTGCTAGGGGCGCAGCCCTATGACTTTGCTGGAAAAGATCGGGGTCGTTCACCCCATCGTACAGGCCCCGATGGCCGGGACCTCCACGCCTGAGCTCGCCGCCGCCGCAAGCAATGCCGGAGCGCTGGGCTCGCTCGGTGTCGCGGCAGTCGATGCTGCCGGCGCCCGCGCGATGATCGCCGCAGTGCGCGCGCGCAGCCAGGGGCCGCTCAACGTCAACCTCTTCGTCCACGCCCCCGCGGTGCAGGACCCGCAGCGCGAGGCTGACTGGCTCGCCGCCATGGCGCCCCTGTTCGAGCGCTTCGGCGCGGAGCCGCCGCAGGCGCTGCGCCCGATCTACACCAGCTTTCTCGAGGACGAGGCCATGCTGGCGATGTTGCTGGAGGAGAAACCGGAGGTCGTCAGCTTCCACTTCGGGCTGCCCCAGGCGGAGAAGATCGCCGCGCTCAAGTCCGCCGGCTGCCTGCTGCTCTCCACCGCCACCAGCCTCGCCGAAGCCGAAGCCGCCAAGGCCGCGGGGATCGACGCGGTGGTTGCCCAGGGCTGGGAGGCCGGGGGCCATCGCGGCGTGTTCGATCCCGCGGCAGCGGACGACCGGCTCGGCACGATGGCCCTCACCCGCTTGCTGGTGCAGCGCGCGGGGCTGCCGGTGATCGCGGCCGGCGGGATCATGGACGGACATGGCATCCGCGCCGCGCTCGACCTCGGCGCGATCGCGGCCCAGCTCGGCACGTCCTTCGTCCCCTGCCCCGAGAGCAGCGCCGACGCGGCCTACCGCGCGGCCCTCGCCAGCGAGGCGGCGGCGCACACGGTGATCACCGAGGCGATTTCCGGCCGCCCGGCGCGCTCGCTGCCGAACCGGTTCACCGAGTGGGGCGAAGCGGTCGGCCTGCCCCATCCCGGCTATCCGATGACCTATGATGCCGGAAAGGTGCTGATCGCTGCCGCGAAGGGCGCGGGCGAGACCGGCTATGCGGCGCAGTGGGCCGGCCAGGGCGCGCCGCTGGCGCGGGCCATGCCGGCGGCTGACCTCATCGCCACACTGGTCGCCGAGATGGACGGCGCGGAGCGGTAAGCGCCCGGTTCGATCCAGATGGAATATGGCAGTGCCCGCCTTGTGGCGCCCCCGGGGCAATCCTAGTCTCGGCCCATCAACGGCAGGCACAGGCCTGCGGATCAGAGGGGGCCGGACGTGGCAAACATTCTTGTGACCGGGGGGACCGGGCTGATCGGTTCCGGCATCACCAACCACCTGGCCCGCGCCGGCCACCACGTGGTGACCTACGACCTCGTCTCGGTCCCTGAAAACGTCGACCCCGCGGCCGGCGACATGACCCTGCTCACCGGCGACGTCTGCGATCCCGCGGCGGTCTCTGCCGCCCTCGAGGAGCAGCGGATCGAATATATCGTCCACATGGCGGCCATTCTCAGCGAGGGCGCCGCCGAGACCCCGGCGCTGACCATGGCGGTCAACGTCGGCGGGGTCGCCAACGTGCTCGCGGCGGCAAAAAAGCACGGCGTGCGCCGCGTGGTCTGGGCGAGCAGCGCGGCCGCGGTGGGGGCGGGCGCCGGCTATGACGGCCGCCGCCTCGTCACCGAAGACCACGAGGTCCGGCCCGACACGCTCTACGGCTGTTCCAAGCTCGGCGCGGAAATCGTCGCCGCCAAGGTCCGGCGCGAAGGGCTCGACTGCATCGCGCTCCGCCCCGGCCTCGTCTATGGCCTCGGCCGGCTGACTGGGGGCGCGGGAACGATCAACGCGGCGGTGCAGGCCGTGGCGCTCGGCCGCCCGGCGATGATCCCGGTCCTGCCGAACTTCTTGTTCCAGCCGATGTACAACCGGGATTTCGGGCGCCTGATGGAGGCGATGCTGTTCGCCACGGGCGAAGGGCTGCTCCCGGTCTACAACATGCCGGCGGGAGAAACAGTCTCGGGCGAAGACATGGCCGCCGCACTGCGGCGCCACGTGCCGGGCGCAGAGGTCGAGGTCCGCACCTTGCCGGGGTGGATTCCCGCCCCGCCGCTGATGGACGGCAGCCGCGCCGAGCGGGATTTCGGCTTCACCGCCAGCTACACGATCGACACCGCTTTCGCGGAGATGATCGCCGCGTTCCGCGAGAGGGGGTGAAAGCTCCCGCCTGACCGCTCGCGCGGGGCCGCTTGCGTTGCGGCCGCCAGTTTGAGAAGCAGGCGCGATGCACCCCTATCATTTCGCCCGGACCACGCCCGACAAGCCGGCCTACATCATGGCCGGTTCGGGCGAGACGGTCACCTACGCCCAGCTGGATGCACGCTCCAACCAGGGCGCGCACATGCTGCGCAGCCTGGGCCTGCAGGCGGGCGACGGCATCGCCTTTCTCCTGGAAAACCACCCGCGCTATTTCGAGGTGACGTGGGCGGCGCAGCGATCGGGCCTTCGCTCGACTCCGATCTCGTCGAAACTCGCCCCGAGCGAGATCGCCTATATTCTGCGCGACAGCGGGGCGAAGCTGCTGGTCACCTCCGAGGCGCTCATCGCCGAGGCAGCCGCCGCGGCTGCCGGCCTGCCGGGGCTGCAGATCGCCACGGTTGGCGCGCCGGTGGACGGTTACCTCGATTTCGAGCAGGCGCGCGCCGCCCTGCCGGAGCGCCCGATCGCCGACGAGACCGCCGGCCAGACCATGCTCTATTCCTCGGGGACGACCGGGCGGCCCAAGGGCATCAAGCGGCTGAGCGCGCTCGATCCCGACATTGCGGCGCCAAACTCCAACGCCGTCCTGGGCCAGAGCCTGTATGGGTGGAACGCCGATACCGTCTATCTCTCTCCGGCTCCGCTCTACCATGCCGCGCCAATGAATTATTCGATGGGTCTCCAGACGCTGGGCGGCACCGTGGTCGTGATGGAGCGGTTCGATCCCGAGGCCGCGCTGGCGGCGATCGAGCGCTACCGGGTGACCAGCGCGCAGTGGGTGCCGACCCATTTCGTGCGCCTGCTGAAGCTGCCGGAGAGCGTCAAGGACCGCTACGACCTGAGCTCGCTGGTGACGGCCTTCCATGCCGCCGCGCCGTGCCCGGTGGGGATCAAGCGGGCGATGCTGGAGTGGTGGGGGCCGATCATCCACGAGTACTACGGTTCCACCGAAGGCAATGGCTACTGCGCGATAACCCCGCAGGAATGGCTCAGCCATCCCGGCTCGGTCGGGCGCGCGGTCATCGGCAAGGTGCGCATCTGCGATGACGAAGGCGAGCCGCTGCCTGAGGGCGCCGAGGGGCTGATCTACTTCGAGGACGGCCGCCGCTTCGAATACCACGGCGATCCGGAGAAGACCGCGGCAGCCTACAACCGTCACGGCTGGAGCACGATCGGCGATGTCGGCCGGCTGGACGAGGACGGCTATCTCTACCTGACCGACCGCAAGAGCTTCATGATCATTTCGGGCGGGGTGAACATCTACCCGCAGGAGATCGAGAACGTCCTCGCCGAGCACCCCCGCGTCGCCGATGTCGCCGTGTTCGGCGGCCCCCACGAGGACATGGGCGAAGAGGTGATCGCCGTGGTCCAGCCGGTCGACTGGGCCGACGCGGGGCCGGAATTCGGCAGGGAACTGACGGAGTGGGTGCGCGATCGGCTGTCGCACGTGAAGACGCCGCGGCGGGTGGACTTCCTGCCGGAACTGCCCCGCCACCCGACCGGCAAGCTCTACAAGCGCGAACTGCGCGATCGCTACTGGCAGAAATCCGGGAGCTGACCCGGACCGCGGCGGACCCGCCGGTGTTTACCGGCGCCGGGCCTCATTGATAGTTCAGGCGCCGTGCCATGGCTTCGACCTGCCCGAACAGGGGCAGCTCGAGTCCGCTGGAGCTTGCGATCTGCTTGGCGATTGCGGCGTCCTTGAAGAAAATGTCGAGCTTGCCGGCATATTCGGGTCGCACATGATCACGGGCCAGGTCCATGTAGGCGCCGATCACCCCGGTGATTCCGCCAGGCTCTCCTGCGGCCGTGGCGCGCCGGTATTCCGCGAGTGCGGAGGAGTCCGCCAGCCCACCAGCCATGACCTCGGCCATGGCCGCCGGCGGCACTCCGGCTCCGGCGGCACAACCAAGGCCCTCGGCGATGGCGGCATGGATGATGAAGCCGACGACCTGGTTGCAGGCCTTGGCGACCTGGCCCATGCCGAGTTCACCGACCCGGGTGACCGTGCGGCCAAGGCTCTGCAGGACCGGCAAGGCGAGGGCAAAGTCGCTCTCCGTGCCGCCCGCCATCACCGCCAGCGTGCCGCCGCGCGCACCCGCCGGGCCTCCGGAAACGGGCGCATCCAGCCAGCTCGTGCCGGTAAGATCAAGCAGCCGCTCGGCAAAGCTGCGGGTAGCCTCGGGCGAAATGGTGGAATGATCGACAACCAGGCGCGGGGCAGCAGTTGCAGAGGTCACGCCCGCGGCACCGAACACCACCTCCTCGACCGAAGTCGTGGGGGTGAGGCACAGGCAGACGACATCGCACTTATCGGCAAGTTCCGCCGCAGAGCCGGCCACATGCGCGCCAGCTTCCGAGAACGGCCGCGAACGCTCGGGATTGCGGGCCCAGACCGTGAGGTCGTGGCCCTGCTCATGCAATCGCATCGCCATGGGAAGACCAATGTCGCCCAAACCGATGAATCCGACGCGTTGGCCTGAAGAGTTCGTCATGACCTGCCTTTCGTGCAATCTAAAGTTTGGCACGCAACGCCGCTGCGTCGGTCAACGACCCTTCCATCGCGGTGCGCGCTTCTCAAGGAACGCCAATGGGCCTTCACGCGCATCCTCGCTGGCGAGCAGGCGATCGGAGGCCTCGTAATTGGCCTTCCAGAACTGGTCATCGTCCATCCAGGCCGCATCGCGCGTGATCTGCAGACTTTCCCGGACCGCCAGCGGGGCATTCGCGGCGATGGTCTCGGCCAGTGCCAGCGCTTCTTCAATGAGCCGCTCGTGCGGGACCAGGCGATTGACCATGCCGAGATCGTAAGCGCGCTGGGCGCCGATCGGATCGCCGGTTGCGATCAGCTCCAGCGCGATGTTCCTCGGCAGGGCGCGTTGGATTCGCAGCGGCCCGCCCGCTCCCGCCAGCAGGCCGCGCTTGACTTCCGGCAAGCCGAAGCGCGCCTGCGGGGTGGCCACGATCATGTCGCAGACCAGCGCCAGCTCGCATCCGCCGGCAAATGCCGCCCCGCCGACGGCCGCGATCCAGGGCTTGGCGCGCGGGGCATGGGCGAGCCCGGCGAAGCCCCCCTCCGCGGTCGAGAGCGCAGTCGTGTTCTGCTTGAACATCTCGGCCAGGTCCGCCCCGGCGCAGAACACGGTTTCATGCGACGATGCCAACACGACCGCGCGAATGTCGTCATCCGCCTCGGTCTGCTTGAGATAGCCGCCAAGCGCGGTCGCAACTGGGCCGTTCACCGCATTGCGCGCAGCCGGCCGATTCAGCGTGAGCAAGGCGACATTGCCGCGCTGCTCGTACAGGACCACAGGCTGTGGAGCTGCTTCGGTCATCATCCTCTCCTCATCTCTGTTTGTTGGTTAGAGCGGTTGGGAGATCGGGCGGGCGACCTCCGTAGGGCGGCCCATCGGGCGCGGATCGACGATCTGCCTGGTCACGGATCAGTATCCCTCGGGCGGCGGGCGGTGGAGTCCGTCGTACGGCTTCGACTTGTCATGCGCGGGCACGATCTTGAGCTGCCGCGCATTGACCGATCCGCCGTCAACCCGGAACACCGAGCCGGTGATGAACGATGCGGCGGGTGAAAGCAGGAAGGCGATGATGGCGGAGACTTCAGCCTCGCGGCCCCGGCGGCGCAGGGGAATCCGTTCGGCGGGGTCGACCCGGTTGACTACCGCCCGCTCCTCATCGGTATAGGTGTATTCCGAGCCGTAGGTCACGATCGCACCTGGCGCGACGGCGTTGACCCGCACGCCCGATTGCGCCCATTCGGCGGCCTGCGACTGGGTGAGGTTGATCATTCCCGCGCGCGCCGCGCCGGAGTGTGCCACCAGCGGCCAGCCGCCCTCCACATCGGCGACGATGTTCACAATCGCGCCTCCGTTCTGCTCCATCCATTCGACGAAGACCTCGCGGGCGACGACGAACCCGCCGGTCAGGTTGCTGCGGATCACCGCCTCCCAGCCCTTGGTCTTCATGTCGCGCAGCCGGCCATAGTACTGACCACCGGCGTTGTTCACCAGGCCGTCGATGCGGCCGTGCCGCACCAACACCTCCCGCACGAACCGGCGCACCCCGTCCTCGTCACGGATATCGCAGGGGTGGATACTGGCGACGCCGCCGTCTTCCTCGATCTCTCGCGCAACCTGCTCGAGCCGCTCGGCCCGCCGGCCGACCAGGGCAAGGCTCGCACCCAGCGCACTCAACTCATGCGCGGTACAACGGCCGATGCCGGTGCCACCGCCCGTGATGAGGATTGTCTGTCCTTCGAACAACCCCGGTCTGAACACCGAGCGATAAGGCATGGCGTGAATCCACTTCCCGGCTTCCCGCGGGGAGCTTCGCGGATAATGCGGGCGGCGTCACTTGCGGTCACGCCAATTCGCCGAACTGACGAAATGGCGCTATCGTGCCTCGCCCTCGGGCGCGGTTTCGGCCAGGGCGTCGACCAGACCCCAGGCCAGCGCCGTGGACGCGTCGATCCGTCGCCCCGAAAGGATGAGCAGCGCGGCGCGCTGGCGGCCGATGCGGCGCGGCAAGGATACGCAGCCGCCGAAGCCGGGCAGGATGCCCATGGCCAGTTCGGGAAGCTGGAACCATGCGCGCGATGAGGCGGTGATCCTTCCCGCGAAAGCGGCCAGTTCGAGGCCGGACCCAACGCAGCCGCCCTGGACGTGGACGTGGTAAATCCCCGCGCGGCGGATCATCGGCCAGGCCGGCAGCGTGCGAACCCGGATCTGGTGGGCGGCCAACCCGTGCTGGACCGTGCCGAATTCGCCCAGTTCCGCCCCGACGCTGAAGACCCGCCCTTCGGAGCTGACCTGCACTGCGGTGATGGTCTCATCCATGGCGGCAAGGGTGAAGGCATCGAACAGCGCATCGCGCATCGACCGGTCGATGGCATTGTGATTGGCGGGCCGGATCATCACGACGTCCAGCCGGTCGCCCGCGCGGCTGATGCGCAGCGGGGGTGAGGGCGCGGCGGCCGGCGTCGCCGGCTTGCCGGAGTGCCTCTTGAGCCAGGCGGCATGTTCCCCGCCGTGCTGGAGCATCGCGTAGGCAAAGGATTCCGCCACTAGGGCGCGGGCCGGCGCCAAGCCCTCGGTCGCGCGCAAGAGCTGGACAATCGCCGCGGCGGCCTGAGGCGCGGCGGCGATCTGATCGGCAAGCCGGCTCAGCGAGAATCCCGGCTCGGTCACGGCATCGACACCACCTGCCTGCGGATGCGCTGATGGGCTGACGCCGATCACCGGCACGGGCGGCAGGGGATCGAGCGGCAAGTCCTCGGGCCAGCTGGCGAGGTCGACCCACAGCCACGTCCGCTCGTCCGCGCGCCAGTCGGACAGCAGCATCCACGGTTCAAGCTTGGCGCTCTCCATCGCCCCAGCCTACACCGGTGTGTGCACGCCCTCCATCATCCATTTGAGAGCATGGCGCCGATAGCTGATCAGCCATCGGCCTTCGACCCGGCGGTACCGGTCATGATAGACGAGGCCGCGGGTCTGCGAGTAAAGCTCGCCCGCACTGTCGGTCCCGGCGAGGAAGGCGACGCAGTGGACCACGCCGGTCGCCTCGTCACCGTTCACTTCGAATGCCGGATTGGTCATCGAATGGGTGCTGCGCCTGGTCTTGCACGCGTGAAGGTCCGCCAGGCCGCCGGTCGTCAGCGCCTGGCGGTATTCCACGAGGCCGCGATAGGTCCGCCCGAGCCCGGCATATTCCATCTCGACGTCGTCGGTGAAGACCGAGAAGAACAGGTCCATGTCCGGATTGTCGGCGCCCTGTGCGTACTTGTTGCACAGTTCGAGCAGTTCGAGCTTGTCCATCCAGGTCTGGACATCCTGGGTCACATCACGTCCCTTCCAACGCAAAGTTTGCGACTGCGCAGTGGCCGGCCGGCAATCATCCGGCCGTCTCCGGCTTGATGTTCATGATACGAAAGGCTGTCTCGGCGGTGGCAAGCGTTGGCATGACCTTGCCCATGGCGCGGCCACTGTTGAGCGCTATGCCGAAATCCTTCAGCAGCATGGTGTAGACACCACGGTGCCGCGGATCGAGATTGCCGTTGAGATAGCGGCGCATGGCGTTGATTACCCAGGTGATGCTGTCGTTCCTGCCCTCCAGCGTCGCCTGGCGGTATTGCCTCAGGATTGACGAATCCGCATTGCCGCCCTCGAACGCCTCGGCCAGCTTGCCGACCTCGAGGCCGAACCCCTGACCCAGGTTGCAGGCTTCGGCGATCGCGGCGGCGGTCACGAACTGGATGGTCTGGTTGCAGGCCTTGGCCACCATGCCGCAGCCGACCGGCCCCACATGGGTCAGCTTGCCGGCGAAGGTCATGATGGCCGGACGGGCAAGCTCGATGTCGCTCGCCTCGCCGCCGGCCATGACCGCCAGGGTGCCCGCCCGCGCTCCGGGGGCGCCCCCTGAGACGGGCGCGTCGACATAGGCCACGCCAGCTTCGGCGAGGCGCGCGGCGATCCCCACTGCGAACTCCGGCGGCATGGTCGAATTGTCGACAACCAGGCGCGGCCTGGTGGAGGCCGCGACGACCCCCGCCCGTCCGAACAGGATTTCCTCGATCCCGCTCGCACTGTCGATGCACAGGAAAACGATCTCGCTGCTATCAGCCAATTCGGTCGCGGATCCGGTGGTTGCCGCACCATCGTCGGCGAGCGGCGCCATCTTGGACGCGGTCCGGTTCCACACGGTCAGCGGCAGGCCCGCCCGGGCGATGCGCTGCGCCATCGGTGCGCCAATATCGCCAAGTCCGATGTAGCCGATGCGCATAGGCCGTTCCTCTATCGTCGCCATTACCGGTTGCGCCATTGCGGCGTGCGCTTTTCGAGGAAGGCGGCCCGGCCCTCGCGACTATCCTCGGTGCGGAAGAGCTCCTTGAGCTTGGCCGCATTCAGCTCGCCCAGTTCGGCCATGTGGCCAGCCGGCTCAAGCGCCGCGGCGGCAATCGGCTTGGTCATTGCGACGGCACGCGGAGCGCAAAGCAGGATCTCCTCAGCATAGCGGCGGGCGAGCGCCAAAACCTCACCCGGCTCCGAAATCGCGTTGACCACTCCGTGGCCATGGGCGGTGGCCGCGTCGATCGCGCGCCCGGTGAGCAGCAGTTCCATCGCGAGGTGATAGGGCATGCGCAGCGGCAACCGCGCCGCGCCGCCGCCGAGCGCGGCCAGCCCGACGCGGGGTTCGGACAGCGCGAATTTGGCTGCCGGGTCGGCGACGACGATATCGCAGCCGAGCGCCAGCTCCCAGCCTCCGCCATAGGCGAGGCCATTGACCGCCGCGATCACCGGCTTGGTGAGCCAGGGGCGCCAGGTGTGGACGAAGATGTGCTGCCCGGGCTTCCTCGGACCGGGCTTGTGGCGCAGGTCGGACCCGGCGCAGAAGGCCCGCCCGGCGCCGGTCACGATCGCCACCCACAGGTCGTCGTCGGCGCCGAAGCGCTCGAAGGCGGCGTCGAGTTCGGCATGGGCGGGATCGTGCATGGCGTTGAGCACTTCCGGCCGATTGAGCGTCAGGGTCAGGACGTGGCCGTCCCGCTCCTCGATGATGAATTCGCCCATGCCCGCCTCCTGCTGCCCCTGGCGCTCCCGGACTG
>Ga0068855_100007285_pt1 | contig 13408 bp, 9 predicted proteins | sample KBSCornC52_FD_66592 | JGI IMG/M metagenome (GOLD analysis project Ga0068855, IMG submission 66592) | Corn rhizosphere microbial communities from Kellogg Biological Station, Michigan, USA - KBS Corn C5-2 | ecosystem: Host-associated > Plants > Roots > Rhizosphere > Soil ... | reverse complement strand
CGGAAATTTCCGGCCCGCGAATAGCCTCCGTCACATCTTCTCCATTGAGACGAACGTGGCGATGTCCCGGCAATTCAATTTCGGCTGACAGAGCGAGTTGTTCAAGCCGCTGGGCGTCGGTTGCGGCAGTGCCTGTACGCGAAGCCCACAGCGCGACTGCGCGATACATGGCCCCGGTATCGATGTAGGTGTAACCCAGCCTGTCCGCCACGGCGCGCGCGATGGTGCTTTTCCCCGCGCCCGCGGGACCGTCAATAGCGATGACGTGCCCCATCGTTCAGGCCACGGCCTGCGCGCGGGGTTTCTGGTGGGCGCGTCCGATGCCGGTGTAATCGAATCCGGCTTTGCGGGCTTCGTCAGGACTGAAGAGATTGCGTCCGTCCACGAGCACCGCGGTTTTCATCCGGCTTGCCAGTTCCATCAGGTTCAGCTCCGCGAATTCCGGCCATTCGGTCACCAGCAGCAGCGCGTCGGCCTGATCGGCGGCGTGGGTTGCGCTCGAACAGTACTGCATTTTGAGGCCGGGATGCTGCTCGCGGCAGGCATCCATCGCGATTGGATCGTAAACACGCACGCGGGCGCCGAGGCGGATCAGTTTCTCGGCGATCTGGAGGCTTGGAGCATCGCGCAGGTCGTCCGTGTGGGGCTTGAATGCCAGTCCCAGCATCGCGATGGTGCGGCCTTTGAGAATGAAAAGCTTCTCCTGCAGTTTCTGGATGACCACCTGGCGCTGCAGGCGATTGACGGAGATGGAGGCGTCGAGCAGTTGCGGATGGTAGCCATATTCGGTCGCCGTATGCAGGAGTGAGCTGATGTCTTTGCCGAAGCAGCTTCCACCCCAACCCAGGCCGGCGTTCAGAAAGCCCATGCCGATGCGGGCATCGAGGCCGATGCCGGTCATGACTTCCTTGACGTCGGCGTCCACGCGCTCGCAGATGTTGGCGATTTCGTTGGCAAAACCGATTTTCATCGCGAGAAACGCATTGGCGGAATACTTAATCATTTCCGCGCTGGTGAGAGTCGTGGTCACGAGAGGAGCGGACTCCACACGCGCCGGGCGGGGCGCGAATGCGGGGCCTTCGAATTTTTGTTCGGAAAGCGCGCGGTAGAGTTCGCGCAGCAGGCTCAGCGAGCGTTCGTCTTCGGTTCCGATGACGATGCGATCGGGATAGAGCGAATCGTGAATGGCCGATCCTTCCCGGAGAAATTCCGGATTGCTGGCGACGCTGAATTCTATTCTTCCGTCCGATTCCGGGATGCCTTCGCGAATCAGAGCGCCGACGAGGTTGCCGGAACCGACCGGGACGGTCGATTTATTGATGACGACGCGGTAGCGGGAGGAATCCATGGCCGCGCCGACGCCACGCGCGGCGGCTTCGAGATAAGACAGGTTCGATTCGCCCGAAGGGAGAGGCGGGGTGCCGACCGCGATGAAAATGGCGTCACTCTCGCGTACCGATCCGGTGAGGTCCGTTTCGAAATCGATACCGCCCTTGTGGGCCGCGAGGGCCAGGAGTTCACCCAGTCCGGGTTCGTAGATGACAGGGTCGCCTTTGCGAAGTTTTTCGACTTTGGATCGATCGGTGTCCACGCAGGTGACCCGATGCCCGAGATAAGCGAGACAGGCTCCCGTTACGGTGCCTACGTAACCTGTTCCTACAACTGTGACTCTCATCTGATCTTCAGGTTAACCTAACGAACATAGAATGCACGATATTGCGTCTGGTCTGTAGGGGTTCAGGTGAGTACCGGAGGCGGCCTTCCGGCTGTTGTTCGCTACCGAAATTCCTCAAAATCCACGCCGGCGCGCGGGAGTCACAGCTTTTTTCGAAAAATTTTCGATTGTCGGAAACCGCCTTCTGACAGTAATTTACGCGGATTGCGGTAGCGAAACCGGGCTTTGTTTTGGTCCGGAATTTGGAAGCGGCGAGAGTATTCTCCGGGTTGCGATGATCATTCGCTGGAGAGAATACTCAATGTCGAAATCGCCTTCTCACTCGCTGATTCTGCTCACTGTGCTCGCGGCCACCGGTGTTCTGCAGGCGCAGACCAAACTCAATCTACAGGCACAGAGCCAGAACGTGGATTTTTCCGCGGCGCCGTCGACGAAGCCCGCGCAGACGGGAACAGCGCTCCCGCCCACCTGCTCGCCGGGCGCGGTGTTCCTGCTCCTGAGCAATTCGCCCGGTAAGAACCTGTATATCTGTACGGGACCCAATACCTGGACTCAGCAAACCGGCGGTGAAGCGGCCCCGGATGTGGCGGCAATTTCGGACACGGTGCTGAGCGTCGGCGCGAATTGTTCCGCCGACGCACCCTGCAACGTTCGTCTTGGGACGACCATCTTCGCGTTCATCAACCCGGTGACGGCGACGCTGAGCGCGGGTACGGGGACGGCTTACATCTACGTTTCTTCCGCGGGCCTGCTGACGGTGGGGCACAACATGACGCTGTCATGCGCGCAGGGATGCGTGGCGCAGGCGGGTATCACCGACTTCCCTCCAGACTCGTTCCCGATCGCCGTCTGGAACGCTGTGAATGGCGCGTGGAATGACACCGGAACCGATGTGCGGGCAAGCTCGGGCCGTGATCTGATTGCATTCGGCAGCGGGATCAGCGGCACCGTGTCCCCCGGTGTTACCACCCTCAGTGTTCCTCCGCAAAAGGGTGGTTTTTCGGTGGCTTTTCGCGGTACGGACGTCTCGGCGGGTCAGACGATCTTCGTCACGATTCCCTACACTTGCACGATTACGGACTGGGCGATCACATCAGACGATACGGCGACCATCATGTTGTGGAGTTCGCCGGACGGCACCCAGGTCCCGACCGACAGTGACGCTCTCACGCAGCACGGTCTCTCGCTCACCAGTGGTACCCGGCTCCATTCGACGACGCTGACCGACTTTGTGAGCACATCGGTCTCTGCATTCGATACGATTGCCGTGAACCTCGCGGCGGTGGGCGGCTCCGCCAGTCACGTGGAGTTCTCCGTGGGGTGCACACGATGAAGGGCATCGCGGCCATTTCTTGCGGATCCCGCGGCGCTCAGGGGGGCGAGGCCAGCCAGCGCCTGCAGAAAAGCAGGAATTTCATCGCGTTGCGCTCGATGAGGTTACTTGTGCTTGCGCTGGCATCGTGGTCGCCGATTTTTGGAGCCTGGGATGGCCATATGCTCCTGCAAACCGTTCCGGAGAAGGCCGGGGGAGAAAGTACCGCTCCCTATTCGCTGCTGATCAGCGGAACTTTTCCGGAGGCTGCGAAGGTTTCCTCGGGCGGCCATGTCGTGAATACGGTCTCGTGCGGCGTCAATTCCATCACCTGCCCGGCGGATCTAATTTTTGCGAGGGATTCACAATGTACGGTCCCTTACGCTGGATGGGATATCCTCGGGTATTCGGAAATAACTGGCCAACTGACAGCCATGGTTGAAATACCACTTTTGTCGAACCTGCGGCCTTCGAAGGTTTATATCTGTGCGGGTAACCCGCTGATTAGTACCTTCCAGGGGGGCGCCAGGGGTGCGGCATATGACAATAATTATTTACTGGCAATGCATATGGATGAGATGTCCGGCACAGTTCTGCACGATTCGACCGCGAACTCAAATGATGCATTAAAGAAATTAGCGACAGCGCCGAGTCCGAATGCGACCGCAAAAGTGGGCCCGGGGCAGCGCTTCACTGGAACGCGCAATAGCACGAACAACGACTACGCTCGATTCGAGGCAAACACCACGCCGACCAGTTCGTACACCATTGAGTACTGGTCCAATGCCGCCTCTTACGTGAACCAGGACGCGGTATTTCTGGCGCCTCATGACAGCAACGGCCCTGTAATTTATACGGGCTTTTACTGGTTTCCCACTGGCACAATTCTGTTTCGCAACAGCTGGGGCGGCTCCACGCCCTCGGCAGCGGCGGCGGCATCGGCAGGAACCTTCCATAACATCGTCTTCGTGCGGGACAACAACACCATGAACGTTTATCTGGATGGCGTTCCCGGAACTGTCGCCACCGGCTTTGGGACGGGCCCGTCAACGTGGTCAGGTCTGGGATGGAATGAATCGGCGAGCCCGACATTCGATAGTTTTAACGGCACACTGGATGAGGTCTTTTACTCGAACATCGCGCGCACTCCCGCCTACGTTACCGCCCGCTTCAACAACGTGAACAGTCCCTCGACGTTTTACACGGTTGGACCCTTCGCTCCCATCACACCCAACCCGCGCTCCACGACTCGCGCAAATTCTCAAGTCAATGTTTTTTGAGGACAGAATTCCAATGAAATTCATCATCAGCTCGACGGCACTCTTTGCTCTGGCCGCTATGCCGGCTCTTGCTCAGCAGGTGCCTGGCGTGACCCCGACGCAGGCCGTCATCCATTACCAGGCGCCGAACGCGGCGGATTGTCAGGTGAAGGTCAGCACGAATTCTTCCATGGCGCCGCTCGCACACGACGTGGACCCGGTCCTTTTTCCGGGCTCCAACCTGGATAGCAGGCCGGGAAATGTGATCTCGCCTTCGAAAACGGATCGCTATTTTGTGGTCGGGCAGAAGCGGGCCGATGTCGCGTCAGACGGCAAGCGGTATTCAAGAGCGCTGCAGGCATTCACGGAGTATTTTTATCAGGTCAGCTGCAGCGGCAATGTTCAGACCGGGCGCTTTGTGACAGCGAACCTGCCTTTGGGGAACGACTATCCGGAGCCTCCACCCTTCGATGCGACGGCTTTTGGAAATTGGGCATGGCCGACGATCGACTGGAACGATCAGAGCAGAACCTATATCGACCCCATGACCGGAGTGCTGTTTAAGCGGGCAACGGCGCCTGGCTGGTTCGGACAGATGCAGAGCGGAATCACATTCAACGCAGCCCTGGATCTGAACGCCATCAGCGGGATTGCCAGCGGCTGGACGAACGTCTCCAACATATTCAGCGGTAACGCCTCGACTAAAGCCAGTTACACCGGCGCCGGCGGCGACCCGATATTCCTTGCGTTCGATCCCGCGACATTACTCGGCTACGGCAACAAGCAGTTTGCGGGGTGGGGCCCCGACTCACAGACATTGGACAATATTCTCCTGCGCGTCTTCGGGACGGGTTCCGGCACTGTTTCTGCGTGTCTGAGCGATGACTCCGGAGGACACTGCGCGTCGCCCGCGGTCAACGTCGTCGACCTTCATTCCGGCGGCGGAAATCCTGCTGGAACATTCCCCGCGGCCTGCGCGTCCGACAGCGACGCTGGCTGCTTTCCGAATAACGGATTCTGGGGCGGCTGGAACTTTGTTCCGCGGCGGGGACAGATGAGCGGGTATTCGGGAACGGTCAATATAGCAGGTTCCACCGTTACCGCCGCGTCAGGCACCAAATTCGATCTGAACTGGAAGCCGGGCGGCAAAATTTCCATTGCCGGTACGGCTCCGGCATGCCCGAACAACCTTTGTACGATTTCGCTGGTTAACTCTTCTTCCTCTCTGACGATTGTGGAGTTTGCTCCTTCAGTGAGTAATGCTGCTTTCAAAACCGCGAACACCGGCGTGATGGTGTGGATCAATAAGGCAGGAAGTACGTACGCAGCTTCCATCAGCGTGAACTTTGATTATGCTTATTCGGATCAGGTGACAATGCCCGCAACCGGCTCGACGGGACAATGCTCTCCTCATCCCACAACCGTGTCTTACGCGGCGGATGGAGTTACACCAATTACGCCGGTGGCTGGTGAATTGTGTCTGTCAGCTCATAACAATGGTCCCACCCAATTTCTCTACTTGTTGATTCCTTCCACTGGCGAGACCCGGTTTCTGTCGCCCCTTGCTTTTGCGAATCCGTCGGATCCCGTTCCGGATCAGGTCACTGGCTTCAAGGGCTTGCCGAATGCGTTCGACTCTTCGGATCCGAACACTTTCTATGTGCAGGGGAACACGACTGGTGGTACCGCGATCTTTAGCGGTACGTACAATGCGGCCGTCTACAAATACCGGGCATACGCGCATTCCCTGTATCCGCCGGCGCGCTATAACCCCGGCCAGGATGTCACTCGCGCTCCATACCAGGACCCTGCCTGGGCGGACACGGGAATTACATGGGTGAACCTGACGAAGGCATCACAGGGAAAGGACATCGGGTCGCAGATTGCTGCCACCGATCCAAACTGGGACCCCACTATATTTCGCGCCGGCACGGTCACGCGGGTGGCTGATGGCAAGGCATTTGTCACGAACGCGCCAATAAACTTCGGTGAAACGATCGGTCTGGTCCACGCCGTGGATTTGGCGACCGGTTCCCTTTACGCTTCCGCGACGACGTACAGCACGTTTCCCGCAAGGTGGTGCGCAATGCACTCCGATTTCATCGTGGATGGCTGGTACGGGTTGCTGTGTAATCCTCTGGGCGGAGCTTCCGCGTGGCAGGGCAATTCATCGCTTATTGGAGTTGGGCCGTGGCAAATGACGCCGACTGCGGTACTGAAAAACGGGATTTTCAGCAGCGATACTTCGCTGACCGCCACATCCCCGATGGATGCCTGCCCGACCATTCCTGCATTCCTGGCGCCTTTTGTGCCTGCGAATCCGGTCTGTGTGACGTTCCAGAGCCCGATGGCATGCTCTCATACGCCGAATGCGGCCGAAAAGCTTAAGTGGCCGTGCGAAACCAATCCCGCCTGGTCAGAAATTCAGCAGATTGCCCCAGGCGACGGATTAGCTGTTGTCAATGGTCATGCCGCGTCCGAAACGCTTCTGGTGATCAGCGTGACGAGTTCCGGATCTGGAAGTTATCAGTTCACGGCGGTTCGGGGCACGGCGGCCAAGGGAGCGCAGGCGGCGCCGAGCGGCTGGACCGCCTACGCAGTCCCGCCAGAGACGGATTGCAACACCATCTCGACCTGCACCGGTGGCGCACCTGGATTCTGGTACAAGCTATCGGATCCCACATTTACATGGCGGGCTGATCCTGGGGTGTTTGCCGGGCACTCCGATCTTGGCCAGGGTCCGAAGGCGGGCACGAACACGTATTGTTATACAGGCGTCTGCCGCTACAACGTGCCATTTGAACAACAGATTAACGATCAATTCAAGACAGCGAAAAAACTTCAGGACGGAAGCTTCGCCGGCGTCTCGGGCGCCGTCGCCATGCAGGGCTATCCTTCGCTGCATCAGGTGAATGCGCCTCTGACAGAGCAGGTGTGGATGGCAAACTATCGCCACCTCAATCCAAGTTTTGGAGCAGGTCCCGAAGTCCCGTCCGCGGTTGGAGCGGTCAGCTACAGCCTCGTTCCGGGAACAACGGGGGTTTACAAATTCACGTCCGTGAATGGCGGATTGCACTACAAGCAGGTTCCTGTCGTTGCCTACGCGGGCTATCACCTTCTCAAGGAAGTCAGCAGCCCCGCCCGGGGAAACATCATCACAGATGCCACGCCGTGGCAGTACTGCGTGGTTTTCACGGCCGGCGAGTGCCGGACAGGCTCCGCAGCCGGGGAAGTATACATGAGCGTTCCCCAGGGATTGGTCGCCGCAGGTCCACAGAACTGCATTGCCAACTGGTATGACGACAATTACCCGTGCGTATTCAGCCCTCCCGCGAAAGCGGGCTTCATGGTTCAGGAAGGGACCTCAAAGGACGATCCCAATGGGACTAACTGGCGGAGGATTTCGATGGGTTTCTCTGGCTACGGGCGTCAATTTGAATTCGGGTCCTTTATCCCCGACCCAACCGGTACCTGGGGATTCTCGGAAGGCTATTGGCTCGACGGTGTTCGCAACGACCTGTTGATTGCCAAACTGCCGCCATGGCCGAATCCGCAGGATGTGACCGTGAACCGCACCAACTTCATTAACCAATCGGTTCAGATTGGCGCAGGCCAGAATCTGACCAGCGCGCGGGTTCGTTTCGGTTATACAGAAAACGGCAACGTCACCGATTTCTTCTGTACCGCGCGTCAGGAATCCTGCGTGACGGCAGGTGCAGCCAGTACGCCCACTTCGCCTTATTGGTTCATCGGCGAAAACCAGGGCTGGCAGCAGTGCACAAATGGCTGCACGGTTTCCGTTCCCGCGATTCCGGGTCGTGTCCTGTTCTACGCAGTAGATCGGCAGGATGGGGCAGGAAATACCATACCGGGCACCACCCAGGTCGCCGTCGTTCGCTAAAATCCAGGGTGCCTGCCAGCACCGGCAGGCACCCCGTTAACTCACTATTCGGACGTTAGAACAAGGCCCTTCTGTGGTTGCGGCCTCTTTTAAGCTGCGCTAAGATGAAAATTCGTTAATCTTGATCAATATTTTATTTCAGTCTCGGGCGAGATTGCAGCTTCAAACACTCAGAGGTTCGCGCCGGCCGGGGCCGCCCAAAGCTGGCAGGTCTGCCGCCGCTCCACGAGGAGTTTTCTTATGAATATAGAAGATCCTAAAAAGGCGGCCTCGCCGGTTCGCAATGCGCTTATGACGCTGGCCATTCTGGGAGGATTTGGCGCCCTCGGCGGTCTGCTCTGGGTTGCTGAATCCATGATGTCAGGCTGATGATAGTGGCGTATTGGGAATCGCTTCCGATTTCGTCCTGATTGTTCTGGCCGGGCTGGCCGGCGCGCTGGCAGCCCGCGCCCTGCGCCTGCCTTTGATGGTGGGCTATATCGCGGCCGGGATTCTTGTCGGCCCATATACTTCCGGTCCTAAGGTAGAGCAAACTCACGAGATTGAGCTTCTGGCGGAAATTGGCGTCGCGCTCCTCCTCTTTTCGCTCGGCCTGGAGCTGTCGTTCCGCGACCTTCAGCCGGTGCGGCGCGTCGCCCTCCTCGGCGGCCCCGTTCAGATTCTGGTGACCGCGGCGCTGGGCGGATTCGCCGCGTCGGTGGGACTCGGAATGTCCCCCCGCGAGGCCGTCTGGTTCGGGACGATGATTTCCGTCTCGAGCACCGCGATCGTTCTCAAGACGCTGGCTGCCGCAGGCGCGACGCAATCGCTGGCGAGCCGGGTGATGGTGGGGCTGCTCGTCGTGCAGGACCTTGCGGTGGTGCCGATGCTGGTCATCCTGCCGCAATTGGGGTCGCCGGGCAATCTCGCGCTCAGCCTCGCCCGAGCCATCGGACTCGCTGCGGCGATCCTGGCGGCCATCGTCATGGTGGGTACCAGACTGCTGCCAGGGTTGCTGCGCCGGATCGCGGACTGGGGTTCGCGTGAGCTGTTTCTCATCACCGTGGTAGCGATTGGGGTGGGGGTGGGCTATGGGACGCACCTGGCGGGGCTTTCCTTTGCGCTGGGAGCGTTCGTCGCTGGCATCGTACTCAGCGAATCGGAATTCAGCCATCAGGCGCTGAGCGACGTCGTTCCGATCCGCGACATCTTTGGCTTACTGTTCTTTGTGAGCGTGGGAATGCTGCTGGACCCCGCCTACGCGCTGGCGCACGCGGGGCGAATCGCCGCGGTGGTGGCGCTGACGTTCGTGGGCAAATCGATCATTGCCGGCGGCGTTACCCGCGCTTTTGGCTACGTCAATATGGCGCCGTGGATTGTAGGGCTGGGGCTTTCGCAGATTGGCGAATTCTCATTCGTGCTCGCGCGCGCGGGTCTGACATCCGGAAGCATTTCGCGGTCAGTCTACAATCTGGTGCTCACCTGCACGGTGCTCACAATGGCGCTTTCGCCGCTGGTGTCCGGGATGGCGCTGCCGCTTGGGCGCGCGTGGCGCCGCTGGCAGAAGCCCGCCCCCATCTCAGCGAAAATGGAAGGCCTGGAAACGCCGCCGCGCGGCCATGTCATTGTCGCCGGCTTTGGGCGCAGCGGAAAAGCGGCCGCGCGCATTCTGCAAGGGGCGGGCATTCCGCTGGTGATCGTGGAGATCAACCATTCGATTTTCGGCGGCATTGGAAAGGAAGGGATCTCCGCAATCTGGGGAGACATCACCGGTGAGGAGATCCTGAAGGCCGCCGGCATCGAGAGCGCGCGCATGCTGCTGATGAGCCTGCCGGACCAAAATACGGTTCGGCTCGCCGTGCAGCGCGCGCGGCAGCTCAATCCGCGCATTGCCGTCATCGCGCGCGCCCTGCGTGCGCCCGATGTGGAAACGCTGCGGAAAATCGGCGTCGATACGGTCATCCAGGTCGAACTCGAAGGCGGTATCGAGATGGTGCGGCAGGCGCTGATCCAATATCACGGCGATGATCTGGTCGTAGCGCAGCTCATCGAAGATCTGCGGAGGGATTTCTACGGGCGGGAGTCGAAGCTGACCTGAAATACCGAGCCGCGTCCCGGTTCGCTGGTCACGGTGATAGTTGCATGGTGGGCCTCCGCGATGCTCTGGGCGAGAGAGAGCCCAAGACCGTGGCCCTCTCCGCTGCGCGATTCATTCGCGCGATAGAAGCGTTCGAAGATGTGGGGCAGATCTTCCGGGCCGATTCCGATCCCCTGATCCGCGATGCGGGCCACGATCTTTCCGTTCTGGCTTTCGATGGAAGCAGTCACTTCCGCGCCGGCCGGGGAATATTTCAGGGCATTATCGAGCAGCGCAAGAAAGAGCCGGCGCAGAGCGGCCGCATTACCGGTGACGGAGGCATCGCCGGGTGAAGAAGTAAGGCGGATTCGAAGACCTTTGGTGACGGCAAGCGGCCGCAATTCCTGCGCCGTCGATTCCAGGATTTCGCGGAGATCGACGCGCGCCATCGCCATGCCTTCGCCGCGCGAATCGCGGCGCGCGAGGAAGAGCAGGTCTTCCACCAGTTGCGTCATGCGTACGGAGACCGAGGCGATCTCCCGCAGCGCATCGCGATAGGCGTCGGAATCCCTCTCGCGGTGAAGCGCGAGTTCAGCGTTTGTGCGAATGATGGCAACAGGCGTGCGCAACTCGTGCGAGGCGTCCGCGGCGAAACGCGAAAGAGAGCCAACCGCCAGGTCGAGACGCGCGAGCGTGGCGTTCCAGGCGTCCACGAGGCGCTCCAGCTCATCGCCGGTCCCCGGCGCGGGCAACCTTGACGTCAGGTTTTCGATGCTGATCGCTCTTGCCGCCGCCGTAATTTCGTCTACCGGTCTCAGCGCACGGCGGCTCATCCAGAGACCGCCGAGGCAGGAGAACACGATTGCCAGAGGCACCAGGCTCAGCAGCAAGGCGCGCAGGAGTTCCAAAGTGTGATGCATTTCCGCGCGCGACTCCCCGATCTCGAGCTTCCAGGGGCGCCCATCAATCGTGAGGGTTCGCGTCAGCGTCTCATAACGCGGATGCCGGCCAGCCGCGGTCGCCGGATGACGAAATGATGCGCCGCCATTCAGGGGAGTGAAGTTCAGATAGCTGGTGGACGGTAACGCATGGCTGAAGTCTCCGATTTCCACCATCAAATCGACATTCGGAATTTCCTCGATCTCATGGTGAACGTATCTTTCAAAATTATTGGCGGTCTCTTCCAGCCCGCGATGAATATCATCCAGCATTCGCTGCTGCATCAGGAACCAGATGAGCACGCTCAGCAGGCAAAGGGCGGCGCTCAGGATCAGCGCATACCAGGCGGTCAGGCGAAATCGTATCGAGCGTGGATTGAACGTCACTACGGCACCCGCATGACATAGCCCACGCCGCGTACCGTGTGGATCAGCTTGGGCTCGCCGTTATCGACTTTCAGGCGCAGCAGCCGGACAAAGGCTTCGATCGTATTGCCGGCAACATCGCTGTCAAAACCCCAGACGGATTCGACAATCGTGTCGCGCGAGATGACGCGGCCGTGGTTGCGCATCAGTAATTCGAGCAGGCTGAATTCGCGCGGCGTCAGACTGACCGCCTGTTTTCCGCGAGTGACCTGGCGGGTAGATGGGTTCAGTTTCAGGTCGGCCACTTCGAGGCAGACGGCTCGGGGGATGGCGCCGCGGCGGCTGACGGCCCGGACGCGGGCGAGAAAAATCTCGAACGAGAATGGCTTGGTTATGTAATCGTCGGCGCCCGCGTCGAGTCCAGCCACAACGTTGGCGGCCGTGTCGCGCGCGGTCAGCATCAGGACTGGCGTCTGGTTGTTTTCTTCGCGGAGACGGCGCGCCATGGTGAGGCCGTCCATGCCGGGGAGCATGATATCGAGTACCAGAATGTCAAATTCCGCCGAGCGCGCCATGTCGAACCCTTCCACACCGTCATGCGCGACGAAAACCTGATGCCCTTCTTCAGTCAACCCGCGCTTCAGCAGTGCGGCCATGCGCCGCTCGTCTTCCACCACCAAAACCCGCATGTAACACAATCCTAAACGATCTGCTGTGAATGTGGGCAAGGTTCGCGATAGCATAAATGCGATGGAAGGCGCAGATGCCACGGAACAGGCGCCGGCCGCGGCCGCGCCGCCGTGGGCCGCGTTCAAAGACGACGAGCTTCTGGCGATGCGGTTCTCTGATCTTGGGCTGCGGCTGGAGGGGTCGGAGCTCGAAGGGCCGGTCAATCAGCTTCGCTCCGAACTCGGGGCGCGGGGCGTTGCCTTTTTCCCGGATTGCTACCTCGGCGATGAGTGGTTCTCGCCGGAGGGCGTCCCGGCAATCGCGATTCCGTTCTATCTGGCGCATCCCCGACTCCGCGCGCTCGAGCTGCATCAGATGAAGGAGGTTGAAGGCGGCACGCCCGATGCCTGTATAAAGCTGCTACGGCATGAGTGCGGTCATGCTTTTGATCATGCGTGGGAATTCTCAAAGCGTCCGGAGTGGGAAGAAATCTTTGGCAATCCGGAAACCAGCTATGAGCCGGAAACCTACACGCCGCGCCCGTACAGCCACAGCTTCGTGCGGCATCTGCCGAATTGGTACGCGCAGGCGCATCCCGACGAAGATTTCGCAGAAACGTTCGCAGTGTGGCTGTCGGCGCCGATCGAGGACCTGCGCAAGCGTTATCAGGGGTGGAAAGCGCTCGCGAAGATCGAATATGTGGATCGGCTCATGCAGGAAGCCGCGTCCACGCCACCAAAAGTGCGGCGCGGCCGGCGAATGTCTGAAGTGAGCCGCCTCCGCAAAACCCTGGCGAAGCACTACGCGGCGCGGCGCAAGCTGTACGCCGAAGATTTTCCCGATTTCTATGATGCCGATCTGCGGGCGATCTTCCTCAAAGGGGAGGCGGGACCGGATTCCGCCGCGCGCGCGATGCGTCGGCATCGGGCAGCGCTCATTGCGGCGATCGTGCAGTGGACCGGGCAGCGGAAGTATACCGTCGACATGCTGGTCCGGAAGCTGACGCTGCGATGTCAGGCGCTCAAGCTGCCTTCACCGCGCGATCCCGTGGCGCTGCACATGGAGCTCGCGGCGTATCTCTCGGCGCTAGTCACGAACCATCTCTATACAGGGAAATTCAAACGATCCGTCTGAACCATGAAGATCCTGCTCCTTTTCGATGTCGCTTGTCCGGTCTCTCCGGACCTGGTTTACACCGAGGAAATGTTTCTGCAGGAGGACAAGCCCGCGGA
>Ga0068855_100007284_pt1 | contig 13408 bp, 9 predicted proteins | sample KBSCornC52_FD_66592 | JGI IMG/M metagenome (GOLD analysis project Ga0068855, IMG submission 66592) | Corn rhizosphere microbial communities from Kellogg Biological Station, Michigan, USA - KBS Corn C5-2 | ecosystem: Host-associated > Plants > Roots > Rhizosphere > Soil ... | reverse complement strand
CGCGGATCCGGGCGCCCGTCGGTGGCCGGGTCGAGGCGCTGGCCTTTCAGGAAGCGGTCCTCGATCAGCTTGTCGTAGGCGTCGAAGCTGAGCGTCTGGTGGTCGATCGTCCCCTGCTTGGCATAGGGGCTGATCACGATGCCGGGCACGCGCAGCCCGTAGCCGTTGCCGTCGACGGTCGGCGGGGCGACGTGGTCGTAGAAGCCGCCCCAGTCGTCCCAGGCCAGGAAGACGGCCGTGGAACCCCAGTCCGGGCCCTTCATCACCGCGTTGATCAGGTTCGTGACATAGGCCTGGCCGTCCGCGACCGAGGCCGGCGGATGCTCGCTGACCTGCTGCGCGGGCACGACCCAGGACACCTGCGGCAGGGTGCCCTTGCCCGCCGCGCTGATGAAGTTGTCGACGGTCTGGATGTCGCCGAGCTGGCCGTCGTCCTTGACCGTGGAGAACTCCGGCAGCGGGTTCCAGATGCCGGGCGTCTTCGCGTTCTGCTTCACCGGGGCGCAGGTGGCCTCGTCGTCCTCGCAGTCCGGTTCGCTGCCGCTGACCAGGTAGTAACCCCAGCTGACGCCCGCGCGGTACATCAGGTACGTCAGGTCGGTCCAGGCGTAGTTCTTGTTCCCGGGGGCCTGCAGCGCGTCGGTGCAGCTGCCGGGGTCGTCGGCCTTGGCGCAGTGCGCCGACCACTCCGAGACCATGAACAGGTGCGCGGGCAGCGACCACGAGGCGTTGGGCTCGAACATGTGGTCCTGCAAGGTGAAGTGCTGCGCGTAGGACCAGTAGTTGGGAATCTCGCGGGCGTCGTGCCAGCCCATGACGTCCGGTTCGCCGCTGGGGACGCAGTTGGGATCGTCAGGGTTCGTGCAGGGCTTGCTCTGCGCCTTGGAGCCTTTGGCGGCCTGGCCGACGAAACCGTCCATCTTGCCGCCGTCGATGTCGGCGGTGGCGTTGTCCTGGCTGTGCGGGCCGCCGTGGTTGACCGCGTCGCCGTCGTGAAACGGTGGGTCGCACTTCTGGGTCGCGGCGTCCGGGACGCAGACGCCGGCCGGGATGCCGTCGGCGCCGGGGAACGTGCCGAAGTAGGAGTCGAAGCTCCGGTTCTCCTGCATGATCACGACGATGTGCTGGATCTTGTCGGCCCCGGCCGGCGCGCCGTCGGCCAGTCCGGCCGACAGCGGTTTCACGCCCGCGGGCAGCGCCGTCGAGCCCGGAGAGGCCGGAGAGCCTGGAGAGGCCGGCAGCGCCGAACTGGCGGCGCCGCCGTGGTGCGCCGAGGAACCGGTGGTACACGCTCCGGCGAGCAAACCGGCTGTCAGCAGCGCACCGCATGCGCGCCAGCGAGTAGTCGTCCGCGTTCTTCGATCACTCATAGTGACGACGCTACTCACCGCAGGTAAGGACGCCGTCTATAAAGACCTACTGCGGCGGCGCACCCTTGGAGCCGTTGCACATCGGCACGTTGCCGTAGGCGCCATCGTTGTCACCGCCGTGCGCGTTGACAGCGTTGACCCAGCCCCAGGCCTTGGCGGAACCGTTGGCCTCGGTCCAGGCCCACCAGTTGTTGTAGTACTGACCTTGGTGAACGGTGCCGCCTTGCGCCTGACAGATCACCCAGTTCGTGCCCGCCGGAATGTAGCCGACGGTGGTACCGCTGCTGTTGACGACCGCGGAACCGCTGCCCCCGGTGTCGAACTGGCAGTTGATGCCTGTTCCCTGCGACGTCGAGACAGAGCCGCCGCACGGCACCGTGGCCGGCGCGGGGGCCTGCGAACTCGGCGGCGGAGCCGCGCTGGTGTGCGGAGGCGGAGCCGCCGAGGTGTGACCGGCCGAAGTGCTCGGCGGGGCTGCGGAGGTGTGTCCGCCCGCCGAGGACGTGGCCGGGGCGCCCGAGGTGCCGCCCTGAGCCGGCCCGGACGCGGAGCTGCTGCTGCCGGCCGCCGGCGGGGCGCCGGTGTCGCCGGCCAGCGAGTCGCCCGGCTTGGAACTCCCGCCCGACAGGTCGCCGCCGCCCTTGCCGGCCGAGCTCTGCGCCGCGCCCTGGCTCGAAGCGTTGCCCTGCAACGCCGTCGCGCCGGACGTGCCGCCTCCGCTGGAGGCCAGCGCCACGCCGCCGGCGATCAGCGCGGCGAGGAGCACCGCCGCGCCGCCGATGAGCGCGACCGACTTCTTGCGCTGCGGCGGCACCTGCTGTGCGGTGTCGCCCGATCGCGACGGCCGGGCACCATACGGGCCCTGCGGTCCGCGCTGGCCGCCAGGACCGCCAGGACCGCCCGAGCCACCGCGCCCCGACATGTCGCCGAAGCCGGCGGCGTTGAGCGCGGCATTGGTCGGCGCGGACGCGTCCCGGCCGGGCCCGATGTCGGCGCCGAACCCGGCGACCCCGCCGACGACAGCGCCGCGGCCGGCGTTGCCGGCCCCGCCCAGGCTCCCGAAGCGCGGGTCCTGCGAGCTGTTCGAGGAGTACAGGTCCAGCCGCGCGGTCTCGGCCGCGGCGTGCGCCGAGGTGAGGTCGTAGTCGCGCACGGTGTGCATGGCCAGCGGCTTGGGCAGCCAGCTCGTGGCCAGCTCCAGCGTGTCGCCGGTCATGCCGCCGCCGGACCAGTCCGTGGTCGTCACCGGGACGCCGGGCCAGTCGCTGGCGCCGCGCAGCCGGGCGGCCTCGGCCGCCAGCCGCGCCGCGTCCGGGCGCTGCTCCGGGTCCTTGGCCAGGCAGCCGGCCACCAGCGGCCGCAGGTCCTCGGGCAGGTCGGCCAGGTCGGGCTCGGCGTGCACCACGCGGTAGGCGACCGTGACCGGCTCGCCGCTGCCGAAGGCGAGCTTGCCGGTGGCCGCGAAGGCCAGCACCACGCCGCCGGCGAAGACGTCGCCGGCCGGGAGCATGGCCTGGCGCTCGATGCGCTCGGGGGCGATGAAGCCGGCGACGCCGAGCACGCCGGCGTGGGTGGCGGTGAGCTTGGTGTCGTCGGTGGCGCGGGCGATGCCGAAGTCGATGATGCGCGGGCCGTCGGCGGCCAGCAGGATGTTGTTCGGCTTGATGTCCCGGTGCACCACGCCGGCCGCGTGCACCGCTTCCAGCGCCTGGCCCAGGCACTGCGCCAGGACCGCGACGGTCTCGGTGGGCAGCGGGCCGAAGCGGGTGACGGCGGCGTCCAGCGTGGGGCCGGCGACGTACTCGGTGGCCAGCCACGGCGACTCGGCGTCCGGGTCGGCGTCCAGGACCCGGGAGATCCACGGGCCGCTGACGCGGCGGGCCGAGGAGATCTCGCGCCGGAAGCGGGCCCGGAAGTCGGGGTCCTGCAGGAAGTCGGTGCGGACCACCTTCACCGCGGCCGGCCGCCCCGAGGGGTCCCAGCCCAGGTAGACACTTCCCATGCCGCCCGCGCCCAGGCGGCCGGTCAGGACGTATGGACCGATCCGCTGCGGGTCCCCGGCACCTAGCGTCTGCATCGTCATCGTCCCCCATCCCGTTCTTCGACTGACGATCAGATGGTTACCATACCGATGATGGGCATGATCATGGCCATCGTGCTGAGACAGCCGTCTCGCGCAGCTCGCGCTTGAGGACCTTGCCGGAGGGGTTCTTCGGCAGCGCCGGGACGACGACCACCTTCTTGGGCGTCTTGAATCCGGCCAGGCGCGCACGGCAGAACTCGATGACGTCCTCGGGCTCCAGGTGCTCCCCCGCCTTGACGACCACCGCCGCGCAGACCATCTCGATCCAGTACGGGTCCGGGACGCCGAACACGGCCACCTCGGCGACGGCCGGGTGCTGGTAGACGGTCTCCTCGACCTCGCGGCTGGCGACGTTCTCGCCGCCGGTCTTGATCATGTCCTTCTTGCGGTCGACGACGCGCAGGTAGCCCTCGTCGTCCATGACGCCGAGGTCGCCGCTGTGGAACCAGCCGCCGCGGAAGGCCTCGGCGGTGCGCTCGGGGTCGTTCCAGTAGCCGAGCATGGTGTGCGGGCCGCGGTGCACGATCTCGCCGACTTCGCCGCGCGGGACCTCGGCGCCGGCGTCGTCGACGACGCGGGTCTCGACGTTGAGGGCGGCGCGGCCGGCCGAGCCGGGCTTGCGCTCCTGGTCGTCGGGGCCCAGGACGGTGGCCACCGGGGACATCTCGGTCTGGCCGTAGAAGTTGTAGAGGCGCAGGCCGGGCAGGCGGCGGCGGAGTTCGGCGAGGACCTCGACGGGCATCGCGGCGGCGCCGTAGTAACCCTTGCGCAGGGTGCTGAGGTCGCGGCGGTCGAAGTCGGGGTGGCGCAGCAGGGCGATCCAGACGGTCGGCGGGCAGAAGAGCTTGGTGACGCCCTCCTCCTCGACGGTGCGCAGGATCGTGGCGGGGTCGGCGCCGGGCAGCACGATGCTGGTGGCGCCGAGCTGGATGTCGGGGGTGAGGAAGCAGTGGAGCTGCGCGCAGTGGTAGAGCGGGAGGGCGTGGACCTCGATGTCGTCGGCGGACATGTCTCCGGTGATGATGGCGCTGGTGTACTGCGCCGTCAGGTTGCGGGTGGACATGACGGCGCCTTTGGGGCGGGACTCCGTGCCGGAGGTGTACATGATCTGGACGGGGTCGTCGTCGGTGATGGGAGCTTCGGAGGCTTCGGGTTCGTCGAGCTCGCGGGGCTGGTCGGGCGCAGCTTCTTGATAGAAGGACTCGAAGGCGAGCCAGCCTTCGGGGGCGTCGTGGCCGATGGCGGCTTTGAGGACCGGCACGACGTCGGCGGCCTGGCAGGCGCGGTCAGCGGTGCCGGCAAGGGCGTCCTCGGCGATGACCGCGACGGCGCCGGAGTGCGTGAGGACGTAAGCGATCTCGTCGGGGCCGAGCATGAAGTTCACCGGGACGGAGATCGCCCCGAGACGGGCCAGCGCGAAGTAGGCGACAACGAAGCCGTGGGAGTTGTGCGCCAGCAGCAGGACCCGGTCGCCGCGCCTGACGCCGCGGGCGGCGAGGGCGTTCGCGGCGCGGGTGACGGTCGTGTCGAGCTCGGCGAAGGTCTGCCGTACGTCGCCGAAGACGAGCGCGAGCTTGCCCGGGTCGCGCGCGGCGGTACGGCGCAGCAGGTCGGCGAGCGTGCTGCGGCGGGCAGCGGACTGGTCGGAGGTGGGATGCCACGCGCTCTGGGCCGTCATCGGTCCAGGGAAGCGGAGGGGGTGCGGTGCGTCAAGAGGTGATGGTCTTGCCGGAGGTACCGGGGCGCGCCACGCCCTCGACCTCGGTGCAGATGCCGAACACCCGTGCGTGGCCGGTCCATCCGTTGACGCGGCCCCGGTTGTTGCTGATCTGGACGCGGGCGTTGGCGTGGTCGACGGCGGAGACGAGGTGCAGGTAGGTGGCGCCGGCGACGCGCACCAGGACGATGTCGCCGGCCTCGAGCTTCGCCGGGTCGACGGGAGCGACCGTCACGAGCTGGCGGCTGCGGATCAGGGGGACCATCGACGAGCCGGTCGGGCGGAAGCGGACCTCGGTGCCGGCGGCGACGCGGGCGGCGAAGGCGTCGAGCATTCCCATGGGGCGAGGATGGCAGGGGGTGGGGGTCGGGGCATGCGATTTTTCGGGTGCGCTGCCGATCTGCCGCACCAGGCGCCGCCAGCCCGGCCTCAGCCCTCCGCCGCCACCTCGCTCGCCGCCACCTCGGTCGCCGCCCCCTCGCTCGCCGCCACCTCGCTCGCCGGCCACGTGCGCAGTCCGCGCACCAGCCCCAGGAACGCGCGCTCGGATGGTGACAGCAGGCGGTCGCGGCGGTAGGCGACCACCACGGGCCGGGAGCGCAGGGGCGGGTCCACCTCCAGGACCACCAGGCGGCCGTCGCGGACCTCGGCGTCGATGGCGTGCTCGGAGATCAGTGAGATGCCCAGGCCCGCGGCGACCGACTGCTTGACGGTCTCCGGGCCCCACATGTCGGCCTTGGCCATGTCGTCCAGGTCCCAGCCGATCAGGGCCGCCTCCTGCAGGTCGCGGGTCTGGGAGCCGGGTTCGCGCAGCAGGAAGCGTTCGGCGGCCAGTCGAGCGGGGGCCAGGGGCGCGGGTTCGGCGGTCAGGGCGTGGCCGGGGGCGGCGACCAGCAGCAGGCGTTCGTCGAGCACCGTCTCGGTCTTCAGCTGCGGGGCGCCCGGCTGGCCGGCGACGATCGCCAGGCCCAGTTCGCCGTCCAGGAGCCGCTTCACGATCTGGCCGTTGTTGCCCACCACGATGTCGCACTCGATGGCGCTGTGCCGGTCACGGAAGCGCGCGAGCAGGCGCGGCAGCAGATAGGTGCCGACCGTGGTCGTGCCGCCGACCTCCAGGCGCCCCGTCTGCACGCCGGAGACCTCGCGGATGGCCGCGACCGCCTCCTCGGTGAGCAGGAACACGCGCCTGGCGTACTCCACCAGCACCTCGCCCTCGGCGGTGGGCCGGATGCGGGGGCCGGAACGGTCGATCAGCGTGGTCTGCAGCGACTGTTCGAGGTTGCGGACGTGGTTGGAGACCGAGGGCTGGCTCATGTAGAGCTTCTGCGCGGCGGCCGAGAAGCCGCCGGTCTCCACCACGGTCAGGAAGATGGACAAGCGGTGCAAGTTCAGCTGCGTCACGGTCGGCCCACTTCCCACGCCTCGTGCTCCGTGCCCGTCAGCCTAGTCGTCATGCGCCTCAGGCCAGGCGGACGATCACGGCACGCGCGATGGCCGTTCGGGCATGGCGGCCATAGCCGAAACGAACCCCAGCGGATCGGCCAGCAGCGGCTCGAACGCCTTCTCCGCGGCCCCGATCAGCGTCGAGTCCGCGCCGAGCCCCGGGGTCACCAGGCGCACGCCTTCGCGCACCACGCCCAGGCTCCCGGAGAGCAGGTTCGCGCGGATCTGGCCGCCGACGGCCGGGAACACGTCGCCGAACAGGCCGCCGAAGATCACCATGCTGGGGTTGAAGACGGTCACGATGTTGGCCACGCCGAGGGCGATCCAGCTGCCGATGTGCTCCAGGGCGCGGACCGACTTCTCATCGCCGGCCTCGGCCTCGGCGACCAGTTCGGCGACGGTGGCGCGGCGTCCGTCGGCGTGGCCGGCGGCGGCGAGGATCGCGGGTTCGCCGATCTCGGTCTCCCAGCAGCCCCGGGCGCCGCAGCGGCACAGCCGCCCGGAGGGGTTGACCACCATGTGGCCGACTTCGCCGGCGTAGCCGTCGTGTCCTGACATGGCCTCGCCCCCGGCGATCACCCCGGCGCCGACGCCGATCTCGCCGATGATGTAGACCAGGTCGTCGCAGCCCACCGCGACGCCGCGGGTGCGCTCGGCCAGGGCGCCGAGGTCCGCGTCGTTGCCGACGGCCACCGGGGCGGCGATGCCGAAGGTCTCCACGAGGCGGCGGTGCAGGATGTCGCCGAGGGGCGCGTCTCCCCAGTCGTCCCAGTTCATGTTGGGCACGAAGCGGAGCATGCCGTCGGAGGAGCGGACGGCGGCCGGGACCGCCGCTCCGACGCCGGCGCAGAACGCGCCCGGCGGGATCTCGTCGGAGGACAGCAGCTCGCGCGTGAAGCGTTCGAGGTGGCCCATGACGTCTTCGATGTCGTAGTCGCCGCGCGGGCGGTACAGCTCGCGCCGGTCGAGCACCTGTCCGCCCAGGCCCACCCGGGCCGCGACGATGAAGTCGACCCCGATCTGGTAGGCGAGCGCGTACACGTGCGCCGCCCTGGGCACCACCACCAGCGAGGGCCGGCCGGCGCCCAGGTTCTGCCCGGGCAGCTCCTCGGTGACCAGCCCGGCCGAGGACAGGTCGGCGGTCAGGGCGCCGATCGTCGAGCGGTTGAGGTTCATGCTGGCGGTGAGCACGGCCCGCGAGGTCGGCCCGTGCTGGTGGACGTAGCGCAAGAGGGTCGACAGGTTGTGCCGGCGCAGCTCCTCCTGGGTCACACCGTAGGTGAACCCCTTGCGGGCCCTCATGCTTGTCTCCTCGCTGCGCGTATCCGACAGCGCGCCGGGGGGCGTTTCGGCCGGTCTCGGGACATTATGGGCCCCAGACCGGCCGATTCACCGCCTCAGCGCGCGTCGCCCCGTCCGACCCGGCGCGAGGTCGCGTCGAACCCGGCCGCGAGGAGCAGCACCAGCCCGGTCACGATCCACTGCCAGGCCTGGCTGTTGGCTCCCTTGATCAGGTCGCCCATGCCGTTCTGGATGACCGCGACCACCAGGCCGCCCCACACGGCGTCCATGATGCGGCCGCGCCCGCCGAACAGGCTGGTGCCGCCGATGACGGCCGCGCCGACGGCCAGCAGCAGGGTGTTGCCGGCGCCGAAGTTCGAGGCCACCGACTCCAGCTGGGAGGCCTGCACGACACCGGCCACCGCGGCCAGCGTGGAGCACAGCACGAACACCGAGATGCGGATCCGGTCCACCCGGATGCCGGCCCGGCGCGAGGCCTCGTCGTTGCCGCCGACGGCGTAGACGTGGCGCCCGTAACGGGTCCGGCTGAGCAGGAAGGTCAGGCCGACCGTGAGGACGATCAGCAGCAGCACGACCCAGGGGATGCCCTCGATCTTCAGGTTGTTGAAGAACGCGTTCTGCTGGATCGCGCGGTTCTCGCCGAGCAGGTAGACGAACACCGCGCCGAGGATCAGCATCAGCACCGTCTTGGCGACGGTGACCAGGGTCGGCTCGGACTCCAGGCCGGCCGCCCGCTTGCTCACCGCGATGCGCAGCTTCACCAGGGCGTAGCCGCCGGCCACCACGGCCAGCATGACCCAGCCCAGCCACAGCGGCATCAGGTTGTTGTTGTAGCCCTCGAGGGTGATGATCGGCTTGGCCGCCTGGTCCGGCAGCGAGACCGAGCCGGCCTTGCCGACCTGCATCAGCACGATGCCCTGGAAGGACAGGAACGCGGCCAGGGTGACGACGAACGAGGGGATGCGCGCCTTGGCCCGCAGCCAGCCGATGACGTAGCCGAGCACGGCCCCGGTCACGATCGCGGCCACCACGGACCAGTACCAGGCCACGTTGTGGCGCACGATCATGACCGCCATCAGTGCCGCGCACACGCCGGAGGCGGTGCCCGCGCTCAGGTCGATCTCGCCCAGCAGCAGCACGAACACCAGGCCCATGGCCAGCACGATGATCGGCGCGGCCTGGGTGACCAGGTTGGCGATGTTGTACAGCGACAGGAAGCCGTTCTGCACGATCGCGAAGAAGATGACCAGGACGATCAGGCCGATCACCGCCGGCGCCGAGCCCAGCTCGCCGCCGCGGGCCCGCTCCAGGCGGTTGCGGCCGTAGGCCAGCAGCGTGCCGGCCGCGCCGGTGCCGGCGGCCTGCTCGCCGGGGGCGGCGCTCCCGGTGCCGGTCGGGTTTTCAGTGACAGGGCTGCTCATATCGCTGCTCCCAGGACGGCCGTCGTGCGGCGGCGGCCGCGACGGTGCTGGTGCTGACAGGGGGCGGGGTTCGGCCGCCGGGGACCGCGGGCGCTCACGAGGAGGCCTCGTCGGCGCCGGACTCGCCGGGCGCGGCGTCGGCGTCGGTCTTGTTGGCCTCGGCGGCGTTGAGCGCGTCCAGCACGCCGGTCCCGCCGGCGGCGTTGACGCCCTCGGCCGCGTGGCCGTTGCCGTTGGTGCCGTTCGTGCCGGGCTGCAGGCCCAGGTCGCCGGAGCGGCCGGCCGTGATCAGCTCGACGATCTGGGTCTGGGTCACGTCGGAGCGCTTGACCTGCGCGGCCATCCGGCCGAGGTAGAGCGCCGCGATCCGGTCGGAGACCTCGAGCACGTCGCGCATGTTGTGCGAGATCAGGATGACGGCGTGGCCGCGGTCGGCCAGACGCCGGACCAGCTCCAGGACCTGCGCGGTCTGGGCCACGCCGAGCGCCGCGGTGGGCTCGTCGAGGATGACGACCTTGGAGTTCCACAGCACCGACTTGGCGATGGCGACCGTCTGGCGCTGACCGCCGGACAGGCTGGAGACCTGCTGGCGCAGGGACTTCACGGTGCGCACCGAAAGGCCGGCCAGCGTCTCGCCGGCCAGGCGCTCCATGGTGTTCTCGTCCAGGGTCTTGAAGCCGGACAGGCGCTCGCGGCCCAGGAACATGTTGCCGACGATGTCCAGGTTCTCGCACAGGGCCAGGTCCTGGTAGACGATCTCGATGCCGAGCGCCGCCGCGTCGCGGGGGTCGTGCACCTTCACGTCGCGGCCCTCGAAGAGGTACTCACCGCTGTCGATGGCGTAGGTGCCACCGATGCACTTCACGAGCGTGGACTTGCCCGCGCCGTTGTCCCCGACCAGCGCGGTGACCTCTCCGGCGTGCGCCTCGAAGTCGACGTCCTGCAGGACGTGCACCGGCCCGAAGGATTTGTTGACACTCCGCAACTGGAGGATCGGCTCGCCCGACCCCGCCGTCCGGGGTGCCGTGGACGTGGTTGTTTCCGTCACCTCACACCTCTCTCAACTCATGACGCCCAGCAGTCGAACGGTCGAGCCAGAGCGGTCGAGCCCGAACGGTCTTGCCTTGGGCGGCCGGTGTCCGGCCCGCCCGGTGGGCTTCGCAGGGGGTTAAAGAGCTCCCGCGCGGAGCACTGCGACCAGCGGCGGCAGCATCGGAGAATGGGAACCCGATGCGGCCGCCGCGGGGATGGACGCTACTTGATGCCGGCCGCCGTGCACTTGGCGGCGAAGTCGCCGGTGCACACGTCGGAGGCCTTCTGGTAGCCGTCGGTGAACGGCAGGGTGATGTTCGTCTTGTCCACGGGGATCGGGGTCGCCAGGTAGGACGGGACGTCACGGTTGCCGGTCGGGTCGTGGACCGTGGACGGCGCGGTCGGCTTCTGGTTGGACAGGATCTGGCTGGCCAGCTTCACCGCCACGTCGGCCTCGCCCTTGACCGGCTTGTAGATCGTGAAGCACTGGTCGCCGTTGAGGATGTTCTGGATGCCGGTCGCGGTCGCGTCCTGACCGGAGACCGCCACCTTGCCGTTGAGGCCCTGCTGCTTCAGGACGGTGATCGCGGCGTTGGCCATCTCGTCGTTGGCCACCATCGCCGCGTTCATGTCCGGAGCGGCCTGCAGCAGCTTCTGGAACACCGACTGCGCGGTGCCGGCCGGGTTGTCCCAGTTGCCGGACTGGTCGCCGGCCAGGGTCCAGCCGGTGGTCCCCTTCAGCACGCCGTCGTAGCCCTGCTTGAACAGCGCCGCGTTGTTGTCGGTGGCGGCGCCGTCCTCCTCGACGTACTTCACGGCGGTCTTGCCCTGGACCTGCGGGCACTTGGTGAGCGCGGTGCCCTGGGCCTTGCCGACCGCCACGTTGTCGAAGGACACGTAGTACTGCGCGGTGCCGCCGAGGGTCAGGCGGTCGTAGTCGATGGTGACGACGCCCTTGGCCTGGGCCTGGGCCTCGATGGCCTTGGCCGAGCCGGAGTCCAGGTTGGTGATCATCAGGACGCCGACGCCCTCGTTGAGCATCGACTGGGCCTGCGAGGTCATCGTCGTGGCCGAGCCGTTGGCGTTCTGGATGTCGCAGGTCAGGCCGTACTGGTCACACTGCGACTTCAGCTCGTTGGGGTCGGAGTTGACCCAGCGCGGCGAGGAGTTGGTGTCCGGCAGCAGGATGCCGACCTTGTTGTTCGTGTAGTGCGGCGTGCCACTGCTGCTGCTGCTCGAGCCCGACGCGGCGCTGGTCGTGGACCCGCCGGTGGTGGAGGAGGAACCGCTGCTCTTAGAGCTGCTGCAACCAGCCGCGCTCAACGCAACCGCGGCGCCGAGTGCGGTGATAGCGAGAATCGCCTTACGCATTGGGAGCTTGCCCCTTTCTGGTCCGCACGTCGCCTACCCCCGGGAGGCGCCGCCGATATGTTGACGCGCAAAACCTATTCGGGTTTCGACCATGATCGCTATGAGCTGGCGGACACGAATCCGCCATGAACACGTCACGAAACGGCAACGCAAGAACCACTCGATGACGCAGCGCACACGCCCGGCGGGGATCGCCCCTCGTCGCGCCGGGAACAGCCGGTTCGCAGGCGGCGCATCGGAGAGCGCTTACCAGCGCACCGCCGCACGGCGGCATTTGTTGCGCACCTCAAAACACTCAACACGCGGATCTGGGTGGCGGCGCGCCGGGCCCCGATACTCGTGCGCGTGACCAAGCCCCCGAAGAGAATGACCCCGAACACCGCACTGGCCGTGGCGGCCACGGCGGTCACCGCGATCGCGGTCGGTGTCGTGGTGGTGGTGACGCCTTCCGGCGGCGGCGACGCGCCCACGGCGGCCTCGACCGGCCTGTCCATCAGCACGGTGGTCGGCGATTCCGGGAACCCTGCGAACTCTGCGACGGACTCCGGCTCGGGTACCGGCGCCGCGACCTCCGCGACCAGCGGGTCTTCGAGCACTGACGGCAGCGCTACGTCGAGCGGCGGGTCGGCGAGCGGTTCGGCCGCACAGTCGCCGGCGTCCTCATCGGCTCCCGCCGGGCACCCGACGACGAAGCCCACCAGCCTTCCGACACCCCCTCCGACCAGCACCGGAGCCCACACCCCGGGCACCGGCCTGGACGACCCGCGCAAGAAGGAGACCGCGATGGAGCTCGTCTCCAGCGCGGAGAACTCCAGCCTCGACTGGCGCGCGCAGTACAAGTACATCGAGGACATCCACGACGGCCGCGGCTACACCGGAGGCATCATCGGCTTCTGCTCCGGCACCGGCGACATGCTGGAGGTCGTGCAGCGGTACACGGCGCTGGAGCCCGGAAACGTGCTGGCGAAGTACCTCAACGCGCTGAAAGCGGACAACGGGAGCGCGACGCACAACGGCCTGGACCCGAACTTCAAGAAGGACTGGGCCACCGCCGCGGCGGACCCGAAGTTCCAGCAGGCCCAGAACGACGAACGCGACGCGGAGTACTTCACACCGGCGGTCTCGCAGGCCAAGGCGGACGGCCTCGGCGCACTCGGGCAGTTCATCTACTACGACGCCATGGTGATGCACGGCCCGGGCTCGGACCCGCTGAGCTTCGGCGGCATCCGCGCCGCGGCGTTGCGCAAGGCGAAGGCTCCGTCACAGGGCGGAGACGAGGGGACGTACCTCAACGCGTTCTTGGACGCACGCATCGTGGCGATGAAGGCGGATCCGAGCCACCAGGACACGAGCCGGGTGGATACCGAGCAGCGGGTTTTTGTGAAAGCGAACAACTTTGATCTAGACACTCCGCTGCATTGGTCTGTATATGGGGATTCTTACACGATCAGCTAGGTTTTTGACCGATTTAGGGTGGGCGGGGCGGCTCGGGCACACTCAAGGAGTGCGCATCGGGGGCCATTCGCAAATCGTAGTGAAGGCGGTGATTTGGGGCGGCGCGGTGGTGACTGCGCCGCTCTTGCTTGTCGCCGGAGGGCCGGTTTATGACCGGTACGTGCGGTACTTGTGCCGCGAGGGCGGGCCGGGGCTGGTGGACAAGCAGAAGGGA
>Ga0068855_100007283_pt1 | contig 13412 bp, 13 predicted proteins | sample KBSCornC52_FD_66592 | JGI IMG/M metagenome (GOLD analysis project Ga0068855, IMG submission 66592) | Corn rhizosphere microbial communities from Kellogg Biological Station, Michigan, USA - KBS Corn C5-2 | ecosystem: Host-associated > Plants > Roots > Rhizosphere > Soil ... | reverse complement strand
GTGTCACGGACGATGTCGCGCATGCCGCCGGTTGCGGAGAACCACGGCGTCGTCCAGTACGGCGTGCCGATCACGTCGATGGCCCTGGCGCCGATACCGTCGAGCGATGTCCGGTTGGCGTAAAGCAGGTCGCCGTCGGAATTGAGCAGCCCCTGATACTGATGGCTGGTCTCGAAGATCGCGCGCATCTGCGCTTCGTTGGATTCGAGCTGTGCGGTTCGCTCCGCGATCCGCTGCTCCAGGGTCTCGTTGAGCCGGCGCAAATCGCTTTCGGCCTCCTTCGATGCGGTGATGTCGTGGGCGACGCCGATGAAGCCGATATGCGTGCCGGTCGGATCCCAGCGCGGCTGGGATTCCGATCGCAACCAGCGCCATTCGCCGCGTGCGTTCCTGTAGCGGGCCTCCAGCACGAACGGCTTCAGCGAGGCCTCGCCCGCAACCGATTCCTGTACCACGCGCTGGACATCGTCCGGATGCAGCACCTTGCGCCAGTCGAATACGATGGCCTGCTCGAACGGCAGGCCGACAAAATCGATATAGGCCTGGTTGGCGAACGATCGCGTGCGGTCGAGCTTGGTCACCCAGATCGGAACCGGCGCGCTGTCGGCGATCAGCCGGAAGCGTTCCTCGCTTTCCCGCAAGGTGGCCTGCGCCAGCATTTGAGCCGTGACGTCGAGGTCGGCGCCGATCAGGCGCTGCGCGCGGCCGTCGGGAGCGCGCTCGATCCGGCCAACCACGCGGATCCATCTGATCTCGCCGTCATTGGGCCGGATGATGCGATATTCGGCCGAATAGTCCGTGCTCCCGCTCCGCAGCACGCCGAACAGGTGTTTGACCGTCCGCTCGCGATCTTCGGGGTGAATTCGGTCGACCCATTCCCCATAGGTCTCGTTCTCAGCCTCCGGCGGCAGCCCGTGAACGAGCAGATATTCGGGGGAGCGACGGTTCTTGACGCCGTCGCGGAAGTCGATTTCGAGTCCGCCGACGCGCGCGATGCGCTGGATCCGCGCCAGTTCCGCTTCGCGTTCCTGCAGCGCGCGGTGCGCCCGGTCGCGTTCGCGCGCAATCTCCTCCAGATGCTGCCGTAACCGTTCGGCAGCTTCAACTTCGGGCAGGACGTTGGAAGGTTCGGAACGGGACATGCGCGACGGCAACCTCTGCCGGCACTCTCACACGACGGGCGGCAATTTTGCGAGTCTCATTTGGTCATTTGCTCTTGCTGGACGACCGGCAATTGTAGGCCTTGCGGAACCCGGCGCCCTGCGCGTCTTCCTCGGAACAGAACCAGCGGTCCGGTTTGGTCAGACCCGGATAGGAGCGGCAGGCCTGCAGATGATAGATGCCGAGATTGCCGGTGACGCGGGCGCGGACGGCGTATTTGCCCTTGATGCTGCAACCGGGGGGCTGAGCGATATTCTCGGGGAACAGGGCCTCGCGGATTTCCCGGTCGCGGTCGGCGCGGCATGAGCCGCCGAGCAGGGCGCCATCCTTGCGTCCAAGGCGGAACTCGCGCGGCGCAACGAAGCAGCCTTTCCAAAGGCCTTGCTTGTCGTCTTTGGCGCGGGCTTCGTCCTCCTTGAAACGTCCTGTTGCCGAGGATTCGACATTCAGGGCAAAACCCCGGCGGACCAGCAACTGGCCGAGAGCGGCCGTCTCGCCCTCGACCTTGCAGACGCCAAGATGGCGCTTCCTGTACGCGGGGTCCACGCCCAGGTCGTCACAGCGCACCGAGCGGCCGCCGACCAGTTTGGCCAGTTGATCGCGGGCCTCGATACCGCAGGTCCAGCTATCGGCGTGATCGTCGATGCAGAGCTGGTCGAACGCGGGGGCTTCGACGCCGTCGAGACGGTAGGTCACATTGCCGAGCTGCAGCGTGCTGCCATCGCGGATGGTGGGCGAGGCGGCCCAGGTTGGGCCTGCGGAGACAACTGTTAGCAACAGCGTCGCAACCAGGAAAACGCGTGACGGCATTTGTCTCATTTCAAATGTTTTGTGTACCAGCGCCAGCGTTCTAGCACATGCCGCCATCTGGGAAACCAAGCACAGGGCCCTATGTCTCCGTCAGGTTGATGCCGTGGGCACTCAAAGCTTCAAGGAGATCTTCGATCTCCTCGGATTCAAGCCTGTGCGCGGATGGCGGTATAAGCTCGCTAATCTGGTCAAATGTGATGAAGCCGTGTTGGCCGCCGATTTCCACGGCTCGTCGGATGATTGCTTGCTTGTCCATTCATCTGCTCCCGAAATTTGCGTCCCTCTAGAAGACAAGACGAAGCGAGCCATTGACTTCGTAAGAACAAAAAGAGAACATATCTTTCCTCAGCTCACCTCGGGATACTGCCATGTCACCCACTCCCCAGCCGTCGCCCGAGCCGAATGACGGGCTGGAGGGTGCGGTGAACCAGGCCATTTCGGCCTGCGGCGGGGACGTGCGCGCGACCATCCGCGCGCTGATCGTGGCCAACGACTATCTGGAAACCGAGGTCGGCGAGCTGATGAAGGCGGTGAGCCACGCCTATGCGCGCGGCCGGTTCAACAGCTATTCCGGCTGAAATGGCGCCTTGACGCAAATGGCGCCTTTGAGCGCCGTTGGGCCCGGCCCGGCGGTTCGGCAGGAGAGAGTTGCCTCGGTCGATTTTTGCTGTACGACGGGTTTGTTAGCCGCGTCCCCGCATGTCACATTGCGGGCGAGGATCCCGCCCAACGCTCAAGCAAGAAGAACATGTTCAAACGAATTCTGATCGCAAATCGCGGCGAGATCGCCTGCCGGGTCATCAAGACTGCGCGCCGTATGGGGATCGAGACGGTAGCCGTGTATTCCGAGGCCGACCGCGATGCGCTCCATGTCGAAATGGCCGATGAGGCGGTGCTGATCGGCCCGCCAGCCGCGTCCGAGAGCTATCTGGTCATTGAGAAGATCGTCGAGGCCTGCCGCAAGACCGGCGCGCAGGCGGTGCATCCCGGCTACGGCTTCCTGTCCGAACGCGAATCCTTTCCGCGCGCGCTGGAAGCGGCCGGCGTCGTCTTCATCGGTCCCAATCCCGGCGCCATCGCCGCGATGGGCGACAAGATCGAATCCAAGAAGGCTGCCGCCAAGGCCAACGTCTCGACCGTGCCGGGGCATCTCGGGGTGATCGAGGACGAAAAGCATGCGGTGAAGATCGCCGACGAGATCGGCTATCCCGTGATGATCAAGGCCTCCGCCGGCGGCGGCGGCAAGGGCATGCGGATCGCGCATTCGACCTCCGAAGTCGCCGAAGGCTTTAACCTCGCCAAGGCCGAGGCCAAATCGTCGTTCGGCGACGACCGCGTCTTCATCGAAAAATTCATCGTCGATCCCCGCCACATCGAAATCCAGGTGCTCGGCGACAAGCATGGCAACGTGATCTATCTCGGCGAGCGCGAATGTTCGATCCAGCGCCGCAACCAGAAGGTCATCGAGGAAGCGCCGTCGCCGCTCTTGGACGAGACCACCCGCCGCAAGATGGGCGAGCAGGCGGTGTCGCTGGCGAAAGCCGTCAACTACGATTCCGCCGGCACCGTCGAATTCGTCGCAGGGCAGGACAAGAGCTTCTACTTCCTGGAGATGAACACCCGCCTGCAGGTCGAGCATCCCGTCACCGAACTGATCACCGGCATCGACCTCGTCGAGCAGATGATCCGGTCCGCCGCCGGCGAGAAGCTGAAGCTGGCGCAGAAGGACGTTACGCTGACCGGCTGGGCGGTGGAATCGCGCGTCTATGCCGAAGACCCGTTCCGCAACTTCCTGCCCTCGATCGGGCGACTGGTGAAGTATCGTCCGCCCGCGGAATCGCGCCAGGACGGCATCACCGTCCGCAACGATACCGGCGTGCAGGAAGGCGGCGAAATCTCGATCCACTACGATCCGATGATTGCCAAGCTGGTCACGCATGCGCCGTCGCGCGCGGCCGCGATCGAAGCGAATTCGGCCGCACTCGATGCGTTCTATATCGACGGCATCCGTCACAACATTCCGTTCCTGTCGGCGCTGATGAGCCATCCGCGCTGGCGCGAGGGCACGCTCTCGACCGGATTCATTGCGGAAGAATTCCCCAAGGGATTTGCCGCGCGGGCGCCGGAGGGCGAGATCGCGCGCCGGCTCGCCGCGGTTGGCGCCGCAATCGATCACGTGCTCGGCGAGCGCAAGCGGCAGATTTCCGGCCAGATGAGCGGCCGGGTGGTGCAGCGCGAACGCCGACGCGCGGTGTGGCTCGGCCGCGACGAAATCGCGCTCGATGTGGCGCGCGAGGCCGATGGCATCGCGGTGCGCTTCATCGGCACCGATGGCTTGCCCGGAAACCCGCATCAACTGGTCTCAAACTGGACGCCGGGCGAGCCGGTCTGGCACGGCCGGATCGACGGCAGTCCGGTCGCGATGCAGGTGCGCGCCATACCGAACGGCATCCGTCTCGCGCATCAGGGGTACGAAGTCCCGGTCAACGTCTTCACCGAAGGCGAGGCGGCGGCCGCGCGGCTGATGCCGGTGACGTCGGCGGCCGATACCGGCAAGAAGCTGTTGTGCCCGATGCCGGGTTTGGTGGTTTCGATCGCGGTCAGCGAAGGCCAGGAGGTCAAGGCCGGCGAGACGCTCGCCGTGGTCGAGGCCATGAAGATGCAGAACGTGCTGCGCGCCGAGCGCGACGGCACGGTGAAGAAGATCCACGCCGCCGCCGGCGCCACGCTGGCGGTCGACGCGCTGATTTTGGAGTTTGCCTGACCGTCATTCCGGGATGGTCCGAAGGACCAGACCGCAGATGCGCAATTGCGCATCGGGGAATCTCGAACTTCCGGGTTCGATGCTTCGCATCGCCCCGGAATGACTGACAACAACAAGAGGTAAGTCATGCCCTTCCGGAAACGCCGCGAGGCGCTGCGTTCGATCCTCAACGGTGCCGGCTGCATCCGGCCCGGATCGGTCTATGACGCCACCTCGATCCGCATTGCCGAGGATCTCGGCTTCGAGGTCGGCATGTTCGGTGGTTCCGTCGCCTCGCTGGCGGTGCTCGGCGATCCCGACATTGCGCTGATCACGCTGACCGAACTTTGCGAGCAGATGCGCCGGATGTCGCGCGCAGCAGCCCTGCCGGTGCTGGTCGATGCGGACCACGGCTACGGCAACGCGCTCAATGCGCGCCGCACCGTGCAGGAACTGGAAGCCGCCGGTGCCGCCGGCCTGACCATCGAGGACACGCTGCTGCCGCAAGCGTTCGGTCAGGCCAAGACGCAGTTGATTTCGCTCGACGAAGGCGTCGGCAAGATGAAGGCCGCGCTCGACGGGCGCGGCGATCCCTCGCTGGTGATCATTGGGCGGACCGGTGCGGTCTCGATCACCGGACTTGATGACGCGATCGCGCGGGCGAAAGCCTATGAGGCGGTCGGTGTCGACGCGCTGTTCTTTACCGGCATCAGGGATCGCAGTGAGCTTGAAGCGATCTCGGCGGCGACGAAGTTGCCGATCGTGCTCGGCGGGGCGCCCGAAGAGATGACCGGGCTCGACTATCTCGCAGGCCTGCGGGTTCGGATCGTCTTGCAGGGCCACGCGCCGTTCGCCGCAGCCACGCAGGCCGTCTACGAAACGCTGAAGGCGCTGCGCGACGGTGCCTCGCCGAAGACTCTGGAAGGCCTGCCATCGGCGGAGCTGACGGCTCGCGCGATGCGCGAAGCCGGCACCAAGGCGCGCACGACCGAATTTCTCGGGCTGAAGAAGTAACATGAGCGCCGTGGTTCGCCACGTCACGATCCGCGGCCGGGTGCAGGGCGTCGGTTACCGCGCCTGGGTCGATCACGAAGCGCGGGCGAAGAATCTCGAAGGTTGGGTGCGCAACCTCAGGGACGGCAGCGTCGAGGCGGTGTTCGCAGGCGCCGAAGATGTGGTTGCGGCCATGATTACAGCGTGCAGGCGCGGGCCATCAGTGGCGAGGGTCGACGCGCTGCGGGAAGAAGTTGCTAATCCCGACGCGCTGAACCTGCGGCGGGCAGGGGAACGCTTCTCGGTATTGCCGACGGTCTAACTATTCGACCAAACAGGGGTGATCCAAATGAAGCCGACGGCTCCTCGACGCGACTGGCGGCAAATCCACCATTCACCGATCTTTTGGGTCGGGGTGGTGATGTGCCTGGCGGCGATCACGATCTACCTGCTGTCGGACGACCTGTCGTGGCGGCCGGCGGCACGCTAGGCGCTAGAAGAATCCCGGGCTGAGATCAATGCCGTAGGTCATCAGCAGCATGGAGACGAACAGCCCCGCGAGGCAAAACAGCAGAAGCTGTTTGAGGGTTTCGAACTCGTTGACGCTGACAAAAGCGCGTGACAGTGCGCGTGCGATAGCAGTCATTTGCAACCTCCATGCTCCTGCTGCCGGGCAGTGCTGGATTCGAAACTAGCGTAAATCGCGGCGGCCGAATGTGAGCCAGCTCACGTATCGAAAAAGGCAGGCGGTGGAAGCCGTTACTTTCCGGTGAGATCGATCCGTTCGTGTGGCCGGTCGTGCGCGCCTTCCGGGCCTTGCGGATCGGGCTGGATCGACGCGGCATCGACATATCGCAGGTCGAGCGCGGAATAGACCACGCTGCGGTTGCGGCCGAGCCGCTTGGCCTCATAGAGCGCGGTGTCGGCTTCGCCGACCAGCGCGGACTCGTCGAGCGTGGCCGATGTCCTGGCGGCAACGCCGGCGCTGATGGTGACATAGCCGCGGTTGGCGGCGGTGTTGAGAATCCCCAGCGCCCGCACCGTCAGCCGGACCTGTTCGGCGACCTTCAACGCGGCGTCTTCCGATGTGTTTGGCAGCACGACGGCGAATTCCTCGCCGCCGTAACGTGCCGACAGGCCCGAAATGTCCGAGGTCGCGTCACCGATCACCCGGGCGACGGCCTGGAGGCAGCGGTCGCCGGCCTGGTGTCCATAAGTGTCGTTGTAGCCCTTGAAATTGTCGATATCGAACAACAGGACCGAAATCCGTTCGCACACCTCGTATTCCCGGCGCAGGAAGCTATCAAAAGTTCGCCGGTTGGTCAGTCCGGTCAGTCCGTCGGTCGCGGCGAGCTGGGTGAGGCGGCGGTTGAGCAGGTTGAGCTCATCCTCCATGCGCTTGCGTTCGGTGACGTCGCGCAGCACGCCGACGAACTCCATCCGGGCGGGCTCATCGTTGTCGGACGCCCGCTTGAAGTTGCTTTCGACCCACGCCAGTGAGCCGTCAACACGGGGGATCCTGAACACGACGGTGCTCACGGCCCCAGGTTCGCCGAGCCGCACACTTGCCGCCTGAACCGCTCCCACGTCATCGGGATGAACGAGGTCGAAACACAACGTGCCGATCAGGTCTTGGGCACGCAGTCCGAGCACGGGTTCGACCGAATTCGAGACGAAGCGAAGGATGCCGCGGGCGTCTATCAGGATGATGATGTCGGCGATGTTGTTGGCAAGCAGGCGATAGCGGGCCTCGCTGTCCCGGAGCCTGTGCACGGCCCGGCTGCGAAAGCGAAACTGGGAAGAGAGCACGGTGGCGAGCAGGATGATGATGCACAACAGCACGCCCGCCACCAGCGCGTCGGTGCGCAACGCCGTCATCCATCCGGCAAGCAGCCAGTCCTCGGACATCGCCACGGTGACAACCACGGGATATAGCGGCGTTTCCTCGTAGCTGAAATACTTCACGATGCCGTCGAACGGCGAGATGATCTTGTAGGAGCCGACCGAGCTCAGCCGGAGGTGTTGTTTGAACAGGTCGGTTTTCGACAGATCCGTGGTCGCATCCGAGAGCGGCCAGCGGATCAGAACGGTGCCGTCGCTCCGGATCAGGGTGATGCCGCCATCGGGACCGAGCTGGAACATCCGGTAGAAGCCGTTGAAATAATCGCTGTCGATGGCGGCGACGAGCACGCCGGCAAAGCTGCCGTCCTGATGCTCGACGCGTTTGGTGAGCAGGATCGTCGGCCGTCCAGTCAGGCGCGACTGGATCGGCTCGCTGATGCGTAGCGCTGTGCCCGATGTGTCGCGATGGAAGATGAAGTATTTGCGGTCGGCATTGTTGTGATGCGGCGTCTCCGGCAGCGACGAATATCGCCACTCGCCGTTGGCGTCGAGCACGCCGATCTCGCGCAGCTGCGGTAGCGTGGCTGCCGCCTCCGCCAGATATTTGTTGAACCGTTCCGGCCGCGGCTCCTGATATCTGAGCAGGCTGACCATGCCGGTCAAGGTGATGTCGGCCGCCTGAATGGTATGGGCGGCATGCTCGGCCAGCGAGTGGGCGAGGTTCTGGATGTCGGTATTGCCGCGCGCCAGTGTCGTCGTCTTGGCTTCGAGCGCCTTCCAGACCACGATGCCGACGATGCAGGCCGTCATGACCAGCGCGAAAATGATGACGACCGCGCTCAGCGTGATCCGCCGCAACGGCCCGCCGGAACTGGAGTGACCTCGATCGCTCATCTTTCGCCTTGTCGGGCCGCGGCCGGCCACTGCCGGCTAAGTAAATGCGGGCCGGAATCTAGCGGCCGATAGGTGCCGATGAGGTTAACAAATTGGTCCGGAAGCAACCGGGGGACCGTTTTGCCGGTTCCCGAACGGGGTCTCGCAGGCGCTATTTCGGCAGTTTGGCGATCGCCTGGCTGAGCTGGTGGATTTCGTAGGGCTTGCGGAGAATTGGAAAATCTCCGAGCACGTTTGCCGCGGCATCGCTGTAACCGGTCGCCAGCAGGATCGGCAGACCGGGCCGGTTGGCCTTCAGATGACGGGCGAGGGCGAGCCCGTCCATCTTGCCGGGCATCACGATGTCGGAGAATACCAGGTCGATCCCATCACGTTCGATTTCGACCAACGCGGATTCGACATCCGCCACCCGGCGGACGGCATAGCCGAGCTGTTCAAGCAGACTGGCGCTGACGGCCGCGACATCCGGATTGTCTTCGACCAGAAGTACCGTCCCGCTGCCGCGGGTCTCGACGCCATGGCCTTGGTCGATGGCAGGGCCGGCGTCGTTGCGCGGCAACAGGATCGTGATCTTGGTGCCGTTGCCGATTTCGCTTGCGACCCTGACCGTACCGCCGGCCTGATGCGCGAAACCGTGGACCTGCGATAGTCCAAGGCCAGTGCCCTTGCCGACCGGCTTGGTGGTGAAGAAGGGGTCGAAGATCCGGCTCAGTACGTCAGGTGCGATGCCGACCCCGGTGTCCGCGACGGAGATGGCGACGTAGTCTCCCGCGCGAGCTCCCTCGTCGATCGTGTCGTTGTGCGCCGAGACCGTAATGACGCCACCGGCCGGCATCGCGTCGCGTGCATTGATGACGAGGTTCACCAGCGCCGTTTCAAGCTCCGCGACATCGACGATAACCGGCCAGATGTCGCGGTCGACGTCGAATTGCAGCGCCACTGCGCCGGCGCCGCCGGCGCCGAGCACCTCGCGCACCGCATTGATCCGTTCGGCGACATTGATCGGTTCCGGATTGACGCTTTGACGTCGGGCGAACGTCAGCAACTGGCTGGTCAGGGCGGCGCCCCGCTTGGCGGCCGCCTCGATCGCCGCCAATGCGCGCAGGGGCCCCGGATCGTCGCCCAGGCCTCTCTTCAGCGTATGAAGACTGCCGCCGATGATCATGAGCAGATTGTTGAAATCATGCGCCACGCCGCCGGTGAGCTGGCCCAGCGCGTCGAGCTTCTGCGATTCCGCCAGTTGCGCCTGCATCTGTTCGAGCTTGAGCTGCGCGTCGCGCCGCTCGGTGATGTCGCGGGTGATTTTGGCAAAGCCGATTAGCTTGTCGCCCTCCCGGATCGGATCAATGACGACGCTGGCCCAGAAGAAGGTGCCATCCTTGCGGACGCGCCAGCCTTCCTCGTCATAGCGGCCCTGTTCCCGGGCGATGCGGAGCGCCCTGGCCGGCTTGCCATTGGCGCGGTCGGTTTCGGTATAGAAACAGGAGAAGTGCCGGCCGACGATTTCCTCGGGCGAATAGCCCTTGATCCGGTGGCCGCCGACGTTCCAGCTGGTGACGATGCCGACAGGGTCCAGCATGTACAGCGCGTAGTCGACGACACCTTCGACCAAAAGCCGGAAACTACGTTCGCTCTCGAACAGATCCCGTTGTTGCTGCTTGTCTTTTTGGAACATACGCGCCCCTGACCTATGGGGCCGAAACGCACGGCAGGTGGATTGGTTCCAATTTTACCGGGCCCTTTGTCGGGTTGAACGGTTACCCCACGGCCGCGACGCTTCGAAACGTCGCCGCCAGCGTCCGCAAAGCTGCCAGCTTGGCGGGGTCGCTGACCCTGGAATGCAGCATCACCTTTGAGCTGCCGAGATCCGGCAGCCTCGAAGATGCTCCGATATCGATGAGGCCGGCCGGGGCGATCCGGCGGGCGAGCGGGGCGACCGCCAGCCCCGCCAGGGCGGCGGCTGCGACAGCCGTGACGCCGCCGCCGACAAAGGTCTCGTTCCAGGCGATGCCGGCCTTGTCGAGCGCGCGGACCGCGATCGCGCGCACGCCGCAGGGCGGCGCCAGCGTCGCCAGCCGCAACGGCTCGCCCCGGCGCCAGACGAAGCGCTTGGCGGCGAACCAGCCGAATTGGTCTACCGTCAGCTTCTCGCCGCCGCGCCGGCTGCCTTCCTGACGCACCACGATCGCATCGAGTTCGCCGCCGTCGTAGGCATCGACGATCTCGCGTGACAAGCCGATGGTGACGTTGAGCGCCAGTTGCGACGACATCGCGTGCAGCCGCTCGAGCAGCGGCACCAGTTCCGGCCCTCCGGCATGGTCGCTGATCCCGAGCGACAGGATCTGCTGCGCCGGTGTCTCTCCGGACAAAGCGCGGTCGTGCGCTTCCATCAGCGCGCGGGCGTGGTGCAGAAAGGCGGCGCCATCGGCGGTCAGTCCGACCGAGCGCGGCGAACGTTCGACCAGCCGCCGGCCGACCACGGCCTCCAGCCGCTGCAGTTTCAGGCTGACAGAGGCCTGGGTGGTGCCGAGGGCTTCGGCCGTGCGGGTAAAACTCTGTAGTTCGGCGACCAGCAGGAAGGCCTGCACGGTATCGATATCGAGGGTACTCATGTCATCATCAATAATCGTTATCACTGTTATGAATGGAGATAAGATACCAAAATGGCGGCGGCAGGTCTAGTTACGGATGGCGCGCCGGTCGCGCGAACCGATCATAAGGAGAACCATCATGCCGCTCATCACCGTCACCTATTCGAGCTTCCGCAAAGCCCCGTCGCTGAAGGCCGAGATTGCATCTGCGGTCAGCGGACTCACCGCCGATATCCTGCACAAGGACCCCCGGGTCACGGCCGTCATCGTGAAAGCGGTCGACGCCGCCGACTGGTTCGCCGGCGGCAGGTCGCTGGCGGAACAGAGCCTCGCCAGCTTCTGGCTCGACGTCCATGTCAGCGAGGGCACCAACACCAAGGACGAGAAGGCGGCCTATCTTGCCGCGCTCTTCAAGCGCATGGGCGAGCTGCTCGGGCCGCTGCACGAAGAAAGCTACGCGCATGTCGACGAAGTCAAAGGCGATGCCTACGGCTTCGGCGGCCTGACGCAGGAACGCCGCTACATCGCCGGCAAGCTCGAAGTCGCGCCGCAGAGAGCTGCGGCGTGAGACCCGGCGCGCGCTGGACTCGGCGAAGGGCCAATTTATAGTTGGCACTTCACCGGGGCCGGCGTGCATGCCCTTCGACGTGCAGATGATCGACACCGGCGCGGCTGCGCGTCGCAATCGCGGGCGAGGGGCCGTTGATCGTGCAGATCCATGGCTTTCCCGAGAGCCCCGGTACTCCTGGCGCCCCCAGCTTCCGGTGCCGAGCGTCGAGTTGTTTCGCAAAATCTATCAGGATCGCTTCCTCTACCGGCTCTATTTTCAGGAGCCCGGCGTCGCCGAAGCCGAACTGGACGTTGCCCCAGCACCTGGGCTGCGATAGGCGTTTCGCGAGGTCTTTTTCAGCGGGGATTACATGAGACGACGGGATTTCGTAGCCGGCCTTGGCGCCGCAGCGTTGCCTTTGCCGGCGTACGCGCAATCGAACAACGATCATGTCGCCCGCGTCGCCTACTTGGGTGTTGGGAGTCCGGGCGCCTTCGATCCTCGGCAGATCGAAGCGTTCAAACAAGGTCTGCTCGAGAATGGCCTTGTAGAGGGCAGAACGATTGAGGTTGATTACCTGTGGGGCGAAGGCGATCCAAACCGCGTCAAAGAGCTGGCAGCAGTTCTCGGACAGCGCGATCTCGACGTCATCATCACGGCTGGCTCGGAGGCGACACTTGCGCTCATGGCCACTGGAACCAAAACGCCGATTGTATTTGCAATCATCAGTGATCCGATTGGGACGGGCGTTGTTAAGAGCCTCAGCCGACCCGGCGGCAATGTCACCGGTTTGGCGATGGCTGGCACAGATTTGGAAGCCAAACGTGTGGAAGTGTTGAAGGAGGCTGTACCGGCAACTACAAGGATTATGGTCCTGCATGACCCGAAGGTGGGGCAGGCCGGAGTGGCTGAAGTACGGGCGGCTGCGCGTGCGCTTAAACTCGAACCACTGATTGTGCAGGCCGTCGACCCCGGTGAATTCGACGGTGCATTCGCGCGCGCGAAGGAACAGGGCGCGGATGCGCTTGTAACTATGGCATCTCCGTTCCTGAACTATAATCGCAAGCGGCTGATCGAGTTGGCGGGACGCTATCGATTGGCATCGATTTGGTATGGTGCCGCCTTCGTCAGAGAGGGAGGGCTGCTATCGTATGGTCCGAGTTTTCCGGATATGTACCGCCGGTCGGCCGGTTACGTAGCAAGAATTATAGCGGGCGCGAAGCCCGCCGACATCCCTGTTGAACAACCCGTAAAGTTCGAGATGATCATAAATCTCAAGACCTCAAAGGCGCTCGGGCTCGAAATCCCAGCGGTGCTGATCGCTCGCGCCGATGAGGTGATCGAATAGCAGGTCACGTCCGCAAACGGCCCATCGCGTCATTTAGCTGCGCTGCAGAATCCAGCTAGACGCTATCGGCGAATAGCGGACTCTAACGAGCCGTCCGCTGGAAGATTTATAGGTTCATGGCCTAGCTCGTCGCTTCCGGTAGCCGTGCGCTCGTCGCACCGAACACTTCCGTAAAAGCCTGCCGGAGCGCGACGTCGACATCTTCCATCGTCACGGGCAGGCCGAGATCGACCAGCGAAGTGACGCCGTAGCGCGGGTCGACGACGCCGCAGGGCACGATCGCCTGGAAATGCGACAGCTCCGGCTCGACATTGATGGCGATGCCATGGAACGAGACCCAGCGCCGCAGGCGGACGCCGATCGCTGCGATCTTGTCTTCGTGTCCGATTCCCTTATCGGGCCGCTTCACCCAGACGCCGACGCGATCCTCGCGGCGCTCGCCGCGGACATTGAAGGCATCGAGCGTGCGGATGATCCATT
>Ga0068855_100007281_pt1 | contig 13413 bp, 9 predicted proteins | sample KBSCornC52_FD_66592 | JGI IMG/M metagenome (GOLD analysis project Ga0068855, IMG submission 66592) | Corn rhizosphere microbial communities from Kellogg Biological Station, Michigan, USA - KBS Corn C5-2 | ecosystem: Host-associated > Plants > Roots > Rhizosphere > Soil ... | reverse complement strand
CCCATCCCGAACAGGACCGTGAAACAACTCCACGCCGATGATAGTGCGGATTGCCCGTGTGAAAGTAGGTAATCGTCAGGCTCCCCTAGTGAACACACCCCCGACAGCCTTCGCGCTCTCGGGGGTGTGTGCTTTCCAGCAACGGAAACCATCGAAACCACGGAACAAGCACCGGATGGCGCCGTAACCGGTTAATCCACCGCTCAATTCACCGCTCCGGCCGGGCGCGCTCGCGATACCGCATGCGAACGCGCTCCCCCACGCGCCGCACCCGACAAATTACTTAGCGCCGAGTCCTTCTGCTAGATATCGCTGAGCGAGCCGCACCCAATAGGTAGTCCCCACCGGCAGCAGTTCATCGTTGAAATCGTAGCTGGCGTTATGGAGCATGCACGGTCCCGCGCCGTGGCCGGCGTCGCGATGGCCGCCGTCGCCGTTGCCGAGAAACGCGTAACAGCCCGGCTTTGCCTGCAGCATGAACGCGAAATCCTCCGCGCCCATCGTTGGCTCAGCGTGATCCTCGACGTTCTCGGCTCCCACGATGTCACGCATGACACTAACGGCAAAACGCGTCTCTGCTGCGCTGTTGATCGTCGGCGGATAGTTGCGGTTAAACGCCACGGTCGCCGTGCAATCGAATGCCGACGCAGTCGCTTCGGCGATCTTCGCCATCTTCGACTCGATGAGATCGAGCGTCTCGGTCGTAAATGTGCGCACCGTCCCGGCCAGCCATGCGTCGTTCGGAATGACGTTGACGGCGTCGCCGGCGTGAATTTGTGTGACTGACAGCACCGCAGTGTCGATCGGTTTTTTATTGCGAGTGATGATGCTCTGCAGAGCGTTCCCGATCTGAATGGCCGCAAAAACGGGATCCCGCCCATTGTGTGGCATCGCCGCATGCGCACCCACGCCTTTCACGTCGATACGGAACTCGTTGCTCGACGCCATGATGGGCCCTTCGGTTACCCCGAAAGTACCGGCCGGCATGCCGGGCCAATTATGAATGCCGAAAATGGCGTCGACGGGAAACCGCGTAAACAAGCCGTCCTCGATCATCGCTCGAGCGCCCGCGCCCCCTTCTTCCGCCGGCTGAAAGACAAAGACGATCGTGCCGTCGAAGTCGCCATGCGTGGCCAGATGCCGCGCTGCGCCCAGCAGCATAGCGGTGTGGCCGTCATGGCCGCATGCATGCATTTTTCCGAGCGCTTGAGAACGGTGCTCAAAGGTATTCAGTTCCTGGATCGGCAAGGCGTCCATATCCGCCCTTAGACCAACCGATCGTGTACCCGTGCCGCGTTGAAGCACACCGACCACGCCGGTTTTGCCCAATCCGCGGTGTACGCGCAAGCCCCACTTTTCAAGGCATTGTGCGACGAGGTCGGCGGTACGCGTTTCTTCGTATCGCAACTCGGGATGGGCATGGATGTTTCGTCGGAGGGACTGGATTTCGTCTCGCGCGGCCAAGACTTCAGGAATGAGTTTCATGATGCTTTGGACTGTGGGATGAGTTCGAGAATGTAGGACTGCCACCGAACGATCCATTCTACGCCGAACCGGCGCACGCCAATTTGGTGCGGCGCACGAGCGCAAACGTAATAGAATTGTTGGCCTGCCCCAGCGTCACAGCCTCTACCGGAACGCAGCCATGAATGCGCCTCTCGACTTCGCCCGCGCGGTTTGTCCCCACGATTGTCCCGACACGTGTGCGCTGCGCGTCACTGTCGTCGGTGGCCGAGCGATCAAGGTCGTCGGCGACCCCGATCACGCGCCCACTCACGGCGTGCTTTGCACCAAGGTCAGCCGTTATCCTGAGCGAGTGCACCACCCACAGCGCCTGACGGTCCCGTTAAGACGCGTTGGCCGAAAAGGCGAAGGCCGGTTCGAACCGATCGGCTGGGATGAGGCGCTCTCGCTCGCCGCCGGGCGCCTCTCCGAGATCGTGCGACGCGAACCGCAGGCGCTGCTGCCTTACAGCTACGCGGGAACGATGGGGCTCGTTCAAGGCGAAAGCATCGCCCAGCGCTTCTTTCACAAGCTCGGCGCGTCGCGCCTCGATCGCACGATCTGCTCGGCAGCCGGCATGGCCGGGCTCAAATATACCTATGGCGGTTCCCTCGGGATGCATCTCGAATTCTTCGAGGAGAGTGATCTCATCCTGATCTGGGGCGCCAATCCGATTACATCGAGTGTGCATTTCTGGGCGCGTGCTCAGGAGGCCAAGCGGCGGGGCGCACGCCTCGTCGCTATCGACCCCTATCGCTCGCTCACGGCGGAGAAGTGCCACCAGCATATTGCGCTGCGTCCCGGCACCGACGGCGCGTTCGCGCTCGGCATGATGCACGTCCTCATTACCGAGGACCTCATCGATCATGCCTACGTGGCCGCCCATACGGTCGGCTTCGACGCGCTAAAGGTTCGCGCGGCGGCTTATCCGCCCGCGCGCGTGGCGCAGATCTGCGGCGTCGATGAAGACGAGCTCGTCGAACTCGCAAGGCTCTACGGCAAAACGCGTAAAGCCGCCATTCGGCTTAACTACGGCATGCAGCGCGTGCGCGGTGGAGGCAACGCCACGCGTGCCATCGCTTGTTTGCCGTCGCTGACAGGCGCGTGGCGCGATCGCGCGGGCGGGTTGCTGCTCTCGTCGTCGGGATGGACGCCTTTCGATACCGCGGCGCTGCAACGCCCCGATCTGACTCCCGGTTGGCCGGCGCAGTTGCCGCGCATCGTTAATATGAATGCCATTGGTGACGCGCTGCTGCACGAGGGTGATGCCGCATTTGGACCGAAGGTGGAGGCGCTCATTGTCTACAATTCGAATCCCGTCGCCGTTGCGCCGGACTCCGCACGCGTTGCCGCGGGCTTTGCCCGCGAAGATTTATTCACGATCGTCCTTGAGCATTTTCAAACGGATACGGCCGATTATGCCGACCTCGTACTGCCTGCGACGACGCAACTCGAGCACTTCGACGTGCACCGGTCGTACGGTCATACGCACGTGATGGTCAATCGGCCCGCGATTCCGCCGGTCGGGCAAGCCCGCCCCAACACCGAAATCTTCCGCGGCCTCGCGCGCCACATGGGTCTAGACGACCCGGCGCTGTTCGAGAGCGACGAAGCCATCGGCCAAAGCGCCCTGCGCTGGGACGACCCTGCACTCGCAGGCATCGAATGGGACAGCTTGAATGAAAAGGGCTGGGCGAAGTTGAACGTGCCCGAGGCACCCTTTGCCGAAGGCGGTTTCCGCACGCCCTCGGGCAAATGCGAATTTGTTAGTTCTTTGCTCGAGGGCGAAGGCGTCGACCCGCTCCCCGACTATCTGCCGCCCTATGAATCGGCCGACGGCTCGCCGGAACTCGCGGCGCGCTATCCGCTCGCCATGATCTCGCCGCCTGCACGGCACTTCCTGAACAGCACATTCGTCAATATCGATAGCCTGCGCGGCAGCGAGCGCGAGCCGCATCTCGACATCAATCCCGCCGATGCGCTTGCCCGCGGCATTGCCGAGGGCGACATCGTGCGAATTCGCAACGATCGCGGCGCGTTCGTCGCGCGCGCACGCGTAACCGACCGTGCGCGCGAGGGGCTCGTCGTGGGTTTGTCGATTTGGTGGAAGAAGCTTGCGCCGGACGGATGCAATGCGAACGAGGTGACGAGCCAGGCGCTCACCGATCTCGGCGGCTCGGCTACGTTCTACGATTGTCTTGTCGAAGTCGAGCGCGCCGAAATCCGACAGTAATGCAAGCAGTTTCTCCAAGTTCGAAGTCGGGGACTAATCCGGTTGTTTCGAGCGAGGCGACCGGCTAGGATGCGCTTTTTAGCACGACCATTCGAAAATTCAGGGAGACGCTGCATGGAAAAAATCTGGTTGAAATCCTATCCGCCCGACATTCCCGCCGAAATCGACGCGTCAGCCTACGCCTCGGTCGGCGAGTTACTGGAGGAGAGTTTCAAAGAACATCGCGCATCCGCGGCGTTTTCCTGCATGGGCAAGGCGATCACGTACGGCGAACTCGATGAGCTTTCGAAGAAAGTAGGCGCATGGTTTCAGTCGAAGGGCCTGCTCCGCGGCGCGCGGATCGCGATCATGATGCCCAACGTCCTTCAGTATCCCGTCGTGCTGGCCGCTGTGCTGCGCGCGGGCTACATCGTCGTCAACGTTAATCCGCTCTACACGCCGCGTGAGCTCGAGCACCAGATCAAGGACAGTGGGGCCGAGGCGATCGTCGTGCTCGAGAATTTTGCGGCGACGGTCCAAGCCGTCGTGCGCAATACGGCAATCAAGCACGTCATCGTGGCGTCGATGGGCGATCTCATGGGCGCCAAGGGCTTCATCGTGAATTTCGTCGTGCGGCGCGTGAAGAAGATGGTGCCGGCCTGGCATCTGCCCGGCCATGTCAAATTCAACGATGTGCTCGCACAAGGTTCGCGACTGCCTTTTGCCGCCGCTACGCTCACGCACAGCGATATTGCTTTCCTGCAGTACACGGGCGGCACGACAGGCGTCGCAAAGGGGGCGACGCTTACGCACGGGAACATCGTCGCAAACGTGCTGCAATCGGCGGCTTGGGACGAGCCGGCGCATGGGCTGCACCCGGACGTCAAGCAAATGGTCAACGTCATCGCGCTGCCGCTCTATCACATCTACGCGCTGACAGTCTGCGCGCTTCTCACCATCCGCATGGGTGGGCTCGGCGTGTTGATTCCAAATCCGCGTGACATCAAGGGCATGATCAAGCAATTGCAAGGCTTCAAGATCAATACGTTCCCCGCTGTCAATACACTGTACAACGCAATGCTCAATCACCCCGACTTCGACAAGCTCGACTTCTCGAAGCTGATGGTGGCCAATGCTGGAGGGATGGCGCTGCAGGAGGCTGTTGCCAAACGCTGGTACGAGCGCACGCATGTGCCTGTGATCGAAGGATATGGTTTATCGGAAACTTCCCCGGCCGCGTGCTGCAATCCTGTCACGGCTACCGAGTTCAGCGGCACGATCGGGTTGCCGCTTCCCTCGACGGAACTGTCCATTCGCGATGACGACGGTAACGAAGTGCCTATCGGACAGCCCGGCGAAATCTGCATCCGCGGGCCGCAAGTCATGGCCGGCTATTGGAATCGTCCTGATGAGACGGCGAAAGTGATGACGGCCGACGGGTTCTTCAAAAGCGGCGACATCGGCACCATGGATGAGCGCGGCCATTTCAAGATCATCGACCGAAAGAAGGACATGATTTTGGTCTCGGGATTTAACGTATACCCGAACGAGATCGAAGACGTCGTGGCCAAACATCCGGGCGTGCTCGAGGTCGCGGCCGTCGGCGTGCCCGACGAAAATTCCGGCGAGGCGGTAAAGCTTGTCATCGTCAAAAGAGACCCGTCGCTCACGCAAGCCGACGTCATCGCTTTTTGCAAGGAGCAACTGACGGGGTATAAGCGGCCCAAAATCGTCGAATTCCGCACGGATCTGCCGAAGACCAACGTCGGCAAGATCTTGCGCCGGGAACTTCGCGAGGCACCCATCGCGCGCCCGGCTGCGCCCATTGCTCACGAAGGCAGGGCGTAGTGGCGCGGGGCGGCGAAAGCGCAGACACGGACCTGTACCCGCGCGTCTCCTGTTTGTGCCATCCAACATCGGCTAAAATGCACGATTAGTCGCCATTCAGCACCGAACGTAGCATGCACGCCATGTCTTCCGGTGCGGCCACGGTACGACGCGGTCCGGCAGCGCTCGCTCGAGCGTGGCCTAGCTGCGCCGCATGGAGAGTGCAATGACGCTTGATGAGTTGATTACCGAATTTGACCGCGGGCTGCGTTCGATCGCGGGTGTAAGCCGCATGAGCCGCCCCGTCCCGCAGCCCGCGCCCGCCGCCGCCGGGCCCGCTCCGACTGACATGACGCTTCCCGAGCGCGCGCACTCGGCCGCGCTCATGCGCGTCAATCACGTCGGAGAGATCTGCGCGCAGGCGCTCTATCAAGCCCAAAAGCTCGCCGCCCGTTCGCCGCAACTCAAGGATGCGTTCGAGCATGCCGCGCGCGAAGAGGAAGATCACTTGGCATGGACCGCGGCCCGGCTGCGCGAACTGGATTCACGTCCGAGCCTGCTCAATCCGCTTTGGTACACAGGTGCGCTCGCCATCGGTTTTGCCGCCGGTTGTTTAGGCGATAAAGCGAGTCTCGGCTTCATGGCTGAAACGGAGCGCCAAGTGGAGCGTCATTTGGAGACGCACTTGACGACCTTGCCCGAAGCCGATCTGCACTCGCGTGCGATTGTCGAGCAAATGCGCGAGGACGAACGCATGCATGGCCAGTCGGCCGTCGACGCGGGCGGCGTAGCGCCGCCGATGCCGGTCAAGGCGCTGATGCGCGCTGCTTCGAAGGTCATGACACAGACCGCCTATTACGTCTAAACGTCGCAGTCGGGGCGGTGCGCTCGCGTCGCCCCTCGATCGCCCCGGTCCTTCCCTTCCTTATCGCGCCTTTCGCGCTCCGGCCCTTACGCGCAGGGAGTTGCCGCGATCTTCTCAGGTATCACATTCAGAACATTCACTAGTTCATTCTTTTTTAACGTTTTTCCATTTTACCATCGAGCATGAACGTGCGCGCGTAAGTCCTTGTTCTTACAAACAAAATTCTCCGAAAAAACGGTTTCCTCCCTTGACCCGCTTTGGGGCTTACTCTAAAGTGGGAGACAGTGTGAGAAAGTGTATTTTTGTGGATTGCTCGGATTATTCCGGCCGGCATTTTAAGGGATGGAGCATCGGGCTCCGAAGGGGAGAGAAAGGTGTTTCAAGGGGCGTCGGCGCTGACGCTGGATGCGAAGGGGCGCATGTCCGTGCCCTCTCGCTATCGCGAGGCGCTGCAAGGCGAGGCACAAGGACGGGTGACGCTGACGAAGCACCCGGACGGCTGCCTATTGCTGTTCCCCCGCCCCGAATGGGAAGTCTTTCGCACGAAGATCGCCGCATTGCCGATGGATGCGCATTGGTGGCGGCGCATTTTTCTCGGTAATGCCTCCGACGTCGATCTCGATAGCGCGGGACGCATTCTGGTCTCGCCGGAATTGCGCATGGCCGCTGGGTTGGAAAAGGAAATCATGTTGCTCGGCATGGGAAGCCACTTCGAACTGTGGGACGCGCAGACGTACGCGGCCAAGGAGCAGGCGGCGATGGCGCAAGGCATGCCGGACGCGTTGAAGAATTTCACGTTTTGATCGCGGGTTGAAATAGGGCGCTGCGATGGAAAACGAATTGCAGCACCGCACGGTGCTGTTGGATGAGGCGGTGAATGCGTTGGTCACGCGCGCGGACGGCGTCTATGTCGACGGCACCTTCGGGCGTGGCGGCCATAGCCGTGCGGTACTCGCGAGGCTTGCTCAAAATGGGCGCCTCATCGCGTTCGATAAGGATCCGCAAGCGATCGCGACGGCGCGCGGGATCGAGGATGCTCGCTTCGAGATCGTGCACGAGAGTTTTACGTCGTTGGCCCCGGCGCTGGCGGCACGTGCAATTGCGCGGGTCGCGGGGGTATTGCTGGATTTGGGCGTGTCTTCGCCGCAGCTCGACGATCCCACGCGCGGTTTCAGCTTTCGCTCCAACGGTCCGCTCGACATGCGGATGGACCCGACGCGCGGTGAATCCGCGGCCGAGTGGCTCGCGCGGGCGAGCCAGCAAGAACTGACGGAGGTCATTCGAAATTATGGGGAAGAACGGTTTGCTATTCAGATTGCAAAGGCGCTTGTTGCTCGCCGGGCAGAGTCCGACCGTCTTGGGTCTCTCGACAGCACGGCCGAGCTTGCCGAAATCGTGGCTCGCGCAGTCAAGACCCGTGAGAAGGGCAAGGATCCGGCCACCCGCACCTTTCAGGCTATACGGATTCACGTCAATCAAGAGCTTGCGGAGTTGCCGGTCGTTTTAGAAGCGGCGTTGTCATCGTTGGAGCAAGGGGGGCGGCTGGTGGTCATCAGCTTTCATTCGCTCGAGGATCGAATCGTGAAGCGATTCATGCAGGCGCACGCCAGTGCCCCTGCGATCGATCGTCGCTTGCCGATTCGCGCCGTCGATCTGCCCGCCGCGCCCATGAAAATCATCGGGCGCGTCTTCGCGAACGCTTCTGAAGTCGAGGCCAATCCGCGTGCCCGCTCGGCGGTCATGCGTGTCGCGGAGCGCGTCGCGCCATGAGCCGCCTCAATATCTTTCTGCTCATCATCGTTCTCGGTTGTGCGCTTTCGGTCGTCAATGCCACCAATCAGCAGCGGCAAATGTTCGTGCAGCTCGAGCGGGCGCAGTCGGAAGAGCGTCAGCTTCAGCAGGATTACGCGCAATTGCAGTATCAGCAAAGCGCATTGTCGAAGACGTCCCGCATCGAGCAACTTGCCACCGCGACGCTAAAAATGCAGCCCGCGTCGACGGGCGATACGCAATTTCTCACCCTTGCGCCCGGCGCGAGCGTGGCGCAGAACGCGCCGATACCCGTCATGCCGGCAAGCGCGCTGGCGCCGGCCGCCCGTGCCGGTAAGCATGTCGAGAAGAGCGCGGGCAAGACGCCGGCCAGGTCGGCTAATCGCGGAGGCGCACAATGAAGCAAGCGCCCAAACGCAAGAGCGTCACTTTCGCGTCGAGCCCGGTGCTGTCTGTACGCTTGCCGATGTGGCGCTCCAAGCTCGTGGTCTTTTTGCTGTTCATGGCGTTCGTCGCGCTGGCCGCTCGCGCATTCTGGATCCAAGGCCCGGGCAACGCGTTCTATCAGAAGCAAGGCGAAAGCCGCTATCAACGCACAATCGACCTGCCCGCGACGCGCGGCAAGATCCTCGATCGCAACGGTCTGGTACTCGCGACCAGCCTGCCGGTGCGCGCCATCTGGGCGATTCCCGAATCGGTGCCGGAGGATCTCGATCCGGCTAAGCTCGCGGCGCTCGGCAAACTGCTCGGCATGACTCAGAAAGAACTGCGAGTGAAGCTGTCCGAGGACAAAACGTTCGTCTATGTGAAGCGCCAGGTGCCGGTGGATATCGCCGAGCAAGTCGCTGCCCTCCACATTCAGGGCATTTATCAACGAGACGAATACAAGCGCTTTTACCCCGAAGGCGAAATCACGGCCCACCTGGTCGGCTTCACGAACATCGAGGACGAGGGGCAGGAAGGGGTCGAACTCAGCGATCAAAAAATCCTCGCGGGCGTGCCCGGGATGCGGCGTGTCATCAAAGATCGGATGGGACACATCATCGAGGACGTCGACGAGCAAGTCGTGCCGCACAACGGCAAAGACGTCGATCTTTCGATCGACAGCAAGATCCAGTACATCGCCTACGCGAACCTGAAAGCCGCCGTCGAGAAGTCGAAAGCCAAAGCAGGCGCGGCCATCGTCGTCGACGTGCGTACCGGAGAAGTGCTGGCGCTCGTCAACTATCCGACCTACAACCCGAACGACCGCTCCCGCCTGACCGGCGAACAGTTGCGCAACCGTATCCTCACCGACGTGTTCGAGCCCGGCTCGATCATGAAGCCGTTCACCGTTTCGCTCGCGCTCGATCTGCATCGCGTCACGCCCAACACGCTGGTCGACACCGGCAACGGGCGCTTCACGCTCGACGGGGCGACGATTACCGACGACAGCGCTTTCGGCGTGCTGACCGTGGGCGGCGTCATTCAGAAGTCGAGCAACATCGGCGCAACGAAGATCGCGATGACGCTCAAGCCGGAAGAGATGTGGAACATGTACACGAGCATTGGGCTCGGGCAGGCCCCGAAAGTCGGCTTTCCCGGCGCGGCCGCCGGTCGGCTGCGACCGTGGAAGAGTTGGCGCCGCATCGAGCAGGCAACCATGTCGTACGGCTACGGCCTATCCGTGTCGCTCTTTCAACTGGCGCGCGCCTATACCGCCATCGCGCACGACGGGCAGCTGATGCCCGTGTCGATTTTCAAGACCGACCCCAGCCAGCCGGTGACGGGGCCGCAAATCTTTTCCCCGACCACGGCGCGTGAAGTGCGCACGATGCTCGAATCGGTCGTGTCCTCGGCGGGTACGTCGCCCGAAGCGGCTGTCCCCGGCTATCGCGTGGGCGGTAAGAGCGGCACGGCGTACAAGCACACGGCGCACGGCTACGATCACTCGAAATATCGCGCGTCGTTCGTCGGTATGGCGCCGATGCCGAATCCGCGCATCGTCGTCGCGGTATCGATCGACGAGCCCACTGCCGGCAGCCACTTCGGCGGCTATGTGTCCGGGCCCGTCTTCTCCGGCATCGTCGGCGATACCCTGCGCTCGCTCAATGTGCCGCCCGACATGCCGGTCAAACAACTGGTCGTGTCCGACGATGCGGCGAAGACTGCGGCTGCATCGGGTGCCCATGCCGCCGCCGCTCCATCGTCCGCGCAGGCGATTACTGTGTCGGCCGACATGCGTGCTCATCCGGGAGTGATCCGATGAGCACTCCCCATCTCGACGATCGCATGCGCCGGCAAGTCGCCGATGCCATCGACTGGTTGCGCCGACAGGTTGCATCCAGCGCGCAGATACATGGGGACTCCCGCACGCTCGCGGGCGGCGACGTGTTCTTTGCCTACGCCGTCGAGGGCGCGGATAGTCGCCCGCACATCGCAGCCGCGCTCGAGCGCGGCGCCGGTGCGGTGCTCTATCAGCCGGAAGGATTCGCGGGCAGCCCCGACCCCGCGCGTGCGCTGGCCGTGCCGGGGCTCGACCAATTGGCAGGCGAAATCGCGAGCCGCTGGTACGGCGACCCAAGCGAATCGATGCGGATGATTGGCGTAACAGGCACGAACGGCAAGACTTCGTCGTCGCAATGGATCGCCGCCGCCCTAACGGCGCTCGGTGAGCCCTGCGCCGTGATCGGCACGCTCGGTACGGGCATGTGGGGCCATCTCACCCACACGGGTTTCACGACGCCCGATGCACCGCAGACGCAGCGCTCGCTTGCGCAACTCGCGGCGGCCGGCGCGCGCGCCTGTGCGATGGAAGTGTCGTCGCACGCGCTGCATCAAGGACGCGTGAACGGAACCGCCTTCGACATCGCCGTATTCACGAATCTGACGCAAGATCACCTCGACTATCACCATACGTTCGAGGCCTACGAAGCCGCCAAGGCGAAGCTGTTCGACTGGCCGACCCTCAAAGCCGTCGTCATCAATCGCGACGACATCGCAGGTCGACGCCTCATCGCGCGTACGCAGCCGCGTCTGCCGACGATCGCTTACGGTATCGGTACGGCCAGCGATGCGCCGAGCGCGCATGCGGCTCTTGTCGCGACCAACGTGCGCGCCACCGCGACGGGTACCGCGTTTCATTTGTCGTCGGATTGGGGCGTCGCCGAGGTCGAAGTCGGCACACTGGGCCAATTTAACGTCAGCAACCTGCTGGGCGTGCTCGGCGCGCTGCTGGCAGCCGACGTTCCGCTTGCCGATGCACTCGCGCAGCTCGCCAAGCTCGAGCCGGCCAACGGTCGCATGCAGCGGCTCGGCGGCCGCCTCCCGAACGACGAACCGCTGGTCGTCGTCGACTATGCGCACACGCCGGATGCGCTCGAGAAGACGCTCGACGCACTGCGCCCCATTGCTCAGGCACGCGGCGGGAAGCTCGTCTGCCTGTTCGGCTGTGGGGGCGACCGCGATGCAACCAAGCGACCCCTTATGGGTGCGATCGCCGAGCGACTCGCGGATGCGGTCGTGGTGACGAGCGACAACCCGCGTAGCGAGGATCCGCGCGCGATCATCGATCAGATCGTCGCCGGCATGGCGCATCCGGAAAACGCGCGTTGTGTCGAGGATCGTGCGAACGCGATTTTGCAGGCGGTGCGCGGCGCGGGGCGCGAGGACGTCGTCGTGCTGGCAGGCAAGGGGCATGAAGCAACACAGGAAATCATGGGTAAAAAGCGCGTCTTCTCCGATCAGGACCATGCCCGCCTCGCGCTTGCCGCGCGGGCGACGCATCCGCGCGGAGGTGAGCAATGACGATGCTCTCGCTCATTGAAGCCGCCCAATTGATGCCGGGCGCCGTGGTGCGCGGCGATGGCCATGCGAGGTTCGAGCGCATCGGCACGGATAGCCGGACTGCGGGCCCCGGCGATCTGTTCGTCGCGCTCAAGGGCGACCGGTTCGATGCGCATAATTTTCTGCGCGACGTCGCTGCGCGTGGCGTGAGCGCCGTGCTGGCTTCGCATCTGCCCGACGATTGGGCGTTGCCCTCGCTCGTCGTGCAAGACACGCGTACGGCGCTCGGCGCGCTTGCGAGCGGCTGGCGGCGCCGCTATACGATGCCGCTTGTCGCCGTAACGGGCAGCAACGGCAAGACGACCGTCAAAGAGATGATTGCGTCGATCTTCGCGCAAGCGGTAGGCGAGCCGGCCCGGCTTTCGACGGTCGGCAACTTCAATAACGATGTCGGGCTGCCGCTGACCCTGCTGCGCCTGTCCGATGCGCATCGGCTTGCTGTCGTCGAACTCGGCATGAATCATCCCGGCGAGACCGACGTTCTCGCGAGAATCGCATTGCCGACGATCGCGCTGATAAACAACGCGCAGCGTGAGCATCAAGAATTCATGGCGACCGTCGAGGCCGTCGCGCTCGAGCATGCGAGCGTGATTCATGCACTGCCTGCCGACGGCGCCGCCGTCTTTCCGGCCGATGACGTGTACGCCGGCATTTGGCGCGTGGCTGCAACGGGGAACCGTATCGTCGATTTCGCACTCGAAGACGCTTCGCGCGCCGAGGCGGGAGTGAGTGCGGCCGTGACAGGCTCGCTCGAGGGCAACCGTTTGCGCGTACGTACGTCGGTAGGCGCGTTCGACGCGGCGCTGCAAGTTCTCGGCGATCACAACGCGCGCAATGCATTGGCTGCGACGGCGGCTGCCGTGGCTGCCAACGTGCCGCTCGATGCGATTGTGCGCGGCTTGGAATCATTCGCACCGGTGAAGGGACGACTGCAGGTCAAACGCGCGGTGACGGGCGCGCTGGCCGGCGCCACCGTCATCGACGATACCTACAACGCCAATCCCGACTCGATGCGCGCGGCGATCGATGTGCTGGCCGGATGCGCGGCGCCGCGCGTGCTCGTCATGGGCGATATGGGCGAAGTCGGCGATAACGGTCCGCAGTTTCATCGGGAAGTGGGCGCCTACGCCCGCGAGCGCGGCATCGAAGCGCTCGCGGCGCTCGGCGATGCCACGTGGGAATCATGCGCGGCGTTCGATGCCGCGGGGTCCGCAGCCGGCGCTAGCGCGGTTGCGAGCCAGGCGGCTCATTTCGACGATGTATCGACGCTCGTCGAATATGTACTGCAAGCGGCCTTTGGACCGAGCGCGACCGTGCTCGTGAAAGGCTCGCGTTTCATGCGGATGGAGCGCGTCGTCGATGCGCTAACCGCTTCGCCATCACCCCACGTGCCGGGCGGCTTGCCCGGCAC
>Ga0068855_100007277_pt1 | contig 13415 bp, 11 predicted proteins | sample KBSCornC52_FD_66592 | JGI IMG/M metagenome (GOLD analysis project Ga0068855, IMG submission 66592) | Corn rhizosphere microbial communities from Kellogg Biological Station, Michigan, USA - KBS Corn C5-2 | ecosystem: Host-associated > Plants > Roots > Rhizosphere > Soil ... | reverse complement strand
CCAGTTTGTGAAGTCGGAGCTGGTCGAAGCAACCGATCAGGAGGCGTCAGATCTCGACAAGGCGCTCAGCTTCCTGGTTGAGCGCGGCGCGACACAGGTCACCGTAACGGGCGCGTTGGGGGGACGGATCGATCACTCCCTCACCAATATCAGCCTGCTGCTGAAGTACGGGTCGTCGTTCGACATGCGAATCGTGGAGGACCAGGGGAGCCTGTACCTGCTCCGCGATCGGGTCGACCTGGAGGGGGCGGAGGGTGATACGGTCTCGATTGTAGTGTTCGAAACGGTTCGTGGCGTGAATACGGAAGGGCTGGCCTGGCCGCTGGAGAACGCGACGCTCCATCCTGGCTCCCGGGGCGTGTCCAACCGCCTCGTGGGGAATCGCGCAACCATTACCGTACACGAAGGTCTCGCCGTCGTCTGTCAAATGAGCCAGCCCCAATAGCCTTGACAAGGGTGGATAATGCGCGTAGTCTGTCCACATGGAACAGGCTGCCGAACCTGGTGGATCGCCACGCCGCTGGACGCCCCGAGCAACGGTCGTGCTCTCCATTGCGTCCGCGGCTGCCACCCTTCCCCTCGCGATTATCTACTGGCTTCGCCCCGACTCGTGCGCGGCGATAACCGTCTGGCCTGTCTGGGCGTGGGCGATACCCGGTCTGGCGATCCTGCTGCCGGGAATCCGGCGTGGTCGCGGCCGGCCGGCTCTTCTGGCAGCCTGTGTCTGGGCGGTCTGGCTGGTGGCCCTGGCGGAAGAACCAAAGAGTCTGCTCCGCTTCAACCAGCTCGATTCAGTGGAGTGGCGGACGGCGGCCAGGGAGGGCCGGGCAATCCGAGTCGTATCGCTTAACTGCGCGGCCGGAACCGTCGAAGCGATGGGCGAGGTGGCGCCGTACCATCCGGACCTCGTCCTTCTCCAGGAATCGCCCACCGAGAAGCAGGTAACCGACTTCGCCCACCGGCTGTTCGGCAGTGACGCTGGAATCGGCGTTGGATTCGACCCGTCCATCGTTGCGCGCGGATCGCTCACGCCGGCTGCGCAACCGCCGGACCACCGCGCGTGGTTCGTCATGGCAACGGTCCATCTTCCCGGCAAGCCGCCACTAGATGTGATCAGCCTCCGCCTGACGCCCGCGTGTGTCCGCACCGACCTCTATTCGGCGTCCGCATGGGAGCAGCATGCGGAGAACCGCCGATTGCGTCGCGAGCAGCTTTGCGCCGTAGTCGAAGCTCTGCGTCGCAAGAATTCCGGCAATCCGGTCGTGCTTGCCGGCGATTTCAATGCTCAGCAGGACGATGCTGTCTTCGACCTGCTCCGTCCAACCCTCCGCGATGTGTTCAAGACGGCGGGCTCCGGATGGGGCGACACCATCATCAACGAAGCGCCGGTCCTCCGAATCGACGAGATATGGGCGAGCCCGGCGATTCGCGCCACGGCGGTCGTGGCGCGGCGGACCGTCAATTCGGACCACCGAATGGTCGCCGCGGACCTCATCCTCCCTCCAATGCAGGGAACGAGCGCTCCGCCCGCGAATCCCGCAAGATAACTCTTTCGGCCGATCTGGAGCGCCTGCAATGACAGCCCTTACTCGAATCACCTGCCTGCTTGCGACGCTTCTTCCGGCTGTAGCGAGCATGTCGATTGCCCAGGATACGGTTACCAACCGGAAGATCGAGCCGGCGCTTCAGGCTCCGCGTGCTGCCGAGATGAAGTTTGGCGGGTTCATCGGGGACCGGATCGATGCCAACGTGCGGGAATGGCTCCTGACCGCGCCCTCGACGAATCCGGCGATGCTCCAGATGTTCCGCGACCGGGACCGGACGCCGCAGCGCGACCTGGTGCCATGGGCAGGCGAGTTCGCGGGCAAGTACCTGATCTCCGCCGTCCAGTCGCTCCGAATCACGCGTGACGCAACTCTCCGCAAGACCCTCGCCGGGTTTGTGAAGGACCTCATAGCTACGCAGGCTCCCAGTGGCTATCTCGGGCCGTTCCCTACCGCCGAGGCGATGACAGGCAAGGGGCGGTGGGACCTCTGGGGCCAGTATCATGTGATGTACGGCCTCCTGCTGTGGTACCGCGACACGGGCGACATGGCCGCCCTCGCGGCCGCGCGGCGGTGCGCCGACCTCTTCTGCCGGACCTTCCTCGACGGACACAGGCGCGTCGTCCAGGCCGGCTCGGAGGAGATGAACGAATCGGCAAGCCACGTATTCACGCTGCTCTTCGAGGAGACCGGGGAGGCCCGATACCTGCGGATGGCGCAGGCGATCGAGAAGGACTGGGAAGTCCCGCCCTCCGGCGACTACGTGCGAACCGCGCTTTCCGGCATTCCGTACTACAAAACGCCGAAGCCGCGCTGGGAGGGGCTGCACAGCGTCGAGGCTGTCGCCGAGCTCTACTTCATCACGGGTGACGAGAAGTACCGGCGTGCGTTCGAGCAGATCTGGTGGTCCATTCTGGAAGGGGACAGGCACAACACGGGCGGATTCTCCTCCGGCGAGCAGGCAACCGGCAATCCATACGATCCGCGTCCTATCGAGACCTGCTGCACCATCGCCTGGATGGCGATCACGCTCGACATGCTGCGAATGACCGGGGACAGCCGCGCGGCCGACGAGCTGGAGCTCTCTACCTGGAACGCCGTGGCGGGAGCGCAGTGCGCCACCGGCCGATGGTGGACCTACAACACGCCGATGGACGGCGAGCGCAAGGCGGCCGCGCACGACATCGTGTTCCAGGCGCGCGCCGGCAGCCCGGAGCTCAACTGCTGCTCGGTGAACGGCCCGCGCGGCCTCGGAATGCTGGCCGATTGGGCAGTGATGACCGCGCCCGATGGCATCGCGCTCAACTGGTACGGCCCGTCGACGTTCACGGCGCGGACAGCCAGCGGCCAGAAGGTCACGTTGACACAGGAGACGGACTACCCGATCGGCGGAAAGGTGCGGCTGACGGTCTCGCCCGACGTGCCGGAGCAGTTCGTGCTGAAGCTGCGGATTCCCGGCTGGTCGCGGAATACGCGCGTCTGGATAGGGGATGACGAGGTGCGCGACGTGCAGCCCGGAACCTATGTTTCCCTGGGACGGGAGTGGACGCGGGGAACGCGAATCGACCTCGTGTTCGACATGTCGCCTCGCGTCTGGGCAGGCGAGAAGGAGGCGGCCGGGAAGGCATCCCTCTATCACGGGCCATTACTCCTCGCCTACGACGCGCGATTCGACAAGTACGATCCGCGCCAGACTCCCGCTCCGGACCTTTCCCACGCGCCGGAGCGCCCCGTGAAGTCGCCGCCCGATCCAAAGCCCTTCCTGCTACTCGAATTCCAGACCGCGAACGGGAAGACACTCACACTGTGTGACTTCGCCAGCGCGGGGGCGGCGGGCAATCCCTACGTCTCCTGGCTGCCTGCTCCGGACCTGAAACCCGCCGCCTTCAGCCGCGACAACCCGCTCCGCACCCGCCCCGCGAACCCATAGCGACAGGACCACCCGCCACGATGCAGATGCCAGGGACAACCGGATTCCTTGACAGGATTTACAAGATTTGCAGGATTGGAGTCCTCACGCCGGTCCTGTCTTGTTGCGCCTCTCTTTGCGTCGTTGCGACTTTGCGTGAGCCATCCGCCGTTCCGCCCGAGATCGTCAATGCATTGCCCGCGGGAGGGATTCGCGGCGGTGTTACGACGGTACACGTTGCAGGAACGAACCTGGAGGCGGCGAAGGCGCTCGTGACTGGACGCGGCGTTACGGTCCAGTCGGTCAGCGCTTCCTCGGCGGGCGATTCCGCGGATGTTAAGCTGGCAATCGCCGCCGACGCGGAGCCCGGCGAGCGCGAGCTGCGAATCGGAACGCCGCGCGGTGTTTCCGGGCCGCTCTCTCTGTGGGTGGACGTCTATCCGAATGTTCTCGAAGCCGATCCGAATGGCGACGCGACGCACGCGCAGCGGCTGGAGAGAACGCCGAGTGTCCTGAACGGCGTGATTGCGCAGGCGGGAGATCGGGACCTCTGCTCGTTCGAGGCGAAGACGGGCGAAACCTGGGTCGTGGACGGGGTCGTTTCGCGGATTCACTCGCCGCTCTCACCCGTGGTCGAGCTCATGGACGAATCAGGAAGCGTCGCAGCGGAGGGGCGTCCATCGCCGGGCGGCGATCCGCGAATCATCTTTCCGTGCGAACGAGCGGGCAGGTATGTAGTGTCCATCCGCGACCGGAACGGGAGGGGAGGGCCGGATTTCGTCTATCGGCTGGCCGTCGGACGGCTGCCGGTGGTGACCAGCGTGGTCCCACACGGCGAGAAGCCCGGCCGGAAGGTCGCCATACGGTTGAGCGGCGCGAATCTCGGAGCGACGAATCGCACCGTGGTCACGATTCCCGCTGACGCGACGGGGATCACGTGGGCAACCGCTCGGACGCCGAGCGGGCCATCTCTCCCCTTCCCCCTCATTGCGGAGTTCGCGCCGGTCGTCGGCCTGACGGAGACCGACGCGCTGATGCCGCTCCCCACGCTGCCCTGCGCGCTGGAAGGCCGGTTTGCCGTATATCCTTCGACTCGGTTTGCCTTCGACGGGAAGGCGGGCCAGACCGTCGTTTTCGCCATGTACGGGCGTTCACTGGGCAGCGACGTGGACGGTGCGATCTCCATCCAGGATACGTCCGGCAGGGTCCTGATGGAATCCGGTTACTCGACGGCGGACACGCGACTGGAGTTCACTCCTCGCGAGCAGGGGATTTACGTGGTAGAGGCGCGTGACCGGCAGGGAAGGGTAGGGCCGGACCGCACTTACCGGCTCACGGCTTCTCTCGCCGCACCCGACTTCCGCCCATTCCTCGACTCGGATAGAATCAACCTGCCGGCCGGCGGGATCGTTTCGGCACACATCGATGTCGAGCGGATCGGCGGGTTCGACGGCGCGATTCAGGTGAAGGCGGTCGGTTTGCCGCGCGGCGTGACGCTTCGGGCCGGCGAGATTCCCGCCGGACAGTCCTCAGCCGACGTCTCGTTTTCCTCCATCGCCGGAGCGCCGCGCGCGCTCGCCGTCATCCGGCTGACGGCCTCCGGGACCGTCGGCGGCAAGGTGGTGACGCACGGCGTGGCGCCGCGGCTGAGGCGGCCGGACGGCACATTTCGGTCCTGCGAGATGCTGCCGCTGGCTGTCATCGACCCCACGCCATCCGTGTCGCGCTAGAGCGTCACCAGGCCGCGCCTCGCTCCGGTCGTCACCGCCTCGGTTCGGCTGGAGGCGCCGAGCTTCGCAAGAATCGATGCGACGTGAAACTTGATGGTGTGCAGGCTCACCGAGAGCCGCGCCGCGATGACCTTGTTCGGGAGGCCGGACGCGAGCAGTTGGAGCACCTCTCGCTCGCGGGCCGTGAGCAGCTCGTCTCCGGACTGGAGCGGGTCGAGCTCTTCGGCCGACGGTCCGAAGAGACGGTCGAGTCGCTCGGCAAGCACGCCGCGGCCAAGCACGATCATCCCTTCGGCCGCACCGCGAATCGCCGCCGAGAGCTCCGCGGCCTCGGCATCCTTCCGGAGCAGCGCCCATCCGGGCAAGTCCGAGGAAGCGGCAAGGCCGCGGGCGCGGTCGTTATCGGTCAGCAGCACCAACGCGATGCCCCGCTCCGCGAGCAGTTCGAGGAGCGGGGTTACATCCGCCTCGGAGGGATCCGCGACGACCACATCCGCCCGCGCCTGTGCGAGCGCGCGAGCAAGGTCAGCGCTGCCGGCAACCTGGCCGGCAACGCGCAGCTCCGGGTCTTCAGCGGCCTGTGCGTTCAGCCCCGCCCGCACGGAAGGATAGGGCGACAGGAACAGCACGCGCACTTCGCGCGCCATCGGCACGATTCCTCGCTTCCCGGCTATCCGGCGCTCCCCAGAACCACGGTAAGGCTCTGAATCGATCCGCCGCGCGCGACCGTGATCCCAATCTGCTCGCCGCCCGGCGTAGCACGTAGCGCGGCGCGGAGCGAATCCACGTCCTCCACCTCCTGCTCCCCGATGGTGAGAAGCATATCGCCGAGCAGCACGCCGGCCTTGTCCGCCGGGCTCCCCGATTCGACGCCTACTACCAGCAGACCCTGCTCCCTGTCCGCGCCGGGCAGGCTCCGAAGGCTGTCGGGAAGCGCGACCACCTGCGTCCTTACGCCCAGGAAGCCCCGCCGTACGCTTCCGTGCTTGAGAATCGCTTCCACGGATGCGTCCACCACCGGCAAACCGATTGCGGTTCCCCGCCCGCGCCCGAACACAAGGTTCAGCATCCCAAGGGCGCGGCCCTCCAGGTCGATAAGCGCGCCGCCGGAGAAGCCCGGAAAGAGATCGGCATCGGTGTGCAGCAGGAACGAGGGCCGGCCGTTCGTCTCCGTGTCGATTCGCGAGCTTACGAGGCCGAGCGTCGCCTCCAGGCCGCGCCGCCCCGGACGACCCAGCGCCACGGCGAGATTCCCGACCCGGATCGATTCGGAATCGGCGCGTCCCATCGGCGTCAAATCGGCGGCGTCGACGCGGAGTACCGCAATGTCCGTGTCGGGGTCCCGGCCGACCACCGTTGCTTCCAACCGCCGCCCGTCCGCGGCCTCGACAGCCACCTCTTCGTCGCGCTCGACGCCATGCGAGGTTGCGACGATCACTCCCTCCGCATTGTAGACGATTCCGCAGGCCGTCAGGCGGGTCCCGTCGTCGACGCGCACCACCGACCGCCCCGCGCGTTCGATTATATCCGCCAGCTCCGCGCTCAACGCCGCCAGCTTTCCCGCTGCTCCCATGATGTTTGCTCCTTGTCCTTTGAAACGAATCGATCTGATGGGTGAAGGATACTCCGGCGAGCCTGCCGCCCGCATCGGCCGTTGGAGCAGTGCGATGCTCCGCTCGTCTGGGCAGGCGCATGGTCCGGCCGGGCGAGCGAAAGGTATAGTGATCGTGCCTCCATCGAACGGAGACTACATGCTGTCGCCCATGATCTCTCCACACGCAATCTGGTGGCGCGCCGTCCATCAGGCGGCGCCCGCCGTTGAATATGCCGAATTCGTCGGGCTCTCCGGAGCGGCCGCCGAATTGCCGGTCTGCGCGCCGGGCTGCGACTGCCGGCTGCGGCACGCGCTCGCGCTTTCTGCCCGCAAGGCCATTGAATCGTGCGGGTTGCGTGTTACTGCTCTGAATGCGGGCGGCGATTCCGAAATGCGCGCCAGACGGCGAGTCGAGACCGCGCTGCGGCGGAAGTCGGCTGTCGTCTGGCAATCCGATTCGCGTGACGAGCTTGCGCTGCTCGCCGTGCGTGAGGACGGCGCACTCATGGCAACGAGATGCGGCGGCGCGGATGACCTCATCTGCGAAGTGTTCACCGAGATCGACGTCGATTTTGATATGCAGCGGGGAGGCGAATTCTATGGGCTCTCGCGGTCCACGTCGCCGCGCGGGCCCAGGTCGCGACGGGAGCTCAAGGCGCTTCTGGAGTGGATTGCCTCGGCGTTCCGACCGCCAACGACGGGTGGATGCCGAATCGGGGGACCATTGCAGCAGCACGGCGGCGGCATTGCGGCCTGCGAGCTCTGGGCTGCGATTGCCGATGCGGAGACCTCGGGCCGGTTTGCCCGGCGGGCCGCGGTCAGGAGAGAGGCGAAAGAGGCGGGCGCACTCTGGCTTCGGCAAGTGGCTGGCAGGGGTCGCTCACGACTTGCGAACCGCGTTCGGGCCGCGGCGGACGCTCTCGAATCGGAAGTCGACCTCTGCTGGCGTAATTCAGGCGTGGCGCGTACGGACCGGATCGAGCGAATTCAATCGGCCCGGGCCTGGGCGCGCGAATCCGCAATTCTGCTCGCCGAGGCGGCCTTCGCGGGCGCGGGTCTGCCATCGCACGCAATTGCCGCACTGTTGGAGGAACCTTCTGAGCGGCTCGACGGGATTGCGCTGAACGAGGTCATCTATCTGGCGCGCGCATCCATCAGGCCGCTTCGCGAGCTGGCCGCGCGCAGGCTTGCTGGCGCGCTGGCGGCCTCGGCGACATCGGCGCTCATTCAACTGCTCTATGACGACGATGGGCCGGTCGCCTCAACGGCGCTCTGGTCTCTTGCACGGCAACCCATGGATCGTCTGGTCGACGTGCTTCTGAGCGCGGCGCGCAACGGCCAACGGGCTCGCACTGACCTCGATTACCCATTCACGCGGACGCTCCTGGGCGCCTGCGTGGAGCTGGACGGCGCCTCGAGCCTGCAAGACTTCCGGATCGCAATCGCAGTTGAATCGCCGGATTCGCCGCTCATCGGCGACATCGACGCGGTTCTGTCAGCGCCTCCGGTTCGCCAGCCGTAGCATGACCGCGGCAACGGCAGCGCTTGCCGCGCCAACCAGCGAGAACGCTTTGGGAGCGACGAACAGGCCAACGATGCAGCCGAATGCGAACGCCACAAGGATCATGCCGACGGTGGAAGGCTCCGGCATCTGCCGCACAAGGCGGGCAGCGACCTCGACCTCGTCCACCGGCTCTTCGGCAGGCGGCGGCAGGTCTGGAATCGGGTGCGAAACGCGATACGGTGGACCGCCGGCGGGCACGTTTTCGATGGCGACGCCCTCGCCATGAAGCAGCACCTCGCGCTCGCGGTCCCATGCGTCGATGGCCTTCTGCCGCGCCTCCTCCTTTTCGATCTGCTGCTGATGGAGTCGGTCACGGAGGATCTGCTCGCGCTGTTCTGCGGCCCTGCGCCTCTGAAACAACTGCTCCTGCCAAACCTCTTCGCGAATCCTTCTCTCGGTCATGAAGCGCTCGAACCGAAGCCTCCGCCCGAGCCGGTCCCGCCGCTTCTGCTCGAGAGGGGGAACCGGCGGCGCCCGAAGCGCATCCAGCGTCCGCTTCCTGTCCGGCTCGTCCATCACGGGCGATCCGTTTACCGAAACCACGAGTCCCTGCGGAATGGCATCGCCGGCCTGGCACCGCAGCAGATGGAGAGAGCAGGGGACGCATGCGACGTTCCAGCCGGCGACGCGAATCGCCGGAACATCGGCTCTCTCTCCAACGAGCGCGATGGCGGTGAGCTCTTCGGTCTCCCTGTCGCACAGAACGAGGGTGCGAATTACGCCCTGCGGAAACCGGTCCACCTTGCGCTGATGCTCGCGCACGCTCCGCCGCAGCCGCCTGGACTGCTCGACGAACGCCGGGTCGACGAGCGCCGCGGACTGGCGATGGCGCTCGACATAGCGGTCGCGAAGATCCTGAATCTCGATGAGCTGCCGTTCCACGGGGGCACGGAGCGCCGCGAGCGTCCGCTCAATCTCATTTAAGGTGGGAGGAGTTTCCATTCTTTCGCCATACCTGTGTCTACATTATGGCGTTCGCCGTCGCGTGCTTCAGGATGGAGAGCGCTCGCCTGGGAGAATCTGGCACGATTCGCGGGAATTTCGAATAGCCCGCGCGGGCCGCAATTCATGCTGCCAGTATGATGAAGACGCCATGCTTCACGTCAGGAGGCCGTCTTAGCACTTTCCCTGCCGCCGAACTCGCCGCTACTCCGTACTACCGATTGGAGCGACGATGAGGAGACGGATGAGGAAGCTGCCGTACGACATCGATGACATGCTGGAAAGGATTCGGGAGGCGGTCCGGCCCTGGCCGCAGGCGGCGCTGTTCGAGCTTCAGGAGGATGGATTCGGCTCGCCGTTCGAGCAGCTCGTTGCCTGCCTAATCTCCATCCGCACGCTTGATGAAGTGATGATCGTCACCGCTCGCAACCTCTTCGCCCGCGCCCGCACTCCTGCCGAGATTGCAGCGATGGACGTCGAGCAGCTCGACACGCTGATTCATGATTCGGCGTTCCACACGGCGAAGGCGCGACAGATTCACGCCATCGCGGGACGGGTGCAGCGCGAATTTCGTGGGGAGCTGCCGTGCAACTTCGACGTGCTGACGTCCTTCACCGGAGTAGGTCCGAAGTGCGCCAATCTCGTGCTCGGAATCGCGTGCGGCGACCCGCAAATCGGCGTAGATATCCATGTCCATCGTGTGACGAATCGCTGGGGTTACGTGGAGACGCGCGGCCCGGAGGAGACGCGGGCGGCGCTGGAGGCGAGGCTGCCGAGGAAGTACTGGGTCGAGATCAACCGGCTGCTCGTACCATTCGGCAAGCACATCTGTACGGGCAAGCTGCCGCGGTGCTCAACGTGCCCGGTACTTTCTTATTGCCGCCAGGTGGGGGTTACGGCACACCGGTGAACAGGCGAAAGGGAGGGTGGGGGCCTACAGGCGCCTGAGGTCGACGGCAAGGACATTGAACGTGCGGTGCAGCACGCCCTTGAAGGCTACGTCCACGCGCTCCGAGACGACGGTGAGCGGGATGCCGTCGGCGCCACACATCTCGTAAAACGGTATCTGCCAGCCGGCGAGATAGTAGGTGCGGCGATTGATGTTGATGGGACGGCTCCCCTCCTGCGGATGGTCCTCAACGAAGCTGTCCGCAAGAACCGCGACCTCCAGCCCCAGCCCGGCGGCCGAACGCACGATATCCGCGAGGCCGGCGAATATCTGTTCCGCCTTTCGCCGGTCCCGGTCGCGCTCCTCGGTGCGGCGCTGATCTTCTTCCGCCCGCTTACGCAACGCCTCGTCGTCCCGGCGTCGCTGTTCCTCGGCCTGCTTCGATGCCCATTCGCGGTCGCCCTCCTGCTTTTGCAGGCGGAGTTGTTCGAGAAAATCCATCATACGAATCCGAGATTGTCCGGCGGATGGGCCGAAGGGCCGTTGTCCGGTTCGAGACAGGTGGGCGAACGGCGCCGGTCGGCCCCTATATCAACGCTTATCTCTACTGTAGCGCGTGGCGGGCGGAATCACATCCTCGGCTGGACGGATTGAGCCATGGCGGATGCAGGGTCGACCGCCAGGGGTCCCTATGTCTGAACCAACCTGCCCCGCGTCCGACGGAGCCGGGCGCGGGGCAGGAACGGGTGGATCGCGGACTGCGCCGCTACTGCGTCGCTCGGGCCGCCCGGAATTCCGAGTAAATGCGATCCAGCTCGGGCAGCAGCAGTTCGCTCGTAATGGGTTTGGTGATGTAGCCGCAAACGCCGATCTCTTTCGCCCGTTTTCGGAAGTCGCTGTCGCCGTAGGCGGAGAGTATTACCACGCAGGGGCTCTGATTGACGATGATTCTGCGGGCGGCTTCCATTCCGTCGATGACAGGGATATTGAGGTCCATCAGCACGATGTCGGGATTCGTTTCGGCCGCCAGCTCGATGCCGTGCTTTCCGTTCACAGCGCTCGCGACCACCTCCATCCCGGCGCCGGTCAGCATTCGATTCAACTGGACCTGGATGATCGCCTCGTCCTCGCATATCAGCACGCGCGCGCCGGCCAGACCGCCGTTCGACGTTGCGGAGCCGCTCGCATTCTCGTGCTCGGCCGCCGTATGGCGCGCTTCTGCTTCAGTCAGCATCGGGGCTGGTCCTCCTTGTTTCCTCTCGGGGGAGCGTGATGCGCGGGACGTGCCTAAAGCCTGTGTCCGCCCCGGTAGTGATACCGTATATACGCGTCCGCTTCCGGACAGTTCGTTGCGCGCATCTTCCGCGCGTCCCAGTCAATCTTCCTGCCGGCCCGAATCGCCACGTTTCCAAGCAGCACCGTCTCGGTAAGCGGGCATGCGAACTCGAACGTAGTGTCCGTCGGGCCGCCTGTCCGGCAGGCGTCGATCCACTGGTAATAATGGCCCCGATCGTAGGGCACGCCCGGAACGGCGCCGACCTTCATGTCGCCGATCTTCACGTCCCGGTACTTCACCTTTGGGTAGAGAGCCGTCACGTTGCCGTGGTCGACCATCACCTTGCCCTTGTCGCCCACGAAGACCGAGCCGTTGTCGGTTTTGAAGTCCTCGATGATCTCCGCTGGAATCTTCTTTCCGCCGTCGTACCAGATGAGCTTAACCGGCTCGCGCTTGCCCCGCTTCGCGAATTGCCACGTGATGATGGACCAGTTCGGGCCGGAGTCCGGAAGCCTCGGGTCGCACTCCGCCTCGATGCTTATTGGATCTCGCAGATCGAGCGCCTGGAACGGACCGCTGATGAGGTGGCAGCCCATGTCGCCCATCGCACCCGTCCCGAAGTCCCACCATCCCCGCCAAACGAACGGCAGGTAGGCGGAGTTGTAGGGGCGGTCCTGCGCGACGCCCAGCCAATGGTCCCAGTCGAGCGTGGCCGGCACTGGTTCGGCCGTGGTCGGCTTCGCGATTCCCTGCGGCCACCAGCCCGACGGGCGGTCCGTGACGGTGTGAACTTCACTGACGACGCCGATGATGCCCGATTTGATCAGCTCGACCGCGGGAAAGTAGGTCCGGTGGGCCTGTGTGCCCATCTGCGTGACCACCTTGTGCTTCCGCGACGTTTCCAGCATTTTCCGCGTCTCTTCGACGGAGTGAGCGAGGGGCTTCTGGCAGTAGACGTGCTTGCCGAGGGTCATCGCGGCGACCGCGGCTGGCGCGTGATTATGGTCGGGGATCGATACGACTACCGCGTCGATCTCCTTTCCGATCTCCTCGAGCATCTTCCGGTAGTCTTTGAACTTTTTCGCGGCCGGGAACTTCTCGAAGGAGTAGGAGGCGCGCGCATCGTCCACGTCGCAGAGCGCGACGATGTTTACCTGCGGATGGCTGCTCGTCTGATTCAGGTCCGCGGCGCCCTGTCCGCCCGCGCCGATGTGGGCCAGGTTGAGCTTCTCGTTGGGAGAGCGCGACGCGCGGGCCTCTCCTTCACTCCACACCCCGCCGAGCGCGGTCAGTCCGGCCGCCAGGCTTGCGTTTCGCAGCAGCTCGCGCCGTGTTACATCCATCGCCATTGCTAATTACCTCGTTAATTCTTCACGATTTACCCGGCTCATCCTGCGCCGGCGCCTGTGGCATTGCATAGTTTCGGGACGCAACTCCAGTTTCCCTCTCCAGTGCCGCGCTTAGGAATGGCACCCGGAAGCTCCAGTTGACGCCGGTCTTCAGCTCGAGCGCCCATTGCCACAAGCAGGCCGCGAACGCCGCGTCCGCAATCCCGTTGATTGCGCTCGGCCAGTAATAGTAGTGCTTCCCTCCGCCATACTGGAGAATGGGCAGATAGACGAGCCAGAGCGCGGCGCCGGTGAACAGGGCAGGTTCGCGCCGCGCGTAGCGCACGAAGAGCACGCCCGCGAGCAAGTAACCGAGCGTGCTGAACAGCCGCTCCTGATCCGGATAGAACATGAGGATGACGAACGTGCCATCGGGAACGAGGAGCTGGACGGTGGCGCAGGCGGCGATTATCGAAAGCGCGACGATCCAGATCACGGACCACCGGAGTTTGAGCCCGGCCGCGACGATGAAGGCAATGAGGATGCTTGCGGCGGCCGGCCACGCGATATCGGCGTGAGCAAAGAGCGCTCCGGGACCGAGCCATGTAAGCAGCATGCGCTCGAAGATCAGGCGGCGGA
>Ga0068855_100007276_pt1 | contig 13416 bp, 9 predicted proteins | sample KBSCornC52_FD_66592 | JGI IMG/M metagenome (GOLD analysis project Ga0068855, IMG submission 66592) | Corn rhizosphere microbial communities from Kellogg Biological Station, Michigan, USA - KBS Corn C5-2 | ecosystem: Host-associated > Plants > Roots > Rhizosphere > Soil ... | reverse complement strand
TTTGCCAGCTCTCCGATCGCCGTACACTTTCCGCTGCCGATATTGAACGATTCGCCGTATTGCGCTTCTGTCAGGTGGAGCGCTGTCGAGACGAAGGCGTCCACGACATCATCGATGTAGACAAAATCGCGGGAAATGCTGGGATTTACCAGGTCGGGATACGCCATTTCGAGGCCGTTCTTGATGATCGCCGGCATCAGGCGCGAGGCATCTTCGAGCGGCCCAAACACGGAATAGAGTCGCAGATTGGCGCACGGCAGCTTGTGCTTCTTGCCGTAATAGTAGAGCAGATTCGCGGTCGCGACCTTCGACACGGAATAGTCGCTGTTAGGCTCCGGGAATGCTTCCTCAGTCGGACCCGCAGCGCTGTCTCCATATTCAGACGAGCTGCCCGCATGAACATAGCACGCAATTTTGCGGGCGAGCAGGCGGGATACGAGCTGGGACTTCAATAGAAAATTTGTCTTGTAGATCAGCGTGCTGTCGCGCTCGAAAGAGTATGCCCCATAAGCGACGCAATCGAACACGGTTCGAGGCGAGGTCGAATCGAGCAGGCGGTCGAGATTCGACTCCACGAGCAGATCGACGGCTCGAACGGACTTTTCCGGCAAGCCCTCCAACCGCCAGGCGGGGAATCGCGTGGTGGTGCCAACGACGTCCTCCCGGACCGAGACCAGGGCACGGAGGAGGTTGGCGCCGACGAATCCGCTGGCCCCTAAAACGAGGATGGGTCCCTGCAATTTGGAAATCATCGTACGAAGCTCTTGTGTTACCAATGCCTGAGACCACCCCTTCCAAACAAACCCCGATTACGCCAACGCATCCAGAAGGCTTGCAGCGTCCAGACCGCAATCCTTCCGATGGTACGCCTGCGAGCCATATCGCCCGGACACGTAGCCCCGAGCATAAAGATGAGAAAACCGATCGACGCGCCTGCCCGAAGCGGCCAGGAGATAGGCAAGCGATTGGCCCGCGCTCCCCTGCTGAACATGCTCCTCCGCCACGACCAGGTGTCTCGAGTCGCTCAGGTCTGACCAAAACTCAGCGGGGATCGAACCGGCATCAAACGGCAATTCGGTCACCACCCAGACTCTGGGACGGCTTGCCTCCGGGAGCGCTCGCAGGGGCTCCAGGTACGGGCCGATGAGCGGGCCAACGGCAACGACGGTTGGGCCGCGGCCGTCGATGACGCGACGCCACGGCGCATAGGGAGGCGTTTCGAAGTCTGCCGGTTTCTCGTCCCTGCCAAGCCGCAAGTAGACAGGCCGCTCGTAAGTCGAAATCTGGTTAACGACGGCCTCGACGTCGGCGTCGAACGCAGGAATGATCACTCGCATGTTCTGCAGGCAGAGCAGGCTCCCGTAATCTTCGAGCGCATGGTGTGTTCCTCCCATGACGCCATAACCATAGCCGCCGCCATTGCCAACGAGCCGCACGCCGAGGTTGTGCAGGCAGACATCGTTGCGTACCTGCTCGAAGGGCCGTGCGTAAATGAACGGCGCGATACTGTAGGCCCACGGACGGAGGCCGGACCGCGCTAATCCGGCCGCAACTGAAACCATGTTCTGCTCGGCTACACCCGCGTTGATAAATCGGTCTCCGGCCGCATCCCGCAGCGGCTCTAGCGCGCTAAACCCGAGATCGCCCGTCAGGAACACGAAGAGCGGGTCAGACGCGACGCCAACCAGGCTCTTCGTAAAGACATCCCTCATGTTGCTGCGACTTCCTGTAGGGCCTGCTCATATTGCGTCGCATTGAGCGGGAGATAGTGCCACTGCATCTGGTCTTGCATGAAGGAAACGCCATTTCCCTTGTTCGTGTTGGCAATGAACGCCCGCACGCCGTCAGCTCGCTCACACAATGCGCTGCGCAGCGCGGCCGTATCGTGGCCGTCCACTTCGATCGTCTGAACCCCAAAGGCTGTGAATTGATCGACAAACTTACAGGGGCCGGCGATCTCGCTGGTAGAGCCAAAACCCTGTAGTCGATTACGGTCCACGATGAGAGTGAGCGGCAGCTTCCGATGCGCGGCAAAAATGAGCGCTTCCCAGTTGGACCCTTCCTGCCATTCACCATCGGAAAGCAGACAGTAGACCCTACCCGGCTCGCCACGTAGCTGCCGCGCAAGGGCCAATCCGCACGAGAGGCCAAGGCCGTGACCCAGGCTGCCGGTTGCGAACGGAATCTGCGGAAGGTGCGCCGGGGACGGATGGCCCGCGAGCCTGGTTCCATCCTTGTGGAAGGTCGTCAGGTCGTCGTCGGAGAGCAGGCCGAGCGACCACAGCGTAGAATAGAGTGCGCCCGCCGCATGTCCCTTGGAAAGAACGAATTCATCGCTGTCCTGCATCACGGCGTGAAACAGCGTCATTAATATGTCCAGGCAGGAGAGGTTGCCTCCGATATGCCCGCAACGGCTTTCATAGTGCATACGCAGCAAGCGTAGTTTTGTCTCTTTAACTTGAGAATCCAGTTCAGTCATGCTATTTCCACCAGGTTCGAACACTCTATGTTTACCCGACATTCGCCATCATATCAATGTGCGGACCACACGTGATAGAGCGATCCACGCTCCGAACGCCGAGGGTGCTCGGGCCTAATTGTACCCGAACACCACTGAGAGGATTTGTAAATCGTATCTAACCAGGGTATGGATTCTGGAGCGTATCGTGCATAATCATCGGTAGACTCGGCCTGTAACTGAAGTGGGCAAGACCTGTGTTTAAGGCAACAGTTGTCCTAACAATCAAGGGAGCGACGGTGGGGCAGTACGCAGCAAATACATCGATAGCGGGGCGTGGAAAATCAGAATTCGGCCCGGGTGGGAGTAAGGCTGCCGGGCGTCCAACCGTGCCGCAGGAATCGCGCAAATATACGACGGTTCTCTTGCTGTGTCTCCTGGCGGCGTTCTTTCTGCGGGTCTACGGAGTCCGCTTCGGGCTGCCCTATGAGTACTACTGGGACGAGCCGACGATCGTCAACCGTGCCGTACGATTTGGCAGCGGCGATCTAAACCCTCACTTCTTTTATTACCCTGCCTTTTATATGTACGTTTTATTTGTCGCGAGCGGATTGACATTCGTGTTCGGACGCCTGACCGGTCACTATCACAACGTACAGGATTTCGCCGCCGAGTATTTCCTGGACCCCTCTCGCGTGTACATGACGGCGAGATTCACGACAGCGTGTATCGGCACGCTGGCCGTGCTGCTGACCTACCTCGTGGGAACGAAGTTCTTTAACCGCCGCGTCGGTCTCATTGGCGCGCTCTTTCTAGCAGTCTCCGTTCAGAGCGCATCCTATTCGCATATCGCGATTACGGACATACCTCACGCTTTTTTCATCATCGCTGCCTGCATTCCGCTTTACGACGTTTACCGAACCGGCAGTCCGCGGAGCTACCTGGCGACAGGGCTGTTGATCGGGCTTGGAATGGCCACTAAGTACCTTGCGGTCCTTCTCGCGCCATCGCTGGTGCTTGCCTCATGGCTGCATATGCGAGATGCGGTCCAAAACGAGAGGGTGCCCGGAAGCGAGTCCGACCGCGCACCGCGAACTGTCTACCTGAACACTGTGATCAGTCTCGTGCTGGGTCTTGCGGCAGTTGTCGCCGGGTTCTTCATCGGGTCGCCGTACAATCTCCTGAACTTCCCAGCCTTTATCAAAGACTTCCAGACACAACAAATTATGTCACAGTCGGGATCAGGCAACAGTTTCGGTCTCTATTTGACGCAAGTGCTTCCATCTGACTTCGGCATCGTCATATGCCTGGCCTGCGTGCTGGGTCTGGCATTGGTGGTATGGCAGCGCAAGGCGGTCGGGTACCTATTTCTCCTGTTCCCATGCCTGTACTTTATGTTCATCGCACGCTATCCGTCGGGGTTTCCACGGTATATTATCCCGCTTGATCCATTCGTCGCGCTGCTGGCAGCCTTTGCTTTCAGCCAGAGTTACGACTGGGTGCGCAGCCGTCTCCCCGACCCGGCGCTACATCGCCGCGCCCTTGCCTTTGGCAGCGCGCTCATCCTTCTTCTCGCTGTGTATCCGTCGTTTTGGGCGATGCTGAAGTGGGACCATCTGATGGCGGACATGGTCGACCCGCGAACTCAAGCGGTCGCCTGGGTGGAAACGAATATTCCCTCCGACCGAGTCGTCTGTTTGGAATCGCTATTCCAGCGGACTTTTGGCAACCCATCTATCCTGACCGATCGGGCTCTGGAAAAGGTCTCGGAAGAGATTCCCGCCAGAGGCAAATTGGCGCTTGTTCGAGATCGCGTGCTCGCCGAAATGCGGAAGCATCCCGTGTATCAGGAAGTGCCCTGGGACAAGATCACTGAGAATAAATCGGATATGTACGGTGCGCTCCAGGCGTCGGGAGTTGACTGCCTGATCGTGTCTTCGCAGCTTCCGCCTCTCGACCCGGCCCTGCTCGCGCGCTTGAACCAAGAGTCTTTGCAGATTCAACGGTTTTCCAATCCGGCAGTAGACACGATGAAGCTTCCGAGCGGGATGCCAGTGTTGCCCCCAACGATTACGATCTTCCTGCTCAAACATACACCGGGCAGACTTTAGCTCGAGGTCACCAGGACGTACTCTCCTCGCGGCGGATTCTGGAATTGTAAGATGGCCTCGTCCAGGCTAGCCTGGAACAGTGTCTCCGACGGCTTCGTCAGGTCACGCGCTACGAGGATCTTGGCGTCGCTCCCGAGATTATCCCGCAGACGCTGAAGCGTGTCGCGGAGAAAGGCGCGTGTCTCGAAGAGGACGATCGTGCGCCGTTCTTCCGCCAGACCCTGAAAGAAGGCGGGCCGATCCGACCGCGTTCGAGGTGGAAAGCCATCGAAGGCAAACCGCGTGCTGGCGGCGCTCGAGAGTACAAGCGCCGCAAGCGCAGCGCATGCGCCAGGGACCGAGCGCACGGTGACGCCGGCTCGTCGTGCAGACGCTGCCAGCTCGAACCCGGCATCGGCAATGAGGGGAGTCCCGGCGTCGCACACGAGCGCGACCGAGCCGCCGGCAAGGAGGCGATCTAGCAGTACGGTAGCTGACTTACCAGCCGGCCGTCCGCCGAAGCGTTCGACCTGGGTGTCGATTTCGTAGTGGGAGAGGAACGGTCGCAGCACAGCCGGATGCTCTGCCGCAATGACGCTGACCGACTTGAGAAGACGAAGAGCACGGATCGAAATGTCTTCAATGCATCCTATCGGCATGGAAACCAGATAGAGAATTCCCGGCCCGGTCCTCTCACAAGGACTCATGTGCGGTGAAGCAGGCAAAGCGAAGCCGTCCGCGTCAGATTGCGATCTGAACGTGGACGGCTTGAGTTTCTGAGCCTGTCTCGGCACGGTTACTTCGTGCTTGACGAAGACTTAGGCGCAGGCACGCTAATGGAGGTCTTGGTAGCCTTTCCAGGCATGACCGATGTGGCGGGCATCTGCGCCTTCGACTGTGCGGCGGCCTTACGCCGTTCTTCCGCCAGCTTGACTTCGATCTTTGCAAGCTTCGCCTGCTCAGCTTCAGCTTCGGCCGGCTTATCGATTGCTCGGAAGCCTGTGACAAGCCGCTTTCTGGCTGCCTGCTCTGCGGTCAGAGAGGCTGTATCGAAACCGGGATTGATATCCATCAGGCGGGCTGTCTTCTGGTAGACTGCGAACGCATCCGCGTTATCACCCTTGTCGCGGTACAGCTCCGCCAGGTCGAAGCGAATGTTCTGGTCTTCGATCGACTTGAGCGCGGTCTGATAGAGGTTGATGAGCCGTTCGCGCAGCGCCGCCTTCTGGTCGGAGGGCGCGATATCGAGCTTGGTCTTCAGATTTCGCGCGACCAATAATGCCAGCGTGCTGTCGTCCGGGTGCTTTGCCTGGAGGGCCTCCAGCTCCACATTGACGTCGGCTCTCTGCTTATCGATCTCCGCCGGAGTCGGGATCTTCTCTTCGGAAGGCTGGCCGAACTGCGCCATCATCCTGGCCTGGTCTGCCTGGCTCTGAGCCTGTTCGACCTTGGCGTAATCGTAGTACGCCTTCTCTTCGGCGCCCTCTGGCTTGAATACTACTTTGGCATCTTTGAACGCGGCTTTGAACTCCGCGTTCAGCTTTTCGGTCGCACGCTCCTGCTGCAAGTCCTCGGAAATCTTCTTCGGATCCGTCGTAGGCGCAGGCGGAGGGGGCGCACTCGGGTTCTTGGGATCTGGCTTGGGTGCGGGCGTTTCACGCCGCGCCTCGACCTTTGCGAACGCATAGCCATTCTGTCCAAATGTGGAAGTCTTTACCACGTCGGTGAACTTGCCGACATCGGTCTTATGGATCGCTGCGGCAAATTCCTTGCCATATTGGCTTGCCAGCATCTCCTGCAGCGCGCCGCCGCCCATCTGGTTCGGCGACTTGCGGTACTCCGGCATAAACCCGAGATCGCCGCCTCGGTCCTTCGTAAAGTCGGTTGAGTTGGCCTTCGCGAGTTTCGCCATATCCGCGCCGCTTTTCGCCGCTGCCAGGAGATCTTCTGCTTTCTTCTTAGCTTCGGCCTCCGTAAGGGTTTTGGCGGGCTTCTTCGGATCTGCAAACGGCTGGCGGCCATATCCGATCTGAACGATGCGAGCCTGGACTTCCTGGTTGTACTGCTTTATATCCTCAGGCGAGATTTTCTCCATACTCTTGAGCTTGTCAAGCAGGGCCTTGTAGACGATCTCAGGGTCGCGCGCGAGCGCATCACGGTACTCCTGCGGAGTCATACCATGATACTGCTGAACATACTCTTCCCACTGGGCGTCGGTTACATTCTTGCCAAGCCGTGATTCTCGCTCTTCTGCGATCTTTCGATCGACATCCGCATCAGAAACCTTAACATTGTATTTCTTCGCGAGCTGGCTGATGACGGCGCCGGCCACCAGCTGGTTCATCACAGATCCCCTCACCTTCGCGTACTGCTCGCCGACGGCGCCGGTACGCTGCGGAATGGCATTTCTGAACTGGCCCTCCGTGATGGGTTCGCCATTGACAGTCGCGATGACCGAGTTCTGATCCGTTGGACGTGAATTACCCCCACGCCCGCCAAATCCGCCCCACCCAAATCCGATAACCAGAGGAATGCCGATAACGATCGCGCATCCCCAGCCGAATCCTCGTCCGACTTTTGCATAAAACTTGCGCCACCACACAATCGATAGCAAATCAGGCATAATCCGTACGTATCCCTATATTTCCGTTGCGACGCGCGCCGATCATTGGTATTCGTTCGCGAATATCAGCTTGAGCGAAGCAACTGATGAGTTCGTTAAGTGCTGCGGTTGAAGCAGTTGGGACTGGCAAGCTAACCTATCGAATAAACTTCCTGAGTGCGGCAAGACAGGGTCTCGATCCATCCTCGGGCGTGCCCTGTCCCTCGGGGCCGCTGCCTGAGTCCGGAATGTAATGTGTTTCCAATGAAACAAAGCCTTCGTAACCATCTCGCTTCAGCGCCGAAAACTGACCCGTGTAATCGATGACGCCCTCCCCGACGACGCACCAGCGTGGCTGCGGCCCGTGCTCCGCGGTTTCCACAACGACCGCGTCTTTTATGTGAATATGGCTGAGCCACGGCCGTACGGCGTTGTAACCGCCCGGGTACGGAGTCTCGTCGGCGTAGAACGCATTCCCAGGGTCCCATACGATTCTAAAATGAGGAGAATTCACCGCGGCGGCGATTCGTGCAGCTTCCGCGCCGGTCCCGATGAAGCACGCGTGCTCGTTCTCCAGCCCGAGAACTACTCCCTCTTTCGAGGCCAGGGCCACGGGCTCATCGAATGCGGAGATTATCTGCGACTCGATCTCGGCAGTCATGGCCGCCTTGCGCCAAAAACTGAAAACCCGAATTATGGGCGTCGCGAAAAAGTGCGCGAGGTCGATGCATCTCCGCAGCATGTCCAACTGCTCGGGCAGCCCGCGCGGGGTCGCCAGGTGCATTCGTCCCGCGGCTTCTCCGACGTTGGGAGCGGTCATTTCGAGGTCGCACTTGAAGAACGGCGTGGCGAGCGCGGCGACGCTCAGCCCTCTCTCCGTCAGCGCTTTCTTAGCACGTTCCGCCTGCTCGTCCGTGAGGTCCGCGATATTAATTCCCCACAGGCCGCGCAGTTCGGCTCCCTCGGCGCCATATTCGACCAGCACATCTAGCGCGTGTTCGAAATCCTGTGAGATCTCATCTGTAATTGCGGCCAGCTTCATTGCCACGCGCGATGCCCTTCCGCCAATCGGCGATTCAATTTGCCACCCATGAAAGCCGTCTCAGTTTACTGCAAAGCAGCCGGGTTGTCAATCTTGCGGCGCGGCCCGCGCAGTAGTCAGGCTATTCCGTTACGGCTTTTCGTTGTTGACTACGACGAGCGTTCGCACTTTGGTGATGACCGTGTTGTATTTGCTCAGACCCCGGACTTCTACAACATGCTCGCCATTCGCGACGCGTCTTGTATCCCAGCCATAGATGGCTGGAAACGTGTTTTGCGCAGAGACGTTGTCGCCATCGACATAAAACGAGACTGCGCTGATAGGCTCGGGTTCGTCAGGCGGGAGTTTTGCGTTGATTGTCAGCATGCCAGACACGATGGATCTTCCAGCATCGCGAGCGCGCGCCATCGCGCCCGACACATACTGCTCTGACAGCGCCGCCAGCTTTTTTCGCACTTCTGCCAGCTTCGCGAGCGTCGCGGCGTCCGGCTGCGCAGGCGGTTCTAAAGAGCCATGTACCGATGGCAGGACGACGATGAACGCGAACACGGTGTCTTCATTGGGCGCCATGCCATCCTGATATGGTCGCCATTGCGCCCGGCCTGTTTGCTGAAGCGCGGGAGTGCCGGCTGGCGGCGCAAACTCTCCAAAAATCCCGGTCCTTACTTTGATATCCGTGACCGCAGCACAGTCTGGTGGCTTGCCTCGCGAGCCCGCCTCCGCGGCGGGCAGGAGTTTGATCACCTGTCCCGCAGCGATCGACATGCATATTCCTTCTCCGCCGCTGCGAACGATAACGCCCGGCTGCTTTGCCGTCTTATCCTGGGCAGGCAGAATAGCAGGTTTGGTAACGCGCCCAACCAGCAGAAAGGTCTCGCCGCTGTCCACGCTGACTTCGATCCTTCCGAACTGAATGTTCTCTATGCGGAGACGATACGTGTCACGTGAAGTTGTGACGGCCGTGTCCGGTGCAGCAGGAGATTGGTCCTGGCAAGAACGAAGGGCCGGAAGACCGCGATTTGAGGGTTGCAGGTTCAGGATGTTCGGTAAGGCGTATTCATCGGACCTGGTCTCGCACCTTCCGGATACGCCGGCAAGCGAAAGGACAGCGGCTGAGAAGGCAAACCACGCTGTGCGCATCGATTTCACCGTCATTCTCTCGTTGAAACTGCCATCAAACTTTCCTTGCGACGTAGAAGATCCGGTCGGTCGCGCGATGCGTCGGCCTCATAGTGTAGGCTTGAAACGCAGAGATTTCCTCATAACCTGAGTCCTCCAGCATCTGAACGACCTCATCCTCACGGTACGCAAACTGCCAGTGTTCTTCCGTAAACTCGGTGTCGCTGCCATCCTCTTCGCGGTTCCAGAATTGCATCTTGATGCAGCAGAGACGGGTGTCCGGAAAGTATTCGCTCACCCAATCGTAGCGCAGGCGCGCATCCGCCGCCCGGTTGCTCTGATCGAAAAACCGGTTCTTCAGCGCGTATTCGCTGTTCATGTCGAACATAAAAAGGCCGTTACGGCTGAGATGAACGCGAACACGCTCGAATGCTTTGCGCAATCGCGACGGATCGGTCACATAGTTCAAGCTGTCGAATAGGCTCACGCACAGGTCGAACTTGCGACCGGGCAGCTCCAGCTCCGCTGCGTCCTGTACGACGTACTGAACCGGCAGGCCCCTGGCGAGCGCTTTCTGCCGCGCCTCGACGACCATGTCTTCGGCGATATCCACGCCTACGACTGCATATCCTTCTGCGGCGAGCCGTTCCGTTACGTTCCCCGTGCCGCATGCAAGATCCAATACGGTGCGAGGCCGCGCATTCCTGGCCTCAAGCAGATCCCGAAGGTACTGGACCCAGGCGTCGTAGGGCACGTCGTGCATGAGCTGGTCATAAACAGCGGCGACCTGCGCGAATTGGCGCGGCGGCCCGGCAGGCGACGATTCAACCGTATTTTCGTCCTGGCTAATCATATGAAATGGGCATCTCTATCGTAACTGCTAAGCACCGTCACCACATTTAGTCCCTTCATCCCCGAGCATGTAAGCGCATTTCGACACCCGACATCCGATCCTAAGACCCAGTTTCAGAATAGGCATGGTATACTTCAAGGAGGATGAACGAGCTACGCGCCCTGATTGGAGAGAAATGTAATATTGACGAATTTATCGCCTGTTTCGGATGACGAAGCCGCACAGACAGAAGCTCCGCTCGACACGATCGGCCTGCGCGAAGGCCTGGTCCTGAGAGTGGATTCCGGTCAGTATATTGTACACGCCGATCCCGATAAAAACAACACTCCTCAGCGCGTTGCCTGTACCCTGCGCGGCAACCTTCGCAAGAAATTAACCTACAGTACCAGTACGAGCCAGCCCCGCCGCGTTGTTACCTCCAAAAGATCTCACCATTCCGATGCTGTCGCCGTGGGTGACCGCGTACGCTTCAGCCCGATCGACTCGCAGACCGGCATCATCATCGAAGTGCTGCCCCGCGAGTCGCAGTTTGCACGGTCCGCTTTTCGCGGCAGGGAGCAGACGCTCGTCACGAACCTCGATCAGCTCGTTATCGTGTTCGCTTGCGCGGAGCCGAACCCAGACCTCTGGCGGCTGGATCGCTGGATCGCTTCCGCAGAATCGAGCGGGCTCGATATTCTGATCGTCGCCAACAAGCGCGATAGAGTCGATGCGGAGACGGCTGCCGAGCGATTCAAGGAGTTTCGCGATATCGGATATCGCGTGATCGAAACAAGCACGAAGACAAATGCAGGCATTGAGGCGCTCAGAACTGAGCTGAAGGGACGCATTTCGGCCTTCACGGGCCCTTCCGGCGTCGGAAAATCCAGCCTGCTCAATGTGCTCCAGCCGGGATTGAAGCTTGCGACAGGCGAGATCGGCGAGACTACGTTTAAGGGCAAGCACACAACGACGGTACGCGAGCTGATTCCGCTAGAAAGCGGCGGCTGGGTCGCGGACACTCCGGGCCTGCGCCAACTCGACCTCCTCTCCATGTCGCGCACCGAGCTCCTGCAGTGTTTTGTCGAGTTTGTACCTTACCTCGAGACGCCGTGCCGCTTCCGCAACTGCCGCCACCTCAACGAGCCGGACTGCAGCCTGAAGGCCGCGGCTGCCGGCGGCAAGATATCGGCCCGGCGCTACGAAAGTTTCCTCTCCCTTGCGGCGCAAACCAAAGAATAGCGCGTGCCCCGCAACTGACTCGTTCAGCGGGATTCATCCGCGGCGGCGGCTTCATCGCTCCAGTGGATTTCTACTGCCGGGAAGTCTGCAACTCGGATACTTCCCTCCCCGCGCTTTTGTACTTTGAATACGACTGAAGCGCCGACCGCTAGATCCCCGGTGTCCGGATCGCTTTGTAGGCTGATGCGCAGGTTGTCGCCCTCAACGAGCACCTTGCCACCGGGCGCGTCCAATGGAATGCCGATGGGCCTTGTTGGCGCATTGGCCGCTTCCGCCTCGCTGCCGGCTGGCTCTACCTGGATCTCTGAGAGCGCCAGTGTCAACCTGTCCAGCGCGTGCCGGGGGTCCAGCTTGTGGATCGTAAAGGTGACCATTAGCAGCGCCTCTGATGTTGGGACGTCCTTGGGTTCGGCGCGACCGACAAATGATGCGATTTCCACCGATGTAACGCATAGTTCCAGATGGCCGTTTGAATGCGGCACATGGTCGCCGACGCGCCATACCGGTGCGATCGCGCCATAGTTCCGGACATATTTATCCATCCAAGCCAGGCAGCGCCGAAGCTCGTCCAGGCGGTGGTTCGGCTCCTGGATGCCATGGCCCTCGCGGGGATAGTGAACGAACTGGGTAGGTATGCCTCGCTGCCGCAGCGCCCGGTACATTTCGCGAGAATTGCTGATCGAAGTGTTGTCATCTTCGTCGCCATGAATGATCAGCGTCGGCGTCTTGATCTGCGCAAGATAGGAGGCGGGCGACAGCGCGCGATAGATCTCAGGGTCCTCCCAGTAGTAGGCGCCGGTGTAGTCGTGCTCCCAACGCGAGAGTCGCGAGTTGCTGTAGTCCGTCTGTAGCTGGAAAATGCCGAACATCGAGATGGCTGCTTTGAAGCGGTCCGTGTGCCCGATCGCCCAGTTCACCAGGAAGCCTCCGTACGAGCCGCCCAGTATTCCGATGCGCTCCGGGTCTGCCAGGCCTGATGCGATCGCCCACTCCATTCCGGAAATCACATCGCTGAAGTCTTTGCCCCCAAGATCGCGCTTATTCGCAACGGCGAACGTGTCACCGTAGCCCTCACTGCCGCGATAGTTGGGCCGAAGCACGATATATCCCTCGGACGCCCACACAGCAGGCATCGCGTAGTCCAGCAGAGTCTCCGTCGCGCGGCCTTTCGGCCCGCCGTGTACCTGAACCATCAGCGGATAGCTCACGCCAGGACGGTAGTCGATCGGGTAGGTTAGAACTCCCTCGATCTCCTGTCCGTCCGCCGACGACCATCTTACGGTGGTCTGCGCCGGTATTCGGTACGTGCGCGTGAAATCCGCGTTCAATACAGTAAGGACGTGGATCTGCCCGTTGCATTCGCGCATGGCGATCTCAGGCGGGTCCGCGCTGCTCTCCTGCACCCAGACCGTCCGGCCAGATTCGAGATGGACGGCAATTTCGCGACGATCCATCGGGTGTGGGGGTTGGGGACCAGGGTTCGGACTAACCAGGGGGCCGGGCATCGAGTGTGGCGTGTCCCCGTTCACGAACGGATCTGTGGTCGGTGATTGGTCGTCAGCATGTACGCTGTGGTCGAGCGCCGAGGGCTGTGGGCTGCAGGGGATTGCGTGTGCCTCCGTATGCGTCGCAAGGGATTGGAATTCGTAAAGCACAGTGCCCGTGCCGACAGCAGCAAGCGCGAGGATCGAATCGGCGCTTTGCCATTCGAACGAGGTAATGTCGAAATCCAGCTCGATTTCTCGGCAGTGAGCAATTCCCGGCGCTTCTATCATTGACCGCGCGAATCGAATTTCGTGCTGAGAGGCAAGCAGTTCTAATGGAGTTTCGCCGGGTGCTAACGGCAAGCTGCTGTCTGCTGCAGTCGAAGTGATCTCCTCGGCTGACGGGACCTCTGCGATAAAGACCGACTCGCGCGAGTAGGAGAGCAAGGGATCGTGCCAGGAGAGAAACGCGATCCGTTTACCGCATGGCGACCAGCGCAGCCGATATTTGCCGCCTTCGCGCCGAACCAGCTTAACGGACTTCCCG
>Ga0068855_100007274_pt1 | contig 13417 bp, 12 predicted proteins | sample KBSCornC52_FD_66592 | JGI IMG/M metagenome (GOLD analysis project Ga0068855, IMG submission 66592) | Corn rhizosphere microbial communities from Kellogg Biological Station, Michigan, USA - KBS Corn C5-2 | ecosystem: Host-associated > Plants > Roots > Rhizosphere > Soil ... | reverse complement strand
CTACGTGAAGTGGGAAACCCTCGGCGCTCCAACCCTCATCGCCGACGATTTCTTCGCCGCGGGCATCGTTCTCGGGCAGCCGGTCGCGCGCTCCGCATTGCCGGATCTTCTCGCGGTGCAAGGCCGGACCTTGATCAATGGCACGGAGGCGGGCAGGGGAACCGGCGCCGACGTGCTTGGTCATCCGCACCATGCCTTGGCCTGGCTGGCCAATCATCTGGCGAGCCAAGGCACGGCGTTGCGTGCCGGCGAAATCGTGATGACCGGCAGCCTGGTCAAGACCGTGTGGCTGCAGGCCGGCAATGCAGCGACGATGGAGTTTTCCGGGCTCGGGAAGGTGCAGGTCACATTCGTCTGATCGCCAGGAGATTGGACATGTCCGCGCTTCGTGCGCCCGCGTTCCGCCCGGTCACGAGGCGCAATTTATGTTTGGCTCTGCGCCGGTTGCGCGCTCGGCCTGTCCAGGCGTTCGCCGGCCGGAAAAAAACGGCGGATCACTGCTGCGCCGAGCCTGATCCCCGGTGCCTCGACGTAGCGATAGGCGATTCGCGGCCATGCGACCAGCATCATCACGAACCCCGCCCAGCGAAGCGGCGCCGGCATCCAGGCTGCAATGCCGAACCCAGCGCTGATCGCGAACAAATGTGTGAGGTAGACGCTGTACGAATAGGTCGCGCCGGTCTTGACCCAGCGGCCGACCCATCCTGTATCGACCTCGCGGCAACGAGGGATTGAAACGCCCAGCACCAGGCACACGACCCACATCACCAAGGTCTCTGATGCGCCGGCCGCGACGAGCGCGGGCGCAACGGCGGCGGCGGCCGCGACGATCGCCAGAAGCGTTGCCGGGTGTAGCGTGCGCGACTGATGCCCGCTCATTGCATAGGCCAGCACGCCGGCGAGAAAGCAAGGCAGGAATCGGACCAGCCGAAAGTCGATGCCCACTGCCTGCGCGATCGACAGCAGGGCGATCGAGCCGGCCAGGAGCAGCGCGGCGCGCACCAGCGTCGATGCTGGCCGGATGAACGCGTGAATGGCTGGCAAGGCGAGGTACATCTGGACTTCGTAGGGCAGGCTCCACAACGGCCCCGGGTTTGAACTGAGATCAGGGATGTTCTGCACCAGCGCAAGGTTGCTGATCAATGTCCACCGGTCCAGCGGCACGCCGCCCAACCAGTTTCCTGCGGCAGTGAGCGCCACGATAAACATCGCGAGCGGATAAATGCGAAAGAACCGCCGGATCAGGAACGGCGTCGCACTGCCCGCGTGCCGATCCAGCGACCACATCAGCACCAGGCTGGTGTGCACGAAAAAGACCGCCACGCCAATGCGGCCGAGCACCACCATTTCCCACGCCGGGCTGCTCCAGCCAAGCATCAGCCCCAAGTGACTGAACACCACCAGCGCGATCGCCAAGGTCCGCAGCGAATCGAGGTTGGCGCTATCCTTCATGCGAGCCATTTAACTTCCCCGAGCGCGGGTGGCCATGGGCTAAATGTCCTGCAACGGCTAGCGCAAACGTCACGAGTACCGATAGGACTTCCCCTGGATGAAGCACAGCACAGCAGGCTGCCGTCGTCACGCCGCGGTGCACCGCTGATCGCCCGGTGATTGGACCCGATAATGTCTTTCACTACTTCTAAGCAAACGATGGATGAGATTCAACCGGAAGCGCCCGCATCACGGCGCGAAGACGATCGCCTGACGACCGGGCGCGGCGAATACACCGACGACGTCGCTTGCCCCGGTGCACTGCATGCGGTGTTCGTCCGCTCTGCGTACCCGGCTGCGGGGATCCGCTCGATCGATAGCGCTGCGGCGCTGGCGAGCGACGGCGTGGTTGCCGTGCTGACCGGCGCGGACATGGCGGCCGAAGGCCTTCTCGACTTTCCGGCAACGTACAAGTTCGCGCAGGGCGACGGCAGCTTCGCATTCGAAACACCGCGGCCGCTGCTGGCGCGCGATCGCGTGCGCTTCGTCGGCGAGCCTGTGGCGATGGTGCTGGCGAAGACTTTTGCCGCTGCGCAGGACGGCGCGGAGCGAGTCGCGGTCGACTTCGAGGAGCAGCCGTGCGTCACGCAACCGGCGGACGCGTGCGCTGCTGCGGCTCCCCTGGTATGGCAAGACCGGCCCGGCAATGTCGCCTACCACTGGCGCCATGGGGACGACGCCGGCGTGCAAGCGGCTCTCGCTGCGTCGCCGCGCGTGGTGCGCCTCACCTCGCGGGTGAGCCGTGTCGCCGCGATGGCGATGGAGCCGCGCGCCGCGCTGGCGTACACCGGTGAGGACGGCCGTCCCATCGTGCGGCTGTCGCACCAGAGTCCGCACCAGTTTCGCGACGAAGCGGCCAAGCTGTTCGGCCTCGCACCCGCGGACCTGCGGGTCATCGTGCGCGATGTCGGCGGATCCTTCGGCATGAAGGCGGGCGCACTGCGCGAGGAGCTGCTTGTGTTGTGGGCCGCGCGCCACGTGGGCCGGCCGGTGCGCTGGGCGGCGTCGCGGGGCGAATCATTCCTGGCGGACGAGCACGCGCGCGACGTCGTCATCCACGCTGAACTGGGGCTCGATGCGCAGGGACGCTTCAGCGCATTGCGTATCCGCTACGAAGTGAACGTGGGCGCGTACATGTCGTGGCGCTCCACGGCGCCGGTCAACAACATCGGCGGCATCTCGGGCGTGTACATGATCCCGGCCACGGCCGCTGAAGTGCTCGGCGTTTTCACGAACACGCATCCCACGGCACCGTACCGCGGGGCCGGACGGCCCGACGCCACGTATGCGATCGAGCGCGTCATCGACGTGGCGGCCGCCGAAATCGGGATGGACGCGGCCGAACTGCGCCGCCGAAACCTGATCCCCTCGAGCTCGATGCCGTACCGCACCAGCTTCCGCTTCGAATACGACTGCGGTGACTTCGAGCGCAACCTGGACAAGGCACTCGCGCTGGCGGATTACGCGGGCTTTGCCGACAGGCGCGCCCAGGCGAAGCGGCGCGGCATGCTGCGCGGCATCGGCATCGCCATGCCGATCGAGATGGCGGGCGGGCTGCTCTCCGACAACGCAAGGCTCACCGCGAATGCAGACGCGACCGTGACCTTGCGGGTCGGCTCCATGTCGGTGGGGCAGGGCCACGAGACGGGCTTGTCGCGGCTGGTCGCGCAGGCGCTCGGCATCCCGATCGAGCACGTGCGATACGAGCAGGGCGACACGGATTTGCTCGAGGTCGGGCGCGGCAACGGCGGATCGTCGGCACTGATCCAGGGCGGCTCGGCGCTTCGCATTGCAGCCGACGACCTCATAGCGCACGCGCGCGATGCGGCGGCGCGTCGGCTCGAAGCTCACGTGGACGACATCGAGTTCGTACAAGGAGTGCTGCGCGTGCGCGGCACCGATCATGCGGTCAGCCTGGGCGAACTCGCGAACGATGGGCACACGCTGCAAGGCGTTGGCATGTTCAAACCGGAGCGGCCGACGTTTCCAAACGGCTGCCACATTTGCGAGGTGGAGATCGACCCCGCCACCGGGCAGGTGTCCCCGCTGCAATACGTGAGCGTGGAGGACGTGGGCCGGGTGCTCAACCCGGCGTTCGTCGAAGGCCAGATCCACGGCGGCGTGGCGCAGGGCATGGGGCAGGCCTTGATGGAGCAGGTCTGCTTCGACGGCTACGGCCAGCTTCTGACGGGCTCCTTCATGGACTATGCGATGCCGCGCGCCGAAGATGTTCCGCCGATCGTCAGCGCGAACCTGGAGACGCCGACGGCGCTGAACCCGCTGGGCGTGAAGGGCGTCGGCGAGGCCGGCACGGTGGGGGCGATGAGCGCAACCATGAACGCGGTGTGCAACGCGCTGCTGCCGCAAGGTGTGCGTCATCTCGACATGCCGGCGACACCGATGCGGGTTTGGCAGGCGTTGCGCGATGCCGGGCCATCTGGGGACGCTTGAACTGCTGCTCGCCTTCACGGACAATGAAGATGTAATCGGCCTACGTGGTTTCCGTCTCGACGGCCGGTCTTCTCCCCAACAACACGGAACGAGGAGACAGCATGCCCGGCGGAGACTTCAAGGCATTGCACGCGGCGATGCGTGCCCAGGTGGACCAGCAATTCCTGCCATGCGTCTCCACGGCGCTCTTGCGGGGCCGCGAAGTCGTCGATCGTTTTTGCTATGGCCACGCGGACAAGGAAGCCGCAATCCAGCTGAGGGAAGATCATATCTTCCGGATGTTTTCGAGCACCAAGCTCGTCACGTCCTGCGCCGTTCTGCTCCTGGTCGAGGAAGGAAAGGTCCGGCTGGACGACCCAATAGGGAAGTACCTTCCTGCGCTGGCGCAGATGCAAGTCTTGCGCATGGGTGCGACCCGCATCGACGATGTGGAGCCTGCCAACACCCCGATCACGATTCAGCATTTGATGACACACACGTCCGGGCTCTCATACGGGATCTTTGATCCGGGCTCGCTCCTCTTCGATGCTTACAACAAAGCGCTGCCACTGCATCCGGGCAAGACACTGTCCGAGATGGTCGAAACGCTGGCGATGCTGCCCCTGTCGTTTCAACCGGGGACGCGATGGGAGTACTCGGTGGCCACCGATGTGCTCGCTCGATTGGTCGAGGTCGGTTCCGGCGAGTCCTTCGGCGCATTCCTGAAGCGGCGGATTTTCGATCCCTTGGGCATGGTCGATACGGGCTTTTGGGTGCCGCCAGGCGAGCAAGCCCGCTTGTGTGCGCTCTACGCGGGCGTCGACTTGATGGATCCGAGGAAGCCGGGCCTGCGACGTGCCGACGACAAGCCCTATCCCGGGGCCTACCTGAAGCGGGTGCCCAAGGAATCGGGCGGAGGCGGACTCGTTTCGACGCTGAATGACTCGGTGCGCCTCATTCAAAGCCTGATGCCGGGTGGCCCGACGCTGCTCAAGCCGCAAACCGTGGCGATGATGTTCACGAACCAGTTGGCTCCCGGCTTGTTCGTGAATTTTCTGAACATGCCGCGGACCGAGGGCCTTTGTTTCGGCCTTGGCTCTTCGGTTGCCATCGGCATCGACGCCGGTGAGCCCGCGGAGGTTGTTGGGGAAGCCGGCTGGGGCGGCCTGGCCGGAACGATCTGGTGGATCAATCCGCGGTTGAATATTGCGGCAGTGCTGATGACACAGCGTTACTTTGGCTTTGGCAATCCTTACGCTTACCAATTCAAGAGGGGCGCCTACGAAGCGCTGGCCCACTGAGCACATCACGCCGTGAAACGTCGCTATTGCAGAAGCGCCGTAACACCTCAAGGCTATTCAAAAGAAGACAGCGCTCCGCGAGCGGACCACGTGCCGCGGGTATACGGTCGCTCGTGGCCGGATAGCTTCAGCGCCACGCGCGTAACGATCGAATGCGTATCGAGGCTGGGCCCGGTGGCGGGCATCATCGTGAGCCATAGTGCCGCCGTCAGAAGCATCGTGGCGCGAAGCTGTGCAGGCAGCGGCGTGCTCCTGGCCAGCACGGCACAGGAGGCGAGGCCGCCCACCAGCCATCCAGCCAGGATTTCGCTGATCGAGTGGGTTCCGAGCACGAGACGTGAGAGGCCCACGAGGAGCGCCAAGACGCAGCCGGCCGCGATTGCCAAGCGCTGGGTGCGGCGCGATGTCCCGCTGGCGATTGTCGCGAGGAGCGACGGATAGGCCGCGGCCGCGAACATGGCGTGACCCGAGATTCCTGTGAAATCCAATGCGGCCGATCCGATTCCCCAGCCTATGAACGCCACCTTGGTCGCGGCAGTGAGGAGTACGGCGGCCCCGAACAGAATGATCCACCGCACTGCGTTCGTTCTCGATTCGGGAGCCCGCGCGCGGCTCACTGCGATGAGCAACGCAACCGGCAAGACCACCTGCGCTTCCCCTAGCCTGGTGACAAAGTGCCAGAAGTACCACAAGTGCATCAGGGCGCAGAATGCGAGCCGCTATTGGAAGAAGTGCCGCAAGACCTCATAGGTTTCGTCGGGACACTCCTCTTGCAGGTAGTGGCCCGAGGGAACCGTCGCTGTCTTGACGATGTTGGTGGCGTATCGGCTCCAGATCTGCGCCGCGTCATGATTGCGGCCCACGCCGCCTTTCTCGCCCCACAGGATCAGTGACGGGGTTTCCACTCGGCGGCCGGCCTCGAAGTCGGCGGTGTCCATGTCCAGGTCGATGCCGAAGGTGGCGCGATAGTCCTCGCACATCGCGTGGATGGTGGCGGGATTCTTGATGCAGCGGATGTAGTCGGCCAGCGCCTCGGGGCCGAAGAATGCGGTGCCCTTGTCGGTCTTCGAGAGCTTGCGCCGGATGAAGAATTCAGGATCGGCGCCCATCATTTTTTCGGGCGTGGGGAAGTCCTGCACCATGAAGAACCAGTGCCAGGAGAACTTGCCCCATTGCCGGGTGACATTGTTCAGCAGGTGGTGCTGCGGCAGCATGTCCATGAACGCGGCCTTCGTCACCGCGTTGCCGTGGTCCAGGCACATGCGGTGCAACACGCGCGCGCCGCGGTCGTGTCCGGCCGCATGGAATTTCTCGAAGCCCAGCGACCGCATCACCTCGACCTGGTCCTGCGCCATCGCACGGAAAGAGTAGTTGAAGTGATTGTCACCGTCGGGCGGCTTGGAACTGTCGCCATAGCCGCGCAGGTCGGTGCAGACCACCGTGAAGTCCTTCGCCAGGCGCGGCGCGATCTTGTGCCACGAGAGGTGGTTGAACGGGTTGCCGTGCATCAGCAGCAGCGGCGGGCCTTCGCCGCCTTTGACGGTGACGATCTCGGCCCCGCTGGTCTTGATGACGGACTTGCTGAAGTTCTCGAGCATGCTGGGGTATCTCCTGCTGGTGTATGTTTGCTCAGCCCCACGGCCGAACTTCAAAAGCGGCTATCTTACGATTCGAAAGCAAGACCCGGAGCGCGCCGCGCGGTATCTCTGGGGACACTGTGTGCATGACCACTCCAAGAGCAGCATCATGAAGCTCCACAATCCGGACATCACCCTGGATCCGCGCTGGGCGCGAGTCGCCGCACGTGACAAGGCGGCGGACGGCGCGTTCTGGTATTCGGTTCGGACCACCGGCGTGTACTGCCGACCTTCGTGCCCCTCACGCCTGGCCAATCCGAAGAACGTGCAGTTCCATGACAGCGTCAGCGCTGCTGAAGCGGCTGGCTTTCGGCCCTGCCGCCGTTGCAACCCCAATGGGATCTCCATCGATGCGGCCAACGCGGCTATCGTGACGAAGGCTTGCAGGCTCATCGATGAAGCGAGCGAGCCGCTCTCGCTCGCGCAGCTCGCGCAATCCGTGGAACTGAGCCCATACTACTTTCACCGTCTTTTCAAGCAGATCACCGGCCTGACGCCCAAGGCCTACGCGGCGGCGGGCCGTTCGGCACGATTGCGGGCGCGCCTGGCAAAGGCCCCCACGATCACCGAGGCGTTTCACGAAGCAGGCTTCGGCTCGAACGGCCGGTTCTACGAAGCCTCGGCCGGTCTGCTCGGCATGAGCCCGAGCCAATACCGATCCGGTGGCGCGCACGAGGTGCTGACTTTTGCAGTCGGCCAATGTTCGCTGGGGGCCATCCTGGTTGCATCCAGCGTGAAGGGCGTCGCCGCGATCTTGCTGGGCGATGATCCGGAGGTGCTCGTACGCGATCTCCAGGATCGGTTCCCGAGCGCACAACTCATCGGCGCAGACGCCGCGTACGAGCAGCTGGTGGCTCAAGTGGTCGGCCTCGTGGAAGCTCCGGCGCGCGGGCTCGCGTTGCCGCTGGATGTGCGCGGCACCGCATTTCAGCAGCGCGTGTGGCTTGCCCTGCGTGCCATCCCACCCGGCCAAACAGCGACTTACTCGAGCATCGCCAAGAAGATTGGATCGCCGCAGTCGGTGCGCGCGGTCGCCGGAGCCTGTGCCGCCAACCCGATCGCGGTGGCCATCCCCTGCCATCGTGTCGTGCGACACGACGGCGGGCTGTCCGGCTATCGGTGGGGTGTCGAGCGCAAGCGCGAATTGCTCGCCCGCGAGTCCGGTCAAAGAGGCCATCGCTCCCGGGAGAGGGCGGCGTGAGGCGCGACGACCTGCTGGACGAGGATGTCGCTGCGCGCGTGCGGCGCATCGACGTCACCGCCCTGGAACACGACCTGGATGCGCAGGGCTGGTCCGTGATCAGCGACCTGCTGAAGAGCCGCGAGTGCGATGACATTGCCGCCCTGTATGACGAGCAAGCGGGTTTCCGCAGCCATGTCGTCATGGCGCGCCACGGATTCGGCCAGGGTGAATACCGGTATTTCTCATACCCACTGCCGCCGCTGGTCCAGCAGTTGCGCAAGGGGCTTTATCCGCAGCTCGAGCCGATTGCGAACCGCTGGCATGCGCGAATGGGGCTGGAGGCGCGCTTTCCCGCAACACACGACGAATTCATCGCGCGATGCGCCGCATCCGGCCAGTGCCGGCCTACGCCGCTGCTGCTGAACTACGGTGCGGGTGACTACAACTGCCTGCACCAGGACCTCTACGGCGAGCACGTCTTTCCATTGCAGGTTGCCGTGCTGCTCTCCGAGCCTGCAACGGATTTCACCGGCGGCGAATTCGTTTTGACGGAGCAACGCCCGCGCATGCAGACGCGCGCCGCTGTGGTGCCTCTGGCGAAGGGAGATGCCGTCGTCTTCGCCGTCAACAGCCGCCCGGTGCACGGAACGCGCGGTGACTATCGCGTGAAGCTGCGCCATGGTGTCAGCAAGATCATCGCAGGGCATCGGCGCACCCTGGGCATCATCTTTCATGACGCGAGTTGAGATTGCGCGGAAGTTTCGCGAGGAAAAGTGTCTAGCGCTTCGACTGCTCGATCAGCCGCAGCTCCCACGGAATGATGACCTTGGAGAAGATCACCGGGTCGGTCCAGCCGCGTGCCTCCCGTCCGAGGTGACCGCCGCTCGGGTTGATCCATGCGTCTTTCGGGACATCGCCGGAGCGCATCAGGAGTTCGAGGTCGGCGATTGGAACCTGCGTGTCCTTCACGCCGCCCACGACGAGCATGGGCGTCATGGGCTTCTGGAGCAGACCCATCGCCTTGAGCGACATCGCCGGGCCGATGCGCTCGAGATCGGCGACCGACTGGACGCCTTCATAGACGCCGAGAAAGGCCGGGACCAGGTCGAACAGGTACTCGCGATTGCCAAGGGTCTGCCGCAGGAAGCTCACTGAAAACGTTTCGTCCACGGGTGGCGACTGCGCAACCGCCCCGAGCAGGCGCGCCTTCTCGGTGATGGCCAGCTTGGCAGCCCAGTAAGCGCCGAAGCTCACGCCCGACACGATGATCCGGGAGCGATCCACGCGCGGATCGGCGGCCAGATAGTCGAGCACCGCGGAGAACATGCGGTCGGCGGTGGTGCTCACCTTGATGGGCGCCTGACCCGTGCCTGGCCCATCGACCGCGATGAAGCCCACGCCGTGCTGCAGGACCTGCTCGTAGCTTTCGGCGACGGTTTCCTTGCGGCTGTCCAGGCCGCTGATCGCAAGGATCACGGGCACCGGCCCGCTCGTATTTTTCGGCAAGCGCAGGTAGGCCACGATGGAAGAGCCCTCAAAAGGGATCCGCACCGTGGTCAGTGCCGGCTGCAGCGTCTCGGCGTACTTCGCGTAGGCATCGAGCGCGCGCTGATAGGCGACGCGCTTGCCCTCGGAGTTGGGCACGGGCCATTGCGCGAAGTAGTACAGCCGCCAGGCCCGCTTGTAGGCCGCTGCCGCGCTGGCCGGCGAAGTGGCGCGGCGCCCTTCTTCTTCATACCTGGCTGCAACCTGGCTCCAGCCCCGGGCCCATTCGTCGCGATCGCGAGTCTTGATCAGCGACAGCGCCTGCGCAACATCTTGCGGGTCGAGCCCACCGAGCGGGTACGCGCCGCGCTGCGCGCGGGCCAGCGCCTCTGCCTTGATCTCGTCGATGGTTCGTTCGGGCACCTGCGATCGGGAGGCAGGCGAAAGGACCAGGAGCAGTGCGAGAGCAAGGAACAGTCTGATCTTCATGGACGGTCACCTCTCAGTGTCGGGTCTCGAAAATGCAGCCGGTCAATTCCACGGCTGCAGGCCGGCTGCGCTATAGACGTGCCGTGCGGCCAGGAACGACGCCATCTCCGCATCGCCATTGATCACCGCCCGCAGGATCGCCGCGTGCTCTTCCCAGTTCTGCTGGCTGCGCCCCTTGTTCATGGGCGCGAAAAGCAGCGCCGTGCGTTCCCGCAAGGATCGCATGATGTCGCGCAGGACGCTGTTCGCCGCGACGTTGGCAAGCGCCTCGTGGAACCGTTCGTTCAAGCGCATCAACGTCAGCGCGTCGGCGGATTCGGCCACGCGGACGCCTTCGTCCAGGATCGACTTCAGATCCGCGATCGTGAGCTCGTCGTGGCGCTTGGCCGCGAGTTTGGCGTTCAACGCCTCGAGCGTCGCGCGCACTTCGACGAGTTCGCGCACCTGTTCCTCGTTGTAGCTGATCACCGAGGCGCCGCGCCGCGGCTCGATGCTCACCAGGCCCTCCGCCGCGAGCTGGCGCAAGGCTTCGCGCACAGGGACCCGCGAGACGCCGAGCTCCTCCGACAACTTTCCTTCGACCAGGCGCTCGCCGCCGGCGACCGCACCGCTCAAGATGCGCTCGCGCAGCTTGCTGGCGACCAGCTGCGTCAGCGGCGAATGCAGCTGGCCAAGAAGCGGTTCATCGCGGTGAACTGACATGGATGAAGTGTCGCACACCACTCAGCGCGTCACCTGCTCGTAGGCGAACCCGGCCAGCGCGATGTCCTGAAGCGCGACGCCGACGGCCTTGTAGATGGTGATCTCCCCCGCGGCGGCGCGGCCTGCGACGCGGCCTGCGATGAGGTCGGCCAGTTCGATGAGCTTGCCTTCCACCCCGGCGCCAGGGTCCGCCTGCACAAGATCGCCGGCTTCACGCCTCGTCTGCGGCCCCCAGTCGACCGCGATGCGGGATGCGCGGGCGAGCGCGGTATCGTCGAGTTCGCGCGTATTCGGCAAGCTCGAGCCGATCGCGGCGACGAAGCAGCCGTCGGGCAGCTCGCTGCCGGCGAACAGCGGCGTACCGGAGCGCGATGCGGTGACGACGATGTCGGCACCATCGAGCATTTCGTGTGGCGCGGCCATTCGCACGCGCACTCCGCATTCATCTTGCAGGCGAGCGGCAACATCGGGCGATGCGTAAGGATCGCAGATGCGGATGTCCTCGAGCGCATACGCCGCGGCGAATTGCGCGGCGTGGGCGCGGCCCTGCACGCCCGCGCCGAACACGCTGAGGCGCTTCGCATCCGCACGCGCGAGCTGGCGCGCCGCGAGTATGGAGCAGGCGGCGGTGCGCAGGCGCGTGATCGCATTGGCTTCGGCGGAAGCGAGCGGCCGCCCGTCCTCGGACGAGAAAAGAACGATGACGAACGAGAACTGTCCGTTGATCGTCGTGTAGACCTTGGCGCCGGCGATCTTCTGCTGCGGCATGACGGCCGCCATCGTCGAAATCTTCACGCCCGTGCTTTCGGTGCGGATGCGCTCCTGCATCGCGCCGTGTCCGTGCGCAAAACTGCGGAAGGCCTCCCGCAGCGCTTCCTGCGCCTGCGTGGGCGTGACCGCTGCGTCGATCATCGAGTCGGTGATGTGGATCATGGGTTCAGTGGGCAAGCGTGACCTGCACCAGTACGGCGATCGCGCCGAACGCGGCAAGCGTGAGGAGGAAGTTGCGCATCGCGGCGCGGGACATGCGGCGAGCGATCGGGCCCGAAGCGGCGAAACCGGCGAGGAGCCAGGGCGCGAGGAACAGGCCGAGCACGAGGTCGGCGCTGCCCGCACGGCCCACCGCGGCAAGGGCGGCAAACGACATGACGGAGCCGATCAGGAAGATGCAGCCCAGCGTCGCGCGCAGCGGCGCGGGTTCGAGGTTGTGCATTGCAATGGCCAGCGGAGGCGCGCCTGCCGACGTGATGGTGCCCATCAAGCCGGACGCGAGGCCTGCGGCGGCACTGTTCGCGGGCGTGGTCGCCACATGCCAGCCGCGGACGCTCAACACGACGCCGGTGAGGATCATCAGCGCAAAGAGGATCGACGCGAGCGGCGTCGGAAGGATCTTGACGACGAAGGCTGCCAGCACGGCGCCTGCCAAACGTCCTGCGAGTGCGAAGCCCGCGACACTCCACTGGATCGAATGGCGTTCGCGCACCGCGGCAAGAGCGGCGAGGGGGCATCCGAGCACGAGGATCGGAGCGGGAACCAGTTGAGGGAAAGCCAGCGCGGCGATCGGCGCGCAGAACATCGCGAAGCCCAGCCCGCCAATGCCCTGCAGGCACGCCCCCGCAAGAACGACGATGCCCATCGCGAAGTACCGGGGCAGATCGAGTCCCGGGGGCCACGCCCCTGTGAGCCACGAGGGCGCGAGGCTCACCACGTCACCGACACGTCGCCGCGCACGAGGGTCTGGCAGGCCATGCGCCATCCCTGCGCGAACTGTTCGGCGGTGAGGTGCTTGCGCTCCTTCGGCTTCACCGGGTCCGTATTCTCCAGACCGGTGACGATGCGGCATTTGCAAGTGCCGCAAATGCCGCCTCCGCACTTGAACGGGATGCCCCCCTGTTCGCGCAGCGACACGCGCAGCAGGCTGCTTCCCGGCGCCGCCTCCACGGTGCGTCCGTTCTGTGGCAGGAAGGTGATGCGCACCTGCGCCGCGGCGACATTCGGGTCGCTCGGCAGGTCATGGCGAACGAGCTTCACGTCCAGGTCGCCGAATCGCGCCAGGTGGTCCAGCTCCATCCGCGCGTCGTCGAGCGTCTTGAACTTCGGGAGGAACTTCGCGGGCACGTTGTTGACGAGCGAGGCGTCGGCCTCATCGATGATGCGCACACGCGCGGACGCCTCGTTCAGTTCGGCGATCACGAAGCGCGCGCGCAGGCGGCCGCAGAACAGGTAATCGTAGAGCTCGCGCGGGACGATGTGGTGGTCGCCCGGTTCCGTGCGGAATTGGCCTGGTTTCGTGGTCAGGATCACGTACATGGTGGGCCTCACGCGCTCGCTGCGCCCGCTGGCGGCAGCGGGACGTCGGGTTGCATCAGTTCGATGTCATGCTCGATCCACAGCTGGCACACGAGCCGGAAGCCCTGGTCGAGCCGGTCGCCAAGCTGCTTCTTCTCCTTCCAGTTCGGCGGCGCAAGGTGCTCCCCGCCCGCGAGCACCTGGCACGCGCACGTGGCGCACTTGCCCATCCCGCACTGGTAGTTCAGGTTCGGATAGGGAAATTGCTTGATGCCGGCGCGCACCACGAGATTGGTCTGAGCCTTGACCTCGTCGCGGTACACCTGGCCGTTCTTGTGGAGCAGGACGATGGGCATGGGAGTAGGCGAGTCGGTATACAATATACTATTACTTTGATTCACGTCAGGAGG
>Ga0068855_100007273_pt1 | contig 13418 bp, 13 predicted proteins | sample KBSCornC52_FD_66592 | JGI IMG/M metagenome (GOLD analysis project Ga0068855, IMG submission 66592) | Corn rhizosphere microbial communities from Kellogg Biological Station, Michigan, USA - KBS Corn C5-2 | ecosystem: Host-associated > Plants > Roots > Rhizosphere > Soil ... | reverse complement strand
CGCGAACAGGAGCAGGCCGATTCCCCCCAACAGTCCGGCAGGGTATCGCTCGACCAGACGACCTGCGGCCGGCGCGGCGATTGCGACGGCGATCGGCCAAGGGGTGATCAGAAGTCCCATCTGCACTGCCGAAAAGCCGAAACGGCTCTCCAGATAAAAAGGTATCGCCACGAAAGCCAGCATTTGTGCGCAGAACGAGGCGACCGATGTGCAAATCGAGAGAGCAAAGATTGGAATGCGCAGAAGATCCAAAGGCAGCAATGGCGCGGTTACGTGCCTCTGCCGCCTCACCAGCATGACACCAGACACGGCCGCGATACCAAATTCGAAAAGCCAGAACCACATCGACTCGCCATGTCCGATGCTGTCGACGGCGGCGATGCCAAGTCCGAACGTGACCGCGCTCAGGAAGGCGCTTTGCCAGTCAAAGGCGTGGATGGCGGGATGAACATGAGGCAGACAACGCCAACCGAGTGCCAGGGCCGCGGCGCCCACGGGGAGATTGATCGCGAACAGATACGGCCATGTTGCAGCCGCCAAAATGGCCGCCGCCGCCGTAGGACCGACTGCGGCGGAGACGGCTACGACCAGCGCGTTCAAACCGATGCCACGTCCAAGCTGGGATCTGGGATAGGTAAAACGGACCAGCGCAGCATTTACGCTCATGATCCCGGCTGCGCCGAAACCTTGCACGATGCGAGCCAGCGTGAGCAGGAGCAGCGTGTGCGAAAGCGCGCAAAAAAGTGATCCGAGCGTGAACAGCAGCAGTCCCGACAGATAGATCCTGCGGTATCCAACGATCTCCCCCAAAGAGGCCAAGGGAAGCAGAGCAATGGTGATCGCCAGCTGGTAACCATTGACGATCCAGATTGAGAATGCGGGACTCGCATCGAGGTCGTTGGCGATCGTCGGCAGCGCGACGTTGGCGATTGCACCGTCCACGACCGCCATGATGATGCCCAGCGCAATGGTGAGGATGGCCCACTTTCGCTGCGGCAGCGGCAAGCCGTCAGCATGCTCGGGCCGTTGGGTGATCTCCGGCACCGGGTTCGCATTCTCGGATCGGTCGGCTGTCATTCTCGATGGCAACATCGTCTGAAACCTCCACGCGCGGGCAGCGGTTCCGGGGCGGATTCGAAGTCCGGCCCGAGATTTTGGAACTCTTAGGGGTTCTTGCGATTGATGAGCGGAATGAGGGAGGAAAGGATGACCTGGAATTGGCGGGAGCTGCTTGTGCTAACCTTTTTCGTGGCCCTGTTTTGCGCCGCCTTAATTGCGAATGTAACTGACGGCCCGATCTCCGGCGTCCGAGGCGCCTGGGTCACCCAAGCCATGCGGTAGACGTGAACCGGGCCAGTCCCGTTTGCGGGTGGCTTCACAGAAAAAGCCCCGCCGCATAGCGAGGCTTTTTCGTGTCAATTGAACCGCCGACTCGGGCAGGGAGGGCACCCGAACGGCAAAATCGCCTCAGCGATCCAATCGAATATCCTGGTACTTACGTCTTGTCCCGAGCCACGAACTTGTGGAAGCGGCTGATTTTTCCGTCCTTGGTTTTGTCCTGGTACAAGAACTGCAAGTGAGACTCGTCGAATTTTTCGAAGAATTCGTCCCAGCTGATTTCTTCCAAGGCCTCTTCCTTCGGGCCGAAATCAATCCGAAGGAGGCCTGCATGGCCGCCTCGTTCGGTTCTCTTCACAGTAGCTGGCACGCCATTGCGCTCGCTCACCCATTTTTTGATCTTGGCATGGTCCGTCGTGGTGTGGCTTTCGCTCATGGTGACAACCTGCTGAAGCTCTTGGTGATTACAACGATGCATCATGGCGGCAGGTTCGTGCGGCGCGAATAAGTTACTGGAGCCTAACGTGTGTTAAACCGCGGCGCGCCTCAGAGCGTTTTGCTAGCCGAAACTTCACGAGCAGGTGGTTAGAGTTTAGCGATTGAATGCTTCGGCAACAAAAGTCGGACGATACGCAAGGTAATTCGATAGATGTAGAGAAGCATTCAGGTCGGCTCGGTCGTCTCGGCCTTCGGCGGGAACGACTACCAACACTTCAGGACATCCCGGTTTTCCCAGTCATGCGCTCCGGGGATCGCAACAGCAGCGCCGGAACATTTGGAATGTCGCAGCTGGCGGAGAGGAGAAAGCGACCAACAAAAAGAGCCGCGTATGGGCGGCTCAAGTTGTGGCTTTGGAATGATGTCCCCAGCGCATGTGTACCGCCGTTACCTTGTTTGCGGCCATACGTTGACAATCATAACTGATTCGCCGTGTCCCGGACGCCACAGGCTTGGGCATTCGTCGCCGAGACTATCGGGTATCAATGTCTCCCCGATCGGACCGTTGATATTGAGCCGCAGCATCTTGCCTGGTCGGAAGCGGCCTCCGAAATAGCTTCAGTTCCTCGATGATTTCTTCCATGACGCCGGTCCAGTCGCCCGCTGTCTGCTGGTGGAACAACCTCATCGTCGGATACCAAATCGTATCCCGACCTGTTTGCGGCCATCGCCAATCGCAGTCGCGGTGAAGCATTGTCCAAACAGGAGCACCAAGCGCTCCGGCCAGATGCGCAACCATCGTATCCACGGTGATAACCAGATCGAGCTGCATAATCCTGGCAGCAAGCATTTCGATATCGGGGACCGCAACATCATCGGCGGGGATCGTTGCGGCCAAGGCGCGGGCGGGGCCTTGCTGAAGCGAAAGCAGCCGCACATCCGACTGCTCGCGCAAGCGGGCGAATAGACGGGCTGGAACGGAACGGCTTCGATTCCAGTTGCCGGCTTCCCAGACGATTCCGATCGATAGCTTGGAGCTTGACCAGTTTTTGCGAGCGACGCGCGGAAGATAGGGAACTCTGTTGGTTATAAGCTGCGATGTTACCCTCAACGCGTGGGCAAGCTCCATCACCTCGATATCGACGTCAAAGCTGGCATCTGGCGTCCCCTCGTGCAGCGGCAACACCCGATCGACTCCGTTGACCTGACGCACCAGCGACAACAGTTCAGGCTGGCTCCAGACAATGACTTCGCGTGCAATCTCCCGGAGAGGTTTGGCGAAACGGATGAACTGTATTGTATCGCCTAGCCCGTGGTAGCAGCGAACAAGCACCGATCTGTTCTTTAGATCTTCGCCTCGCCAAATCCGCTGCAGATGCCGCTCTCCGGCGTGCTTGGCCACGCCTGAAAAGCGATGCTCAGCCAAGCTTGCGTCGCTGAGCCTCCATGCGCTCTGGAAATCATTGCGCCGCAGCGCCTCGGCCCATTTGTAGTGAAGGTTCAACCCATATCTCGCAGTGCGATGCTCTCACTAGCGGCGGGAGGATTCGGTGTGGCGCAGTGATTTGGCTGTATCAAGATGCTTCTGCAACACGTCAAGCTCGCCCTTGGCGTACTGCCCGCCGGCGTCGGACTGCTTTGTCTCCTTCTTGTACTCGGCGATATCTTTTTGGTGATCCGCAATCATGTGCTTTGCGAATTCACGGTCGAAGCGCGCGCCCGTCATCTTCGACATCTTCTCATATTCCGCTTTCTGCTTGGCGTCGGGGCCATCCGGCGGAGTAACGCCAACGGATTTTGCGGCGTCTATCGCCTTTTGATTTGCGGCCGAATGGTCATCCGACAACATTTGCCCGAATTTCTTCACGTCGGGGTTTTGCCCGTTCTGCTGCGCCAGCTTGCCCATCTGTACTTCGGCATAGTTGCCTTCGATTGCTTTCTTGAGGAAAGTCTGACTTGGCTTGCCCGCTGCAAACACCGGAGAAGCCGTAAATACTGCGATGATCGCGAGCGAGGTGAACTTCATAGCGGAGTCCTTTTCGAAGGATTCAGTTGATTTCATAACCACGTCTAACCTGATCCTGTGCGCGGGGTTCCAGCTTTGACGAACAAGTTACGGATCACTTCAGGAGCTGTTCGCGGTTAGGAAAACTCCATGCAATGGAAGCGCTAGCACCATCTTCTTCTTGTTCTTCTTCAAGGTAGAAGATGCAGCGAGTTCGCGCTGCATCGCCGGCCAGCAGCGCTTTTCCACTATCATAGGTTAAATAAAATTCGTTTTTTCCGCCGTTACGGTTCGACGTTGCGGCTTCCCCGCGCATATGCCGGAACGAACCCGATCATCATACGTTCGCCGGAATGTACTTACGTTTCGGCTCTCGTTTTCAAAAGCAGAGACAACATGCATGCTCCTAGACCCCCGGCCCACAAGGTTCGCCTTGGAATCATCGGGATCGGAAACTGCGCCAGCTCTCTCGTTCAGGGACTGAGCTACTATCGAGAGGCGAAATCAAATGAGCCGGTCCCCGGGCTCATGAACGTTAATCTCGGTGGTTATCACGTCAAAGATATCGAGATTTCTGCGGCGTTCGATGTGAACGCGAGAAAAGTCGGTAAGGATGTCGCCGACGCAGTCTGGGCCAGCCCGAACAATACTCACCGCTTTGCCGATGTTCCTCGAACCGGGGTCACGGTCTTGCGCGGACGGACGCTGGATGGAATTGGAGAATACCTCCGCGAGGACATCGAAATTTCAGATGAAACAGAAGCGGATGTCACGGCTGCGTTGACCGAATCGCGTACCGACGTGCTTGTGTCGTATCTGCCGGTGGGTTCGCAAAAGGCCACGGAATGGTATGCGGAACGCGCGCTGGAAGCGGGCTGCGGGTTCGTCAATTGCATTCCCGTCTTTATCGCTTCGGACCGCAAGTGGCGAGCGCGCTTCGAAGAGGCAGGCGTGCCCATCTTGGGTGACGATATCAAGAGTCAGGTAGGCGCGACGATCGTGCATCGGGTGCTCGCCAACCTGTTTCGAAGCAGGGGGGTTCGGCTCGATCGCACCTACCAGCTAAATTTCGGCGGAAACGCCGACTTCAAGAACATGCTCGAACGCGAGCGCCTGAAATCGAAGAAGATATCGAAAACCCAGGCGGTGACGAGTCAGTTTGACGTGCCGCTAGAGGCCGGCAACATCCATGTCGGTCCAAGCGATCATGTGCCTTGGCTGACAGATCGCAAGATGGCTTACATCCGGCTTGAAGGTACCGCCTTCGGTGGGGTTCCTCTTAGCGCCGAACTGAAGCTGGACGTCTGGGACTCTCCGAACTCCGCGGGGGTGGTTATCGATGCGGTTCGTTGCGCGAAGCTCGCAATGGACCGCGGCGTTGGAGGCGCGTTGATTGGGCCGTCCAGCTATTTCATGAAGTCTCCACCCCAACAGTTTGCTGATGATGAAGCCCGCGAGCGGACCCACCGCTTCATCGCTGGTGATGGGTAAGGGCAGCCGCGTGGCTACGCATATCCACCTTGTACGTCATGGTCATCATTCGCTGCTGAGCGGCATGCTCTGCGGCCGAATGCCCGGGGTTCAGCTTGATGAACTCGGTTGTCGGCAAATGGCGGCCGTTGCGGAAGTGATAAGCCAAATTGGCCCTATAGCATTGCAATCCAGCCCGCAACGCAGGGCGCTTCAATCGGCCGGTATTGTCGCTGCAAGATGCGGCCTTGCGGTCGAGGTCGTGCCTGCATTCGACGAGATCGATATGGGCGCGTGGACCGGGGTAGAGTTTTCGCGCCTTGCGCGTGATAAGGACTGGCAGCGCTGGAACGAAAAGCGCGGCAGTTCGCAGCCCCCTGGCGGCGAGAGCATGATCGCGCTGCAGACGAGGGTAGTCGCGCATATCGAACAGCTCAGGGCGCTCGGAGGACCGATTGTCGTCGTGAGCCACGCGGAGCCGATCCGTGCAGCGGTGCTGCATTATCTGCAATGGTCCCTGGATGATTTTCATTCGGTGGCAATCGATCCTGCAAGCGTCAGTACGATTTCACTCGAGGGTTCGCGCGGACGCGTGGCGCGACTGAACGGAGAGGTGTCGGCGTGAAGTTTGTAATCTTCGGTCTGACGATCAGCTCTTCATGGGGCAACGGGCATGCCACGCTCTGGCGCGGGCTGAGCAAAGCATTGATCCAGCGCGGACACGAGATCATCTTCTATGAACGCGACGTTCCCTATTACGCCGAAATGCGGGATCTCAATGAAATTCCTGGCGGGCGGCTGGAATTATATCAGGATTGGCCAAGCATCCGGCGGCAAGCCAGTGCCGACGTCACCGACGCAGATGTCGCGATCATCACCTCTTATTGTCCTGACAGTCTCGCTGCCGGCGATGTCGTGCTTGCGGACTGCAGAGGGCTGCGTGTCTTTTACGATCTGGATACGCCGGTCACGCTGGCCCGTCTCGAAGCTGGCGAATCCGTGCCGTATATCGCGGCTTCAGGTCTCAGCGGCTTTGATCTGGTACTGAGCTACAGCGGCGGCCGGGCGCTCGATGAATTCCATACGAGATTGGGCGCCCGGTGTGTTGCGCCGCTCTATGGTCATGTCGATCCGGATCTGCATCGTCCTGCCCGACCGCTCGCACATTACCGAGCCGATCTTTCCTATTTGGGGACCTACTCTGAAGACCGGCAGGAAGCGCTTGAGGCATTGCTATTGGCGCCGGCCCAAAACCAGCCGGATCGGAAGTTCCTGATTGGCGGCGCTCAATACCCTCAGCATTTCCCGTGGTCTTCAAACATCTATTTCGTTCGTCATCTTCCGCCGGCCGAACACGCGGCCTTCTTTTGTTCATCACGTCTCACACTCAACGTCACTCGCCGTGCAATGGTGGAGAGCGGCTGGTGTCCTTCGGGCCGCTTGTTCGAGGCTGCCGCTTGCGGTGCGCCGATCGTAAGCGATGCCTGGGAAGGACTGGATGCATTCTTTCAGCCTGATGAGGAGATCATTCTGGCCGAGCGATCGGCTGATGTAATGGCTGCCCTTGAGCTTGGCGATCAGGAATTGCAGGCGATGGCCCGCCGCGCGCGCGAGCGGACTCTCGAAGAACATAGCTCCAGGCGGCGTGCCGATGAATTGATTGACCTGCTGGAAAGTGCCTCGCATCGGCAGCCCGGCCTTCTCGCCTCAGTGGGGGTGTAGCATGTGGGGCATCATCCCGGCGGCCGGACGCGGAAGCCGCATACAGCCACTGGCATTTTCAAAGGAACTCCTGCCCGTCGGAAGCAGGAGCGACGATGGAGTCGAGCGTCCGTGTGCGGTCTCGGAGTATCTGTTGGAGCGGCTCATCCTGGGCGGCGCCGACAAAATCTGCTTCGTGATTTCACCGGGCAAATCCGACATTCTCGGATATTTCGGCGACAGCTACGGTGGTGCGCCGATCGCTTATGTGGTTCAGCCGAATGCCGAAGGCCTTTGCGATGCGATCTTCCGAGCCAGCTGCGTGGTCGGCGATGCTGAACCGGCGATGGTCGGACTTCCTGACACGATCTGGTTTCCTGAAGATGCACTTGCCGTACTGCCGGATTGCGAACTGTCCTTTCTGCTGTTCCCGGTCGAGCATCCGGAATTTTTCGATGCCGTGGTGATGGAGGGAGACCGGGTAACGGAGATTCAGGTCAAGCAAAAATCAACCGCCTCGCAATGGATATGGGGCGCTTTCAGGATGTCGGGATCAGGTTTCAGGGATCTAAGGACGCTATGGGAAGCCCGAGGCCGAAGCGACGAATATTTCGGAACGCTCGTCAACAGCTATCTCGGCGGAGGCGGCACCGCGTTCGGAGCGAAAGCCGGCGAAGCTTACGTCGACCTGGGTACGCTCCACGGCTATCGCACCGCAATGACCCTGCTGTTGAGCCGGAAAGAGTGTGGAGTATCCCGTAGCATGCCCAGAGGCGCACCGAGATCGGCGCTGCTCGAAGCAGCCGCTCTTCACGGAGGGCGCACATGAACGCTTTGTCGACAGAAGAGATTCGCCAACGCATCGATGCGCTTGGGCCGTGGTTTCACAATCTCGACCTGCACGGGGTTCCAACGGCGCCATCACATTTCCTCGGCGATTACCCGCAGGTGAAATGGCGGCGCTTCTCGGATGTGGTTCCGAAATCCCTGAAAGGAAAGAAGGTCCTCGACATCGGCTGTAACGCCGGATTCTATGCAATGGAGATGAAGCGCCGCGGCGCCGATCGGGTGCTTGGGCTGGACAGCCGCGACGAATACCTGGCGCAAGCGCGCTTCGCCGCCGAGGTCAACGATCTTGACATCGAATTTCGCAATCTCTCGGTTTACGAACTGGGTTCGCTTCGCGAGAGCTTCGATCTCGTGATCTTCATGGGCGTTCTCTACCATTTGAGGCATCCGCTGTTGGCGCTGGACCTGATTTACGAACATGTCGCGCGCGATTTGATGCTGTTTCAATCCATGCAGCGCGGCAGCGATCGAGCGGGTAAGTTCGACCAGGATTATGATTTCTGGAGCACTGACCAGTTCGACAGCGATGAATTCCCAAAGATGCACTTCATCGAGCACCGCTATGCCGATGACCCAACCAATTGGTGGATTCCAAATCGAAGCTGTACCGAAGCCATGTTACGGAGCGCGGGCTTCGCGATCGCAGCGCACCCGGAATCCGAAGTCTATTTGTGTCGGCGCTGCAAGCGGCCACATCCCGACGAAGCCTACGTGGTCCGCAGGGGCGAAGGATGATCGAAGCTGCGAAAATCTGGAATGAGCCCAACAATAAGTCGCACTGGGATCTCGAGCTTGATCCCGGTTGGACGCGATTCGCAGAAATGGCGGTGCTCGCCGCCAAAGCCATTCGTTCGGTTCATCCGACGTTGCCGCGGGTTCTCGGCGGCATTTCACCAATTGATCCCGGTTTCATGAGCCGCATGAAATCCGCCGGCGTGCTCGACCATGTCGAGGCGGTAGCTGTTCACGGCTTTCCGCTCGACTGGAATCTATGGCAGATCGATGAATGGCCGAACAAGGTGGCAGAGATCGAATCGATGGTCTCCGTTCCGGTCTGGGTCACCGAAATTGGCGTGTCCTCATTCGGAGCCGAGGAGGTTCAGGCGTGGGGGATCAAACGATCCGCGCAGCTCCTGAAGAATCGCTCGCCACGGATTCATTGGTACAGCCTCTACGATTTACCCACAGCATGGGAAGCGACCACCCGCCACAAGGAGGCGGAGGGCTCCTCCTATTACCGGCATTTTCATATGGGCCTGCTTCGCGAAGACGGTACGCCCAAGCTCGGACTGGCGGCGTTCGCCGAGGAAGTGGAGTGCCTCGGGTTGTGCCAATGGTTCCATTTTGAAGACCACAGGCTGGATGACGCGGTCGCCTGGTTGCGACGGCTCGGCGTGCGCCACCTTCGCACCGGCTTGTCATGGGCGGACAGTTATCGCCCTGGCGCGCTGGCCTGGTTCGACCGTCAGATGGAGGCGCTCGATGAATTCGACCTGACATTGACGTTCTGCTTCACGCCTGAACATCGCGGCCTTGCTCCCCATCACACCAGCGCTCCACTGGTCCCGGAAGAGTTCGCTGAGTTCTGCGCGCGCATGATCGAACGTTATTGCCCCAGCCGGGCAGTGGCGAGCCGCGGCAACAAACCGGAGGCAGAATGCGCGCCATTATATTAGTCATGGATTCGGTCGGGATCGGATCGGCTCCGGACGCATCCGCCTACGGTGACCTCGGCGCAGATACGGTCGGGCATATCGCAGAGGCATGCGCAGGCGGCGCTGCCGATGGTGCCGTGCGAGAAGGTCCGTTGAATGTTCCCAACTTGATCAGCCTCGGGCTGTCTGAGGCTTGCCAACTCGCAACTGGGCACGTGCCACCTTTTCTTCATGTGCGGAGGCGAGAGGGCCGTTGCGGTTGCGCGGCCGAGATTTCCAAAGGAAAGGATACGCCGTCGGGACATTGGGAACTTGCCGGAGTCCCCGTCACATTCGACTGGGGCTACTTTCCCCGCACCATTCCCTGTTTTCCGGACGAAATCGTTTCGCGATTGTGCAAGCGCGCGGGACTTCCGGGCATTCTCGGCAACTGCCATGCTTCAGGTACCGAAATCATCGCCCTGTACGGTGACGAGCACATTCGATCCGGAAAGCCGATTTGCTACACCTCGGCGGATAGCGTGTTCCAGATTGCGGCTCACGAGCAGGAATTTGGCTTGGAGCGGCTTTATCGAACGTGCGAAGTCGCGCGCGAACTTGTAGACCCGCTGAATATCGGCCGCGTCATTGCCCGGCCGTTCACCGGAGCGGGATCGTCCTATGCCAGGACCCACAATCGTCGCGACTATGCGGTGCCCCCGCCCGACAAGACGATTCTCGATCTTGCCGCGGAGGAGGGCCGCGACGTCGTCACGATTGGCAAGATAGGCGATATTTTCGCCCATCGAAGCACCGGCAGGGTGTTGAAGGGAGATGGCAACGACAGATTATTCGATCGCATGCTGGAGGGCTTAGACTCTCTCAGAGACGGCGGATTGCTGTTCGCCAATTTTATCGACTTCGATTCGATCTACGGACATCGCCGCGATGTCGCGGGCTACGCGGCGGCGCTCGAAGCATTCGATGAGCGATTGACGGAACTCCTCGGTCGCTTGGAATCCGGCGACTTGCTCGTCGTCACCGCGGACCACGGCTGCGATCCTACCTGGAAAGGCACAGATCATACGCGCGAACAGGTGCCGGTGCTGGTGCTCGGAGGAGACAACTCGCGCGCGATAGGTGCGCGCTCCAGTTTTGCGGATGTCGGTGCATCCGTTGCCGCTCACCTCAACCTTCCTGAGATGCTGAAGGGCAAAGCCTTCTGACGATTCACATACGTTATTAATTTATGTTAGGCCAAATTGTTGTTTGTACGTCGCCGGAGGAACGAACAAACCTCGCAAGGCTTTCCAACAAGACAGTCCGCGCGAGCATTCACATGACCTCGCCATGCTGTTTCGATCTCAGGCCCGTTGAGGGCGCTGAATCCGATTCTTTGGTCCAAGACTCACGAAAGAAGCTGGATGACGCGAGTTCTTATCACAGGTGGCGCAGGCTTCATCGGCTCGCACACCTCAGACGTGCTGCTTGACGCAGGCTATCAAGTCACACTGCTGGACAATCTAACGCCCCAGGTTCACGGGCCAACGCGCCAGCCGCCCTCATATCTCAATCCCGAAGCCGATCTGATCATCGGCGATGTGACCGATCCGGCGGCGGTGGACCGCGCGTTGCGCGGCGTAGATCTCGTGCTGCACCTTGCATCCACTGTGGGGGTCGGCCAGAGCATGTACGACATGGTCTCGTATGTGCATAACAACGAGATTGGAACCGCAACATTGCTCGAAGCTCTGGCTAAGCGGCCGGTCGCACGCCTTGTCGTCGCGTCCTCGATGAGCGTTTACGGCGAGGGTCTGTGCCGGGACAGCGCCAAGCGCCTGGTTAATCCAGACGAGCGCTCAACCCGACACTTGCGAAGTGCAAGATGGGAACTGGAGGACGCAAACGGCAGGGAGTTGGTGCCGATGCCAACACCCGAGACAAAGTCCCCATCGCTCAGCTCGGTATATGCCCTCAACAAATATGCTCAAGAGCGCCTCTGTTTGATGGTGGGCAAGTCCTATGGCATCCCGGCAGCGGCGCTTCGCTTCTTTAACGTCTATGGGCCGCGACAGGCACTATCGAACCCGTACACGGGCGTGCTTGCCATCTTTGCCGCTCGCCTCCTCAACGGCCGCTCGCCAATGGTATTTGAGGACGGCCGGCAGCGCCGGGATTTCGTGCACGTTCTCGACGTCGCCAACGCCTGCCAGCTCGCGCTCGAATCCAAATGCGACGGCGAGGTGTTCAACATCGGTTCAGGTCAGAGCCGGTCTATCCTTTCGGTGGCCAACGATCTGGCGAAGGTGATGGGCCGGCGTGATCTGAAGCCACACATCACCGGCAAGTATCGCGCCGGGGATATCAGACATTGCTTCGCCGATATCGAGAAGAGCCGCGCGCTTCTCAATTTTGCTCCGGGCGTCGAATTTACCCGAGGATTAGAAGAACTCGCCGAATATCTTGCAGGCCAGATGGCGGACGATCATGTCGAGAAGGCCACCAAGGAACTCGAGAGCCGGGGACTGGTGGCATGAAAGCCGATCATCTCGACGGCGCAGTCCTGATTACCGGCGGATGCGGTTTCATCGGCTGCAATCTGGCCGATGCGCTGGCCCGGCGCGGACAGAAGGTCGTTGCTTTCGACAATCTTTCGCGAACCGGCGTTCGGGAGAACGCGCAATGGCTGAAGTCGCGTCACGGCGCCCAGGTCTCGATCATGACCGGCGACGTTCGCGATGCGATCTCGGTAATTCAGGCCGTGCGCGGCGCTAAAGCAATACTTCATCTGGCGGCGCAGGTGGCCGTCACCGATAGTCTGGAAGATCCGATCGAGGATTTCGAGATCAACGCTCGCGGGACGCTGAACGTGCTGGAAGCGGTCCGCGTGCATAATCATTCCGCTCCAATGATCTTCGCTTCCACCAATAAGGTTTACGGCCGTCTGGTGCCGGATAGTGGCATCAAGCAAGTCGGCCGGCGTCGCGTTCCCGTGGACATGCACCTGGCGGACGGCGTAGCGGAAGACTTTCCGCTCGACTTCTACAGCCCCTACGGATGTTCGAAGGGTACCGCGGATCAATACGTTCGCGATTACGCGCGCGTGTACGGCATGAACACGGCGGTGCTTCGGATGAGTTGCATCTACGGTCCACGGCAATTTGGCACCGAAGACCAGGGATGGCTGGCGCATTTCATGCTGCGCTCGATCCTCGGCGAACCCCTCACCATATTCGGCGATGGCTTGCAGGTGCGTGATGCGCTGCACGTGTCGGATGCGGCAGCGGCTTGGATTGCCGTCCTGGAAAACATCGAATCTGTACGCGGCCGTGTGTTCAATCTTGGCGGCGGGACGGAAAACGCCATCAGCCTGCTCGAGCTAATCGATCAGATCGCGTCGATGCGCGGCGCTGCACCCTCGCTGAGTTTCGATCGATGGCGTCCCGGTGACCAGCCTTGGTACGTCTCGCGATGTGAAGCGTTAAAGTCGGCGGTTGGGTGGCAGCCGCGGATTCCGCTTCGGCAGGGACTTCAGTCGTTGCTTGAGTGGCTGGAAGCGCGCTTCAGCCCCGCGACTTCGCCTGTGGAGTTGCGGCTGTGACGCGGGTAGCGCTCATCAATCCCGATTGGCGCTACGAAGGCAGTATCTATTTCGGTTGCCGATCGCCTCATCTTCCACTCGAGCTTGGGATTTCGCAACAACTGCTGGAACGGGCAGGGCACCAGACGCTGCTGCTCGACGCGCACATGTTCGGGCTTTCGATCGGCGATATCACGGCGGAACTTCAATCGTTCGGGCCGGACATCATCGTCATCACGACCGCTCCAACCTACCTGTTCTGGCGCTGTGCGCCCCCCGAACTGCGCGTCCCGCAACAGCTCGCCTTCGCGCTGCGGGATGCCGCACCCATGCTGGTGGCTGTCGGTCCGCACGGTTCCACGACTCCGCGCGCGGCGCTGACCAAGCTGCGGGTCGATTACAT
>Ga0068855_100007272_pt1 | contig 13419 bp, 10 predicted proteins | sample KBSCornC52_FD_66592 | JGI IMG/M metagenome (GOLD analysis project Ga0068855, IMG submission 66592) | Corn rhizosphere microbial communities from Kellogg Biological Station, Michigan, USA - KBS Corn C5-2 | ecosystem: Host-associated > Plants > Roots > Rhizosphere > Soil ... | reverse complement strand
CAGTCCGCACCGCGCCGCCACAGAGCGGTGCGGCATAAATTCCGCCAAAGTATGGGCGGCGCAGAAATCGCAGGCGGACACCGCCATGGCGGCGATAGCCGCACGCTAAGACTGCACGAGCCCGGACTTTGAAATCCGGGCTCGCACAGTTCTTCCATCGTCGATTAGCCGCCGGTCTTGACGCTGACCTGCAGCATGATCATGCGGGTTCTATCGATATTCACAGTGATGTCACCCGTAAGGCTGCCGGCGTTGCCGGCTGGTGAGCCCGACCCCACCTGGGTACCGGAACGTTCCCAGGTGATCCTATTGGTCAGGTTGGTGCCGATCAGAGAGACCTGCCATTTATCATCGATATTGCCGAAGTTGATATTGGCATCAAGCTTCGCATAGCTGCCCAGGCGGCCATAGGGATTGTTCGACCCATCCGTATAGTAGCTGGAGCTGAAGCGGACATCGCTGGACAGACCCCACTTGTAGCTGGTGCCGACATCGTGCGTATAGGTGAAGCCGGCGCTGCCGGTCCAATCGGGAGCGCGAACAAGCTGCGCACCCGAGAGATTTTCGGACACGAAGTTACCACCGACCGGAATACCGCCATTACATCCCGCGGCAATGGTCTGGCCGCGATAGCAGACGGCGGCATAACTGTCGTAGCGCGCGTGGTTGTAGTCGATGGCGCCCCGCACTGTGAGTCCTTCAACACTCGGAAGGGCGTACTCGACGTTGGCTTCGATACCCCGGATCGTCACACCAGCCGCGTTGGTGACAAGCTGGGCGGCGGTGGGTGGTGCCGGCGGCGGCGGCTGCACCGACGTCGTCACCTGGAGACCGGAGATCTTGTAAGTATACGCGCTGACGTTAGCCCGCAGCGTCCGGTCGAGCAGAAACGTTTTGACGCCGATTTCGCCGCCTTTCACGACTTCCTGGTCATACTTCATGGTATTGGGCGTGCCAGGAATGTTGAGTACGCTGGAGTTGAAGCCGCCCGACAGGAAGCCCTGCTTATAAGAACCGAACACGGTGAGCTGACCGGATGGGCGCCAGGCCAGCGTGACTTCCGGTGAGGTGTTGGTAAAGGTCGCCGAGCGCTGGGGTGGAACAACGTCCGGAATCGGTTGCGTGATCGGCGTATTCCCCGATTGCACCACCGGCAGATTCTTACGCTCGTGGGAATAGCGTGCGCCGCCGGACAGTTCGAGAGTCGGAATGATGTTCCATTTCAACTGCCCGAAGATCGACCACGCCTTTCCATCCTGTACCACCCAGTAGCGATTAGATCGGACAGGCGCCAGCGCATTGGCCAAAGTCAAAGAGCCGGTTTGGACGTTCTGATCGGTATAGAGACCGCCCGCCATGAAATTGAGGGGGCCATGGAAGCTGCTGGTCAAGCGCACTTCTTCGCTATATTGGGTGATGTGATACACGTTATCGCTGGGCAGCGCGTCTTGCGGCGCCCAGGTACCGACAAAGTTTTCGGTATTGTTCTGACCGGCATGGAAGAAACCGGTCACGGATGAGAGCTGTAACTGATCCGTGACATTGTAATTCATTTCGAGGCTGCCAAGCGCCTGCTGCAAATGCAGGTAGGGCACGCCGTTGCTGAAGTCTTGCGCGTCCAATGCAGCGAAGCTGGTTCCGATGTCGCCGCGATAGCTCACGCCATTTGCCTTACAGTCATCGTAGAACGCCGCGAACCACGGATGGCCTTGTGTGCAGTTCGCGATTTCTAACGTGCTATTGGGACCGCCGCCCGTGTACCGGCTGTAGGTATATTTCAGGCGCGCATTGAAGCGCTCGCCCGGATCGTATTTCAAGGTGCCCCGTACCGCCCATTCCGTATAGTACGGCAAGTCCACGTGCTTGGGTGCGAGCAGCGCATCGCGTGGCGTGCCGCTTTTCATCCAGCCGTTCAAGCTGGATATATAGAGCGCAACGCGGCCGCCAAGATCATCGGTAATGGGGCCGGCCATATATCCATCGAAGCGCTTTTCCTGTGCCTTAAAGTCGTAACCCGCCATGCCCTTGGCCTCGAACTTAGGCGTCGGATCGGCGGTGTGGATGGAAATGATGCCGCCCGGGCTGTTCTTGCCGTAAAACAGAGACTGAGGTCCTTCGAGGACTTCGATCTGCTGCATGTCCATCTGGCCCATGCGGCGGACGCTGGCGAGCGCCAACGGAACACCGTCGATATTGAACGACACGGCCTGGTCGGCCAGCGGGTTCACGTCTTGCCCGGCAATACCGCGCAGTGCAATTTCCCCGCCCTGGGTGGTCCCGCCGCCTTCGCCAGTCATTAACGACGGCACGACCCGTGACAGATCGTCGATTCTGCTTACTGCTCTCTTTTGCAGTTCTCCAGCGCTAACAGCGGTTAGGATAACGGGCGTCGCAATCGCGGTTTCGGTCGTTTTACGAGCCGTAACCGTGACTTCCTCTAATTGAGGAGCGTGCCCGCTCTGGGCCACCTGCGCCTGAGCAACCCCTAGGACACTTCCATATGCGATTGCACTTGCGCTCAGGAGAGATAACCAACGTCTGCCTTTCGCATGTACGGAACGCTGTTTCTCGGAAAGTTTAATATGCATTGTCGTTCCCCCTTTTTTCGACATAGCCACTTTCGAAGATTGTGCTCGAGTCTCAACACCTTGCAGTGGATGCAACACCCTGAACCACGCCCTGGGCGCGGCGCTTTACACGATGCCTCTGTCCCTTCAGGCAACTGCGTTAAGTGAATACCAACCCGTCGGAACCTGGCAACGCTTTCCATGAGCGCTCTTATCTGAGCGTGCAGTGAAGTTGATTCTACGGACAATCCCCACTTGGCCATGCAAGCACCGCAAACACTTATTTTTGCAGAGCAGCCCGGGAGAAACTTAATCGTCGGGGGAAAACCCCCGGTTTCCTAATTCGCGAAATCTTGATCGTAGAGTTGTGATCTCGCGGTCACGGCGCATTGCGCGTCGGGAACTCAGGTGCCGTGTTGGCGCGCAAAACGTTCCCGCATGGGCTTCTGACAAACGAAAAAGCCGACAGCAGTTGCCGGAAGGCCGATAGCAGCGGCAATTGCGAGCGACCACCCCAACTTCAGATGGTCATGAAAAGCGTGCTCTGTCAGGCCAGCGATCATGGCCGGCCCAAGAGTCATGCCGCATAGCGAAATGATAAACACCATGACCGACGCACCCTTGCCCCGCAGATTGCCGGGCAGCATGAGTTGCATGGATGCCGGCACAATCGCTAGATAGGCGGACGTCAACGTCATGCAGAGGCCGAACGAAGCCAGACTGACCCATGTATTCTGTGCCACGTACGCAAACACCGTAAGCGGTGTCGTCAATAGCATCATCGCGACCATATAACGCATGTGGGCGTCGGGTATGTTTTTCCGGAAGAGCCAGTCCACGATTATGCCGTGGATGGGTAGGCCTACAGTCGGACCGACGATAGTGATGGTTCCAAGCCAAAAGGCGATCTGCTCAGTTTGTAAATTGTGCAGTCGCGCGTAGAAACTGGGTGTCCACGTCGTCATTCCGGTTTGAACAATCATCAAGCTGATGTTCGCGAAACAGTAGCCCAACATAAAACGCAGGTTCTTTTTGAAGTAAGCGAAGAAATCTCCGTAGCTTGTATGGCCCGAAGTGCCGGCCGAATTCATTTTCCGGCGTTTGGGTTCGGGCATGAGAAAAGCCAGGAAGCTGGCGAAAACACTGGGAATGCCCGCAGCGATGAGAATGACCTGCCAGCCCTTGATGTCGCCGACCACCGGCACATGAAATGCTTGTCCCGGGTCGATCAACGTTAGAAGCGCGCCCCCAATAACAAGCGACACGCCCGCGCCCATTTTTGCGCCCATGGAGAATACGGAGAAAGGGAGTGCAAGATGGTCGGGCGGAAACATGTCGGGCAGGATCGACTGTGAGCCGGGCGACATAACCGATTCGCCGGCTCCAACCCCAATGCGCGCGAGAAATAATCCGGTGAAATTGCGGAACGCCCCGCAGCCTATTGTCGCCAATCCCCACACAAAGACACCGATCCAGAGCACCAGTCGGCGGCTGTATCGGTCAAACGCCCAGCCTACCGGCAGAGCCGCCAGGGCAAAGCTCGTGGCGAAAGCGGGCCCATACAGCAAACCCATCTGCACGTCGGAGAACTGCAGATCACGTTTGATGGATTCAGCCAGGAGCGACAGAAGGTTTCGGTCAAGTTGCGACAAGATATAGAAGGCCAACAACATCAGCACCGCACCCCAAGCCTGGGGCAGCGGCGGATACGCCTCGACTTCATCCACGCTCGTCATCGTTGCAGTGTTGGTATCAGTGGACATCCTACCTGCCTGTCATGCACTGCCGCCGCGGCAACCTATCACCGCGAAGCAAGACTTGTTAGAAGTTCGCGCGGTATCGCGTTTCACATATCCCACGGCCGCAGCGTACCGATCTCTTTGGCCGCGATCCGGCCGCCGATCACACACTCGGAATAATTACCGCCCCCCAGATATAGAAACCCCCACGCGCCGCCGATTTCTCCCGCCTCATAGAGGCGGGGAATGGGCTTGCCGAAGGGATTCAAAATCCGTTGCTGCGCATCATGTGCCGGCCCACCTTGCGTGTTCGATACGATGGGCCAGAGTTCGCCGACGATAAATGGCGGCGTCCGAACCGGAACCATTGAGGTTACAGGACGCCCAAAGTCGGCATCCTTTCCGCTTTCGCACGCGCTATTCCAACGCTCCAACGCGCTATTCAACGCGTCTTCGCCGCAACCAATGAAGGCCGCCACTTCGGCGACCGATCCAAACTGCCTCAGAATACCCGCCTCCACTTCCGCAAGATTGGCATTCTCCCAATCGCGCAGGTTCGCCCCACTCCACTCCATTGGCGGAATCTGCAAATCATTAAAGCGGGGTTCGCCCAGCCGGTAAAGACGGCGTCCGTCGTCGTCGACAATGAGATAACAGGGGATGCGCGGGAACGTCGCCGTCGGCAGATCGACGACATCAAGCGCCCGATGACCCGTATCCTGCAGATAGGGCGGATACTCATTCATGAAGCGCTTGCCGGATTTATCGACGACGATCCATGACATTTTCGGCGTTTCTTCCGTGACGCCAGGGACCCAATTGGGAAGCTGCTTGATACGTATCCCCAGCGGATATGAAGGATCGGGGGAGCGGAAACCGTATGAGCCGTGGAAATGCCACATATGCCAAAGGTCCGCTCCCGCATCGAGCGCCATGCGAATGCCATCGCCTGTATTGCCTTGAAATGAAGCCGACAATGCGGAGCCCAGCGACCAGTACTGACGCTGCATTTCCGGGGCGGCTTCGAACCCGCCACACGCGAGAACCACACCGCGCCGCGCCTTAATCGCGCGAGGCCCGTCCGCGCCCTCTGCCCAGACGCCGCGAATTTCGCCATCCGGGCCGGCGATCAAACGCCGGGCACTTGTATTCAGGCGGATTGGGACATTGCGCGCCATGAGGTTATCGAGAAAGAGTTTGAACGCACGCGGCCCGCCGTCGCCACAGACGTGCGGCCAATCACGCTTTTCATCAAATCCCGGAATTGAGTCGACCACGATATAGCGGAAGGAGTCCAAACCTGGAAACGCGTAGTTTCCTCGCCCTGCCAAATAAGAAAGAACAGCGCCGTCGCAGCCGGCCATCTTCTCGATATATGTGGAAAGCGTCGTCAACTCTCTGGCGAAACAGGTCACGACGTCGTCGGGAATATTGTCGCGATTAGTGGTTTTCAGATACGCGACAGCGCCGTCGAAATTATGGGCAATGAGGAACCCCCCGCCGGCCGTCGCCGAGATGCCGCCCGGCGCCGGCATTTTCTCGATCACGAGAACGCGCAGGCCTTGATCATGGGCTTCGATCGCAGCGGCCGCTCCGGCCAGGCCGCATCCGACGACGACAATGTCGTAGGCTTCGTCAAAGTGTTGCGTCGTCTTTTCATAGACGCGCGGGGTCTCATGTGACGACGCAGAGTTACCCATATTCATTCGGAACTATAGCGACACGGGACGCGGGGGGCCTGTTTCAATGGGCAGAGACGGATCGGCGCACCAGTCGACCCAACTGCCGTCATAGATCTGCACGTCGGTCTTGCCGATAATGTAACCCGCGAGCGCAATGGTACATGGCGTGATCCCCGAAGCGCCGCTGGCCGTCAGGGGTTTACTGAGATCGACACCGGCCTTGGAGAATAAAGCCCGCATCTGGTCCGGCGATTTGAACAGCATGGCGGTGAGATCGAAGAGGTCCAGCGCCGACAAATTCCGGCTGCCTGGAATGTGTCCCAACCGGAGGCCCGGCCAATTGTCCATTTCCGTTCCGGCGAAATTCGGCGCCGCTCTGCTATCCAAAACTTGAAAGCGCTTCTCCGTGAGATTGCTGTGTACCTCGCTCCGGGACCGCACAAAGCCATCTTGTTTACGCGCATCGAAAGACTGCCGCGCGGGAACCGCAGCCGCGTTCTTTTCCGTGGGACGGCCCTCTTTTTCCCATGCCGTCCATCCGCCCGCCAGGACACTTACATTCTCGTGTCCGAAGGCGCGGAATAAAAACCAGGCGCGCGCCGCCGCCGCGATGCCGCCCATGCGGTCGTAGGCGACGACCCGATGACCATTGCCGATGCCAAGGGCCCCGACTTTGTCTGAAAAAACATCTGCCGGGGGAAAAGCGTGCTTCTTCGCTACCGTTGTATCGGCGATGTCATCGACGTCAAAGAATTGTGCGCCTGGAATACGATGCCGCGCGAAGTGCTCGCGGCCGGTTTTTGTGCGTTCGGGCGGCAAATAGCCCACGTCGACAATGCGCAAATCCGGATCGTGAAGATGCTCCGCCAGCCACGCGGTAGAGACCAGGGGTTTCGGGAGAGAGAGTGTCATGGGGTCAAACCGTCATTCATTTTCATTGCGAACCTGTCAACTCTATCACGTTGCGCGCATCGGCGCCTGAACACCATCGAAAAACCGGCGCGGATTATCGATGAGGATGCGATCGATGATCTGCGGATCTATCCCGCGCTGAACCAGCATGGGGATAAAGTGTGTGAAGATATAACTGAAGTCCGGCGGCCAATCGCCTGCCGCCATCAACCCCCTCACCCATTCCCCGGCAAATCCACCTGGCATACGGAAGCCGCGCACACCGCAGGACCGGTCATGGCTGATCATGACATGCTCATGAAAACCGCCCTTGATGAGCCGCACGAGATTGTCGGCCCGCACCTCATCGGACTGGAACAGCGCTGCACCAATGCGATCGAAGCCGATATATGAGCCCGCCTCGACGATCTGGCGATGATAGGCGTGGTGTGGGCTGCCGCAGCAATGGCCGATGAGACAGTGGTGCGCCGCCACACGATGCTGCGCAAAGAGATGCTGCTGCTCCGGGCCACCGAGACCTTTATCCGTATGGGTGATGATAGGGACGCCGGTGGCATTGTGCGCAATGCACGCCGCGACCATGAACTTCTCTTCCACCGGTCCGATAGCCTGGCTGCTGGTTGCACATTTGATGGCGCCCGCCCGGATTCCCGTCGTGCCGACGCCGGTTTCGATTTCGCGGATATAGAGGGCGGCAATTTCTTCCGCCGGCGCCGACCGCCAATAGAACGGCAGACCTCGCTCTTCGTGATAGAAGCCCGTTGTACACACAATCGCGACCCCGGATCGCTCGGAGACTTCGGCCATCACCGAAACATCGCGTCCCAGCTCGATGGGGCATGGATCGACAAAGGTAGAAACGCCTCGTTCCCGCAAAGCGCTGAGCCGCCGAACCGCCTCGGCAACGAGGGCCGCGCGGTCATAAACCTGCAGCGGATCGAACTCCGACCCGGGATAGGAAATAAAGAGGTGTTCGTGCATCAAAGTCCGGCCAAGGTCGGCCGAAGCAATTTTGCCTGTAACGGTTTGAACATTCACGAAACACCCCCCACCAACCTCGCGGCCCTTGTCGATAAGCGAAGAGATGTCCGAGAGGCAAGCCGCGATACGGCATCATAACGATCATCGATCTATTCGGGTATTTATAGAACCGGTTGTGATGAATCTTTTCCCGCGGGCCGCCTCTAAACCCCGCATGCCTCAATCAGCGTTTGTTACCTCCTATATGAGCCGTTCTCATGTGCCGGATTATTTATTTGCACAGACCTAATGTCATAATGCGGCATACTTTATGGGGAGGGGCAGCGCGGCTAGGAGGGGACCTGGCCGCCAGGGTTCACAAGCCTGGGAGGGCATGATGGAGATATCGCGGATTGGATCGAGCTTCGCCGCTGAGGTCAAAGGCTTATCCATCAAGAAGGGCATCGACGCAGGGACCGCGGCCGCGCTGGAGCAAGCAATAGCGCAGTTCCCCGTATTGTGCTTCCGAAACCAACGCATCACCGACGATGAGCAGGCCGCCTTCATCAGCCTGTTCGGACCCATGGTCAAGAATGAGTTGGAGGAAGCCAAGTCCTCGCGCGTCAAAAGCACGAGCTTTGTGAACGTCACGTCGGTCGATGACGAGGGAAACCCGCTCGACCCCCAGTCCGAGCGCGCCGTCTATATGCGCGCCAATCAATATTGGCACACGGATGGGTCCCCCCTCCAGCCGCCATTGCGGATTTCGGCGCTCTCTGCATGCGAGCTGCCGTCCGATCCGCCGGTCACGCTTTTTGCCGACATGCGCGCCGCCTGGAATGCGCTGCCCGATGCACGCAAGCGCGAGCTTGAGGGTATCCAGGTCGAACATAACCTCGTCGCTTCACGCGCCCGGGTCGGCATGAAAATGAACCTGGATACGCCGGCGATGCGGTCATTGCCGCGGGCCGTTGTCCATCCGCTTGTGCGGACGCACCGCAAATCGGGGAGGAAGTCGCTTTACCTGGGCGCGCATGCTTCCCACGTCATCGGCCGACCCGTAACGGAAGGCAGCGCACTCCTCGAAGAACTGGTGGTTTTCGCCACGCAACCGCAGTTCGTGTACACCCATCATTGGGAGCCCAGCGATCTGCTCATGTGGGACAACAGCTGCACCCTGCACCGGGCAACCCCTTACGACCGGCCGGAGCCCCGCGTTCTGCGGTGGGCTTCTGTGCTGGAATTGGAGCCGGTTTAAGGTACACGAGATGCCATCCGCGAAGCGGCTGGATCGCCCATAAACACCGCCCGGGAACCACTTCCCGGGCGGCTTCATTTTAAGCGCGGCGGATTACTCCGCGGCCCTGGTGATGGGTGCTTCAGCCTTATAGAAAGGCCGGTCACCACACAGGGTCACGCGCTGACCGTGACGCCCATAGCCTTCGTAATCGCCAATCGCCCGGTGCTGCGTGCACCGGTTATCCCAAAAGGCCACCGATCCCGGCCGCCATTTGAAGCGGCAGTGGAACCGCTCGTTCTCGATGTGGCGATAAAGCATCTGCAACAGCGCGTCGCCTTCGAACGGCCGCAGCTGCATGATGGACTTGGTAAAGATGCTGTTGACGTAGAGCGCCTGACGGCCCGTCACGGGGTGGGTGCGCACGACCGGATGCTCGGAGACTTGCGATTTCGTGCCGGTTTTCCCGCCCGTTTCTTCGGTCTGGTAATAAAGCGCAAGCCCATGAACAGCCGTGAGCCCGGTCAAAAGTCTCTTCATAGAATCCGAAAGCGCCTCATAGGCGGCATACATATTGCACCACACCGTGTCGCCGCCGCCGTTTTCGGGAATCTCGCGCAGGAGAAGAATCGCGCCCATGGGCGGTTCAGCATCGCAGGTAACATCCGCGTGCCACTGCGCATTGTAATTCTTTTCCTGACTTTCCGTGGTCGGCTCCGCCTTGATCCGATAGATCTCGGGGTAGTTGTTCTCATGGGGCAGGTAGGGATGAATATGCAGCTTGCCGAAATTCCGGCCGAACGCGATGTGCTGCTCGGGCGTCAGGGTCTGATCGCGGAAGAATATGACGCCGTTATCCAGCAGGGCTTGATTGATTTCGCGGACTTCGTCGGCACTGGGATTTCGCAAATCGACGCCAAGAACCTCGGCGCCGATCGTCGGCGTGAGCTTCTTGATCTCCAGATGAGATTTCTTCATTCGGCTCCTCCCTGAACCATGTGCGGCCCAAAGTCTAAAAGCGCCGGTAGACGGCGTAAATGATAGGAGTCTTACATTCGGTGACGTGAGATGGTTGGCCGTAGGCCCACGCTAAAGCAATGATTGCCCTTACTTTTCCGTCACATCGGGACGCGGGTCACGGGTGATGAATCCGTTCCGGTTGGGCATGACAATCTGCGGCAGCGCTTTTGCGTCGAGCACAGCGTGCGCGGGAACGATGCCATTGAGATGCAGTAAATAGGCAACCACGGCATACACCTCGTTGGGCGATAACGACTGCGGCGCATCGTAAGGCATTGCCCGACGAATATAGTCATAGAGCGTTGTGGCATAGGGCCAGTAACTTCCGACGGTGCGAATGGGATGGGCTGTTGCCAGTGAACCTGCGCCGCCGACCAAGCGGTCCATGGGTCCGCCTTGACCGCCCTCGCCATGACATCCGACGCAGGAACGGCCAAAGATTGCCGCGCCCTCATCCACGCTGCCCTTGCCGGGCGGCAGACCTTTCCCGTCAGCCCGGATGTCGATATCCCAGGCAGCGATTTCCGCAGCGGTTGGAGCGCGCCCGAGTCCGTAGCGGCGCGGCTGATCCGCGGCATCGGCGTGATAAGCGCCAAACCAACACCCGACGGTCATTACAATCAATGCGGCGAAATCAAATCGCATTGCTCACGGTCCCGTCTTGCTTGACGTTCCAAGTTTGAATGCCATTGAAGTGGTAGCCGGAATTCATTCCGCGCACATCCACCAAAGCCGACCGCGTCGGCTGCACATAGCCGGTTTCGTCGACGGCGCGGCTTTGCAAAAGGGCCGGCTCCCCCTGCCATGACCACGGCAGTCGGAAGCGGGTCAGGCATTTAGGCAGAATAGGCGTCTGCAGATTGGCTTCCCGCCAGGTCTTGCCACCATCGACCGAGACATCGACGCGGCGAATACGGCCGTGCCCGGACCAAGCGAGCCCCGAAATCTCGTAAAAGCCCTTTTGCTTGAGCAGATGTCCAGCCGACGGAAAGGTGATGACCGACTTGGCTTCCATAACAAAGGTGAACTGTCGCGCCGTCCCGTCGGCCATCAAATCCGTATATTTCGATGTCTCCTCGCGGGTCTCGAAGGGTTGATCACCGACCTTCAGGCGCCGCAGCCACTTGATGTTCGTATTGCCCTCAAAGCCGGGCAACAGCAGGCGCAGCGGATAACCCTGTTCAGGGCGCAACCGCTCGCCGTTCTGGGCATAGACCAGGACCGCGTCGTCCAACGCCTTTTCGAGGGGAATACTGCGCGCCAAGCCCGCCGCGTCAGCGCCTTCGGCAAGGATCCAGGATGCGCTCTTCTCAAGCCCCACCTCATCGAGAATCGTGGCGAGCGGCACACCGGTCCATTCGCAGCAACTGAGCAGCCCGTGACTTTCCTGAACGGTCCACTTGGGATCGCCACCGTTCCAGCCGATGGTATTGCCGGAACACTCGATGAAATGGATACGGGAAACGGACGGGAACCTGACAATGTCGTCCATGGTTAGCAGCAAAGGCCGCTTGACCAGACCGTGGATCATTAAGCGGTGCTGCGCGGGGTCCACGGCCGGAACCCCCGCGTGGTGGCGCTCAAAGTGCAAGCCGTTGGGTGTGATGATTCCCGTGAGATGTTGGAGCGGTGTAAAACTCACTCCCGAAGTATCGAGACCAGCGGTTCGCGCGAGTCTGACCACGTTCTTCTCGAAGGGCGAAGGCGCGCCATAGGCGGACGCGCCCACCGGCGCGCCCTGCTCCTTCATCCATTGCGGGACACTGGGCGGCACGTTGGACGGCGCGTGGGTCGCCACCGGTTCCTTGGCGGCCGCCGCTCGCCCGCTTGCCGCCAGACCTCCTGCCACGGCGCCAAAGAGACGGACGAACCGCCGCCGCGATTGCAGATCGGATTTGCGTTCCCCATCCATCGTTCAACTCACCGCCCTAGTTCTTAAAGCGCGACAGATCTTCCGCCGGCGCGGGAACAGGCGGCATCTCCTTTTGCGGCGGCAGCTGGAATTTCTCGACCAGTGGAAAAGCGACGTGGTCGCTGAAATACATCACGTGCTGCTTATAGCCATGCGCCATCTCCGGCGTCAGTGTGAGCGTGGCATTGTCGAGCAACGTGTGCTCGTGGCTATTCACCCAGCCATCGGCCGTTTCCAGACCCCCCGCGTTGGGCACGACCATCTTATCGATGTAATAGTGACCGGGAATAACGATGCGGGCGTCCAGTTTCTTCATCACGACGTCGGCCCACTTGGGGCTCAAGATATGGCCGTCGTCACTGACGGGTAAGATCGCCACATCGACCTTGCCGATCTTGCGCCAGACGTCCTCGGGGGGATTTTGCCGATTGTCGCCCCAATGCAGGATACGCAGCCCGCCCGTTTCTATGATGAACATGTTGTTGTCCCACACGTAGGACTCCTTGGGCGGGCACGGATCTTTGCCGGTGATATCCACCACCATGGACCGATACGCATATTTGCCTTGGGTCTCGCACATATGCTTCTCGGCGATGCCCGTGATCTTCACATCGCCAAGCTCAAATTGGCCCGCCATCCGATTGAGTATCATCGTGGCATCGAGACGATCGATGGCGTCATGATCGAAGTGCGGATGGGTCACGAGTGCGATATCAGTGCGAACCTTCGGCAGCCGCCTTTGATACCAGTACACACCCTCGGGCAGGTTGGGGTCATTGCCCCACGGATCGATGAAGATCTCCAAGCCGCGCGGCGTCGTAATCTTGAAAGCCATGAAGCCGTAGTAGGTCAGGGTAACATTGCCCGTACTTTTACGGACGCCGCCAAATTGCTGTGCCGCCATGACGCGGTCGTTGTTCCAATCTTCAGGCTTCGGAAAATCAGTGGCGCAGGCCGGGTGAAAACTTTGGGCAAAGACGACACAACATAGTGCGAGCATGCACTTCACGCTGAACATCCGCATTGCCCCTCTCCTCTATTTCAAGGCTTATGTCTCGGAACTTAAGCTATCGATACGCGCGATGTCGGCGTTGATTGTGCGTGTGGCCCAGAAGAAGTGTAAGGCGGCCCACAACTGCAGTAAAGCCGCGACGGCAAGCGCCATGCTGATGGAGCGCGTGCCGTAGTCGGCTGCGAACATGTCGCTGAGGCCGCCGGCGATCAGGGGCCCCAGCCCCGCGCCTACGGTATTGAGCAGCACCGACGTGCCGCCTGCCACAAGCCCCCGCATCTGCGGCGGGATCAGGTTCTGGACCACGGCAATGCTGGGCCCGACCACCACCGCGTTTATGAGTGACCACATGGCGATGGAGCCGATCAGAATACCGCG